>Ga0364873_10154_pt1 | contig 42600 bp, 55 predicted proteins | sample ExccelAu500001D3_2_FD_206928 | JGI IMG/M metagenome (GOLD analysis project Ga0364873, IMG submission 206928) | Enriched cells from Trout Bog Lake Hypolimnion, Wisconsin, USA - BchlTB.Aug07.5000.01.D3 | ecosystem: Environmental > Aquatic > Freshwater > Lake > Hypolimnion/Profundal zone | place... | reverse complement strand
GTGGTCAGGGGGGGGGGCTTTTAAATAAAGCATATTCACACTCATTATGATTTCCTGTTATGCGCGCTTTTACTATTTATAGCTTGGGATGAAAGGATTTTATGCGCAGAATAACATGGGGCAGACCACGGATTAATAACTAATCCCCAGCGATTCATTTCAATAATGGTGTTTATGTTAAATTCGCGTAAAATTAATTTTACAATTTTTCTACTTTCCATATTAGAGATTTTTCTATGCCGACTATTAGTATGTTTTACGGGATTCTTGTATCAATGTATGTTTTCGATTCGGATAGGCATCATTTACCGCATATTCATGTTCGTTATAATGAATTTAAGGCTTCTATTGCTATACCGAATGGTGATGTGCTTGAAGGGAATCTACCCGTACGACAAATGAAGTTAATACAGGCATGGATAGAACTGCATCAGGATGACCTAATGGCTGATTGGTATTTGGCTACAAATGGTCAGACCCCTTTTAAAATCGATCCTTTGCGCTGAGTTGTGACTATGACACCTGATGTAGTGCAAGTAAAACTACTAGCTGATTATTGTCTAGAGACGGTTTTCGAAAACGGGGAACGTCGCTGGTTTGATATGAAACCATTACTTTCTTATCCTGCTTTTTCAGCATTGACTGAACAGAATCTTTTCATGAAAGCTTATATTGCATACGGTACTGTTGTATGGAATGATGAAATTGATCTTTCTCCAGACACACTTTATCTACGTGGCCGTCCACTATAACTAATTATAAACGGCCCTATGGTGTATCAATCTGTAGAGGGATTCGCGCTAGAGACTGTGAAAGTATTATGAAAACAACATAAAAACAATTTTTTAATTTTGTAAATCATTGTTTTTATATAATGCGGAAGAGGCTTTATCCTCGAATTCAAGGCTAAAGCCTCTCCCATATGAATACTTTCACAGTATCGCTAGCAATCCACCTTAAACAGATGCACATAAACTAACCCTCAATTGGACTTTCCTCGTGAGGTTTTTTTGCGAAGAACAATAGGACGCAGACCACTATTTAATGCTTTTTTAATATAAAAATAAATATTAGGCACTTATAAAAAGACGTTATATTTGATGTCCTAATAAGCATCAAATTGGAGTTATGATGGATACTGTATTTGCCAATACAACTGTTAGCGTTACCGAATTAAAGCGTAATTATGCTTCCATAATTAAACAATCAGATGAGTGTCCTATTGCAATTCTCAATCACAACCGGCCTGAATCCTACCTATTACCTGCTGCATATTATGAAAAACTTTTAGCAAAACTTGAAGATTTAGAAGATACAAAAATAATCCTTGAACGTGCAAAAGGACCCTTTGTTGAGTTAAGTTTAGATGACCTTTAAATTAAGGTTTCACGAACTCGCTTTAATTGAATGGAATAAGCTGGACGGTAGTATAAAATCTCAGTTTAAAAAGAAACTGGCCGAACACTTAGAACAGCCTAGGTTAAAGTCATCAGCTCTTTCTGGAATGAAAGATTGCTACAAAATAAAGCTCCGGCAACTAGGGTATAGAATAGTTTATCGCGTAGATGATAATATTGTATCAGTTACGGTCATTGCTGCTGGCAAAAGAGACAAAGAAAAAGTCTATCAAGATGCCGAAAAACGCATTTAAACTGTTAAAACTAGATTACTTACGTCATTCCAATCTTACCCGGTAAGGCTCAAACCACAAATAAAGGGTTCGCATGCCTTTAATATGTCCCATTACCACATCTTTAACCGTTATTCCTTTAATAGTTGTTATGACTGTAAATAGTTTTTTTCTTTGTTATACTGCTGGTATATTAATATCTGTGGGGGACTTTTTATTATGACAACTATTACATTCGATACGCTAAAATTTGCTCAACGACTTGAGCAATCTGGAGTACCAAGAAATCAAGCGGAAGCTTTTGCAGAGGCACAGAAAGATTTTCTTGATGAAATTACTCAAGCAGAACTTGCCACTAAAAACGACATCAAAGACATTCGTAATGATATTCAAACGATTCGCTTAAAAATGGTCGAGCAAGATGGGCAATTTGCTTTGTTAAAATGGATGATAGGATTTCTTATAGCCGGTATATTATCTTTAGTAATAAAAGCTTTCTTATAAAACAATCACCTGCTACATACGAGCATGGATCAAATTGCATCAAGATGACCTAATGGCTGGTTGGTATTTTGCTACAAATGGTCTAACTCCTTTTAAATAAAGCACATTTACACTCATTATGATTTCCTGATATGCTCGCCCTTACTATTTCTAACTTGGGGTGGGATGATTTTATGCGTACGACTATAGATATTGATGATCAATTGTTACTTTATGCCAAGCATCAAGCCGTCGAACAAGGTTGTACGATTAAACAAATTTTGGAAGATGCCTTACGTGATTTTTTTTCGCATCAAACGCTCGAGCACAAGGCCGTCAGTCTTACCACTTTTTCAGGACAAGTCTTAAAAACGGGCATTAATCTGGATAATAGCCATAGTTTGAATGACATTATGGATGGCTATTGATGTTTTTGATGGATGTTAATGTCTTGGTGTATGCGCATAGAGAAGATGCCGCCGCGAATCATTTAGCTTATCGCCAATGGTTAGAGTCGGTTATTAATGGTCGTGGGTCTTTTGCTTATTCAGAGTTGGTCTTGAGTGGTTTTTTACGTATTGTCACTCACCCTAAAAAGATTAGCTCGACGCTCGGTTTCTATCCGGCTTTCACAGGCTAAATCCAATCCGTAACTCGTACTTTTTGTGTCACGGAAACCCTCCTCGGATACCTCAGGGTTAGGCCACGATTTTTTATGACGGTAAGTCTTTGTACTTTCAAGTAACGATTGCTGTAATATAATCGTTAGTTACAATCATTAGATAGAACAAGGCGAAATAATGTTGCAAACCATACAAGTAGAAATTGATGCCACAGGCCATATTCATCCAATGGAAGCGTTATCTTTCAAGCCTGTTGGTAGAGCATTATTAACACTATTAGATACGCCCACCGAAACTATGTCTTTACAGATATACGAAGGACGAGGCAGTATCGCACGCGCACTAACATTGCTTTCATCACCACGTTTTGCTCATCGACCTGTTGCTAATACTAGCGAAGTCATGCAGCGTATTGCCTCTATGCGTGATGACTGGGACGCTAGTTAATGCTTCGAAAGGTTTATCTCGATACCTGCTGTGTCATTTATTTGCTAGAAGATGTTCCTGTTTTTAGCGAACAGATTCGTAAATACATGGCTGTTAATATGGATGCTATTTTATGTGTTTCACCGCTGGTTCGATTGGAAGCTTTAGTTAAACCGACTTGCGATGGCAACATAGCGTTAATTACTGATTACGAAATATTTTTAGCCGATCAACAGTGGCTTGCTGTAGGTGATGTCGAATTTGATCGTGCGCTTTCATTACGTGCCAGTCATCGAATAAAAACACCAGATGCATTGCATTTGGCGATAGCTATGCAGCATGATTGCGTCGAATTCTGGACAAATGATGAGCGCTTGCGGCAAACCGCAGCTGGAATGGCCGTTAATATATTTGATCATTAGCCTACTGATTAACTGTAGTTGCTGATTTATAAGGTAGACGATAAGGATTTATGGTTGTCACGCACCGGTTCACTTGCTGATATTTTTGGAAGGTAAATCAAAAAATAAAATGGTCGCATCTCTTTAATATGTCCCATAAACACATCTTAAGCCGTTATTCCCATAATAGTTGTTATGACTGTAAATATTTTTTATTAGTTATACTGCTGGCATATTAATATTTTCTGGAGTGTATTATGTCAATTATTACATTCGATACGTTAAAGTATTGCCAATACACTTAAGGCTGCGCCTCAGTTTTGAGGCTTCATATAGGTCGTGCTATGATGTAAATAATATTAATTTCCATTGCTGCTATAGCCATCATGATTAGTAAATATTTCAACCCCTATACTGACTTTGGTTTCAAAAAGCTTTTTGGTGAAGAAGGCAGTAAAGATCTGTTGATTGATTTCCTTAATCAGCTTTTGCCAGCCCATCATCAGGTGCTAAGCTGAGTTTTAAAAATCCCGAAAACATCACAAATACGGTCGAAGAGCGTAAAGCTATTTTTGATATTTACGGTGAAAGTGCTAGCGGTGAGCGTTTTATCGTCGAAATGCAAAAAGCGAAAATGCATTTTTTTAAAGATCGGTCTTTGTTTTATTCGACATTTCCCATTCGTGAGCAAGGCCAAAAAGGTGTATGGGACTTTCGTTTACTGCCAGTGTATTTCATTGCCATTTTAGATTTTATTTACGATGAACAAGAAGACGAGCGTAAATTTAGACGTGATGTCTGTTTAAAAGATCAAGACGGCGATGTTTTCTACGATAAATTGCATTTTAAATTTTTGCAGATGCCTTTGTTCAACAAAACAGAATATGAACTAGAAAGCCATTTTGACAAGTGGGTGTACTTCTTAAAACACTTAGAAGATATGGATCATATCCCGGCTATTTTGAATGAGCCTGTATTTCAGAAAGGTTTTGATATTGCTGAGGTATCGCATTTAAGTACTGAGCAATATGACGATTACTTAAAAAGCGTGTTGTCCTACAATGAGGCAAAAGCGGTAACTGATACGGCGTTTGCTGATGGCAAGGTTGAAGGCGAAAAAAGCAAAGCACTTGACGTTGCTAGAGCCATGCGGGCAAAAGGGTTTGATGTTGACACTATTGCTGAAATATCAAAATTATCTTTAGAAGAAATCAATTCACTCTGATTCTACCCGTTGCCATTCGCTCATCGTTATACACACAGACTCCTTAATTTAATGGCAGTGACACGAGTTAATTCGAGCGTAAATAGAATTCATCAAGCTGGCTTAATGGCTGATTGGTATTTGGCTTAAAATGGTCAGACGCCTTTTAAATACCTCAGTACCTCAGGGTCTGATCCCTTTTTAAATACAAACATTTACATCATTTACTTTCCGATCTAAATAATGGGACAAACCACGGTTTATTAGCCCCCTATCCAGTTTTCCCATAATAGGTTATGTTAAATTTTTGTACTTTTCTTGTGCAGCAACCCAGACTCTTATTAAGAGAATAGAGGTGGTTTTTTTTGTGGTATGATTTGACAGCGTTAAAACTGATTTTAGGAATAGAAAAATGAGTGTACAAGCAGATGAAATTTGGGCGATTCTGCATGGTTTAGCAAAATCACACGAAGAATTTAAAGCAGAGCAAAAGGTATTGCAGCGTGAAATTAAAGAGGTGAATAAAAGTATTGGTCGCTTAACCAATCGTTTAGGTGAATTTGTCGAAGAAGCGGTACGCCCTTCAGCAGTAAAATTATTCAGAGAACGAGGCATTGATGTTCATGAGGTTCATCAAAATGTGACTTCAAAACGTGCAGGCGAGGCGTTAGAGATAGATTTATTGGTTGTCAATGATGAAGATGTTGTGGTGATTGAGTGTAAAAGTAACTTAAGCGTTGATGATGTGAATGAACATATTGAACGCTTAGAAAAAGTAAAGCGTTTGTTGCCAGCTCACAAAGACAAACGGATTTCAGGAGCAGTAGCAGGCATGGTCATTCCTGACAATGTAGCAACGTATGCCATTCGTAAAGGGTTGTATGTGATTGGACAAAATGGCGAGCATTTAGAATTGCGAAATGAAGTGAGCTTTGCGGCGAAAATTTGGTAAGAAAAATTGAAGCGTGACGGGGTTTGTAACCCTGTAAAACAATAGGGGACAGACGTTCGCAGTAACAACAATTTAGCTAGCGGGTTAAAGTCCCGCCCAAGGAGTTGTCCATACGCCTTGGTAGTACGAAGGAGCGGCGTTTGAGCAATCAAGAGTCGTGAGTTCCTAAACGACAAAGATATAGGCCGTTTTGAAGGTTGAACCGTGAGTAGCCTCGTAAACTTAATTATGGTTGCCGACCTCGTGTCTGTATAGGGAAGGCCGTAGTATTGGTATGTTGATAATGGAAGCCATACCAGTGAACCATCGGGGTAGCAGGGTCGGCATGTATCGGAAGTTAAATTGGGAAGTAGCGGAGATCCATAACGGTGGCGGGGAGGCCGCCGACTGCTGCGTATAAGGTAACGAAGTCGTAGCAGATCGTTATGGAAGTCGGAGGGGTGCATAGTACCGATTGAGGCTAAGGACAACATAACCTTAGCTGAGGGAAGGCGCCCTGCTTTGTTCACGCAACTGAAGAGTGGAGGAAAAGGGGATTGCCATGTTGCTATTAACCCCTGAGAGAATCAGGACACTACAGAGGAAGCTTTATATCAAGGCCAAGCAGGAACCGGCCTATCGTTTTTACGCACTTTACGACAAGCTGTATCAAGCAGATATACTCCATTATGCTTGGCGGTTAGTTAAGGCGAATAAAGGCAGTCCCGGTGTTGATGGGATGAGCTTTGAAGCCATAGAGAGCGGAATAGGGGTAGGTTATTACTTGGAGTTACTCAGCCGTGAATTGCAAGATAAGACTTACCAAGCAAATCCGGTAAGGCGAGTTATGATACCAAAAGCGGATGGTAGTTTACGCCCGCTTGGCATACCAACGATTCGAGATCGCGTGGTTCAGATGGCACTAAAGTTAGTGATAGAGCCGATCTTTGAAGCAGATTTTTGCGAGCATTCCTACGGGTTTCGCCCGCAGAAGTCAGCGCATCAAGCGATAGACGCTATTGCCGATGGAATGTGGCAAGGACAAACGCAAGTGATAGATGCTGATCTGTCGAAATATTTTGACAGTATCCCGCACAGTAAGCTTCTGGCAACAGTCGCTGAACGCATTGCCGATGGGGCAGTACTGGCCCTCATTAAGCAATGGCTGAAAGCTCCTGTCATAGGTGAAAGTGAGAATGGGAAAACGGCTTGTGTAGGTGGAGGCAAAAGCAATCGGCGCGGCACACCGCAAGGTGGTGTTATCTCACCGTTGCTATCAAATCTCTATTTACACCTATTGGATCGTATCTGGCAGCGTCATGAATTGGCACGAAAACTACAGGCAAAGTTAATCAGATATGCTGATGACTTTGTGGTGATGTGTCGAAAAGATGTTGTCGCACCGTTGGCTACAATACGGAGCATACTGGAAAAGCTAGAGCTTAACCTCAATGAAAGCAAGACTAAAATCGTTGATGCCAACAAAGAAGAGTTCTACTTCCTAGGTTTCGCGCTGAAAGTAAAAGTCAGTTCGAAAGGCAAGCGTTATGCGCATGTCAATCCTAAAGAACAAGCGGTGGAGAAGGTAAAGAATCGTATCAATGAAATAACGGCGCGGAATCAGGCATGGAGACCGATAAAAGAAGTAGTGCGCGACTTAAATCAAGTGCTGTGTGGATGGTCGGGTTACTTCCATTATCGAAATTCTTCGTTAGCCTTAAGCAAGGTCAAACGTCATGCAGAAGAACGGTTGAGAATCCATCTTCGTAAACGACACAAAGTAAGAACTTGGAAAGAAAGTATGCTTAGATTTCCTCGTCGCGTGTTGTATGAAGAATATGGGCTTTACAAAGTACCTATAGTAGCAGGCTGGAAAACAGCGCATGCCTTGATGTGAAGAACATCGGAAAGCCGTGTGCGGGAAAATCGCATGCACGGTTTGATGAGGGAGGGTTGGCGTAAGCCAGTCCTCTACTCTACCACGTTTAATCCTGCCCATAATGGTTGTTATGTAAAATAAAAGTCTAAGCCTTTATTTTGATATACTATTGTTATCTTAAAATTTGCTGGAGCTTGTTATGGCGACAATTACATTTGATACTCATAGATTTGTTCGTAAATTGGAAGAAGCGGGTTTTGATCAAAAACAAGCAGAAGGATTAACTGAAGCTATGCGAGCTGCAATCGAAGAGTCTGAATTAGTTACTAAAAAAGACTTGCAGATTGAGTTAGCTCCTATTAAGGCTGATCTTAATTTGCTTAAATGGATGATGGGCGCTCTTATTGCTATTGCCATTGCAAATTTTTCTAAGCAGTTTTTATAACCCGTAACCCGTAAGGCGGATTCGCGCTAGCAATCCGCCAACAGGTAACGACTCAGCCCAGACCTCACAAGGGTCTAGGTACAAACTGAACCCCATCGCTCACAAGGCGCTGGGTTTTTTTTGTTTGAGTGTTTTCGCTCATGCGAGATGCGGCGGATTGCTGTCGCGAATCCGCCCTACGCCATGCTATTATTTTATTTCCCAATATGAACGGTTCTTATCATAATGGTTTTTATGTTAAATAAAAGACTAAGCCTTTATTTGTTATACTACTATCACCTTAAATTAACTGGAGTTTGTTACTATGGCAACCATTACATTTGATACATTGAAATTTGTAGAGCGATTGGAAAAGGCTGGGGTTAGTCGTGAACAAGCATCGGCAATGGCTGAAGCTTTTAAAGATGCTAGTATTGAAGCTGAATTAGCCACAAAAAATGATTTGGATAAGCTTGAAATTAGATTAACTGGCGAACTTAATTTAGTTAAGCGGATGCTTGGCGCTATCTTAGCCTTAGCCATTGCTAATTTCGTTAAACAATTTTTGTAACCCGTAAGGCGGATTCGCACTAGCAATCCGCCAACAGGTAACCACTCTGCCCAGACCTCACAAGGGTCTAGGTACAAGCAAAACCTCATCGCTCACAAGGCGCTGGGGTTTTTTGTGTCTAGCACTGTGGTTACTACAAGCCCTGAAATCGTTCCGAAAACCGCCCTTTAGCGTATGCCGAGGCGTTGGTTTTTATGTGTTGGAAACATTTACCCTCATTGGCGTTGTCTGGTGGGGGGGTTGTTTTGGTGATTGATAATGTCTATAAGCGAGAAGCTTTGCTATGCTAGAATTAAGAGCATTGACTGTAGGGGGAGAGCAACATGACTGATGATGAATTAAAAGAGCTGGTGGCAAGTTTGGCTGTTGATAGCAAGAACTTACATGAAGCGCAACGTGCAATAGATTTAATTATTAAAAATCAATTAAGTTCAGTTTAGCAAAAATGCCACTAAAAATTAGAGAATTATTGAATAATTTAGAAAAAGCAGGTTTTGTTAATCGTGGTGGAAAAGGTAGTCATCGAAATTATGAGCATCCAAGTGGTGCTCGCATTACCATTTCTGGTGCATTAGGTGATGACGCAAAACCGTATCAAGAAAGATTAGTCAAACAAAAGTTAAGAGAGGTTTAACTTCATGAAAGATAGTGATAGATATTTGAAAATAGTGGAGTGGTCTGAAGAGGATGGCTGTTATTTAGGTTCAGCTTTAGGCTTAATTGAATATTGTTGTCATGGTGATAATGAGGTAGATGTATTTAAGCAGTTGTGCGTAATTACAGATGAATGGGTTGATTTATTGAATAGTCAACACAAAGAATTGCCGGTGCCGATTGTATATGAACAACGTGCTGCCATGTAATTAGGCGTTAATTTTTGTTTTGTTGTAAATAGAAAAACGAAATAGGAGAATTGTGATGGCTATTTTAGCAATGTTAGTTATAGGTATCGCTATTTTTTGAATGTTTATGTATTTGTCTAAGATTGGGTAGAAATCAGTTTTACATTATTTGTATTGATTGAAAGGAAGAAACGCATGACTGATGATGAAATGAAGCGGTCTTTACTTCAAAAGAGAACAGTTGAAGCATTAAAAATCTTTGAAGAAGACATTATGCCAACTGATAATGAAATTGCTGAAGAGTTCTTTTTTGAGTAAATGATAAAAAACATGCAGTTAGGTTCTATTTATTTTGATAGCGTTGGTAGAATGGGGCTTAAAAAGAGTTTAGGCATAGAAGAGCATTACAGTATTATTATGGAAAACGGTGATGCCATAGGCATTGTTGAAGTTAAATACAAAGCACATGAAAATGATTTAGATAAACTAGATCGGAAGCTGAAAAACTTTAAAAAGCTATTTCCCATTTACCAAAACTACAAACAATACGGAGCCATTGCTTCATTTCATATTAATGATGATGCCAAAAGAGAAGCCTTAAGACGTGGTTATTTTGTGTTGCAACGTAGCGGTCATTTAGTACATACCGAAAGTGGCGAGTATTTGACTGTGCTATAAATTTGCATGTGTTCAGCACCAACAACAGTCCTCGTTGGATGGTTTTGTCGCAAAGTTTAGCAAAAGCCAAGAAATGCATATCTTAGAGGCAAGGCTATACTGCTAATGCCATGAATTGCTTATAAGCAGGAATATTTGCATTGGGTAGCTGTCCCTTTCTAATCATATGCGCGACTTCAATTCCAGCGATTGTTGCCTTAGCCGAATAAAAAGACTTAAACCCCATCATTGGTTTCGTTATCTTCTTGATAAAGCGGTGATCCTGTTCGATTATATTGTTTAAATATTTGATCTGAATGATTTCAACAAAACAGATTATTCCAGCAAGCATCAGTAGGATATTAATATTCTCTAAGCCAACGAAGTTTGCGCCAATTTTATCCATAACCACTTGCTTTGGGAAGTTGTTGTCATTTATAGCTTGCTTAAAAAACATAGTAGCTGCTGCTTCATCACGCTTTTCGGACAACATAAAATCAACTGTGTCGCCAAATTTATCAACGGCACGATAAAGGTAAATCCATTCGCCTTTGACTTTGATGTACGTTTCATCCATTCTCCATGAGCTGACTGCCGCTCGTTTATTTTTCTTGGCAGATAAAGCTATTAAAGGAGAATATTTTATAACCCAGCGGTTTAAAGTAGAATGATCAACATTGCCCCCTCTTTCTTCCATGATCTCTTCAACATCGCGATAAGATACGTCATATCTAACATAGAAAAATACTGCGAACAAAATAACTTCTTTTGGGAATTGGGTGCCGCTAAAACTTATCATCATTGATTCAAATTGTAGAATTCTACCTAAAGCTGACAAACTTTGCGACAGAACCTACTAGCCTGGTCTTGTAAGCCAGAGAGTCGAATTATTCGACCTCCTAAATCAGGAACGGGTTAGGTTATTGTCATAATGAGAATTGCTGATGTTTAAAGGGGTATTGTGACCTGCATATCAAATCTGATTAGTTGCTGATCTATAGGGTGGATGATAAGAATTTATAGTTGTCACTCCCAACACAATACGTAAAATATTTGAGTTTGCATTGCTTCACCCCAATCGTGATTTATTAAGCTGTTTTAGAAATAGATTTATGCCTAATAAACTCAATAACTGCTGGGATCAATGAAACAATAATGATGGCCAATATAACTAAGCTAAAGTTTTGTTTAACGATGGGAATGTTGCCAAAAAAATAACCGGCCAACAAACAAACAGCAATCCAAGTCACACCTCCGACTACATTATATTGAATAAACTTTTTGTAGCTCATATTGCCTAATCCGGCCACAAAAGGTGCAAAGGTTCGAATGATAGGAATAAATCTGGCGATAATGATAGTCTTAGTGCCATATTTTTCATAAAACTCATGAGTCTTAGCGATATGCTCTTTATTGATGAATCGACTCTTCTCTCGCTGGGCAATTTTAGGGCCGATTAAACGACCCATCTCATAATTGATAGAATCACCCAAGATGGCTGCGACTGATAAAGCCATAAATAAGCTTGCAACATTCATATCACCTTTTGCGGCAAAAGCTCCGGCTGCAAAAAGCAACGAATCTCCTGGCAGAAAAGGTAAAATCACTAAGCCAGTTTCACACAAAATAACCATAAACAATAGGATATAAGTAGTTGATCCATAGGTTTGTATTACAGTGCTAAGTGATTTGTCGAGATGTAAAAAAATATCGATAAATTGAGTAAGATAATCCATGTTGTTTCCTAAACTTTTCTACAAATAAAGTGTGTTTGTGTTTTGCAATTTACTTTAGTAATAGTTTGCATCTTTAGAAACTTTCTTTAGTTTTTTTTGTTCTTCAGCTATGATTTTTGCTTCTACTTCTGCGTCAGCCTTGGCTTTAGCATCAATAATATCTTGATGTAAACTCTCTATAAACGAAGTAAACCAAGTTTGATCTTTAGCAGCACCCATATCAGGATCATTTAAAATGTCGTCAATAGCAGGAAGTGTTACTTTTGCCCTAGCTATTTGAAGCTCTGATAAGCTAGCTTCAGTATTACCTTGTAAAGCATAAATACAGGCTAAATTATAGGATGCCGTGCCGGCTTGAATGATATTGGCTTTTTCAAATTGTATTTTAGCTAATTGGTATAACCGGTCATCTGGGTTAACCTGCTTAAGTCTTGCTAAATCCATATAAGCAACACCACTATCAATCGCTGCAGCTAAATAGTTGGGATTGATCAACATACAAAAAGCAAATTTATCAATTGCCTCTTGATAAAGGCTGGCGGCACTATCGTCTGATCGGGTGGTGGCTTGATGGTATAACGCGAAGCCCCATTGATATAAAGTTTCTGCGCGTAAAGCATCGTCTTGTAAGATTTCTGCATAGTTTAAGTAAGCGGCTTTAAAAAGTCCGTCACGAGTAGTTCCTTCGCTAACCCGAGCTTCGGCAGTTTGTTTATTAGCGGTAGTCAGTTTCGATTTTTTTGTAAACGGCGTAAGCAAAGACATTTTATCTCCTTAGAAATGTAAAGTTTTATTATTATGATAGTGGAATAATAGAATAAGTTTTCTATTTTTTTAAAGTGATGAGCTAACAGTCGAAGAAATTATGGATAAATAGACTATTCTATTCTGTATTTACCTTAAATTTATGTATAAGGCGTCGTTCTTTTTTGTTGGGTTTATGATCGCGGCCGCTAAAATCAAAAAGTTCGCGTTCAGTGCGTAGCAATAAGATTTGATGTTGGCGCTTCTGAAAGCTTTCAGGGCTTTCTTCATAGAGTAATACAGCTTCTTTGGCGGAGCGACGTTGGGCCGAAACAAAGATGATGGTGATGTCCCAGCGACAGTTATCTTTAGATATAGATAAAAGGTCGGCAATTTTAACTTCTTTGCCGGGTTTGGTGCGTTGTTGATTTAAATGTACTTTACCGCCCGAGATAGCGTCTGCTGCTAGTTTGCGCGTTTTATAAAAACGCGCAGCCCATAGCCATTTATCTAAGCGTAAACTGTCTGACTCAGTGTGCACTCAAGTCTTTTTCTTTCTTTAAGCCTTTGGGTAAAGAAAAGACTACTTTTTCTTCTATGCCCTGAATTTCAATGGTTGATTTTCCGCCCCATTGTTTTAATTGATTAATTACTTCTTGTACTAAGACTTCAGGGGCTGAAGCTCCGGCTGTGACGCCAACGGTAGCAACACCCTCAAACCAACTTTGTTGCATGTCGCTGGCAGTATCAATTAAATAAGCTTTTTTGCCTAGTTGTTCTGCAATTTCACGCAGACGGTTAGAATTAGAGCTGTTGTAAGAGCCAACCACTAAAATAGTATCAGCGGTTTTAGCTAATTCATAAACAGCATCTTGACGATTTTGAGTTGCGTAACAAATATCATCTTTCTTTTGTTCTTGTATGGACTTAAAGCGTGCTCTCAAGGCATCAACCATGATTTTGGTGTCTGTCATTGATAAAGTTGTTTGCGTGACGTAGGCGAGATTGTCAGGGTTATTGACGACCAATTGATTAACGTCTTCAGGTGTTTCTACTAAATAGATTCCACCATTATCGGTGCATTTTTCATATTGACCCATAGTGCCTTCGACTTCTGGATGGCCTGCGTGTCCAATGAGTATGACTTCACGATCAGATTTTGCATGCTTAGCAACTTGTATATGAACTTTAGTAACTAAAGGGCAGGTTGCATCAAATACGGTTAATTTTCGTTCTTTAGCTTCTTGCTGCACTTGTTTTGAAACACCATGTGCACTAAAAATTAAATAAGATCCGACGGGTACGTCAGTTAGTTCTTCAATAAAAATAGCACCTTTTTCTTTTAGGCCATCGACTACAGTACGATTGTGTACGACTTCATGACGGACATAAATGGGAGCCCCGAAAGTTTCGATGGCTTGGTCTACAATTTCTATGGCACGGTCAACGCCGGCACAAAATCCACGAGGGTTAGCGAGTACAATTTGCATATCTTGACTTCATTAGTTGGTTAATTAAGTATATTTTAACTCAAGTTCGTTGCTGATACGATAATTCCGTCATTATCAGCATATAAATAATGATCTTTTTTGAAATTGACCCCAGCGAAAGAGACTAATAGGTCACGATCACTATGATCTTTTTTATGGCTTTTCAAAGGATGAGCATGCAATGCGCGGATACCAATTGGCATGTTATTTATTGTTTCTGCATTACGTATGCAGCCATAAACAACGATGCCTTGCCAACCATTTTTAATAGCTAATTTAGCTAGGTTTGCATCTATTAATGCACAACGATGTGAGCCGCCACCATCTATCACTAAAACACGATTCTCTACTTTCTCTTCTAATATTTCTTTGATTAATACATTATCTTCAAATGTTTTTAAGGTAGTTATTTGACCAGAAAAAGTGCTGTTGCCGCCAAAAGACATAAATAATGATTCGGCAATTTGGAAATGATCTTGGTTAGAATAACTATCGCAAAGTGCCGCTGTTGTATAAGACATGTTTGAAACCTATAGTGAGGTTAAGAGCGTTATTGTGTCGGTGTTCATTATTTTGTAATGATTTTTTAGCTGATTTGGTATCTACACAATTAAAAAAAATCATTTCAACGCAAGAACGATAACATTGTGGTGAATATCGTAGGGGCGTATTGCATACGCCTAAAATACATCCTATAACCTTGAACTTTCAATAAATGGGACCCCTACAAAGTTTTTTATATCAAGCAATGCTTAGCTTTTTTGTAAAACTAATAATCGATTATTAGCGGGCATCTCGAAATCATTGATTAAGTGAATACCTCTGTCTGAGCCTAACAATAAAATATCTTCAATATTTTTAATGCCACTTAAAGGATTTTGGTTTTTAAGCCAGTTCTCAAATCGAGCATTACTGTCACTAGTAAAGGTGCCATTGTAGTTAAAAGGGCCATAAATACATAACAGAGCCTTAGGATTTAAATATTGACTCAGTCTATCGAAACCTATTTGTACTTCTTGCTCAGACATGATGTGCAGTGTATTAGCTGTAAATACTGCGTCAAATTTATCGTATGGCCAACTCTTGTCGGTGATATTTAATGCTATTGCAGGCTTTAGATTGGCCTGAGAACATGATTCTCGCCACAAATTAATGCCGGCAATGTTTTCTGACTTATCACTAGGCTGCCAAGTTAGATGCGTTAGATGTTGTGAGAAATAACAAGCATGTTGACCGGTGCCGCTGCCAATTTCTAAAACATGGGTCGTATTTGCAAAAACCTGGCGAATAATTTCTAATATAGGTTCTTTGTTATTTTCGCAGGCTTGAGAAAAAGGTTTATTGCTCATCTGTAGTAATAATTGATGATATTCTGTAGTTTTTAACTTTACTGGTTTTGGTGATGGAAGTAAAACAAATCCATAGCATGACTCAAGTTAATGCTGATGCTTGGAATTCGATTGCAGGTAATGCTTATCCATTTTTACGCCATGAGTTTTTATTGGCGTTAGAGCAAAGTGGTTCAGTTTGCGAGTCTAGTGGTTGGTTAGCTGGACATCTAGTCCTCATAAATGAAGAGCAATTGCTCGGCTTTATGCCCATGTATCTCAAATATCATTCTTGGGGAGAATACGTCTTTGATCAGCCTTGGGCGCAGTCCTATCACCAACAGGGCTTAAATTATTATCCTAAGTGGCTCAGTGCTATTCCCTTCACACCTTGCCAAGGGTCCAGAATACTTGCACAGGCGGGTGTTGATACAGTAGATGTAATGATCTTGTTTATCAATTTTATTAAACAACAGGCAGAGCAGCAGGGCATTTCATCATGGCACTGCTTATTTCCTGAGTTGCAACAGTTAGAGCAATTGCGATCATTGGGATTAAGTGTGCGCGAAGGTATTCAGTATCAATGGTTTAATCGAGGCTACAGGGACTTTAATGATTTTTTGAATACCATGAATGCCAGTAAACGAAAAATGCTAAAACGAGAGCGTCGCCGTGTCTCTGAGCAAGGCATAAAGCTAGTGCGCATTATGGGGACGGACGTCAGTGAACAGCAGTGGCAAGATTTTTTTCGCTTTTATTCTTTGACGTATTTAAAAAGAAATTCTGAACCTTATTTGAATCTAGCTTTTTTTCAACAAATTGCTGACACGATGGGTGAACAATTACTTTTAATATTAGCATTTAAAGATGAGTTGCCTATCGCTGCGGCATTAAGTTTTATAGGTGATGATACTTTATATGGACGTTATTGGGGTTGTTATGATGAATATCATAGTCTGCACTTTGAAACCTGTTATTACCAAGGACTTGATTATTGTATAGAACAAGGTTTGCAACGTTTTGATTCGGGTGCTCAAGGTGAACATAAAATTGCTAGAGGTTTCGAGCCAGTTACAACGTATTCTGCTCATTGGCTAAGAGATGAGCGATTCGCATTAGCCTTAGAAAGCTTTTTAGAGGTAGAACAAAAACAGATTCAGCACTATAAAGAAGTTGCAAAGACTTATTTACCCTTTAAATAAGAGATCATAGTGATCTTATTGAATTTCTCTATGACGAACGATGACATTGACGGTGGGACTATTAAAACGTTTTATGAGTGATTCTACTAAATACACTGAGCGATGTTGTCCACCTGTACAGCCTATTGCGATAGTCAGGTAACTACGACCTTCTGCTTCAAATCGAGGAATCCAGCGCTCAAGAAAATTACTGATATCCTGAAAAAATTCATCTACTAGAGGTTGTTCAGTTAGAAAATCGGCTACAGCTTGATCTTTACCTGTTAATGCGCGTAATTCTGGAACCCAATAAGGATTGGGTAAACTGCGTGCATCGAAAACAAAGTCCGCATCTAAAGGTACGCCGTGTTTAAAGCCAAAAGATTGGAATTGTAAGGAAATATGACGGTAATCACGCTCACCAATTTGGTCTCTTATCAGTTCAGGTAACTGATGGTAGTGAGTTCGACTGGTATCAATGACGACATTGGCATGCTTTGCTAAGGGTATTAGCATTTCTTTTTCTATTTTTAATGCTTCTTTTAACGGGGTATTGATATCCGTTAAAGGATGTCTGCGACGTGTTTCACTATAACGCTTTAATAAGGTCGCTTCTTCGGCCTGCATAAAAATAATTTCACAATCAATGCCTTTTGCACGAATTAATTTTAAGATTTCTGAGAAACTAGCTAGGCTTTCACTTTGGTTTCTAGCATCTATACCAACAGCTGTCTTGGCATAAGTTTGCTGATCTGCCAACATCACATGATTAATGAAATCTTCAAGTAAGGTAACAGGTAAATTATCTATACAATAATAGCCACAATCTTCTAAAGTATCTAAAGCGATACTTTTACCTGAGCCTGAAAGGGCGCTGACAATAAGTAGTTTCATAATTAATTAGGCGAAAGATAAAAATGCTATTTGCATTCGTCTTTCGCCCTTTACCTTATTATCTATGGCTGCCGGTTTTTTCTTTGTGCTTGGTGATTTGACGATCGAGTTTATCAACTAACTCATCAATAGCAGCATACATGTCTTCTTGATGATCTTCTGCAAAAAAATTCGCGCCACTGACTTGCAACGTCGCTTCTGCTTTTTGAATTAATTTCTCAACGCTTAAAATTACGTGTACATCAGCAACATTGTCTGAATGACGTGCCAATTTTTCAAATTTTGAATGGATATGTGCTTTTAATGCTTCAGTAACTTCAAGATGATGACCTGTTATTATAAGTTGCATGGAATACTCCTTTATTTTATTTAATGGTTGGTTGGAATTTCAATAGGCGCTAAAAAAGACGTTTGCGCTGACTTGATGATGATATAAACATAGCTTCACGGTATTTAGCAATAGTTCTTCTTGCGACATTAATGCCTTTCTCTTGTAAAAAATCAGCAATTTTATTGTCACTTAATGGCTTGGCTTGATTTTCATTGTCGATTAACTCTTTAATAAAAGCTCTGATGGCAGTAGAAGAACACTCACCACCGCCTTCCCTTGAAACATGACTAGAAAAAAAATATTTAAACTCAACAATTCCGTTTGGAGTATGCATAAACTTTTGCGTTGTTACTCTGGATATTGTTGATTCATGTAACTCAAGTATCTCTGCTACATCTCTTAAAACCATAGGTTTCATGGCAATTGAACCATGCTCTAAAAACCCTGTTTGTTTTTCAATAATACAACGAGCGACGCGTAAAAGTGTATCGTTACGGTTATGAAGATTTTTAATAAACCACTTAGCTTCTTGTAAATGGCCTTTCATACAAGCATTATCTTTGCTGTTATCTGCTCTTTTAATCAAAGATGAATAGTAGCTATTAATGCGAAGTTTTGGGGCTATATCTTGATTTAAATTAACTTGCCAGACATCATTGTATTTGGTGACATAAACATCAGGAATGACATACTCAGAGCTTGAGTCTTGAATTTTTTCACCTGGTTTTGGATCTAAGGTTCTTATAAGGGAAACTATATCATCCAATTGTCTTTCTGTTACAGCCAATTTGCGCAAAAGTTTGGCCTGGTCGTGACTTGCTAATAAATTTATGTGGCGAGTAACCAAAAGCAATGCTTGATCTCGGTAGGGAGTCGTTTCAGGTAATTGTAATAGCTGTATTTTTAAGCAGTCACTTAAATCAATAGCGGCTATGCCTGGAGGATCAAACTGCTGCACTCTATGGAGTACTGCAATAACTTCATCAAAGTCTAAATCTTCAAGTTGGCTTTGTAAGCCTTGATAAATGTCATCTGGTGTATTGCCAAGATAACCTTCGTCATTAACAGAATCAATGATTGCTATGGCGATAGCATGATCGCGCTCTGAAAAAATAGTTAATTCAACTTGCCATAAAAGATGAGCTAGAAGTGTTGCTTCGTTACTTCGCTGTGATTCAAATTCAACTGGTTCAGGATTGTTGCTGCCTGAAACTGAAACGGTTTCATAAGTATCTTCCCATGAGGAATCTATAGGTAATTCATTGGGTATATTGGTTTGTGAGCCTTCACTAGTAAACGATTCGGAATATTCAGTGTTACTTTCAGATGTGTTTAAAGAATCACGGTTACTATTTTCATCTTCACTGATCTCTAACATAATATTAGAATCAAGGACTTGCTGTATTTCTTGCTGCAAATCTAAAGTCGACATTTGTAACAATTTAATAGCCTGCTGTAATTGAGGCGTCATTGTTAATTGTTGGCCTAGCCGAAGATTTAATGATTGTTTCATTCAGTCACAAATAGTTAGGAGTAATGCTTCATGGGATTTTAGTTTTTATGTTAGGGTAATTTTAAAGTATTACCTTACATTTAAAGGCTAAAATTGTTACCTAAATATACTTTACGTACTTCTTCATTTGCAACAATATCAGTCGCCCCCCCTTCAGCGATGACTTTTCCATCGCTAAGTATATAGGCGCGATCACAAATACTTAATGTTTCTCTCACATTGTGTTCGGTAATCAGTATACCTATACCTCGACTTTTCAAATGCTCTATGATTATTTTAATATCTTCTACTGAAATAGGGTCAACGCCGGCGAAAGGTTCATCGAGCAAAATAAATTTTGGATTAGTTGCTAAGGCTCTAGCTATTTCTAGACGTCTTCGTTCTCCGCCCGACAAACTTAGCCCCATTTGATTGCGTAGATGGCCAATATGAAATTCTTGCAATAAATCTTCAATGACTTGTTCTTGTTGTTCTAGTGATAATTCAGAACGAATTTGTAAGACTGCTCGTAAGTTGTCTTTTACACTGAGTTTACGAAATATAGAGGGTTCTTGAGGCAAATAACCAATGCCGTTTACCGCTCTTAAATGCATAGGATAGTGAGTGATATCTTTGTCATCAAGAGATATGTGTCCATGATCAGCTTTAATTAAACCTACCATCATATAAAAGCTAGTGGTTTTTCCTGCACCATTGGGACCTAATAAACCAACAACTTCACCGGTGCTAACTTGCAATGATACGCCATTGACCACATTTCGTTTATTGTAGGTTTTAATGAGTTGATGCGCTGTTAAAATCGTCATTTATTAATTCTTATAAGCTAAAGGCAAATAATTAATACAAGTGCTTTCATTAATCGAAGGTTTATTTAACAGGTTGTTCTTTCGGTTTTAAAATAACATGTACTCGCTTGGTATCACTTGTTTTTTCACCTGCATTAACTAATGATGTTTTAGTGTTATATTCAATCAAATGACTGGAATAAATACCATCATCTTTCCAAACAGTTGCAGTATCAATTAAAACTAATTGATTGGCTTTAGGAAAGTAGTGACCTATAAATGACTCGCCCGTTATATCTTTAGCGCCAACACTAGGGGTTTGTTTAAACTTTGCTTTATTGCCAGTAAAAACAAGCTTTTCTGCATCACCATTGACGAAATAAACGACTAGTTTGTCAGAATGGACGACGATACTGCCTTGAATTGATATAACATTGCCTGTGTAAGTGCTGGTAGCGCTAAGGTCATCATACGTTGCAGTATTTGAATCAATTGTTATAGGTTGTTCGGCATCCGTTTCTAAAGCAAACGCATTGCAACTTAGTAGCAATATGATTAATGCACTGTAATGAAAGAGGATTGATGGTTTATTTTTTGTCATAGCTTCCTTTTACATGGGCAAGTAATTCTAAATGAACAGGATCGGCAAAAGTCATCTTCATGCCTATGCCTGTGGTTATATTGAGTTCACTTATTAACTCTGCCCATTCAACTGTTTCTGCGTAATTGGTTTCTGGTTTTACTTTTAATTCACTGGTATTAATTGTAAGAGGGCTAATTCCTAATGCTTTTGCTCTATCTATATTTACTTTGCCATTTAGAGCTAAATCTTTTCCATCACTCGATAATAACCCTGTTTCAGATTTAACAATCCAAGGAGGTGTTTTGGTATTGGCATTAAAAAATGTCATGACAGGATTTACCATGTGAGTCGTACCATCATCACTGTAATGAATCATTTCATCAGCGATCACTTTTTTCTTGAGTATACCTAACTCATTCATTTCCCATTTCATATAGCCTTTGCTGTAATAATCTGGGCTATGTGCAGGCGCTTGGTTATTGTAAGGTTCAATCATGCCAGTCATTCTAAGCATAAACCAACTTAATAAAGCAACTGCAGTGATATAAATATAAAATTTATTTTCTCTTAATGTCATTTTAAAAAGGTATTTAATACGTCGTCAAAATGTCCCTGTGCTTGCATAATAAAATCACAAACTTCTCGCACGGCACCTTGACCACCTGGTAATGTTGTACACCAATCAGCGTGTTTTTTAACTGCAAAATTAGCATCATTAACGGCAATAGCAAGACCCACTCGAGTCATGATAGGTAAATCTAGTAAATCATCACCAACATGGGCTACCTGTTCAGAGGTGACGCAAACTTTTGTTAATAGTTCGTTAAAAGCAGCGCGCTTATCTTCATGACCTTGATAAACATGCTCAATACCTAAGCTTTTCATTCTTAGTGCAACTGAATTTGATTTGCGTCCTGAGATAATCGCCACTTCAACGCCGGTTTGGCGTAATAATTTGATGCCATGTCCATCTCGCGCATGGAATGATTTGTATTCATTACCTTCGTTGTCAAAGAATAACTTGCCATCTGTTAAGACGCCATCGACATCCAATATTAATAGCTTGAGTTTTTTTGCTTTATCAACAATTAACTGCATATTTTGATTGGTTTGCATCATACGATTCCTGCACGTATTAAATCATGCATATTTAAAGCACCTACGGCTATGTTTTTTTCATCAACAACAATTAAAGCATTAATTTTTTTCTGCTCCATGATTTGCATAGCTTCTGCAGCAAGAATATTGGCAGTAATTAGTGTGCATTGAGGGGTCATTACTTCGCTGATAGCCGTATTTTGAATATTGATGTTCTTAGCTAAAGTTCTTCTTAAATCGCCATCGGTAAAGATACCTATGACTTGATTATTTTCATCGACTATTGCCGTCATACCTAATTTCTTTTCGGTCATTTCTAACAAGGCAGTACCAATCAATGCAGTGGTTGGTACTGCGGGCATATCTTCATTGATATGCATGATATCACTGACTCTTAATAAAAGCCGCTTGCCTAAGCTGCCCCCTGGATGAGATAAAGCGAAGTCATCCCGGGTAAAACCTCTGGCATCTAGTAGTGATACCGCTAAAGCGTCGCCCATGACTAATGCGGCAGTGGTACTTGAAGTAGGGGCAAGCCCTAGAGGGCATGCTTCTTGTTCAACAGCAACATTTATATGAACGGTTGAAATATTACTTAAGGTTGAATCGGCATTCCCTGTCATAGCAATGAGTGGAACACCCAAACGTTTAATCAAGGGTAAGATTCTAATTATTTCTTCAGTTTCACCGGAATTAGACAAAGCTAAAACCACATCGTGCCTAGTAATCATGCCTAGATCACCATGACTTGCCTCACCTGGGTGTACAAAAAAAGCAGGAGTTCCAGTGCTTGCCAAGGTAGCAGCTATTTTTCCAGCAATATGTCCTGATTTACCCATGCCAATAACAACAACTCTTCCTTGGCAAGCAAACAATAATTTACAGGCAGCGACAAAATCATCGTTAATTTGTTCAGTAAGCCCACAAACAGCTTGAGCTTCTACACGAATAACAGCTAAAGCTAATTCACGTAGTTTTTGATCGTTTAGGTCCATAGCTCGCTAGAATAAATCGCTTTCGAATGTAAAAGCTGAGCATTATCTCATATTTAGTTTATTTGTACTCGTTGATATGAAATTAGTGGGGGCGTAGATTTGAGACTATGAGCGTATTTTGTGGAAGAGGCTTTTGCATCGAATACGAAGACAAAGCCACTTCCAAACTATATAAAAACATTAACTTAATAATTAGAAAAGTGGTTTTTGCTTTATTTTCCTAATACTTTCACAGTCTCATTTGCTTGTTAGCTTACATAAGAGTAACAAGAAAAATAACTTAAGTGTTTATAAAAAGTAAAATACGGGATATTAAAATGGCGTTAATTTAACTTAAAAAATTGACAATCAGTAGCAGAATAAATCATAAGTTAGTTTTATTCTGATACTGATGTCTAGTTGAAGTGAGTAAAGCTATTATTTACGAGCGCCAGCGTTAGGATCAGGTTTATCAATAATACGATTAATTAAGTTGGTTTGTTGAGATATTCTATCTTCTTGAGTTAAATCAATCATGGATTTAAGACCTGCAAAACGACTTTCAGCTTCTTTTAGTAATTCTGTGGCTTTAGCTAAATCGCCTTCCTTAACAGCACTACGGGCTTTTTTCAAAGAATCATTGGCGCGATTACGATTGCGGTCAAGTTTGTCATTAGCATTAATTTCTTTACTCATAGCTAATGCTTCTTTGATATTATCAATGATAACTTCATCACCGGATTTGTTGGTAACCGCTTTCATTGCTTCATTAACTTGTACGATAGTAGCGTCGATACCTTCTGCTGCAGTCATTCTGTTATACATGCAAGCCATACCTAAACAAATATCAGCAGATGCTGAAAAAGACCCTAAAGAAAGAGCTAATGTGGTTGCTACGATAGTACTTTTTAATAATTTCATTTGTATATACCTCATTATAATTATTGTTATAGTTATTAGGTCATAAACCACTAAAATAATAAGATAATTTAGTGGTTTACATGACCCTAAGAACTTTAGCATAACTTTTCTGAATATTAAATGAATTATAGCGGACGCCATTAAGTTGTTGGCATGTTCAAGTAGCCAAGTATATTGGCATTAATTTAGTTTTAAGTATCAGGTATCCTAGTAGTTTAAAAATTTCAATCTCAATAAGAGGTAAGCTCAATGAGCGATTACAAGCATATTCTCCTAGCGGTAGATTTTTCAGAAGGCGGTAATTATGTAGCAGAAAAAGCATTGTCATTAGCTTATAAACATAAATCGAAGTTAAGTATTATTCATGTCTTGGATAATATACCTATGCCCGATACTAACTACGGTACCGTAATAGATTTGAATCAAGATTCAGCTTATGACTTACTGGAAGAAGAAAAAGCTAAATTAAGGGAGGTGGGTAAGGTTTTAGGAGTAGCTATTGAGCATCAGCACTTAGTTTGGGGAATTCCCAAACAAGAAATTATTGCTTTTGCTAATCAACATCAGGTCGATTTAATTATATTAGGATCTCATGGCCGCCATGGTTTAGCGCTGTTGTTGGGATCTAGTGCAAATGCAGTATTGCACACTGCTTTGTGTGACGTTATGGCTGTTAGATTGCCAATGGAGTAGAGTGAAGCTTGAATTAAGACAACAACTTATTTCAAACAACTTGATTCAAAATACTGAAAGAGTTTTTTAAAAGTTATCCACTTTTTAACGTCAATTTAAGCCTTGTCGTATAATTAGGGTTTTTTTCATACAAGGTTTTTATCAATGTCAATTTCGCTTGCTGTGCTTGAGGACATCGTTCGTGAAGCAGGAACTATTGCTTTAACGTATTTTAATGATTTGAAGAATGTCGAAGTCAATAAAAAAAGTCCTAGAGATTTTGTTACCGCAGCAGATGTTGCTGTTGAGGCGTTTTTAAAACAGACTTTGACTCATAATTATCCAGAGTATGGTTTTTGGGGCGAAGAAAGCGGTCAAAGTGCCAATCAGACTAATCGTTGGATAGTTGACCCTATTGATGGCACGCATTCATTTTCACGGGGGCAATATTTTTGGGGAATTAGTGTCGCATTAGAAATCAATCAAGAATTGCTTATTGGGGCTGTTTACGCGCCCGCTTTAAATGATTATTACTGTGCAGAGCAGGGCAAAGGCGCTACTAAAAATGGACTACCCATTAGAGTTTCTTCTATAGATAATTTGGCAGAGTCTATGGTTGCGACTGGATTTGCTTGTTTGCGGTCTTATTTAGAAGACAATAATTTGCCGCGTTTTGCTAAAATCGCTCAAAGTACCACAGGACAACGTCGATTTGGTTCAGCAGCTGTGGATTTATGTTTAGTAGCAGATGGTCAAGTTGATGCTTTTTGGGAACAGGAGCTTAACTTATATGATGTAGCTGCAGGCGCTTTAATTGCCAAAGAAGCCGGAGCTACCTTAACTGATTTTCAAGGAAATGCCGGTATTTTTCCTAAACAAATATTAGCAACTAATGGTCTTATTTTGAATGAATTGCTGCCTTTGATGTAAGAATTATTGCGTGAGCTTAGCCTTTGACGCGAGTAATTTTTAAGACTATAGATAATTCTTTTAATCGTCGCATAATTTTCGCTAAATGCACGCGATCTCTAACGGTAAGGGTAATTAAATCAACGCAAACACTATCATCTTGATCAACTACCGTAACATTTTCAATGTTTGAGGCTTGGTCAGATATAGTTGATGCTAGGGTAGCAAGAGCACCACGTTGATTAAGTATTTCTATTCTTAGTTCAGTAGGGAAGTCATCGGCTATTTCATGACTCCATTCAACATCCAACCAATTAGTGTGTTTTTTTCTAATGACTGCGCGATTTCGACATTCGTGATGATGAACAACGATACCTTTGCCAGGATTAAAATAACCGATAATATGATCACCAGGAATAGGTCTACAGCATTTAGCTAAGGTAATGACCATACCCTCTGTACCTTTAATAATTAAAGGTGTTTGCTGGACATTATCATGATCATTTAATTTGATTTGGGCATTAATATCACTTTGGGTAAGTTGTTTAGCAATTAAAAAAGGCATTTTATTACCTAAACCAATATCTTCTAATAAATCATTGAGGCATGAGAAGTCCAATATTTTTAGTAAGGCGCTAATGCGACTACCATCTATATTTTCTAAATGAAGATTTAAAGTTTTTAATTCCTTTTCCAGTAATCGTCTTCCTAAGCTAATAGCTTCTTGTTGTTTAAAATGCTTAAGATGATTTCTGATACTGGTACGAGCTTTTACAGTGGTTACATAATTAAGCCATTGTGGATTAGGTCTTGCCCAAGGAGCGGTAAGAATTTCAACGGTCATGCCGTTTTCTAATTTTGTTTGTAAGGGCGCCAATTGCTTATCTATACGAGCAGAAATACAGGCATTGCCAATATCAGTATGAACAGCGTAAGCAAAATCGATGATCGTTGCGCCTCTTGAGATTTTAATTATTTTACCCTTAGGGGTGAATACAAAAACTTCCTGTGGAAATAGATCAACTTTTAAATTATCTATAAACTCAAGAGAATCTCCAGCTGACTTTTGTATTTCTAATAAATCTCGCAGCCATTCATTGGCACGCATTTGAAATTTTTCAGATTTATCATCTTCTGATTTATAAAGCCAATGGGCTGCTATACCAGATTCTGCCATGCGGTGCATTTCGTGAGTACGAATTTGTATTTCGATAGGTACCCCATAAGGGCCGATAACAATACTATGTAGTGATTGGTAACCGTTAGCCTTAGGTAAGGCAATATAATCTTTAAAACGACCGGGTATTGGTTTAAATAAATTATGAATAATACCAAGGACACGATAACAAGAATCCACAGAGTCACAAAAAACTCGAAAAGCATAAACATCAAAAACTGAGGCTAAGGATAGCTTTTTAATCAGCATTTTTTGATAAATACTATAAATATTCTTTTCTCGTCCTGAAACTTCGCAGGGCAGAGACGCTTGTTCTAAGCGCTTAGTGATGGAACTTTCAATGGTATTGATGATTTTACTGCGGTTGCCACGGGCTTTTTTAATAGCAGTAGTTAATACCCTATGGCGCATAGGATACATCGCTTCAAAACTTAGCTCTTCGAGTTTATGCCTGATTTTATTCATGCCTAGTCGATTGGCAATAGGGGCATAAATATCTAATGTTTCTCGAGCAATACGGCGTTTTTTTTCTGAAGGCATGCTGCCTAGGGTTTGCATGTTATGCAATCGGTCTGATAGTTTGACTAAAATGACACGTAAATCTTTGCCCATAGCCAAAAACATTTTACGTACATTTTCAGCTTGGGTTTCTGCACGACTCTGGGATCTTCCATCGATTTTAGTAAGCTTGGTAACACCGTCAACAAGTTCAGCAACTTCTATGTTAAATAGTTGCGCCAATTCCTTTTTAGTGACTGGAGTGTCTTCAATAACATCATGCAAAATTGCCGCCATAATGCCACTTGCGTCCATATGCATTTCGGCGAGTGTTATGGCGACGGAAACTGGGTGGCAAATATAAGCTTCGCCACTTTTACGAAATTGTCCTAGATGGGCTTCTGCACCAAATTCATAGGCGCGTAAGCATTCGTTAACTTGAGCAGGGTCTAAATAGACAGATAAAGCGCTACATAAACGTGAAACCAGTTCATCTTGAAGTTGATTATGGGTGTCAGCTTCGTCTATTTTCGACATAGTTAGCGATAATTAAAACATTGGATTGTGGTCGTGGCTGTCGCCTACGCGATGGAGAAGATTAATATTATCTGTCGTAACATGGCCAGCAGCTATTTCGCGTAAGGCAAGTACGGTATCTTTATCTTTGCCGCGAGGTAAAAATTCGGTAGCTCCGTGACTTAGTTGACGTGCTCTAGTGCTAGCTAATAGAACCAGTTTGAAACGGTTTTCTACATGCTCTAAACAATCTTCGATGGTAATTCTTGCCATTTTTAAACCTAGGTAAGTGAAAAATTATCTGTTTGATACACGACAGATAGGGAATGTAAGGTACAAGGTACTGACAGCGAGGTCAAGATGTAAAATTAATGCTTTTAATTTTGATAGCGATTGAAGTCAGATAAAATCTAAACATTCAACCGCTATTGCCTCGTTTGTGATATTTCTAGCTGCGGGTTTTTAATATAGCCACTGCAGGAAGTTCTTTACCTTCAAGAAATTCAAGAAAAGCGCCGCCGCCAGTTGATGTATAAGAAACTTGGTCGTTAATATTGTATTTGTCGATAGCCGCAAGAGTATCGCCACCGCCAGCAATAGAAAAAGCTCTGCTTTCTGCAATTGCTGTCGCCATTGATTGAGTGCCATGACTAAATTGCTCTATTTCAAATACACCTACAGGACCATTCCAAACGATGGTGCCAGCAGACTTAATTAATTCAGCATATTGCTTGGCAGTATCAGGGCCAATATCTAAAATTAAATCATCAGCTTCTACATCTGCAACGTTCTTAATAGTAGCGACTGCGGTATCAGAAAATTCTTTAGCACAAACCACATCGACAGGAATTGGAATGTCTGAGCCTGCTTTTTTTGCAGCAGCAATTAATCGTAGCGCTTCGGGTATTAAATCGGCTTCATATAATGATTTTCCAACCGAAAAGCCCGCTGCAGCAATGAAGGTATTGGCAATTCCACCGCCAACGATCAGTTGGTCTACTTTTTCTGAAAGAGACTCTAATACCGTTAATTTGGTAGAAACTTTAGAGCCGCCCACGATTGCTACCAAAGGTTTAGTCGGAGTTTCTAGTGCTTTGCCTAAAGCATCAAGTTCGCTAGCTAATAAAGGTCCAGCGCAAGCAATGGGTGCAAATTTAGCTACGCTGTGGGTTGATGCTTGGGCTCTATGAGCTGTACCAAAAGCATCCATAACAAAGATGTCGCATAAAGCAGCCATTTTTTGGCCTAGTTCATCGCTGTTTTTTTCTTCACCAACATTGAAGCGAACGTTTTCGCATAATACAACTTCGCCTGGTGCGATAGTAATGCCATCAAGCCAATTTTTTTCTAATCGTACTGACTTTCCTAATAATTTGGCTAATTGATCCGCGACTGGCTTTAATGAAGACTCTTCGTCAAATTGACCCTCAACAGGACGACCTAAGTGTGATAACAGCATAACTGCAGCGCCAGCAGCTAAGGCAAACTCAATAGTTGGGACACTGGCTTGTATACGAAGATCGCTAGTAACGACACCATTTTTGACGGGTACGTTTAGATCTTGGCGAATTAATACACGTTTTCCTGATAAATCCAGATCAACCATTCTTTGTATCGACATATTTTATGCTCTCGGTTTGTTAGTGTTGTAAAGTAATCAGCTTAAAGTAAGGTGTTGCTTATTTCCATTTGATGGAGCAACCCATGCTAGGTATTTGGTCTTGAGGGCCGACGCCTGTTTGAGCTATCAATTTCATTGCTTCAAATAAATCACGACGGGTATCGGTGGGTGCTGTCTCTTTACGACTTGCATCGAGTCGACCTCGGTATTGCAATTCAAAGTTGGCGTTATAGCCAAAGAAATCAGGGGTACAGACAGCATTATATTGTTTGGCTATTTCTTGGCTTTCGTCAAATAAATAGGGGAAGCTAAAATTCAAACGTTGGGCGAATAGTTTCATATTCTCGAATGAATCTTCAGGGTAATTGGTTGGATCATTAGACATAATGGCTACGGACTCGATGCCGAATTGCTTAAGTTCTAGGGCATCTCTAACGATTCTATCTTGCACTGCTTTAACATAAGGACAATGATTACAGATAAACATAATTAACAAGCCTTTTTCACCCATGCATTCCTGAAGAGACCAAGTTCTATCATCAATGCCCGGCAAGTTAAAGTCTATTGCTTTTAAGCCAAAGTCACAGACTGGCGTTTCTAGTGAAACCATGTTTTACCTCATCTCTAGTTATCGATTATGTAATGAATATATCTTGCTAACAAAAATGCTTGCCATTATACATAAATTAGCGGGTATCGTCATACTTCTAGGACAGAGGCAGCAATTCCCAATTTAAAACCCTGATAAAATAAAGTCTTTCTTAACGCCTTAGAACCCAAGCGGCATAAGCATAAAAAAATGGACTTGAACATAGTTGACCAGATACGCAACACCTTTAACGTGCTACCGGATTACCGAAAACAAGGCAATAATCAGAAATATGCGGTGGGAGATGCCGCGTTAAGCGCGTTCTCGGTCTTTTTTTCGCAAAGTCCGTCGTTTTTGGACTATCAACTGCGGATGCAAAAGCATCACAACCGAAACAATGCGCAATCGATTTTCGGTATCCATCAAATTCCCTCGACTAGCCAAATTGGCAACCTCTTGGATCCTATTGCACCGGAAATTCTGTATCCGATGTTAGCGGAGGCCGGTGACCAGCTTTACGCACAGGGCTGCCTGAAGCCCTTTATAAGTATTGGCGGTACGTTACTGGTCGCGTTGGACGGCACCGATTCATTTAGCTCAGAAAAGATTTCTTGTCCCTGCTGCACCCAGCAAACGCTGAAAAACGGCAAAATATTGTACCGCCACATAGTGGTTACACCCGTTATCGTCGCACCTGGGCAAAGCCGCGTGGTGCCTTTGCCGCCTGAGTTTGTCGTTGCTCAAGACGGTCAGGAAAAACAGGATTGCGAACTGGCGGCAGCAAAGCGTTGGCTAACGGTTTGGGGTAGCCATTACGCACCCAGGCGCATTACCCTGTTGGGCGATGACCTGTATTGTCACCAGCCGTTTTGTGAAGCAGTCAAGCAACAGCAGATGGATTTTCTTTTCGTCTGCAAGCCAGACTCCCACGCCTTGCTGTATGAATGGGTGGCTGACTTTACTCGAACAGGTGAAGTTCAAGTTCTTGAAAAAAGTCGCTGGAACGGCAAGCAACGCCTGACCGAACGCTACCGCTATATCAATCAAGTGCCGCTACGCGACAGCGACGATGCCCTGCTGGTAAACTGGTGCGAAGTCACCATCACCAATGCCAAACAAGAGTTGGTCTACCGCAATGCGTGGGCCACATCGCACACCATTGACGAATACAATGTCGAGCAAACGGTCGCTGCAGGCCGTGCCCGATGGAAAGTTGAGAATGAAAACAATAATGTCCTAAAAAACCATGGCTATCATTTCGACCATAATTTTGCACATGGTAAACAGTATTTATCCAATTTTCTGGCCACACTTAATCTATTGGCTTTCCTCGCCCATACCTCGCTTGAATGGCTGGACGAAGCTTACAGCGCAGCTCGAAGCTCGGCACCCTCTAGACGGACTTTCTTCGAAAACTTTCGTACTTTGCTTCAATTCATCCCTTTTGATAACTGGCAGCATCTAATGCAGTTTATGCTAAATGGTGGGATAGAATTACCAGTTAAAACCTAATGTTTTAAATTGGGAATTGCTGGGACAGAGGTATCTACGCAAGTAATCATCTCTGCAGCAGTTGGACAACAGAAATTGTAGTTGAGGTCGGAATAAGACTTTTCGAGCGTAAGCGAGGGAAGCGTTTCCGGCATTCACGCAGATTCTGTGCCGGTCGGGGTTTATAACCCATAAGCGCCAACTTAAGATTAAACACCTAGAATTTATTGGTACATTGATTCAATTTATTTGACAGCTTTAGCAAGCTTGCCACCTTGGTAATACGTGGTCTGTTTTTGTTAATTCTTATTTGATGACTAATTGTAAAGAAAGCTTACATTAGGACTATTAAATTTTATTTCGCTCCTTGAGATCATTGCTTTAAACAATAGCTTACTCAGGATAGCCATCTTTGAGTATAATCACTCAAAAAATTAATGAGGGTTGTATGGCTGAACAAGATGAGCACATTGTGATCATAGAAACCTTTATAGATCATTACGACAGTCCTTGGAAAGAAGCTGTCGAACATTATTTTCCGGAGTTTATAGCCTTCTATTTTCCAGAGGCTTATGCTCAGATTGATTGGTCAAAGGAGCATGTTTTTCTGGATCAAGAACTAAGAGCGGTCGTTCAGGATGCTGAACTAGGAAAGCGCTTTGTTGATAAACTAGTTCGAGTGTCGCAGCTTAATGGCGATGAAAAATGGATTTATATTCACATTGAAGTCCAAGGAACTCGGCAAGCTGAATTTGCCAAACGAATGTTCGTTTATAATTACCGTATTTATGATCGCTACGATAAACCGGTAGCTAGTTTCGCCGTTCTAGCTGATGATCAAGTTAATTGGCGCCCCGATAATTTTAGTTACAGTGTATTGGGTAGTGAAACTTCTATTCATTTCCCCATTGCTAAACTAACCGATTATTATGATATGGTTAATGAACTACTGACAATGGATAACTCTTTTGCTGTGGTTACAGCCACTCATATCATGACGCAGCAAACACGTAAAAACGCTGTTGCACGCTATAAAGCCAAACAATTATTAGTACGGTTACTCTATCAACGACAGTGGGATAAACAACGGATTATCGACTTGTTTAGTGTCATTGACTGGATGATGCGTTTACCTGAAGAACTTGATCAACAACTATGGCAAGAAATCGAAATCTTTGAGGAGAATGAAAAAATGCAATACGTAACAAGCATAGAAAGAATTGGAATTGCTAAGGGTCTACAAGAGGGTCGTCAAGAGGGTCGTCAAGAAGGTCGTCAAGAAGGCTTGCTGGAAGGAGAAGCAGAAATGCTTGGTTTAATGCTTAAACATCGCTTTGGTGAGTTATCTGATACTGTTGTCAATAAATTAAGGCACGCAAAAGAAGATCAGCTCAAACACTGGCTGATTAGCGCCATTTCAGCACCCAATTTGGATACTGTTTTTAATGATGACACAAGCCACTAAAATTTAAGTCCATAAGCTGAAGGGCGGTTTCGTGACAGCAAACCAACTCATATATGCAAGATCAAAAACATTCGAATAAAAAAGTTACGAGGAAGCTTCCAAGTGAGGCTTAGTTTAAAGTACGTTTTTCATGGCGCCAGACAATGGTCAGAAAACTTTCAAGTTAAGTTATTTGTATCATTTTGGGAGTGGTTTGTTAGCCACGATTGCGTGGCTAAACACTTCCTTTTAACATTCAACTCCCTTAACTTAATCAAGATTAATTGCTTGATATCTTTGTCTAAAAGTAGATGGTTATTTATTAAATGTAGGGTGCAATAGCGTCAGCGTATTGCACCGTTGCAATGCGATCCATTAAGCGTATACAGCTATCGCCTATTTATGCCCTACAGATTGCGGGTTGCGGGTTAAAACTTAAAACTTAGAACTACTTAATCCAAAAGCATAATTAAACTCTACAAATACAGTGCTGATATCGCGCAACCTGCCAAAAATAGTGTTATCACTGCCGTTATAATAATCTCCTCCAAGTACAAATGATGACTCATCATTGATTTGATAACGTAGTCGTGGACGCATTAAGAATCCTTGATTTGAAGTTAAGCCTAAGCCACTATATTCGAGTTCTAAATCATCATTGAGTATTTTTTTAGAAACACGATAGGCAATACCAAAATAATCTTGAACAGGTTGTTGATTAATAATTTGCTGAATCTGCATTAATTGTTGTTGCTGAGGTGTAGACCATGATTGATAACCCCGCCAACCTAAAGCAGATTGATAAACAGTTTGCACAATCACATTAAAGCTATTTGCAAATTGTCTTTCTAAACCAATGACACCTTGAAAGTAGTCATATTTTTCACCTGAAAACTCAGTGCTTTTACCTGTATGGGTATAAGCAAGTTCTGTACGCAGGGTATAAGAACTAAATGCCCATGCCATATCGCCACCATAGCGTTGAATACGATGATTGCTTAATGCATAAGGCGTAGTACTATTGATTTCTAAACTGGGCATGGTATCAATACCACTGTAAAACGAGAGTGAAGAATCTATTGCCTCACCTGTGCGATCAAGTTTTATAGCAAAATTATCATTATTGTTTGGCTGTTGAATGGCTACTTGTGAAACATACTGAGGTGTTAAAGGAATACGAGAACTACTCATATAAGGTAGCCAAACACTGCTTACAGTATAGTTACCCAAATGCTGGGCATAACGAATACCTGTATTACCAAAACGGGCATCTTCTTCCTCTGGAGCAAGCCAACGATAATCTTTTGAGGTTAAAGAATCCGTAGGGTTAATTCTATCAGCTCGACCCCATGCTAATAATTGTTTGCCTATACGAATATCAGCACTATTTAAATTGTAATCAAGATAAACTTCTCGAGCCACACCGAAACTGTTCTTATCTGCAAAATAATCAGGATGTCCGACACGACCATCAGCATACAAATGCAAATCGTCGGTAACATTAACTTTGCCTTTTAAAGCTAGTGTTGCAGGAAAAATACCTTCATTGATTTTATTCAAAGAACGATTAGATGACCATGCGGCTAATTCAAGCTTGCCGTCAACTTGCCACAAATCACTTTCAGCAGTAGCTAAATGGGGGACTGTAATTAACGTTAAAAATATGTAAAATCTTAAAAAAAGGCATGAAAGCATTATTCTTTTTCTAAGGCAGTGGGGGTAAACAACGAGTCAGTTAAGTTCTGATTCACTTTGTAATTATCAAAATGTAATGAAGTTTTATGATGATTTTGATGGTTTTGTGCATTCAAATCCATGAACTGATATTTAGAGCGATCAACATCAACTAATCGCACATCACTCACTTGAATAGTTTTTAGGAATTGTCCAGATTCGTCCCAGTAATCAGTTTTAAGAGCAACTGCATTTTGTTTATCGATTAAAATTAAGCGTTTGCTATAGCCAGTATGCGTTTTAACTGATTCATCTTTAGGCAAGCTTTCAATCACATAAACAGGCTTTCCCTCAAAAGTATCTTCTTTTTGCAAAGTTGAATTCCATTCACTGGGCTTGTGTCCAATCAAATCACCAAAAGTTAAATCCGACCCTACAAAACTATCGCGTTTATTATCAGAAACTAGTCGACGGTTTTTTTTGAGTGAAGGCAGATAAATCCACATATCATCATCTTGGTCAGTTTGTTCAATGAGCAATGTAACAGTGCCTTTTATATCCGCAGGCGCCAGAAAACGTAAAATTCTTTGATTACTCACTCCATCATTTTTTAGTTTGGTAAAAGCGGTTAATTTTCTTATTCGTTGTTGATTATCTTCATTTTCCAGTATCATGGTTAATTCAGACTTAGCATCTAATACTTTTGTAGAGGCATCACTTTTTATCATAAACTGCTGAACGTCAAGGTTTTCAGCCTGAGCATTTAATAAAAAAACTAATAACAAAACACTAAGTGATAAACTTTTTGTAAACATAAGGTACTCTCAAACAAACAAACAAAAAACAAAGAAATTAAGTTAACTGAATAAGTTGATTTAATTGGCAACACACTTGCTCAAATAAATCATTTGCTAATATTTTTAACGGATGCGGCTTTGCATAGCGGTTACGCCAATCAAATGATTTAGGTTGATGACAAAGTACATAACTAATTTTACCTTTGGTATTTCCAACAGCGATCGCAAAAGGATTATCTTCATTGTAATCGGCTGTTGTCATGAGGAGTCCAATCACTAAAGAAGTTTTGTCATTAAAAATCTTGGGTGATAAAACTAAAAAAGGATGCACATCTTTCATTTCCTCGCTCGCTTGTGGATTACATTCTATTTAAAAACTTAGGATGAAAACGTTGTAATATTGCTGGTATCAAAGTGAGCGCTGCAAATACACTCACAAACATAGCCGATGCGATCAACAAAGCTAACCATTGATGAACTTTAAAACCAAATGAAAAGGCTAAGACACCATAGCCCACAGCTACAGATGCCGCTACATATAAGCAGGCTTTACCGGCACTATTCAAAGTTACACTTAAAGCATTAATCGGGTCACGAAGGTATTCTTCACGGTAACGAGAAATAAGATAAATGGCATAATCTGCACCAATGCCAACGGCCATTGCAGAAATTAATGACGTAGCAATATTTAACGGAATCCCGAACAAACCAAGTATGCCGAAATTGGTGACTACCGAAATAAGCAATGGCAATAAAACTAACAAACCAGCAATAAATGATCTAAACAATAAGCATGAAGCAATGAATACCACTACAATAATTTGCAAAATGTTCAGTAATTTATCGTGTACCAATACCTCATTTAATGCGGCGGCTTCTGCAACACCTCCACCAAATTGAACCGTTACACCGGGGGGAAATACTTGTGCGGCTATCTGTTGGGCTTGTGCTACTAAAGCTAAAATAAAAGAGCTATCATCACGTTGAACAAAAACTTTAAGATTGGCGCGTTGATGATTGAAATCAAGGTAAGATTTCAAATCATCAGGTTCACCCGACATGCTATACATTAAAAGGTATTGCCCAACTTGTTCTGAAGTCTCAGGTAAAATATTGGCTTTGCCTTGCATGGCTTGATTCATACGTTTTAGAAAATCAACAATAGATACTGTTTTGCCAACACCAACTGTTGTCGCTAACTGGTTTTGCAAAGTAGCAATACCGTTTAAAATTGCAGGTTGATTGATGCCATCAACTTGTCCGGTATCAATCATGATGTAAAACGTTTGAGTGCCTCCCAAGCGTTGATTGATAAGGGCATCATCTTGTCGCACCGTAGTCCAGTCAGCAAAATTGGCTTTATTGGAGTTTTCTATCTGTACTCGGCTAGCGCCAACAATTGCCAAACCAATAATCAAAAGCCAAAATATAACAAAACTCCGAGTCATCGCTCTGCCAACAATAAAGCCAATAACAACATTCCAGACACCATTCAAACGTTGTTCGGTTGGTAGTTTGGGGGGCTTAAGACAAGAGCGTAAGGCTGGCATAAAGGTCAGCTCAATCAGCAAAGTGCATAAAATACCCACACCGGTAAAAATGCCAAAGGTTTTAACGGTTTTAATTTCAAATACCGTTAAAGATAAAAAACCCATAGCAGCAATCAGACTGGCTGCAATCATATAACGTCCAACTTTACTGACCGAGACAATAACGGCGGCTTTATTGGCTTGCTCTGGAGTGAGCTGGGTGTTAAAACGTAATTGTTGATATTCTTCGTAATAACGCTTCAAGATTTGCACCGCATGTCCGGCAGCAATAGCTAATATCAAAATAGGCGTCGTTGCATTAAAGACATCCAAAGGAATACCACTAGCCCCCATAATGCCCAAAACCCATATTAACGCCAAATTGGCTGTTAGCAACGGTAGTAACAAACCCTGAACACTACGAAAAGCATCAAACAATAATAAGGCAATTAAGACAACAGCAATGGGCACCAAAATCACCATTCGTTCAGAATACAACTCAATTTGTCCTAAAAAGTTAATGTGCCCGCTAAGATAAATATTGACTCTGTCATCTCGTTCTTTATCAATAATGGGCTGAATACGCTTAACAATTGCACCGTAACCTTGTGGATCTGGTTTGAATTGCGCTAGCACAGTAAATATTTTTTTGTCAGAAGAAACAATGGCATCAGTGTAAATTGGATTAGAATCTAGCCATGCTTTCAATTTATCAGCTTGATTTAAAACGTTATAAAAAGGTCTTACTTCAAAACTTTCAGAGCCATTATCAAGAATAGCCTTCGCGTTTTGACTGCTAATACTAAGCAAGGTAGATTTAACTAAACCATTGTCTTTTTTTAATTCGCTGGTGATGCGTTGGATTTTTTGCAATACCTCAGGATCAGCTTGTGTACCAGATTTGGGTTCTATAGCAACTACATAGCTGTAATATTCGCTGAAGACATTTTCTAAAGTCGATTTTGATGAAACGAATGGATGAGATGCAGGAAGTATCGCTGCTGGATCGATGATTATTCGTAATTGCGTAGCATAAAATATGGCCAAAACTGTTAATAAAAAAGTTAAGCTAATTGCCCAAATTCTAAGCTTTATTACTGATTGAATAAAAACGATCATACGATTACTTTTCTGCAAATTTTTGAGTAACTTTACCAGTTATAATAATGCCAGTTATTGCCGTAACAGAATCTGGTATTTCTAGGAGAGTGCCGCTTTTTAGGCACAAAACAATCCAAACCGATAATACACCTAAAATCCAGATTATAAATAAAAGTCTATTCGACGATAATGTTCCGTTACTCTCTTGTAGAAATTCTAAAGCTTTTATTAAGCCTATCATTTATGATTATCCTTTTTGAGATTAATTTTTACAAGGTTTTGGTAAAGCACGTACCCATATAGCATTATTAATTTCATCAATAGGTAATGCTTTGCTTTCTAAAATATAAATACAATCATATTTATTTAATATAAGTTTTCTGATTCCATTTTTTGTTCCATATTCAGTTCGTCCAATAGCCATATCACTATCAGTTATTAATACATTTGATTTTTTGATAAGTCCTGTGTCTTTATCATAGTCAGATTCATTAGTAATATTTAGGGAATATTGCATATCCTTTTCATAGGATTTATTTATAATATTCCATTTTCCAATATAAAAATAGGCACTTTCTGTGAGAATTTTGTCTCTTATAAAAATTTCAAATTTTGGAAATATAAAAAACAACAATGAATAAATTATAGCAATGATAATTCCTAAATTTTTTATAAAATCAAATACTGAATTAACGTAGTTAATATATTCTTTATTAATATTCATTATTGTTGAGTCTTAGGAAAACCAATCCATTCATGGTTTTCAAAATCGTATAACTTACAAATACGAGTGCATTCTCTGTACCATTTCCAAGAAAAATCTTGCACAACAATATGTTCTGGCGAAAATTCTTCTAATTTGCGCTGTGCCGCTTTCAAGTTGTAACAGGGTATATTAGAGTCCAAATGATGAGCAGGGTGTTCCATAATGTGATGTAAAAGCGCACTAATCCAACTAGGGAATTTCAAATGTACTGTTGTCGTAACGTGTGGGCGAGAGGTCATCCATTCTGATTGTTCACGATACCATCTTATATTTGGGTGTGTATGGTGTAGATATACAATTAAACTTATTAGCATATTCGAAAATATAAAAGGTAATATAAATCCAAGTGCTGACAGCAATAAGAACGATTGATTAGTAACTTCAGATATTTGGAAAAGCGCTAGTAACCACCCCATAACAAAAATTGATACCATAAAAAACTGTATCAGGTATACTTTTTCGAACATATACCCTCCATATTTTCTATGAGGAAAATAATGTTTTTTTGACCATATTTCTAAAATATAATAAAAAAAAACTCCAAATTGATTGCGAAAAACTCTATATATGAATTTTTGAAGTTTATTTAGTAGATTATAATCTTGCAAGGATAATGGAGACCAGCCATCTTTAGTTGTTATTAGGTTGGTATAACTATGGTGGATTACATTATGTAAGTGAAGCCAACCTTGATATGTCGTCACTGAAGGTAAAAATGCTAGTTGAGCGACCCAATAATTTAATTTTTTTGAACTAGTAAATGATCTATGACAGGCATCATGCCCAATTATAAAAAGTCTTATTATTGCAATAAATGTAATAATACAACCTAAAAACTTTAGACTAAGTTGCATTTCAACAACCATGTATTGTCCAAAGAATAGTAATAAATAATCGAGTAAGAACAGTGTTAAAGCTAACGTATTGTTTTTCTTTTGATAAACACGAACAGTTTCTTTCAAAGTTTTTCGATCAATTGTAGTGTCAATCATAAAATCATTTCCTTTTGAGCTCTTTCAGCAATCTCCCAGAAAGTTGGGTTGTTCAAAAACAAGCTGTCTGGTAGGTAACAGTCTGTTTTGTCCATTAAACTCGCAACTAACCCAACTTTTGACATAGAATCTATCCCTAAGTCATCAACTCTCATTTGAGGAGTGGGCTGAATACTTTTTAAGTATTCAGGTAGCGATCCTTCTTCAAGGTGTTCAAAAAAAACTTCTATTAAAGCGTCGTAAACTTCTTGAATTTCCATTAGTAATTAACTCTCAAATATTTCTTGTTTTAGATACAGTTGCTTAGTCGCATTCCGTTGTACTTTGCCACTTGTTGTTCTTGGAATTTGATTGGGTGAAACAAATTGAATTCGGTTAATTTGTAATCCCATTTCTGAAGCTATGTAGATTGAAATCTTTTTTATTAGTTCTGATTGCTCCTCTTTTGGTATTTGTAACCCAATAACAACAACGATTTCCTCTCTTGCTTTAGAAAAATTTTGAATTGAAAAAATAACAACTCTTCCAGATTTTAAATTTAAAAAATTTTCTATGCCAAACTCAACATAAGCTGGACTGATAGTAACACCCGATCGAATGATTGCATCTTTTGCACGTCCTGAAATATAAATTTCATGTTCATAGATAAAACCCAAATCACCTGTATTAAACCAACCCTCTTGGAACAATTCATGGTCCACATTCCCTACATATTTTTTTGTTAATGAATCACCTGAAATCCAAATAAATCCTTGTTGATTTTCTTTAGCTAATTCGCCATTTTCAAGACGAATACTTACAAAGATTCCTTCTAATGGTAATCCATTAGAAACTAATGAAATCGCATTAGATTGAGTTTCATCAACAATATTTACATGCCCACTTTTTTGTAATTCATCAATATCTACAGACAAACAGCGATAAGGTTTTTCACCAGAATTAAATGAAACAGCTACAACAGATTCAGCTAAGCCATATGATGGTTGTAATACGCAATCTAACAACCCAAATGGTTTCATAACTGCATTGAATGTATCCAGATGTTTTGAGTGTAGTGGTTCTGCACCTATTGAGGCATATCTTAACGATGATAAATCAATAGCGTATTTTTTTAGGATGCTTTTTTGCCTACTTAATAAAGCATAAGCAAAAGCAGGGGCATGGGTTAATGTCGCGCGTTGTTGTGTAATTGCTCGCAACCAAACACTCGCATCTCGCATGAAATATTTGGTCTGAATAAGAGTTAAAGGAAAATCACCAACTAAAGAGATAAGTAATGAACTTAATCCCATGTCATGATAAAAAGGTAACCAAGAGACAGTGTGGTCTTGTTGAGAAGTTTTCAATCGTGCAACAATTGCTCTTATATTAGTATCAACTTGAGAGTGTTCTAGAATGACGCCTTTTGGATAAGCTGTACTACCTGAAGTTAATTGAATAATAGCAACGTCATTAATTTGTGGTTTATCTGGGAAATTTTCGGAATCAGGTAAATTTTGCCATTCTCTACAGTGAAATTTCTTTGTTGGCAATTCTGAAAAAATGCTTGTTTCATCTAAATCGTGTATGAATAGCTTTGGTTTAATTAACTCAAAAATATGTGTCATTTTGAGAGAATCCATCTTGCCTGAGCTTTCACCTAATGAATGGGGGATTATACAAATAGATGCACGACAGCCCCATGCTGCCAAAATACCACAAATTAAATCAACACTAGTAGGTAGCATCAAGGCAACACAATCACCAGTCGATACCCCATGTTTTTGTATTTCAATAGATATTGCTCGAGCCCTAGTCAAAATGGCCTTTGCGAACCATGTATCTATATCCTCAGCTGAATGCCAAAAATGAATAGATGCGGAACGTTTTAAAGCGTAATCAAGCAAGGACATTGAGATCCCTTTCAGCTAAAAGCATGGCTTGAGTTAATTTATCAGCTGCTGACAACATCATTTCAGGCTCATGTTCAGCCATGACCTGTAGTCGGACCCTAGCTAACCCTAAAGGAACAGCTGGATAACCCACGACGTTTGCTAATAACCCTAAACTAGGCATAACTCTTGAAAGTACTCTCGCTTTTGCACTGCCTCGTTGATGTTCAGCTAGTTCTGGAATTAAAACTGGCACAATTGGGGACGGTGCTCCAATGACAGATAAACAATTACTCTCCAATTTGTCTCTTAATGAGATTATGTTGTACATTAGTTTTGTGCGTAATGACTTACCTAATGGGCTTTTAATAATACTAAGGGCTTCTAAAACAGTTGCCGCCTGTGCTGGAGATAATGCATTTGAAAATGTGTGTGACGGGCTGTAATTTTTTAAATATTGTCTAATTGCTGGTGATTGTGCAGCAACAAAACCGCCGTTAGATGCAAAAGTTTTTGAAAAACTTCCCATAACGATATCAACTTTACCAAGCATATTTTGTGTTCCTAACGCACCTGTACCACCTTCACCCATAGCTCCTAAATCGTGAGCTACATCCAGAAATAACGTTGCTTGATATTCATGACAAATCTCTTGAAACTTTGCGATATCGGGTGTATCAGAATCCATTGAAAACAAACTTTCAGTAATTAACAAAATAGCGTTTTTAGTATCTTTTTTACGAATACGTGCTAATAACTTAGCAGCACTTTCAAAATCAAGATGCTTGAAGTTCGATATTTTTTTAGTTGCCGCAACAGCCCCTTCCTTCAAACAATTATGGGAAAGTTCATCCATAACGATGTAATCATTTTCTCTAACTAAGCCCCGAATTGCTCCATATCCTGCAGCCCAACCTGTTGGGTATAGAGTTACATGTTCAGTATTTAGAAACTCTGCCAGGGCTAATTCAAGTTTTAAAGATATATTTGTATTACCCATGACAGCAGCAGAACCAGCACTATGTACTCCATATTCTTTAATTGTAGCTATCGCTGCTTCTTTTACTCTTTCATTAGTTGCTAATGAAAGATAATCTTGGGAACCTAGATTGATTGCATTTTCAGTAAAAACCCCCAATCCATCAGAAATACTGGTTGTTTTCTTAGGTGCACCATGCAATGCACGATTACCATAAGGCCACAATCCTAAATTGAAACAAGTATCTTGCCATTCATAAAAAGGAAGCGTTCTTTCTAATAAATCTAAACCTTGCAGATTTTGGAAATCGCGGTTATTGTGGTTG
>Ga0364873_10145_pt1 | contig 44668 bp, 32 predicted proteins | sample ExccelAu500001D3_2_FD_206928 | JGI IMG/M metagenome (GOLD analysis project Ga0364873, IMG submission 206928) | Enriched cells from Trout Bog Lake Hypolimnion, Wisconsin, USA - BchlTB.Aug07.5000.01.D3 | ecosystem: Environmental > Aquatic > Freshwater > Lake > Hypolimnion/Profundal zone | place... | reverse complement strand
AACGGCGGCATCCAGGGTTGGCGAGACGGTTTTCAATTCGGCAGCCAGGTTCTCGAGTTCGTCCGGTTTGGTTACGTCGCAGTTGAAGATCTTGACCGCGCCCAATTCGTTGCCGAGCTCTTCCACGGTCAGCCGCTGGCGTTCTCCCTGATAGGTGAGAACCACTTGCGCGCCCTCGCGGCGGAAAGCGGAGGCGACGGAATACGCGATGCTCCAGCGATTTGCGACGCCGGTCACCAGGATAGTTTTGTTTTCGAGCAGGTTCGACATGAAACCTTCAGTCTAACCAAACGGATGGGCGGTTTCATTAGTCGCTCGAAGGGGGCGGATTCGGCAAATGGAGCGTGGCAGTGCGAAGCGTGGCTGGATTTTTGGAGAATGGAGGACAGTTCCTTAAATAAGGAGAACCCAAGTGAATCGACGCGAGTTCTTGAATACATCGCTGGCGGGATCGATGGCGCTGGCGGCGGCGGGGCAGGGTACCGAAATTAGCGGCAAGGGCACAGCGTTCCGCAAGGGCATCTGCTCAGTGAATTTCGACAAGAAGAAGCCTCTGGCGGCCTGTTTCGGGGAAGCAAAAGCGGCGGGCTTCGAGGGGATGGAGATTGCGCTCGGGGACCAGATTGGGCTCGAAACCAGCGTGGACGATCTGAAGCGGGTTCGCGACGGGGCGGACAAGCTGGGGCTTACCATCGTCAGCGTTTGGGTATCGGGCGCGATCCGGCAGACGCCGCTGAACGATCCGGACCCCAAGGTGCGGGAGCAGGGAATTGCGGCAATCCGGAAGGGGATCGAGATTGCGTCGACGCTGGGCAGCGGCGCCATCCTGCTGGTGCCGGGCGAAGTGGGCTGGGGCAAGAAGCTGAAACATGGGTACCAGGAGACCTGGGACCGGTTCTCAGTGGAGCTGCCGAAGGTGATTCCGGCTGCCGAAGATGCCAAGGTCTGCCTGACGCTCGAGGAGGTGTGGAACCGGTTTCTGGTAAGTCCGCTCGAGATGCGCGCATTTGTGGACCAGTTCCACAGCCCGTCGCTCAAAGCGCATTTCGACACCGGCAACGTGCTGCAGTACGGGTTTCCGGAGGACTGGATCCGCACGCTGGGCCCGCGCATCCAGCGGGTTCACCTGAAGGACTACAAGCTTTCGGACAACTTCGAGCAAGGCAAGTTCGTGGACCTGCTCGAAGGCAACGTGGATTGGCCGGCGGTGATGAGCGCTTTTCGGGAGACGGGTTTTCAGGGTTTTTTGACGCCGGAATCAGGCCCCAATGGCGACCCGGACCAACTGCGGAAGATTGCGGCGGCGTGGGACCGGATAGTGGCGATGTAAGAAAAAGTGCGAGGAGTACGAAGGATTTCGTTGACAGTACGAAGGACTTCGTATAACGTAGGGCCATGAAGCAGAATCCGACGCCAAACCCGACAGGCGCCGAGCTAGAAATCCTACGGGTGCTGTGGGAACGCGGGGCGTCCACGGTGCGCGACGTGCATGAAGTTTTGAACGAATCGCGGCCCACCGGTTACACCACGGTTCTGAAACTGATGCAGATCATGACCGCGAAGGGTTTGCTGAAGCGGAACGAGGAGCAACGCGCCCACGTATACGAGGCAAGCCTCGCGGCGGAACAGACGAAGCGGCGGCTGGTGGGGGATTTGCTGGAGCGGGCGTTTGGCGGATCTGCCAGCGAGATGATGATGCACGCGCTGCCGCGGAAGGGCTCGCGTGAGGAGATTGCCGAGATCCGGAGGCTGCTCGACGAGTACGAACAGGGCGGTTCGCGAGAAGGAGGCCGGCGATGATGACGTGGACGCGGGCGGTGGATCCGGTGATGGCTTCGACGCTTGGATGGACGTTGATTCACTTCTTGTGGCAGGGCACGCTGCTGTCGCTGGCGATGGGCGTTGCGCTGCGGTGGGTGGAGGCGGCCGATAGCCGCTACCGGATTGGCGTGGCGACGCTGGTGGCGATGACGCTGGCCCCGCTGGTCACGTTCTTCTATCTGACCAGCCTGCAGGCTTCACCGGGCGGTGGTGCGGGCGCGGCGGCAACCGGCCTAATTGGGGCGGCCTCGCCGGTGCACTTGATGATACCGGCGGCGCAATCGGCGAGTGCGGCCTATTCGTCTGCGGAACTGGTAGCGGTGCTGTGGTCGGTCGGTGTGTTCTTCTTCAGCCTGCGGGCGGCGGGTGGGTGGTGGATGCTGCGGCGTCTGCGGCAGCGGTGCCGCGAAACCGTGCCGGAACCGATTCTCAGCGCGTGTCAGGAACTGCGGCGCCGGATGGGCATTCGCCGCGTGGTGAACTTCTGCGTATCGACGGTTGTAGATGCGCCCGCGGTGCTGGGCTGGTTCAAGCCGATTGTGCTGCTGCCGCTGGCCTCGATCAGCGGGTTGAGTATGGAGCAACTGGAAGCGGTGATTGCTCACGAGTTGGCGCACATCCGCCGGTGGGATGCGTTTGTGAACCTGCTGCAAGTGATCGTTGAGACGCTGCTGTTCTACCATCCGGGGGTCTGGTGGGTGAGCCGGGTGATCCGCACGGAACGGGAACACTGCTGCGACGATGTGGCGGTGGCGGTCGGTGGAGACGCTCTCGACTACGCTCGTGCGCTGGCGTTGCTCGCGGAAAGCCGCAGATTGCCCGAATTTGCGCTAGCCGTTAACAGCCGGCCGCTACGCGATCGCGTGGTGCGGTTGTTGGGCGGGCGGAAGCCAGCGCGGCCACTTCCCTTCGCCGCGGTGGTCGCCTTCTGCGTCGTGACCGGCGGAGTGGCCCTGATGACCACCGGGCCGGCGCTCAGCGAGACGCTCAACTCCATCGAGGAGCGGTTCTACCTGGCGCAAGCGGGAGACAACAACGCAGCGGCGGGGGCCGTGAAAGCGCCGGTTTCGGCCGTTAAGAGCGAGACTCTGGAGATGCGCGCAGAACGGGAAACGCGGGCGCTGCGGGTGGTGGGAGCGGTGCGAGTGGCGCGGGTATTCCGGGCGGTCTCAAACCAAGTGAACCCGGAAATCACAGCCGCGGCGGATGGATTCGAACACGCCTTCGAGCAGGACGCGAAGGCCGAGGCGAAGGAACACGGGTCGTACATCGACGAGATGGCGAGCGCCGGATATCGCGATCTGACGGTGGACCAGTTAGTGGCTTTGAAGACGCAGGGAATCACTGCCAGTTACGTGAGAGAACTCACTGACGCGGGGTTGCACCCGGACGTTCATCGTCTGGTGGCGCTGAAAATCCAGGGCGTCACCGGGCAGTATGTGCGGGACATCCGCGCTGCCGGGGTCAATCCGGATATCGATCAGCTGATGGCGATGAAAATTCAGGGAGTGACTGCGGAATACATCCGGCAAGTGAACGCGGCGGGACTGCATCCGGACCTGCACCACCTGATCGCGATGAAGGTGCAGGGTATTGACCCGCAATACATCGGGGAGTTGAAAGCAGCGGGAATCGACGCGGACCTGAACCACCTGATTGCGATGAAGATACAAGGCGTAACCGCAGAATATATCCGGGAGATTCATGCGGCCGGCTGGAACCCAACGGGGAACCAGATAGTGGCGATGAAGATCCAGGGAGTGGGCCCGGCCGATGCGGCGGAGTTCAAGAAACTCGGATTCGCGGATTTATCGATCGAACACGTGATTGGAGCGAAGGTGCAAGGGGTTACGCCGGCTTACATCGGAGCGATGCGTGCGGCGGGCATTCACTCGGATTCGCTCGATGAATATGTCAGAGCGAAGGTGATGGGCGTGACGCCCGAATTCATTGAGAAAGCGCGCCAGCACGGGTTCAAGGACTTGACCCTGGAAAAGCTCGTCCGGCTGCGAATGGCCGACGTGCTGTAGCTGCCGGCTAAGAAAACAGACATTCAGGAGTAACTATGAAACTGCAAGCCATAATGCTTATGCCCGTGGTGTGCGCGCTGGCGCTCGCTGCCGATCCTCACCAGACAACGACGTCGGGCCAATGGGTGATAACCGGAACCGACCAGCCGGGCAAGATCCAGTTCGGACTATCGGGCGGGGGCGGGGACCATCACAACCACTTCAACATGTCGTCGGAGTGGGACCAGACCGATTTCGAGGGGCTGGATCTGCGTTCGTCGGGGAAACACGATGTTCAATTCACGGTTACGCGGGATGCCGGGGTGATTCGCTGCCGGGGATTTGTCGAGAACGGAGAAGGGGCCGGGCTGTTCCGGTTCGAACCCAACAACGAGTACGCGGGCCGGCTGCGCAGCATGGGATTTCCTGGCGTAGAAGACGACGACCTGCTGCCCTACGCTGTGCACAATGTCAGTTTCGGTTTTGTGAAGGAGATGAGCGGGGCTAACGTGCAGGGCCTGGACAAAGGGAAGCTGATCGCATTCCGGATTTTCGGAGTGAACCGCAAGTTCATCGACGACCTGCGGGCGGCGGGGCTACCGGCGATTGAGGCTGACAAACTAGTGGCATTTCGCATTCACGGCGTGACGGTGGATCTGGTGCGAACGCTCCACAGCCAGGGCTATCGCCCGGACGAAGACAAACTGGTGGCGATGCGCATTCATGGGGTGACGCCGGAATATATGAACGGGCTCGATGCGCTTGGCTACAAGCATGTCGATCTCGACCACCTGATTGCGTTTCGCATTCATGGCGTTTCCACCGATTTCATCCAACAAGTCGAGAAACTGGGGTACGCGCATCCTGAGGCAGAGCAGTTGATTGCGATGCGCATTCACGGCGTGACACCGGAATACATCGCCAGCATGCGCGAGCACGGGTTGAAGGATCTGTCGATTGACAAGCTGATCAGCCTTCGGATTCAAGGGATCAACTGAGCGGGGGAAGGCGCAGCAGACGTCGCGATCGTCGTTTCTTAGCGGCGGGCGACGCAGGGTAGAATGAGTGGCGAAGCAGCCACGCCCGTGAGCAAATCCTCTACCGCAACAGCGAAATCGGGTTCCGATGTCGCGCATCTATCGGGTGTGCTGGCACGCTGGGGCTTGATCGGCAACGTAACCGGGGCCGCGCTCTTCTTTGGACTCGGGTCAGCGATTTATTGGCTCTGCCTCCGGTTTCTGTTTCCTGGCTACTTCGCGCCGCTCACCCCGGACCATTCGGATCTATACATGGCGGTGGGCTTTCTTGAACGCTCATTCACGGAAGTGCTGACTTACCCCCGGCCGCTGACGTACGCCTTTCTGAGGACGAGCGGCTTACTTGGCGTACAGGGGTCAATTCTGGTGGTTACACTGGTGGCGATCGCCGGGACGCTGCTGGTGGCCGCGATGACAGCGCGGTGGGCTGGTTGCCGGATGTCCTGGCTGGGCGTGGCGTGTTACCTGGTGCTCGTGTTCGGGCACCCGGAGTTCTATTTCGAACACCGGCATGATTCGCCCGCGGTGATTTCGCTAGCACTGGCGGTGCTTGCCGCAGAATGTTGGCGCAGATGGCTGGTGGGAGGCCGCTGGCAGGCGGTGGCCGGATGTTATGCGCTCACGTTCGCGCTGGGGTTAGTGAAGGAGAATTACTACCCGTCGCTGCTGATCCTGCTGGCGATGCTGGCGGTGGTGGAACGCCAGTGGCAGTGGAAACGGGTGATTCCCGCAGTTGCCGGAGTGTGCGCGCTGCTTGTCATTGCATTCCTCATTTCGGCGGCAGGTTTCCGGCGATGGATGCCGGCAGGCGCCGAGAGCTATCACATCAGCCTGGCTCCAGCGGAAATCTGGAAAGGGTTTGTCTTTTATGTCATTCACCTGTTCACCTGGGTAAGTGCGGCGGCGCTGCTCACGGCGCTGGCGATGACGCTGCGCAACCGGCGGCGGTTGCTGGTTGCCGGAGGAATGGCGGCTGCCGGGATCGCATCACTGGCGCCGAACAGCCTGCTGCCCAACCATCTCTTCGAGGAGTACGCGTGGCTGGCGGTGCCGTTCTGCTTTGCGCCGCTGCTGCTTACCGGTGCGATGGAACCTGCGGGATCGGACGTAGGCGTGCCGGGCAGTCAGGCACGTTTTCGGATGCTGGCTCAGGGAGGGTTGTTGGCGTTGACGGCTCTGTCGGTTTGGAGTTACCTGCCCCGGTACGGGTCGGAGACGCACCGATGGTCGATCACCCAGGAGATGGAGAATCGGGCGATCATGAGGTCGTTCGGGCAATTGCGGAAGATTCCTGCGGGAGCACGGGTGCTGATTGCCGGCGTTGACACGCCACTGAGCCCCTGGATTGAGCCGGATTTTCTGAAGCATGAGTTCGGCGCTCATGAATGGACGGTGGTGACGCCGCTCGAGCGGCCGGCGAGCCAGTTGCCGTCTATTCATCTGGCTCACGCCGGTGACGTGCAGCCTGCCGCGTTCGACCATGCGTTTCTATACGACGACGCGGGCAACCTGCGGCGGGAATACGACCACGCTGGGCTAGTGGCGGCCGCGCGGGAACAACCGGAGGCGATCGTGATTCCGGATTTGGAGCCATGGGTAGAGCGGCTGCGGGGTGCGCCGAACGACGACCTGGCGCTGTTGAAAGCGGGTGAGATCTGTTTGCGCTGGGGGCTTGATCAACGGGCAGAAGACTACTTGCGGCGGTCCATCGAATCGAGCCACGAACGCAACCCCTATGGCTATTTCTTTCTCGGACAACTGAAGGAGCGGCAGCGCGACCGGGTTGCGGCATTGGCGGATTATCAACATGCCGTGGATACGGATCAGACGCCGCGCAATGCGCTGTTCCAGCAGGCCGTGGAGCGAATCCGGAATCAAGGCCGTTGAGCGGCGTGTAAGGCTGCCCGGGACCGCGGCATCATCCTATAAACTGATCTCCATGAAGATAGCGGACGTGGATCGCCGGGGGCCGGTACGCGAATGAAAGCCGTGATCCTATGTGGCGGGCTGGGGACCAGGATGCGGGAGGAGACCGAATTCCGGCCAAAGCCGATGGTGCCGATTGGCGAGCGTCCGATTCTCTGGCACATCATGAAGCTGCTGTCGTGGGGCGGGGTGAATGAATTCGTGTTATGCCTCGGCTATCTTGGCGAAACGATCAAAGAGTACTTCCTGAATTACGAAGCGCTGAACAACGATTTCACGATCTGCCTGGGACGCAGCAATTCCATCCGTTACGAGAACGCGCATCAAGAGCAGGAGTTTCAGGTGACGCTTGCCGATACGGGGCAGGGGACGATGACCGGCGGGCGAGTGAAACGGGTAAGGCGCTATCTCGGCGACGAGCCTTTTCTGGTGACTTACGGCGACGGTCTGGCGGATATTGACGTCAGCAAGGTTTTGGCATTCCATCGGGCGCACGGGAAGATCGCAACGATTACCACGGTGAGGCCAAGCTCCCGCTACGGTGTGGTGGAAATCTCAGACGCGAACCGGGTTGAGAGCTTTGTCGAGAAGCCGCAGGCCGATACCTGGGTGAATGCCGGGTTCATGATTTTTGAGCCGGCGATTTTCGAGTATCTGGATGGGGACGCGGCGGTTCTGGAGCGTGAGCCGCTAGAGCGACTGGCGGGCGAAGGGCAGTTGATGGCCTACCGGCATGACGGCTTTTTCTACGCGATGGATACTTACCGCGAGTATCAAGCTTTGAATAAGATGTGGGCTTCGGGCGAAGCGCCCTGGAAGATCTGGAAGTAACCCAGGGCCGGTACTGGCGTGTGTTTCCGTCTCAGGCAAACACGCTGGCGGGACGGGTGCGCCGCAGGGATTCGTCGATCTCCCCGGATTGGAGAAGGCTGCGGAGACGGCTGATGCGGCTATAGCGGCCGCGTTGAACCTGGTCGGCAGTCAATCCGGTGCGGCGAAAAGCGAGATACAGTTCCTCGGCTCCTTTCCGGGCGTCCCAAGATGGACGAAACTTTGGTAGAGCCCGCTGGATCTTGTCGCAGTTGACGCGATAGCAGCGCTTGTCGGGCCCGCCGCCGGGCGCATACGCGATCCGGCATTCAGGGACGGTCTGAGCGACGATCTTCGCTAAATCGCTGATGCGGAAATTCTCCTCTGTCCGGCCGACGTTGAATACCTCGTTGTGGATCGCATCCCGAGGAGCCTCGAGCACGCTCAGAATGGCCCCGATGATGTCGCGGACATGCACGATGGGGCGCCAGGGCGTGCCGTCACTCAGGATATAGATCTCGCCTTTGGTGAAAGCGGACGCCACAAAGTCGTTCAGAACTACATCGAGGCGGAGGCGCGGGGAGAGGCCGTAAGCCGTGGCGTTTCTGAGGAAAGTCGGACTGAAATGCTCACTCGCCAAGCGGGCAACTTCGCGTTCCACCATCACCTTGGATTCGGCGTAAGGGGTTACCGGATTGAGCGAGGCTGACTCGTCAAGGATGGCGTCTCCGGCGGCGCCATAGGTACTGCAGGATGAAGAAAAAACGAAGCGCTCGATTCCGGCCTGTTTGGCGAGTTGGGCCAAGCGGATCGATGCGAGGTGATTGACATCGTAAGTAAGAGCGGGATTGAGGTTGCCGAGAGGGTCGTTGGAAAGGGCAGCGAGATGAACCACGGCGTCGAAGCCAGCCAAGTCGGCCTGCTGCAAGTCGCGAAGGTCTTTTTGGATCCCGGGAATCTCAGGCGGCGGAGCGCCGAAATCGCAGCCGGCAAACAGATCGGAGTCAAGGCCGACCGGGGTGTGGCCGGCGTTGAGTAACACCGTTCCAGCTAATGCGCCGATGTAACCCTTGTGGCCGGTCAGCAGTATTTTCATGGCACCAGAGCGTCGCTGCCGGGCGGCAGAAGTCCCGGGCGGGACCGCAACCATCGAAGGCAAACGTGTGGAAGAATCAGTTTAGCAATGGAGCGGGAAGACGCCCGCCGAATGGTAAGCTGGCTGTCGAACGAAGATTCTTCCGGAACGTCTCGACCCCGGCAAGGCCCCAAGGAATGTGCGACTTGAATCCTGTTTTCAGCCTCGATGATGGAGTGCCGGCGCGGCTTGCCTGGGGGCAGGAATCGCCCGGCGGCGCCTATGGCTGAGGCACCGCTAGCGGGGGACGCTGAACGCCTGAAGAAGCAGATCTTCGAGCTGGTGCGGCAATACTATGCAGCCGCGTTCGCTCCCAAGGAATTCGTGCCCGGGGAGACGCCCGTAGCAGTTTCCGGTCGGGTGTTCGACGCCGAGGAGATGGTGTCCCTGGCGGATGCGACGCTCGATTTCTGGCTGACGACGGGGCGATTTGCCGAGCAGTTCGAAAAGCGGTTCGCGAGTTACATGGATGTGCGCTGTGCGGCGCTGGTGAATTCGGGTTCGTCGGCGAATCTGGTGGCACTCTCGTGTCTGACCTCGTCCCGGCTTGGTGAGCGGAGGCTTCGGCCCGGGGATGAAGTAATCACGGTGGCGTCCGGTTTTCCGACGACGTTGAACCCGATTATCCAGAACGGCCTGGTGCCCGTTTTCGTCGATGTCGACATTCCGACTTATAACCTTGATGTCAGGCAGCTCGAAGAAGCCTGGTCGCCCCGAACGCGCGCGATCATGCTGGCGCACACGCTGGGCAATCCCTTCGACGTGGCGGCGGTAACCCGGTTTGCGCAAAAGCACGACCTGTGGTTAGTAGAAGACACCTGCGACGCGGTGGGTTCCACTTATGGCGGAAAGAAAGTGGGGACGTTCGGTCATCTGGCGACGATCAGCTTCTATCCGGCGCATCACATCACGATGGGCGAGGGGGGGTGCGTGCTGACCTCTAACCCACTGCTTGACACGCTGGCGAAATCGTTCCGCGATTGGGGCCGCGACTGCTGGTGCGATCCGGGTAAGGACAACACCTGCGGGAAGCGATTCGACTGGCAGTTAGGCGAACTGCCGGCCGGCTACGACCACAAATACATTTTTTCGCACATCGGCTACAACCTGAAGCTGACGGACATGCAGGCCGCCGTGGGACTTGCACAACTCGACAAGCTGCCGGGTTTTATTGCCGCGCGGCGGCGCAATTTCCGTTACTTGTATGACGGGCTGAAGGACCTGGAAGACGTATTCGTTCTGCCTGAGGCCACGCCGGGTTCGGACCCAAGCTGGTTCGGCTTTCCGATTGCGGTGTGGCGGGACGCGCCGTTTACCCGTGAGCAGATGGTGCGCAGGCTGGAAGCGAATCGAGTTGCCACGCGGTTGATGTTTGGCGGGAACCTGCTGCGGCAGCCGGCCTATCGCGACGTTCCGCACCGGCGAATTGGCGAACTGCCAAACTCCGACTTTGTCATGGAGCAGGTGTTCTGGATCGGCGTGTACCCGGGATTGAACGAATCACGGTTGTCCTATATGCTCGACTGCCTGCATCAGGCTGCGCGGAGCGGGGGCGCCGATGGCGGGCGGTGACGGAGGCGCACGGCGCTGCCTGGTTACGGGCGCATCGGGGCCCGTGGGCAGCGCGCTGGTGCGGAAGCTGCTCGCCGAGGGCCGGGAAGTCGCGGCGATGGTGCAGCCGTCGAGCAGCCGCTCAAGACTCGAAGGCGTCGAGAAAGACGTGGAATGGATTGAAGCCACACTCGACTCCGTCGAACGCGCCGGTCCAGCTATCCGAAGATTCGCTGCCGACACCGTTTTCCATCTCGCTTGGCAGGGTTCGGACCGTGCATCGCGTAACGGCCCGGCGCAGATTTCGACCAATGTCACGGGCACTTTGAAGTTACTCGAGATGGTTCTGGATGCGGGGGCGCAGTGTTGGGTGGGAGTGGGATCGCGCGCCGAATACGGGCCGCAGACGGGCCGGTTGGAAGAGACGATGACGCCCGTTCCGGCCGATTCTTACGGGCTGGCAAAACTGTGCGTTGGCGAATTGTCGCGGGCGCGTTGTGAGCGAGCTGGCGTGCGATCGGTGTGGCTGCGGCTGTTGGCGACTTATGGCCCCGCTGACGACGACCGGCGGTTCATCCCCTACGCGATTCAAGCGCTGCTAGCCGGTGAGACGCCGCGGCTGACTAGCGGTACTCAGAAATGGGATTACCTGTATACGGGCGATGCGGTGGAGGCGATGATTGCGGCAGCGAACTCGGCGGCGAGCGGCGTCTTCAATCTGGCCTCGGGCACGGCGTGGACGATTCGCGAGATTGCCGAGTTTCTGCGCGCGGAGATCGCCCCGGAGGCATCTTTGGAATTTGGTGCGGACGCCCCGCGGTCGTTAGAAGCGGACATTTCGCGAATCGCTGCAGCCACCGGCTGGCGGCCGCGCATACCCATGGAAGAGGGTTTGCGGCAGACGGTCGAGTGGTACCGGGCTCGCCGTAGAGCAGGCAGCAAGGCGATTGCAGTTGGAGCGGGGACGGAAGCGCCGGCTGTGGAGCGATCGGCGCAAGAGGCGATGAAGGGCTCGGATTATGTTGCCCGATTCCTCGAGGAGCAAGGCGTTGCGGTGGTGTTCGAGCTAAGCGGCGGAATGATCACGCATATGCTCGATTCGATTTCGCGCCGCGGCAAAATTCGCATTGTCAGTGTTCATCATGAGCAGGCTGCCGCATTTGCCGCCGATGCCATGGGGCGGCTGACCGGGACGCCGGGCGTGGCGATGGCAACGAGTGGTCCTGGGGCGACGAATCTGCTCACCGGCATTGCGAGCTGCTATTTCGATTCGTCGCCGGCGGTGTTTCTTACGGGCCAGGTGAACCGGAACGAGCAGAAAGGTGAGCGGCCGATCCGGCAACTGGGTTTCCAGGAAACGGAGATTCTGCCGATTGCGCGGCCAGTTACTAAGTCCGCGTCGCAGGCAAGGGTTTCCGAGGATTTGCCGCGATTGCTGGAAGCTGCATTTGCGGTGGCGGTGACGGGAAGGCCCGGCCCGGCACTGGTGGACATTCCGATGGATCTGCAGCGGATGGGCGCTGTTTTCCCGGAGCCGAAGCTGGTGAGGTGCCGCAGGGACACGGCGCGCATAGAATCGGATTATTTGCGAGAAATGCTTGCTGCCTTGCGCAAGGCGGCGCGGCCGCTGCTGCTGGCCGGTGGCGGCATTCGCGCCGCGCGGGCGACCGATCTGTTGCGGAAGTTTGCCCGGCTGATGCGGGTACCGGTGGTGAAATCGCTGCTGGCGCTCGATGCTATGCCATACGCGGACCCGCTGCAGGTGGGCATGATCGGCACCTACGGCAATCGCTGGGCGAACCTGGCTGTGGGCCGCAGCGACCTGCTGCTGGTTCTCGGGAGCCGCCTTGACGTGCGCCAAACGGGAGCCGATGCCATAGCTTTTGGGGCGGGCAGGACGATTTTTCACGTCGATTGCGATGCCGGCGAATTGAACAACCGGGTGACCGGATGTCGCACGGCGGAGTGCGACGTGAAGGAATTTCTCGCAGCGGCGATTGCGGCGGTGGCAGAGACGGAGACACGTTGCGGTGACGAAGGTTGGATCGAGGAAATCCAGGCGCTGCGGGCGAAGTGGCCGGACACCGCTGAGATCAAGGGGATTTCCGGAATCAACCCGAATGTTTTTATGCATCAGCTCTCGCAGGCGTTCACCGGCGCGGGCACTTACGTTGCCGATGTGGGGCAACACCAGATGTGGGCCGGGCAATCGCTGGAGTTGGGAGAGACGCAGCGGTTTCTGACTTCCGGCGGGATGGGGTCGATGGGCTTTGGATTGCCCGCGGCGATTGGAGCGGCCTTTGTCGATTCCAGCAAGCCGGTGGTCCTGATCGCGGGAGACGGCGGGTTTCAGTGCAATATTCAGGAACTGCAAACGGTGGTGCGAAATCAGCTGCCGGTGAAGATGGTGGTGATGGACAACGGGTGCCACGGCATGGTCCGGCAGTTTCAGGAAAGCTATTTTGAAGCGAATTATCAATCGACCTTGCGGGGTTACAGCGCGCCTGATTTTACCAGCGTGGCCGAGGCCTATGGAATTAGGGCACGGATGCTGAAGGATCCGGTGGAAGCAAGTGCGGCGATCGAGTGGCTGCACTCCACCGAAAACCGGCCCGCCCTGTTGCAGGTGAAGATCGACACCTTTGCGAATGCGTATCCGAAAATCGCTTATGGCCGCCCGATGACTGAGATGGAGCCGCTGGCCACGCCGCTCGAACAGGAGGGAACGTGAACCGAACGAAGCGCGTCGTCAGCATCGTCACACCCTGCTACAACGAAGAACTGAACGTCGAGGAACTCGCCCAGAGGGTCCGCGAGACGCTGAGCGCGTTTCCGCAGTACGACTACGAACACATTTTCATCGACAACGCCTCGAGTGACGGCACGGTGGTGGTGCTGAAACGAATTGCGGCGCTTGATCCGCATGTGCGGGTGATTGTGAACGCGCGGAATTTCGGACATCTGCGCTCGCCGATGCACGCGATGCTTGAGGCGGACGGCGATGCGGTGGCGCTGCTGTTTGCCGACTTACAGGATCCGCCGGAGTTACTCGGCCGATTCATCGAAGAATGGGAAAAAGGCACGCCGGTGGTGCTTGGCATCAAGAACCGCAGTGCCGAGAACAAGCTGGTTTACTGGCTGCGGACGCGGTATTACCGGCTGCTGAACCGGTTGGCCCATCTCGAATCGTACGAGCACTTCACCGGTTTCGGACTGTTCGATCGTTCGGTGATGGAGATTGTGCGCTCGTTTGGCGACCAATACCCTTACTTCCGCGGCATGATCGCGGAGATCGGCTTGCCTCACACCAAGGTTTTTTATACGCAGGGAGTGCGGAAGCGCGGTGTAACGAAGAACAATTTCTACACGCTGTATGACCTGGCGATGCTCGGGGTGACGAGCGTTTCGAAAGTTCCGCTGCGGCTGTTTACCTTTTTCGGCTTCGCGTGTTCGGGGCTCAGCGTGCTCTTCGGCGTTGGCTATTTCGTTTACAAGCTGCTTTACTGGAACCGGTTCTCGGTGGGGGTCGCTCCGGTCGTCATTGGGCTGTTCTTCTTTGCCTCGGTGCAATTGGCGTTCATCGGCGTGCTGAGTGAATACATCGCCGCCATTCACACGCAGGTGCTGAAGCGGCCGCTGGTGGTGGAGCGCGAGCGGGTGAATTTCGAGAGTGCGGAGGCACGGAGCGAGAGCGGGGGGAAGGCCGCGGATTCCGCGGTTTGAAGGAGCGGGCACATAACCCCGGCCTAGTTTAAGTGCGCCCTGGCGTAAGCTGCGACGGGCCGAGGTCTACTTCGTCGACGTAGCACCAACCCCAGTTTTCGCCGGGCTCGAGCGAGCGCATGATGGGGTGTTTCGTCAGGTGATAGTGTTTGGTGGCGTGGCGGTTCTTCGAGGAATCGCAGCAGCCGACGTGGCCGCAGATCATGCAAAGGCGCAAGTGAACCCAGCGGTCGCCCATTTTCAGGCACTCTTCGCAGCCTTTGGTATTCGGTGAGACGTTTTGAATCTGATCGAGGTGGGTGCAGTGTTTCATGACTTCTCCGGTTTAGCGGGGCTTTCTGGAATGGGCAAGCGAACCTGGAACGCTGTGCGCCCGGGCTGCGATTGAAATCGAATATCGCCGCGGTGCTTGCGGATGATTCGATACGCCATTTCCAGGCCGAGGCCAGTGCCTTTGCCAATCTCTTTGGTGGTGAAAAACGGTTCAAAGATGCGGCTTTGCGCGGCGGCGGGGATGCCGGGGCCGTTATCGATAATCTCAACCAGGGCATGGACGGGTTCGCGCACGGTACGGACGGTGAGTTCGCCCTTCTCCTCGATGGCGTCGAGGGCGTTGTCGATGAGGTTGGTCCAAACCTGATTCAGTTCGCCGCCGCAGGCGCGAATTTTCGGCAGAGTGCAATCGTATTGGCGGCGGAGGGTTACGCCGTGCTTTAGCCGGTAGTGAAACATCGCGAGCGTATTCTCGAGGCCCGCGCGCAAATCGATTTCCTGCTCGCCACCCTGATCCATGTAGGTGTATTCCTTCACGGCCTTGAGCAGTTCAGAAATGCGGGTGGAGGCGCGGTCCGCGTCGTCGAGGATGCGGGCCACTTCCACGTGGGCGGCAGCGTGCCGCAAAGACCAAGCCAGCGCCGGACCAGTTGTGCCGAGCGCCGCGCCGCCAATGATGGCCTCAGTTGCGCCGGCTTCGGCGAGGTTCGGGGCGAGTTCCCAGGGGCGATCGACCTGGTGTTTCGAGAGCCAGGCTTCCAGTTCGGCCTCGCGGTCGCTGCGCTGCAGATCATCGACCGGCGCGAGCGCGGCCAGGCCTGCCGACAGCGTGGTCTCGAAAGCAGATAGCGCTTCGAACTGAGGATCGGACAAGTGTTGCCGGCGAAGCTCGGCATTGGCGCCGTTAAGCCGGGCGAAGGCCTCGCGGAGACTTTGAACAGCTTGGCGGAGGGCGGCGGCGGGATTGTTCAATTCGTGAGCGAGCCCGGCGGAAAGCTTGCCGAGGGCGCTCATTTTTTCGCGCTCCAGCTCGTTCTTGGTGGCGTCGCGAATGCGGTCTGCAAGCACGCCGACGAGCCGTGGCGTCAGCTCGGGGATGCGCTGCATCATTTCCGGGAAGAGGCTTTTCGGGAAGCGCGCGAGCCGGGTGTTGCCCACCACGTAGATGGCGGCGGGCATGACGGTCATGCGGGAATAGGGCAGCATCCCGCTCACCTGCCCCGCGCGGCCGATGTAAATGGTAGGGGCCTGCGGATTGTCGTCGCGGCGCGCGTGGACCTCACCCTCGAGAATCACTACCAGCCAGTCAGCCGGATCGCCCGCACGGGCGACCAAGGCACCGTCGGTCAGCCGCAAATCTTCACTGTGATGGGCAAACCACTCGATATTCTCCCGATCGATGCCGTCGAAAACCGGAATGGCGGCGAGCGCGTCTGCGAGGGAGGGCACGGCGGTGGAACTTATTTGTTGCTGGATGCTGTTGGCCATGGCGTGCGCGCGGGTCAGAGTTGACTCAAATGCTGGTGCACAAACTGGATCGCGACGGAGCCTTCGCCGACCGAGGAAGCAACCCGTTTCACGCTTCCATGCCTGACGTCGCCGACGGCGAACACGCCGGGCACACTGGTTTCGAGCAGGCCTGGCTCGCGATCGAGCGTCCAACCGCGCGGCATCTTGCCATCTCGCAGCATGTCGGGGCCGGTGAGCAGGAACCCGCGTTCGTCACGTTGAACGGCTTGGCCCAGCCAGTCGGTCCGCGGGGCCGCGCCGATGAAGATGAAGAGCGCGCTGGCGGGCACGAACTCGATTGCGCCTGTGGCATGACAAAGAATGCCGATTTCTTCGAGGTGGAGAACGCCGCGGGCCTCCACTACGCTGACGCCGGTCTGCACGCGAATGTTCGCTGTCTGCTCGATGCGATCGATGAGATACTTCGACATCGTGGCGGAGAGTCCGGGCCCTCGAACCAACATCACGACCTCCCGCGCATAGGAGGAAAAGTGCACCGCCGCCTGGCCGGCCGAGTTTGCGCCGCCGACGATATAGACCTGATCGCCCTGACAGGCACGCGCCTCGACGATGCCGGCGCCATAATAAATGCCGGCGCCTTGCAGGCGGTCGGCGCCGGGGATGTCGAGCTTGCGCCACTGGAGCCCGGTGGAAATCACCAGCGCGTGGCAGGAAACCTCGCTGCCATCGGCCAGCGTGAGGATGCGATACTGCCCGTCGACGCGCAGCCCGAGCACTTCCTGCGGCGCAAGCAGTTCGGCTTCAAAGCGTTTCGCTTGGATCACCGCGCGGCGAGTCAGCTCCGCGCCGCTGACGCCCTGGTGAAAACCGAGATAGTTCTCGATGCGAGAACTGAGGCCGGCCTGGCCACCGGGCGCCTCGCGCTCGACCAGCAGGGTTTTCAAGCCTTCTGAAGCGCCATAAACGGCGGCGGCCAATCCGGCTGGCCCAGCACCAACGATTGCGAGGTCGTAAAACGCCGTGCCCGCCTTGGTACGCAGCCCGAGTTGGGCGGCCAGTTGCGAGCTATCCGGCTGAGCGAGCTTTGATCCGTCGGGGAAGAGCACCAGCGGCAAGGTTTCGAGCTCAGACGGGCTAAGAGCGAGCATGGTCTGCCTGATTCCATCGTCGGCAGATTCGACGTCGAGCCAGCGGAAGGGCACCTGGTTGCGGGCGAGGAATTCGCGCAAGTCGTAACACTTCGGCGACCAGCGGCTGCCGAGCACGCGAATGCCATCGAACTTCGGGCGGTAATCGGCCAGCCATGCATCTAGTTGGTCGTCCAACACCGGATAGAGTTGCTGGTCGGCGGGCTCCCACGGCTTGAGCAGATAGAAATGCAAGCGGACATCGTTGATGGCGGAAATGGCGGCGTTGGTTTCGGCGTAGGCAGTGAGTAAGATGCGCCGGGCGTCGGGATAGATGCGGATGGCCTCAATCAGGAATTCGATTCCGGTCATGCCGGGCATGCGGTGGTCGGCGAGCAGGAGGGCGACTGGCTCATCGCGTTGCCGTAATTTCTTCAAGACATCAAGGGCGGCAGCGCCGGAATCGCTGCGCACAATCCGGTAGTCGGCGGCGTAGTGGCGGCGCAGATCGCGCTCCACGGCCCGCAGCACCTCCGGGTCATCGTCGACAGTCAGGATTACAGGCTTCGACATGGGGAAACGGACCGTAAGAATCTTGTCCCAATTTGCCATAGCGAAATCGAGCAGTAAGGCGGACGTGCGGCGGATTCCCGGGTTTGTCAGGGCGCGCACGGCATGATGGAAGAACTGCTATGGAGTTAGAGTTTCGCGAGGTCACGTTTCTCCACGAAGGGCGATCGGTTTTGCGCGAGGTTTCTTTCTCGGTACAGGAGGGTGAAACGCTGGTGCTGTTGGGGACGAGTGGGGCGGGGAAGACTACGGCCCTGCGGCTGGTGAATGCGTTGCTGATGCCTAGCGGGGGCGAAGTGCGGGTCGGCGGCAAACCAACCACCGAGTGGGACCCGATCGCGCTGCGGCGCAGCATCGGCTATGTGATGCAAGACCACGGGCTCTTCCCGCACATGACCGTTGGCCGCAATGTGCGGTTGAGCCTGGAACTCCTCGGGCGGCCAGCGGCTGAAGCGGAAGAGCGCTCGACCGCACTGCTGAATGAACTGAAACTGCCGGCCGGGGAGTTTCGCGACCGTTATCCGCGATCGCTATCCGGCGGCCAGAAGCAGCGTGTCGGCATTGCCCGCGCGCTGGCGGCAGACCCGGGTTTGCTACTGCTCGACGAACCGTTCGGCGCGCTCGATCCGCCCACGCGGCTCGAATTGCAGGAGCAGTTTCGCGGATTGCGCAACAAATACCGGAAGGCCTCGCTTTTCGTGACGCACGATGTGGCGGAGGCGCTGCGCGTCGGCACGCGAATCGCGCTGCTCGACGGGGGAAGGCTGGAACTGGATGTGCCCGCCGAGGAATTCCGGCGGTCGACGCATCCGGTGGCACGGTCGTTCCTCGCGTATCTGGAGGCGTAACCATGGTGCCGCTGATTCTGGAACATCTGTGGCTGGTGGCTGCGGCAACTGCCGCGGCCTCGTGCGTGGCAATTCCGGCGGGCATCGTCATCAGTCACCGGCCGTTGATGGCGCGCTGGTTTCTGGCTACTGCGAGCGTCGCGCAGACTATACCGAGCCTAGCGCTATTCGGCTTCCTGATTGCGATACCCGTGATTGGCGGCATCGGCCCGCGGCCCGCGCTGATTGCGTTGATTGTCTATGCGCTGCTGCCCATTCTGAGCAACACTGTGACCGGCCTGCGCAACGTGGACCCGGGCTTGCGGGAGGCAGGGCTGGCGCTGGGCATGACGCCCGCGCAATTCCTAAGGAAGGTGGAATTGCCACTGGCGGCGCCAACCATCGTGGCGGGTGTGAGGATTGCCGCGGTGACCACAGTAGGCACGGCAGCGATCGCAGCGGCGGTGGGCGGAGGCGGGTTGGGTGTGCTGATCTTTCGCGGCCTGGCCAATGTGGATACGGTTGAGATTCTGCGCGGCGCACTGCCTGCGGCGGGGCTTGCGATGATCACGGACGGGGGATTCAGTTGGATCGAAAAGCGATTGTCGCGCTACTGGCCATCCTGATTACGGGATGTGGGCGCCAGAAGGCGATTACGGTTGGGGCGAAGAACTTCAGCGAGCAGTTTCTGCTGGGCGAGATCATGGCGCAGCAGTTGGAGCGGCGGCTGGGCGAGAAAGTGGAGCGCAAGTTTCAGCTCGGCGGTTCGATCGTCGCGCACCAGGCACTGCGCAACGGTGACATCGATCTATATCCGGAGTACACGGGGACGGCTTTGTCGGCGATCCTGCACCAACCGCTTGACGCGGGCCCGGCCTCGACGCTCGCGAAGGTTCGCGCTGCTTACCGGCAATTCGGTTTGGAATGGCTGCCGCCGCTCGGGTTTGACAACACGTTCGCACTCACGATCCGCGAGGTAGATGGGCGCCGCGATCACATCGAGACCTTGACGGAAGCAGGGCGGCGGAGTTGGACACTGGGAGCGGGCTATGAGTTTGCCACCCGCCCGGATGGCCTCGCCGGGTTCCAGGCAGTGTACCGTCTTCCGCTCAACGGCCCGCCAATGACCATGGACCTGGGCCTGCTTTATCAGGCGCTCGAGAATCGCCAAATCGATCTTGCCGCGGCCAATTCCACCGATGGGCAGTTGGCTTCGGGTAAGTTCCGCGTGCTCGAGGACGACCGGCATTTCTTCCCCTCGTACGAGGCGGCCTTTGTGGTTCGCTCCGCAGTGCTGACTGGACAGCGGCGCCGCGTGATGGAGGAGCTTTCGGGGAAGCTGACCGCGGACCGGATGCGGAAGTTGAATTTCGAAGTTACCGTCAAACACCGGCCGATAGAGGATGTCGCACGCGAGTTTCTGGCGACGCTCTAAGCCCGGGCGGCGCGCGAACCTGTGCAAACGGGGCCGACTTTCAGGGCCCTGGCCATATGATGGATTCGGGCTGCACTCGCGCGATCCATTCGCCCGGCGCGGCAGCTCAAGCGTGCGAGAGGTGGAGCTTGCCTGAACCAGTAGAGAGACATCTGAAAGAGCTAAAAGACCTGTGGGACGATCAGCGGGCCGCCAGTATGGCCGGCAATGAGCTGGCGCTGCTGCGTTATCGTTCGAACCTGCTTGGAGCCGACCTGCGGATCACGAATTTTGGCGGCGGCAACACCAGTTCGAAGATGGAACTGAGGGACCCGTTCACCCGAAAGCCTGTGCAAGTGCTGGCGGTGAAGGGAAGCGGCGGGGATCTGGGATCGATCCAGGAATCGGGATTCGCCCTGCTCTACATGGACCGGCTGGAAGACTTGAAGGGAATCTATCGCGGTGAGGCCCACGAAGACGAGATCGTGGGCTACTATCCGCTTTCCTCTTTTGGAAATAACAAGGTTGCTGCGTCGATCGATACGCCGCTACACGCGTTTCTGCCGTTTCCGCACGTGGATCATCTGCATCCGGATTGGGCGATTGCGCTTGCGGCGAGCGCGAACGGTGCGCGGAAGGTGGAGGAGTTCAACCGGAAGTTTAACCGGAAGATCGCGTGGCTACCGTGGCAGCGGCCGGGCTTTGAGTTGGCGCTGATGCTGGCGCAGGTGGTGAAGGATAACCCTGGCTGCGACGGCATCCTGCTGGGAAGCCACGGCCTGTTCACCTGGGGCGAGACGCAGCGCGAGTGTTACTGGAACAGCATCCTTACGATTGACCAGATGGGCGAGTTCCTCAAGGAGCATCAGGCGCCGGGTGCGGCTGCCTTTGGCGGAGAGAAACACACTGCGCTCGCCGAGCGCCGCGCGGTGGCGCTGCAGGTAATGCCGGCGCTACGCGGCATCATGTCTTCGAACAAACGGGTGATCGCCCACTTCACCGATCACGAAGACGCGCTCACATTCGCGAATTCCCACTGGGCGAAAGAGCTGGGGACGATGGGCACAAGCTGCCCCGACCATTTCCTACGGACGCGCATCTCGCCGATGTACGTGGAGTGGAATCCGGCGGAGGAGACGGCCGACGTACTGAAGTCGCGACTGGCGCAGCACGCCGCGGCATACCGGCAGGAATACGCTGCTTATTACGCGGCAAACGCCGGCCCCGATTCGCCGAAGCTGCGTGACTCAAATCCCTCAGTCGTCATCGTTCCGGGCCTGGGACTGTTTGGCTTCGGGAAGAACAAGAAGGAAGCGCGGATCACGACCGAGTTCTTCATCAATGCGATTCACGTGATGGCGGGGGCGACGGCGCTCGACGACGGGCAGGCGGCACATCCCTATCCGCAAGCGCGCCGCGCGGAGCAATCGAAGGAATTCTCGAGCTTTCGGAACTATGTTGCGCTGCCGCGGTCGGAAGCGTTTCGGATTGAATATTGGGCGCTTGAAGAAGCGAAGCTGCAGCGGATGCCGCCAGAGGCAGACTTCAGCCGCAAGATCATGCTGGTGATCGGCGGGGGAGGCGGCATCGGGCGCGAAGTGGTGCTGCTGCTGGCGAAAAAAGGCGCGCACGTTGTAGTCGCGGACGTCAATGAGCAGGCCATCAAAGACGTTGCCGCGGAAGCAGCCGCGTTGTCTTCGGCGGAGTTCATTTCGCAGATTCCGGTGAACCTTGCGTCGTCGGAAAGCGTTGGCGCGGCGATCAACCATACCGTTCTCCAGTTCGGCGGGGTGGATGGGGTGATCAACACCGCCGCCATTTTCCCGGTTGGCAAGAGCGCGAGCGGGGCGCTGACCGATGAGCAATGGAACAGCACGTTCCTGATCAACGTCACCGGGAACTTCTTTGTGGCGCGCGAGGCGCAAGCGGTGCTGCGAGACCAGAATCTGCCGGTGAGCATTGTGCTGACCAGTTCGGCGAACGCGGTGGTGCCGAAGTTTGGCAGCGAAGCATACGACATCAGCAAGACCGCATTGAACCATCTGATCCGCGAGCTGGCGATCGGGTTGTCGCCGGTGGCGCGAGTGAATGGCATTGCGCCGGCGACTGTGGTGGCGGGCTCGACGATGTTCCCGCGCGACCGGGTGATGCAGTCGCTGGCGAAGTACAAGATCGCGTTCTCCGACGAGGAGACGACCGAGGAACTGCGGTCGAAGCTCGCCGGCTTCTATGCGCAGCGCACGCTGACCAAGCAACCGATTCTGCCGAAGGACTGCGCCAATGCGATTGTCTGGCTGGCGGGAGACGAGAGCGGAAAAACGACCGGCCACATCATCCCGGTGGATGGGGGCCTGCAGGAGGCCTTCCTCAGGTAAACGGCCATGGAGCGCATCTGTTTTGTCCTTCAAGTGCGGCCAGAGCGGCTCGCCGAATACAAAGAACGGCACCGCGCCGTGTGGCCGGAAATGCTCGAGGCGCTGAGCGAGACGGGGTGGACGAACTATTCGTTATTCCTGCGTCCCGATGGAATGCTGGTGGGGTATGTGGAGACGGCGGATTTCGAGCGCGCGCGAAACGAGATGGGGCGGCGGGAAATCAATGAACGCTGGCAGCGCGACATGGCGCCGTTCTTCATGAACCCGCCGGGGGTTGCGCCGGACCAGGCGATGGCCCCGCTCGAAGAAGTTTTTCATCTGGCGTGATACAAAGGGAAGCCGATCATGACTCCTAACCCCGCACTGGGCGTTCTCTATCACTGGCTGGGTGGCCTGGCCTCGGGCAGTTTTTATGTGCCGTTCCGCGGCGTCAGGAGATGGTCGTGGGAAACCTACTGGCTGGTGGGTGGTGTCTTTAGCTGGATTGTCGCGCCCTGGGTGCTGGCGCTGCTGCTGACGAAAGACGTCGCGGGCGTGTTGTCGTCGGCGCCGGTTTCGACGCTGTTCTGGTGCGCGTTTTTCGGCCTGCTCTGGGGAGTCGGCGGGCTCACCTTTGGCCTGACCATGCGCTATCTGGGGTTGTCGTTAGGAATGGCGATCGTGATGGGCCTGTGCGCCGCATTCGGCACATTGATGCCGCCGATCTTCAATGGCACGTTTTCGAGCCAGGTGCTGGCGACCACGCCGGGCCGGGTGATTCTTCTCGGAATTGCCGTGTGCCTTACGGGTATCGCCATTGCCGGGTTGGCCGGGCTTTACAAGGAGCGGGCGATGGCGGCCAACGCCTCGGCCGTAGAGCCGGCGGCGATCAAGGAATTCGATTTGAAGAAAGGCTTTTTCGTCGCGCTGGTCTCCGGCGTCATGAGCGCGTGCTTTGCCTATGGGCTGGCCGCGGGCAATCCGATCAAGCTAGCTACGATCCGCGCCGGGACACCGCCGCTCTGGCAGGGCTTGCCGGTGCTGATCGTGGTGCTGATTGGCGGCTTCACTACGAACTTCATTTGGACACTTTACCTGAACATTCGCAACCGCACCGGCCACGAGTATCTGGCGTCGGAACTGCCGGTGAAGTTTACCGATCCCGGCGGTCCGCAACCGATCGAAGAGACGGCGTTGAGCGGGCCGAACGTGAATGTCCTGGTGCACGCGCCTTCGGAGTTGCTGCGGGAGACGGTTCGCGTTCCGCTGCTCCGTAACTACTTCTTCTGCGCGCTGGCCGGAGTAACGTGGTATTTCCAGTTTTTCTTTTACAGCATGGGCGAAACCAAGATGGGCGCCTATACTTTCTCCAGTTGGACGCTGCACATGGCGAGCATCGTCATCTTCAGCACGCTTTGGGGCGTTGGGCTAAAGGAGTGGAAAGGGGCGGGCGCAACGGCGATCCGGCTGCTGATCACCGGGTTGCTGGTATTGCTTGGTTCGACACTGATCATCGGATACGGGAACTACCTGAATTCGCGTTAGTTGGGTTCTGGTGGAGACAATGCACCACGAGAAACTTCGCGTCGGCTTGTTCAGTATCGGGCTGGACGCTTACTGGCCGCAGTTCGAAGGCCTGAAAGACCGGCTGCTCGGTTACAACAGCCTGGTCGAGAAACGATTGGGAAGCAGGAAAGTGCACGTGGTGAACGCCGGGTTAGTGGATACCCCGGAAAAGGCGGTCACCGCCGGCCACCACTTACGACAGGCCGACGTAGACCTGATCTTTCTGCATGTCTCGACTTACGCGCTTTCCTCCACGGTGCTGCCGGTAGTGCGCCGGGCAAAGACGCCGGTGATTATCCTGAACCTCGCGCCAGGGCCGGCGATTGATTATCTGACCTTCAACGCGCTGCGCGATCGCGGCAAGATGACCGGTGAGTGGCTGGCGTGGTGCCAGGCTTGTCCGGTGCCCGAAATCGCGAACGTGTTCGAGCGCTGCCGGATTCCGTTCTTTCAGGTGACGGGGATGCTCGAAGACGATCCGACGGCGTGGGAGCAGGTTCAGGGCTGGCTGGATGCCGCCGCGGTGGCCCACGCGATGGAGCACAACCGGCTCGGGCTGATGGGCCATTACTACGGCGGCATGCTCGACATTTACTCCGATCTCACGCTGCAGTGTGCAAGCTTCGGCGGCCACATGGAGATATTGGAAGTGGACGAACTGGCTGCCTTGCGGGAGGGCGTGGCCGCTCACGAAGTAGAGGAACGGGTCGCGCATTTCGGCCGCGTGTTTGATGTGCGGCCCGACTGTGCAAGGGCGGAGTTGCAGCGGGCGGCGCGCACTTCGGTGGCGTTGGACCGACTGGTGGAGGCTCACTCGCTCGGTTCGCTCGCGTATTTCTACAGCGGAACCGGCAATGCGGCGAATGAGGACGCGATGTCGTCGATCATTCTGGGCACGAGCCTGCTCACCGGGCGCGGCGTTCCGGTGGCAGGCGAATACGAAGTGAAGAATGTGCAGGCGATGAAGATTATGGACCTGTTCGGCGCGGGCGGCTCGTTCACCGAGTACTACGCCATCGATTTTCAAGATGACGTTGTGCTGATGGGGCATGACGGCCCAGGCCACTTATCAATTGCCGAGGGCAAGACAATTGTCCGCCCGCTAGGCGTGTATCACGGCAAGGTGGGGCGCGGCCTGTCGGTAGAGATGTCGGTAAAGCATGGGCCAGTGACATTGTTATCGGTGGTCGAGGGGGGCGGGAAGCTGAAGCTGCTGACGGCGGAAGGCGAATCCAGGCCGGGGCCGATCCTCGAAATTGGAAACACGAACAGCCGCTATCGTTTTGCGATTGGCGCGCGGAGGTTCATCGAGGGCTGGAATGCGCAGGGGCCGGCGCATCATTGCGCGATCGGGATCGGGCACATTGCGGAGAAGATTCGGAAGCTTGGCGCTTTGGTGGGGCTGGAAGTAGTGCAGGTCTGTTGAAAAGAAGGGGTCGGGAAAAGGAAGAGGAGAGAATATGGGGAAAATTCAGGTGCGGGTGTTGGTGTTGACGGTGGTTGGTGTCTGCGGTGCGTTAGCGCAGACGGTGAAGGTGGATTGGAACAAAGTGGAGCGCGTTTCGAATACAACCGCGACGCTGCAGGTGGTGGTGAATCCGCCGCTGCGCCCGGGCTCTGCGATTCACGACCGGGTTTATAGCGATTTGCAGAAATTCGGCTTGGATTATGTCCGCTACGTGCCGTGGCTGCCGTATCCGAAGCTGGGGGTTGCGGAACTGGAGCCGCCCGCCAACGGCAAAACCTCATGGGATTTTTCGCTGATCGATCCAATGACGATCGATTTTCTGAATGCGCAGAAGGGCCACAGCGTGATGCTGAACTTCAGCACGACGCCCACCTGGATGTGGAAGACAGAGAAGCGAGTGACTTATCCGCAGGATCCGGATGGCGTGACCTGGGATTACACGCAAGGCGCCGAACTCCGCGACCCCTCCGCCAAGGAACTGGCCGACTACTACGCGAGGCTCGTGAGCTGGTACGTCAACGGAGGCTTTACCGATGAGCTCGGCAAGCGGCATGAATCCGGCCATCACTTCAAGATCGATTACTGGGAGGTGCTGAACGAAATCGATTTCGAGCACTCGATGAGCCCGAAGCTCTACACGACGATTTATGACGCTGTGACCGCGGCGATCCACAAAGTGTCGCCAGAGACGAAATTCGTTGCGCTGGCGCTGGCCGACCCTAGCCACGGCGCTGCTATGTTCGAGTATTTTCTGAACCCGAAGAACCACAAGCCGGGAACGCCGCTGGACATGATTTCTTATCACTTCTATGCCACGCCGCTGGCCGACGAGACGCCCGAGATACAGCAGCACACGTTTTTTCTGGAAGCCGATCGATTTCTGACCACCGTGCGCTACGTGGAGCAGATCCGCAAGCGGCTATCGCCTTCGACGAAGACCGACCTGAACGAGTTGGGGGTGATTTCGGCGGATGACGGGGGGCAGGTTACGGCCGGCCACGTGACGCAGCCGATACCGGATTCTTACTGGCGGCTGGCCGGGTCCCTCTATGCGTATCTGTACGGACAGCTGGCCGAGATTGGCATTGATGTCGCCGGAGAGTCGCAACTGGTCGGCTATCCGACGCAGTTCCCAAGCGTGTCGCTGGTTGATTGGAACAGCGGCGCGCCGAATGCCAGATACCGCGTACTCGAGTTGATCAAGAATAACTTCGGCCCCGGAGACAAAGTGGTGAGCGCCGACAGCGGTTCGCCCTATATCTATGCGCTCGGCTTCGTCAGCCGCGATGGCGCTCACAAGCTGCTGCTGGTGAACAAGCGCGACCGAAGCTTCTCGCTGACTCTGCCGCAGGCGGCCAGGCAGTTGGAGGTAGTGAGTCCGGCAACCGGAAGCAATCCGCCGGCGAAGAATGCGCCGAACAGCGGCAAGCTGCAGCTCGATGCGCAGGAAGTAGCCGTAGTGACGTTCTGAAGTAACTGCCAGCATGACTAACGAGGAATTTCGTACTGCAGGCCACCAGTTGATCGACTGGCTGGCCGATTACCGGAACCGTTTGGCGCAACTGCCAATCATGGCCGTCACTGTGCCTGGCGAAATCAAAGCCAAACTGCCGGCCGAGCCGCCGGTCGCGGGAGAAGCGTTTGCCGACATCGTGAGCGACTTGGACCGGGTGGTGGTTCCGGGGCTGACGCTTTGGCAACATCCGGGCTTCTTCGGGTATTTCCCGTCGAACGGCCTGCTTGCCAGTGTGCTGGGCGATTTTGTCAGCACCGGCCTCGGCGTGTTGGGGTTGTCCTGGCAATCGAGCCCCGCATTGACGGAAGTGGAAGAGGTGGTCACCGATTGGCTGCGGCAGATGGTGGGGCTATCGAAAGCGTGGAGCGGCGTGATTCAGGATACGGCATCCTCGTGCACGCTGGTGGCACTGATCTGTGCTCGCGAGCGGGTCACTGGATACGGGCTGGCGCGCGGAGGTCTGCAGGCCGAGCAGGCGCCGCTGATCGTTTACGTCTCTTCCCATAGCCACAGTTCGGTAGACAAGGCAGCGCTGCTGGCGGGCTTTGGCCGGGACAACCTGCGGGTGATTCCGCACGACAAAGATTACGGGATGGAGCCGGCGGCGCTCGAAGCGGCGATTGCGGAGGATCTGGCCGCCGGCCGAAAGCCCTGTGCGGTAGTGGCGACCACGGGCACCACCACGTCGACGGCGGTCGACCCCATTGGGAAGATTGCGCCCATTGCGGCCGCGCATGGACTTTGGCTGCACGTGGATGCGGCCATGGCGGGATCGGCGATGATACTGCCGGAATGCCGCTGGATGTGGGAGGGCATTGAGGGCGCGGATTCGATTGTCATGAATCCGCACAAGTGGCTGGGCGTGGCGTTCGATTGCTCGGTTTACTATGTGCGCGATGCTCAGCATCTGGTGCGCGTGATGTCTACGAATCCGAGCTACCTGCGCTCCGCCGCCGACGATCAGGTGAAGAATCTTCGCGATTGGGGAGTGCCGCTCGGAAGGCGTTTTCGTGCGCTTAAGCTGTGGTTTGCCATTCGCGAACAGGGGGTGGCCGCATTGCAGGAGCGGCTGCGACGCGATATCACGAACGCGCAGTGGCTGGAGGGGGAAGTGCGTGCAGCGAAAGACTGGCGCGTGCTGGCGCCCGTTCGGCTGCAGACACTTTGTGTGCGACATGAGCCGAGTGGAGCGGAGGGAGAGTCGCTCGACCGGCACACCCTCGCGTGGGCCGACCGCATCAATCGCTCAGGCAAGGCTTACCTGACGCCGGCGGTTCTCGATGGCCGTTGGATGGTTCGTGTTTCGATTGGCGCCATTCTAACGGAACGGCCCCATGTGGAAGCCCTTTGGAAGTTGATGCGCGAAGAAGCAGAGCGGGGTGGATGAGCTGGACGAAGCCGCGTCATTTCCGGTACTGAGCCCCGCAACGGGCAAGCAGGTTGGGGAAGCCGCCGATGCCGGCCCGGTGGAGGCGTGCCGCTGCGCCGAAACGGCTGTTACGGCATTTCGTTCCTGGCGGGCATCCACCGCCTATGAGCGGGCGGCGATTCTGAAACGCTGGAACGACTTGGTTCTGGCACACGCCGGCGAACTGGCGCGGACCATCGCGCAGGAGATGGGCAAGCCGGTGACGGAAGCGCTCGGCGAGGTTCGCTACGCGGCCAGTTTTATTGAATGGTACGCGGAGGAGGCCAAGCGGGTCTACGGCGAGACCATGCCCAGCCAGGCGGCAGGGAAGCGCTTGCTGGTCAGCCGGCAGCCGGTGGGCCCGGTGTATGCCATCACGCCCTGGAACTTCCCGGCGGCGATGGTCACTCGTAAGGCCGCGCCCGCGCTTGCGGCAGGCTGTAGCGTTGTGCTGAAGCCGGCTGAACAATCGCCCTTGACGGCGTTGCGGCTGAGGGAATTATGGGGCGAAGCGGGCGGGCCGGCCGAGGTGTTCCAGGTGATCACCACGTCGCGTCCTGCGGAGGTCTCCGAGGTGTTTCTCGCCGATCCGCGAATTCGCAAACTGAGCTTCACGGGCAGCACCGAAGTTGGTATGCGGCTCTATGCCCAGTGCGCGCCGACGATGAAGCGGATTTCGCTCGAGCTGGGCGGGCACGCGCCGTTTCTGGTTTTTGAGGATGCGGACATCGCTCGCGCGGTGCGCGAAGTCTGCGCCAGCAAGTTCCGCAATGCAGGGCAAACCTGTGTTTCGGTGAATCGTGTCTATGTGCACGAGAACGTGCACGAAGCATTGAGCCGCTCGCTGGCAGAAGCCGTGGCCGGGCTGAAGGTGGGCGATCCGCTCGACGAAGCTACGCAGATTGGCCCGCTGGTGGATACGGCCGGTGCGAAGAAGGTCCGGGAGCACGTTGACGATGCTATCGGGCGGGGCGCGCGGGTGGTAACGGGCGGAAGCGCGGGTGAAGGGCTTTACTTTCAGCCGACTGTGCTTGAGGGCGTGCGGCCCGGCTCACGGCTGCTTGAGGAAGAGACGTTTGGCCCGGTAGTTCCGGTGATGACCTTTGGGACAGAGGAGGAAGCGGTCGAACTTGCCAACTCCGTGCCGTGGGGCCTCGCCGCCTACCTCTGGACTCGGGATTTGACGCGCGCTATCCGGGTCGGCGAAGCGCTTGAATTTGGCATTGTCGGGATCAACGATGGCCTGCCCTCAACGGCCCAGGCGCCATTTGGCGGCTTCAAGTACTCGGGGCTCGGCCGCGAAGGGGGTAAGTGGGGCATCGAAGAGTATCTTGAGGTGAAGTTTCTGTCGATTGGTTTGGTGTAAGCGCGTGAGAAACGGGCTTGACGACCGCGGCGCGCGGTAGCGCGTCTACGTAGGGTTGGCTACCGTGGAGCCGTCAGATAGAAAAAGAAAAAGGGAGTCAGGCAGATGAGCCTGACTCCCTTTTTCTCCAAACCGTCCTCGGCAAGGGCCGCTACATGCTATCCCCGCTAACAGGCGCCGTGCTGGGTGAGGACGATCACCGCGGTGCGGGCCAGGATATACAGGTCGAGCCAGATGGACCAGTTGCGGATGTAGTAGCTGTCGAGGTTGGCTTGCACCGTCAAGTCGCCGTTGCTGCGGGCGGAAACCTGCCACAAACCCGTGAGTCCGGGCGTCACTTGAGTTCGCAGCGAACGGAACTCGTAATCAAACAGTTCGTTGTGATATTCGGGGAAGGGCCTTGGTCCGACCAGACTCATCTCCCCTTTCAGCACGTTCCACAACTGGGGCAACTCGTCGAGACTCGTCTTCCGGAGCAGGTGTCCGATACCCGGCAGAATCCTCGGGTCGTTCTTTAGTTTGCAGAATTGCGTCCATTCCTCGCGTGCTGCGGGGTTCGCGTCGAGGTGCTTTTCGAGCATCTCATCGGCGTGCGGGTACATCGTCCTCAGCTTCAGGATGCGGATTGGCTCCTGGCCCTCGCCCTCCCGCTCCTGCCAATAGAATGGCGATCCCGGGCTGACCGCCCGGATCCATAGGGTGGCGAGGGCAACCAGCGGCGCCGCAAAGACCAGCGCGGCAGAAGAGACCGTGACGTCCATGATGCGCTTCAGCCAGCGGTTTCGCCGCTTCAACAGGTTGTGCGTGATCTCGAGCCCGACAATGCCGCCCAGGTCTCTCGACTCCGTGGCAAGGCTGGCGACGCCGAACAGGTCCGGAATTACCAGCACCGTGCGGAAGGTCAGCGACCATCGGCGCAGATGGTGCACCAGGGCGATCCGCGGCATGTTTGGAATGGCAAATATCGCGCAGGGTGACTGATAAACCTGGGCGAAGTAACTTGCTTCGAGCAGGCGCCCGACCACCGGCACGCCTTCGCAGGTCCCGTGCGTGTTCGGGTCATCGTCCAGGCAGGCGACCGGGCGGTAGCCGAGCGAGCGATTCGCCGCCAGATTCCGGATCACCGACCGCGCCGTTTCCCCCGCTCCCAGGACAATCACCGGAATGCCCCACCAGTGTTGCTCGCAGAATACCTCCCGGACCACCGAGCGCCCCAGCGGCACGAGCAGCAGCGAAAGGAGCCACGAAAGGAAGAATCCGCCGCGGGAATCTCCCCACCACTCCTTAATGAAGAACATGCTCGCGGTCAGCAGCAGATAAACAAAGGTGATGCCGTAGGAGCACCGCCGGATCTGCTCAACCGCGGTCAGACCGATGCTCGGGTATAGCCCAAAGAACGCCAGTCCGAGCAGACATCCAGCTACTGCCAGCCCCATCGTAGGATGAAAGACTCCGACGGCCGGATTGAAAACACTCCACACAGCGAAGCCGCTGACTGCCGCGACGGCCAACAGTACGGCATCTACAGTGGCCAGTGATGCCCCCATTCCCAGGCCTATCAGCCGATTGCGCAAATAGGTTGCGCCCGAAGTTACCTGTGGAACTCGATTGAAAGTTGAAATGCCCATCGAACAAAACTCCTCGTGCACGGACTGGCTGGCTACCCGAGACTGGCTCTCTGCGACCTGTCCGCCGCCCTCAGCCACGCGGCACGCGTATTAACTAGAAAGAGAGAAATTCATTACGATACACATCGGCCGTTTCCCCGCCGCAGCGAACGGGCTTGCTTTCTGCGGTTTCCCGGAAAGAACATTGCCCGACCCGAACCGTACGTAATAGGGCGGTCCGGGAGTAATACGGCGCGAATGTGTCATAGCCCACAAGCCACGTTAGGGCATGTTCCGTGCCAGACTAGCTACTCTCACTTGTGGTCTGCAAGTGATTGATTACGAGTCGCTTGTTTGCGGGGCCGACGCTTTTGCTTCCACAGCCGATCGCTGCCTGAGAGGCTAGTGTCCTCTAAGAAGACAGGTTGTCGCTGTCTGCGGTGTTCCGTTTCGTAACATCCCCCGCTTTTCGGTTGCTCATTGATTTTCCATTGATTTCAATAGATTCCCGGTAGCCGTGCACCTCGCGTCGATGTTTGCGGCGCACCTCACGATGGGCCAGCCCGCCACTTTTTGTGTTCGGTTAGCTCTTGTGTTCGGTTAGCTCGCCCATTTTTCCCGGTTTCTTCACCTGCCGGTTGAACCTCCCATCCTTCCCGCAGCGGTGGATCGGTGGGAGCTCCCAAATGCACCCAAGGGTGACGAGGCTGATTCGTTCGCGGGTCCGGGGAGTCACATACTCTCGCAGGGCAGGTCACGTGACATGAGTAACGTCAATAGTACCAGTACTTTAGTGGCCGTGACCTGTAGTTGACAGAAACCATGAAGCAGAGCAGGTTCGTACCAGCAGGACCGATGTTATGGTCGTACTGAGAGTTCTAGTAGTCCTATGACCAGTACTAAACGCCATAACAAAGTTCCTGAGGCAAGCAAGCCCGGTCTGACTTGGGTCGGCAACCATGAAGTTCCGTTCTATCCAGACGGCGCGGCCTCCGATAAGGAAAGAGAGGGAGAGGCCGGTATGACGATTTCAAGCTGCCCGCGTTTCTGGCATGCCCTGGTGATGCGCTCGCTGCCGACGACTCCCTTCAATGGCAGAAGGCTTCCTTCCGCTTCGCTGGCAAAGGCCTGTGTGATGGCGATTGCGCTATCTTCTGTGCCGTCGCTGATTCCGACCGCCGCCGCTGCACCGGCCACGAGGGCATCCGGCTCGGGGTCGAAGACCGCGAGCGCAACGCCGCCCTCGATTTCGACCACGTCTCCGCTTCCGAGCGCGGTGACTGGATCCGCCTACTCGCAGACGGTGAGCGCCACTGGCACCACTCCTATCACGTGGAGCGTGACCGGCGGCAGCCTGCCGGCCGGGCTTACTTTAACGTCGTCAACCGGCGTCATCAGCGGCAAGGCAACTACTGCCGGCGCTTACAGCTTTACCGTTGCCGCGACCAACGCGGCCGGGTCGAACTCGAAAGCGGCGAGCCTGAGCGTGAACACGGCACCTTCGATCTCGACCACGTCGCCGCTGCCTGCCGCCGTGACGGGGTCTTCCTATTCGCAGACACTGACGGCAACCGGCACCAGTCCGATCACGTGGAGCGTGACCAGCGGCAAGCTGCCGGCCGGGCTCACATTAGCCTCATTAACCGGCGCCATTACCGGCAAGCCAACAACAGCGGGCGCTTCCAGCTTCACGGTCGAGGCGACGAACGCGGCCGGATCGAATTCTAAAGCAGTAAGCCTGACGGTGAGCGCGGCGGTGGTCAGCGTCGCCTTGACGCCGGCCTCGGGCACGCTGACAGCCGCCCAGAACGAACAATTCACGGCGACCGTGGGCGGGTCCTCCAAAACCTCGGTTACCTGGTCGCTGAGTCCGGCCGTCGGCTCGATCTCGACTGCAGGTCTCTACACTGCGCCTTCTCTCATCGCCAGCTCCCAGACCGTAACGGTGAAGGCCACCAGCGTCGCGGATACCACCAAATCGGCAACCGCTACCTTGACCCTGACTCCGGTCAGCATTTCCATGACGCCTGCCGCCGTTTCTCTGCTGCCGTCGCAAAACCAGACGTTCTCGACGGTGGTGGCCGGGAGCAGCAATACTGGTGTTACGTGGTCGATCAGCCCGGCGGTGGGGAGTTTGGCCAGTTCCGCTACGACTGCGGTTTACGTTGCGCCAAGTTCAGCTCCGACGACACAAAGTGTTACGATCACCGCTACAAGCGTGGCCGATCCTTCAAAGACCGCAACAGCAATCATCACCATAATGCAGGCGGTGAGCGTGTCGCTGACTCCTTCTACAACCAGTCTGGCGCCTGCTGGCAGCCAGCAGTTTGCGGCGGCAGTTTCGGGATCGACGAATACCGCGGTGACCTGGACGGTAAGCCCGGCGACCGGTACGATCTCGGCGGCGGGTCTGTATACGGCGCCCTCAACCATCCCGGGACCACAAACGGTTACCGTAACTGCCCAAAGTGTCGCAGATCCGACGAAATCAGCCAGCGCCGCCATCAATCTCAGCCCTCCGGCTGGTAGCTTTAGCTACTACGTTGACTCAGTCAATGGGTCGGACTCGAACCCAGGGACATTGGCCCAACCCTGGCAGACCATCGCGAAGGTCAATTCGGCCAACCTGACGCCGGGACAATCGGTCGCCTTCGCGCGCGGCGGATTGTGGCGCGAGACGCTCACTCCGGGCCAGGCCGGCACGGCCGCAAACCCGATCACCTTCGGCGCCTATGGGACGGGAGCGTTGCCGCAGATCCTGGGTTCGGTTTCGGCTAGTTCGGCATCGAACTGGGTCGCGACCAGCGCGGCCACGATCTGGTACACGACGGTTTCCTCGACGCCGAACGTGGTATGGCGGGACGGCTCTGCGCTGACGCTCGTCAGCTCCACGGCTCTGCTGACCTCCACTTCGCAGTATTACTTCGACTCAAGTACGATGCAGGTGTACGTCTATACCTCCGGCTCGAACCCAGTGGCCGGCGGCCATGTGTTCGAAATCCCGCAGCGAGACAACTGCATCTACGGCGGGTATGCGGTCAACTACATCACGATCAACGGGCTGGCTTGCTCATACTCCAACCTTGATGGCTTTGCAGTCTCCACGAATGCGAACTACTGGATTATTGCCAATTCGTCCGTTTCTGAGACTTACCATTCTGGAATTGCTTCCGCCAACAACTCAAATACAACGATCAGTAATAATGTAATTTCACACACCGGCTTCGACGCAACGGGCGTTCAGACAATCACTTACTATGGCTCGGGGATCGCGCTCCTGAGTTCGGCGAACGCCATAATTGACCACAACACCGTTTCCCAGACGGGCACCTCCGGTATTTTGCAGTATGGCCATCTAAGCAGCAATGCCACCATCGAATACAACGAGGTGTATGACGTTGGAACCCAGGGCCTGCATGCTTACGGCCTGCAGATTTATGGCGATAGCGAGACTGTTGCCATGAGCGGCTCCCTCATCAGCTACAACTACGTGCACGATTGTCCGCATGCAAATGTCTATATACTTGAGCTTGTCGACTCCGTCACTCTGTATGGAAATGTTCTGGTGAATGCGTTCAACTCAGGAGGGTATCAGCAAGATTACTTAGATAATGTTGTAGTTACCTACAGTGTAACTAACTTTGCCATGTATAATAATACCCTTTACCAGCCCGTTGCCAATTTGGGTTCCAACACCAGTAATCTGAGAGTTCCCCAGGGCGCGTACATCAATGGGGCGACGATCGAAAATAATGTGTTTTACAATGGCAACACGGGAGCGGGCGGATTTACGCTAATGATAAACAGTCCCCAGGCAACCGCGCCGACTCTTGACTATAATCTCCATTACATCAGCCAGTCTGGAAACCTGTTTATGATCAACGGACAGGACGATGGGTGGACGGGCCGGCCATCGGGTGTTGAAACGCACGGCGTAAACGCTGACCCTTTGTTTAAGAATGCTGCTTCTTCTGATTTCTCGCTACCCGCTAGCTCGCCGGCAGTTGGTGTCGCCCTGAGTCTGGGGGCAGCCTACACATCGGGCCTTGCAGCGGAGTCCACTTGGACCTCGAATATCGAAACCGTCGGCCGCGCGGCGTGGGATATCGGCGCTTATGTCTTCTCGGCCACTGGAACTGCGTCCGTGGCGCATCCCGCGGTCCAGTAGTTTTCCCGTCGAGTTGACCCGGCAAGGGCGCCAGAAACGGATGCCCTGTGGTCCCGGTCTTGGCGGACACGGCGGTAGAAGCAGGCGATCATCGACGGGATTCTAATACCGACTTATATATTTCAAGAAGTGCAGCGTAGTTCTTGTCGGCCGTGTAACGGTCTTCATACTTTCGCCTCGCTTCAATGCGCATGACGGCGAGCGTCGCCGGATTGTCTAGCGCCAGGTTGATGGCCTCGATCAGGCTTTGTGGGTCTCCGGCTCGAAACAAGAGCCCCGTACGCCCGTGGTCGACCAATTCCGGCAATGAGCCCAGGCTTGATGCTATGACGGGCAGGCCGGTCGAGAACGCTTCTACCAAGGTCAAGGGTAGGCCCTCATAGCAAATCGAAGGCAATACCAGCAACTGGGCTTGTTGCATCTCGTTGATCACCTGTGTGCGGTCAACGCTGCCGACCCACTCGATGCCGATGCCGTCGCGCGCAGCCTGCGCTACCAGGGGGGCGAGCGGTCCATCTCCGAGAATTTTCAATGGCAGACGTTTCCCAAGGACGCGCCACGCGTCAATCAGGGTTGGGATTCCTTTTTCGGGCCCAAGGCGGCCTACAAATAGCGCGTTGGGCTGCCGGACAGATGACACACCCGGGTCTGCAGAAATGAAATTTGGCTTGACGGTGATCTTGTGTGCTGGCAACCCGCCATCGATGAGCTTTTGCCTGGCAAAGCCCGTCAGTGCGATATAGCGTTCTGCAATACCCCAAGTTCCACGTAACCGGTGAAGTGCGGAAATGGCAGCCACGCCCGCAGACGCAACGTGACTATCCCGGTAACAGCCATGCAGTATTCCCGGCCACGCGACCGCTTTGCCAACACAGTCTTCACACGGGATTCCGTTGCGCAGAAGTGTTGCACCGGGGCACGCAAGTCGATAGTTGTGCATGGTGACGACGACCGGAGTGCGTTCGGCCCGCGCGGCGTGATAGGCCGCCGGGGACATCAGGGGAAATATGTTGTGAAAGTGGCACAACTCGGGCCGGACGCGGCGAATGAGGGAGCGTAGCTCCCGATAAGCTGCGCGATTCCAAATTGTCCTCGCTGCTGTGCCCAGCGCCGACAACTCTTTCAGCCGGTCGTTATGCAGGATATAGCGGACCACGTGATGCCCACGAGTTTCCAGCAGTTCGCACTCGGATTCAAATACCTTATCTTCGCCGCCTGGCTGTTGGTAGTAGTTATGGGCGACCAAAATGCGCATGAGGCTCTCTTCGTTTGGCAGTCAGCGCGGCCGGTGGCACTCGTTCGTCGGACGGCGAAGCCGACGAGATCCAGCGGGTATTCATTCGTGACGCGCCAAACGTGCCTTAAGTCTGGAAAGGATGTATTTGGGCGAAAGCCCCTCGATCTGAAGCAACAGAGACAGCGGGTTGTAGTCACCAGTTCCCGGCATCCTCGGGATGTTGTACGGATCAGCATGCGGCCCGACAAAGCCGCCGGCAGCGGAAAAGACGGCGGCAAACTCGTCGCGGATGATTGCGAGAGCTTGCGGTTTGATGTTTTTAGGTCTTCCGAACGGGAACGAAAATAGAGTAACGGGTTCTTCCTTTTCAGTCAGAAAGGACTCGAGCTGGGTGCGACTATCGAGGATTTCGAGTCGTGCTTCTTCCGTGGTGCACGAACCGAGGTCAGCATGATTCACGGTGTGGGCGCCTATTTCGAATCCGTTTTCAACCCAAGCTGCAACATCTTCGGCTCTCATATTTGGATAGTGGAAGGGAGACCGCTGGACGTCATGCGGAAATATCCTGTCGGTGCCGATGAAGCCGGAATTAATGAAAGCGGTCGCCGGCATCCCGACTGCTTTCAGAATCGGACCGGCGGTCAACACGACGTCGCGATAGCAGTCGTCAAAGTGAACGGTAACAGCCGTGCCTGTAAAAGAACTCCCGGACTTGATCCGATTGACTAAGTCGATTGTGCGAATGGTCGCGTAGCGGCTGGCCACGGCAGACATCTGAGCGGCGAACGTGTGAGGATCGACGGTGAGGCTATCTTTGGAGTAGTCGTTGACTCTGTGATAAAGCAGGATGCACGCGCGCGCTTTAGCAAGCCGGTGCCATGCACGGAACACGGCGTATATGCCGGAATAGTACACAATCAGCGCATAAAGATTGCGCAGCAGAAGCCAAGAATCTGGCCGGTACGCCCAGTGAGGGAGTCGCTGGCGAAGTTCCCGTATCTGCCGCCTGGTCGGTCGTGTCCATGTTCCGTGCTTTTCCGGGTACGAACTCTTAGGGTCGACGGTTTGATCGTCTAGGCGAGTGATTGCCAGAGCCAGGAGGCGAGCACCCTCGCGGCGGAGTTTTTCAGCGAGAATTTCCGGCGTGTCGATCGGTGCGATTGGCACCTGGCACTCCGCGACGATTGATCCCGGACCGCGAACGACGTCGTTGAGCCGTATCGTAACCCGTGAAGCCGCAGCCCCATGAAAAAGTTCCCATGATCCAGTTGGCCACCCCTGGTAATCAGCGGCCTCGCCCTCTTCAACACTGGCCCACCCGATTCGTGGAATTTGGAATAGCTGTTCTTGCGGTAGCGTCGCGCCGAGAATAACGCCCAAATCGGCGTCCAGTGTTTTCAACGCCTCGCGTGTGGCCACCGTGTCGAGATGGTCAAGCCTCAGCAGGGTCAAGGCGTGCTTGTCGGCCAGTTCACGAACGGAATAACAGGCCGCAGGAAGTGCAGACCGGAGCAGCGCGTTGACATGCGCGGGCGATACGACGGCCTTTTCGCAAAGTGAATCCGTTACGGATCTCAACGCTGACGTAGCCAACGATGCGATGCGCTGCAATCCGCCTGTGCGAACAGCGTTAAGGAGACTCTTGAGTCGTCCCATGAAGCCGCCCCGCCTAGTGTCGAGCAGAATGGCAACAGGTCGAACGCTACTCAGCGCACAAACGGCTTCAAAGGCCTTACGCGCGGAAGCGTTATCCGCGCCAAAGAGAAAGAGAATCTTGAGGGGCGGCTTGTGCGCGCTGGGGTCGTTCTTTTGCGTTGGCATTTAGGCGGCCAGTTGTCCCAGAGAGGCAAGAATGTGCCTGAGGCGGCTAAGCGTCAGAACGTCCGCGTTTGGCTTGGGCGCGCCCCGCGTGGGCAGAGATAGTGGGTGGCGGAGCGATACAGTTCCTCTCCTGATCGCAGGACATCGTCATCACTTTCAGAAGTTCATCGAGATTCGTGTCCGCGTTAAACGTCTTCTCCAGCCTACCGCGGCCAGCATGTCCGAAGGTTGTCCGCAATTCCGGATTCGTGATGAGCCGTTCGAGGGCGTCTGCGACTCTGCCAGGATTCCGCTCGGGCACCAGCAGGCCTGTTTCGCCTTCGAGTACTATTTCAGGAATGCCTGAGATGTAAGTCGAGACCACGGGAAGGCTCATGAGCATCGCTTCGAGGAGGACCGTCGGCAACCCATCGCGATGCCCGCTCTCGCCGATCTCCGACAACAAAACAAACACGTCGGCGGCGCGCAATTCCGTGTAGATGTCGGCGAGCGGGCGAAACCCGGTCAAGCATACGACGTCGTCCAGATGGCGTTCCGATATCAAGCTTCGCAGTGCTGCTTCTTCTGGCCCTCCCCCGAGGATTCGGCATTCTATCCGGTGTCCCCGCTGCTTCACAATGTCACAGGCTTCAATCAGGGTATGGAATCCTTTGACGTCGATCAGCCGTCCGGCAGATACGATCCGGAAGACCGCCCGCTGTTGTGTTGTCTGGAGCGAGTTTGACCGATCTTCAGAGAGGTACACGCCGTTTGGAATCACGTGGATCTTGTCCGCCGGGACCGGGCACAATGATTGGAGATAACGCTTGTTGTAGTTCGATATTGTGACGACGAAACGGCAGAAGTGCATCTTGGCCCTCAGCAGTATCGGTTTCACGTAGATGTCGTTCGATGCCTGTGCCGTCCAGGAAAAAGGGATGCCGGAGTAAAGGCTCGCTGCAAGCGCGATCTCTGCTCCTGCGAAGTGACCGTGAATATGGGTGATCCTGTGTCTGCGCAGTGTAGACACCAGCCCCACTCCGCAAAAGCAGTGATAAAGGACCCGGAACGCAATTGGAGGCGCTACCCGCCACGTCTCTTCCAGGTAAATCCGTGCGACCGACCAATATCGGAACGGGTGCAAGAGGAGAGCCACGAGGTTGTTGGCAGAATCGCGCCACACATTGTCAGGGCGCGAGTAACTGCAGCGTTTCAGCACCTCGGGATCGGCAAAAGGCGTAGTAGTAGCCGCATGCAAGGGTCGCTTGATGGCAAATACCTCGACCTCGCACCCACGGGCGCGCATGCCCTGAATCTCCCGCTGAATAAACGTCTCGCTGATCGCGGGAAATGTAGAAAGAACGTAAGCAATTTTCATTTGCAAGGTTGCTCGCCACTCAAGCCCGGAAATGTGTCCTACCGGGCGCCGCCCTAGGTTGCCAGCGCTGTTTCGACACCCCGGACGTAGTTCTCTATCATGTGCTCGACCGTGTAGGTACGCGCCGCCTCCGAGCAGCCGAAGCTAAGGCGCTTGCTGAGGTCGGTGGAAGACAATACGCCGACCGTCCCCGCCACGAACGCTTCGAGGGAATCCTCCGTCATAATTCCGTTCTCGCCATTGATGAGATACTCCACTTCCGGGCCGTGACCAGGGTCGGTTGTGGTGATGAACGGCTTCTGCAAGGCGAAGGCGTCGAGAATGCCAAGCCCCACCGACCCGGGCATGAGAAACACATCCGCCAGCTTCATAAAGGGCACTACCTCCTCCCTAAACTTTGGCCCGACGTAATGAATCCAGTTGTGCCGGCCGGCGGCATCCGCGACGATGTGGGAGTCCGGCCCGGCGCCGATGAACACCATCTCAAAGTCAGGTACTAATTCGCGAATTTTATGACATGCCGCCAAAAGAAAAGGCAGGCGTTTTCCCTTGTACATTGCGCCACAATACAGCCCGATGGGCCCGTCTCCGGCCGCCATCGACGCCCGCAGTTTCAAGGAGGCATGCTCATCAATTCGCGCTGCCTGGTCACATATGGATTGGGTGTCAATTGCGTTTTGGACGACCGTGATGCGCTCGGACGGGAACCCCAGGCTGGCCACCAGCGCTTTGACGCCCTCCGTGTACGCGAACCACCACGAAACGCTACAGATGTATGCCTTCTTGATGGTATTCCCGACGCTGTCAGGCGGCGTCTGGCGGTTGAGCCCATGGCCCCAGAAAGCGACCTTGCGACGTCTTGCCAGTGCCTTCGCGAGCAGCACGTGGCCGCTGAGAAATTTGTTTTCCTGTGTCAGCACGATGAGATCGGATTTCAGAATGTCGTTCGGAACCTGCTGCCAGCACACCGACAGGTTGCGGTATCCCCAACGCCGGTTTGGCACGGGGTGAGCCCAGTCCAAATCACATTCATCTTTCTTTGTGGCCGATAAGTTCTTCCCATAAAACAGGTTAAGAACAATGCCCCGGTGCGCCAATGCGGAGCGCAGACCGGTAAAAAAATCGACGCGGTAGTACGGAAGATTCGGGTGAATAATGGACACCTGCATCGATAATCCTCCTGAACTGGGGCTTTTGTGACAAGCGTGAGGCATCTCGCCGGCACGGGTGCCACATGAGTCGCCACGGCTCCCAAGCCGCGCCCGATTTCAGCCCGCTTCAGATTGTGGCCATGGAGTGTGCCTACGGTGTGGAGAACCCTCCCTGCGGCGCAGATCGCCGAAGGGCAATCAGCGACTTAGGTAGACCCAGGAACCTCTCGACCAGGATTTCAGCGTCAGGGAACAGGAGCCGGAACTCCCTCGGGCCCAGCAACCGGATCTCGTTGAGGTTCTTCTCAATCTCCTCTGGCGTTGGGCGCGTGACCAGGCCCCAGACCGTGCACCACCGGAGCATCACCCGCTGGACCCCTTTCGGCAGCCAGTGCACGAACGGTGTAATGTAGTGAGGCTCTACGAAGAAGCGACAGTCAGGCGTCTGCACCCAGTACTTTTCTGCCACCCGCCGGATCTCTGAAGCGAACGCCATCTGGGAGTCAATGGTCCCCAGGTGCTCGATCACCGAGTTCGAGAACGCCAGATCGAACGCGCCGTCATCAAACGGCAGCCGGCGACCGTCGCCCACCATCCACCGAACGAACGGCGGTACGCTCGCTGGCCGCTCGTAGAGGTTTAGCACCGTGACCTGAGGCATTTCGGTGCCGAGGACCGGCGCGAGGCGCTCCCAAAAAAACGAATTCCCGCCAACATCGAGGATTCTCGTCGAAGAGTCAAGCTTCAGAGTCCCCAGGAACAACCTGATTCGCTGTCTTCTGAAGTGTTTCAAGAACGGGGAGTAAACATTGTGGATAGTCATTGGTTGGCGCATGGCCACAGCCGCCCGCCAGGAAAGGGCCAAAGTCAACGCTCGAATGGGACCGCTCCCGGGCAAATGCGACGGCCCGTCCTCTCAGGTTGTTTTACCAAGATCGCTGAGTTGCCTGCCAGTAAGTTGCTTGACCAATAACAGGCCTGAGTCCAGGAGTGTGCGGACATCCGACCACCGAATGAGGATCGCGTCCCTGTACTGGCACCCCTCATGCTTGCAGAATAGTCTTAGGAACCAAATCGCCGCGACCCAATATGACCCCGCGGCAGCGACTGCAGCCCCTACTACGCCGAAGCGGGGCACGAGGAGGATGACTGCCGCGGTGTCGAACGCTGCGGCTGCCGAGAAGATCGGGATTCCCATTCCGGGTCTACCCTTGGCCGAGGTATGAAGCCAAGTCACATAGAGTGTACTCCGGGCGACCGTTCCCAGCAGCAGCCAACGAAATGCGGGTATGGCGTCAGCGTATGGCGTTCCATACAGGACCGTGGTCAACGGCGCAGACACCGCCCCGAGGATGGCGGCGAGGCCGAGGGCGATCAGTAACGTCTTGCGCAGAATGGCCGCGGACCGGGACTGATTAACCATGCCCCCAGCGAAGGCGGGAAACAGTATGATTCCCAGTTCGTAGGGGATCCGTGACGGGACCTCGGCTAAGGCCACCGCAACCGAGTAGATCCCGAGGCCGCCTCGGCCCAGGAGCCACCCGACTAGAAAGAAGTCGAGCCGCCCCATAAGGAGTTCGGCGATGTCACTCAGGTACTGCTGAACGCCAAAACGCACTGAGTCGATGGCGAAGCCCAGAGAGACGGACGTTTTGGGCGGCTCGAGTTTTCGAACGATAACCTCGACAGCAACTCCGCAGATCACCTGTGTGGTGACAAATGCCACCACGCACGTGCCAACGTTGACGCTGCCGAAGGCGTAAAGAACGAGATAGGCTAACAGCGGCAGGAGTTGAGCCACGGCAGCCATGGTCTTGGACGTGCCGTATTCATGTATCGCAAGGAAATACTGTCGCTGAAATATCCCTAAAGCGAGTACAGGAACGGCAATGACGCCGGCTGTTTTCAACAACGCCCCCATAGACGCAAATGCGCCGAGGTTCAATAGGGAGCCGATGACAACGAACGCCAAGCCAGTGGAGCCAGCAGCGACAAATGAGATAAGTCGCGCATTCGGCATGAAGTGCCGGAGCTTGTCCGGGTTCCGTACACACTCGAATATTTGTCCTTGACCAATGCCGAGTGTGGCCAAGGCAGGCAGGCTGGCCACACTGACCTGGAAGAGAGTGAAAACCCCTTTCCCCTGCACTCCAAGCAATCGAGCGACGAGGACACTCGAAATCAACGTAGCAGCCATTCCGCCGAAGGAGATCAACATGGCCACGGCCACTTTGGATGACTTTAGCGGCTTCAACGGAGAATGGAGCATGTTAAGAGAGCGGTAGGCGCCGTTGGTGGTAAACCCAAGCTCTTCAACTGTCTGTGCGAGAGCCTGCATCGGTGAGGTGAGACGTATCCGACTGTTGCGGGACGCCGAGTGCGCTCCTCCTGATCTACCGCGTCTTTAGGGCGATCCGGCCGGTGTAATCAATGCGGTTCAGGAACAGGGACGGCGCGTACTTCTCGATATATTCATCCACGGCTTGCCGCGAACCGCGCCAGTGGCCATAATCGTCGATGATCAGGATGCCGCAGGGAGAGAGGCGCGGGTAAAGGTGTTCCAACTCGTGGCGCGTGGATTCATACCAGTCCGTGTCAAGCCGGAGGAGCGCGATCCTATCAGGGGCTGCGGAGGGAATGGTGATCTCCACTTTCCCAACATGGAAATGAATCTTCTCCTTGTCGTAACCTGTGCTTGCCATTGCCGCCTGCACATCGGGGAGGGTGGCCCGGCAGTAATCTGAATCATCTTCTCCGACTTGCTTATCCTCCCAAAAAGAGGCGGCTGGATTCCCGCGCAAGTCGACATCTACGCCTTGGGGCTTGGGCATACCCTCAAACGTGTCAAACAGGTGTAAATCGCGTTCCCGGACGTTAAGGTTTCGGAGCGCCAATGCAACCGCCATCATACTCCCGCCTCTCCAAACCCCGCATTCGACGATGCTGCCTGGGATGCCCTGCCGGGTAATGTGATGAACGGCCTCGATGAGGCTAAAGATGCGTTCTGAAGACGTCATCGTATGGGCCTTCACTGCATTGACGATCGAGACATGGTGCGGCTCGAAATCAGGCGGGAATCCCGGATATTTTGTGTTTGGGGCAGACCGGACCAAATCGTATCCCATGGGCCGGACCAGAGCCCTGACGCTCTTCCCGATGCTCTGCTTAAGGAACGTTGCTGTAGACATGTCAGTTAAATGTTAAACCTTTCCGGCAGCGTGAAATGGAGAAAAAGGAGAGCGCTCCGTTAGTGGGTATTCCGCGCGGCGGAGCGCGGGTTCTCAACGGCTTGGGCTCTACCGATCCGTTGCAAGTTAGACAGAGCGCAAAGGGCCGGGGCGCTCATGCATCCTAACTGGATTTTGCCAGGAGATATGAGTGATAAGTGAAAACTCGTGTGGCGACCGATGGCAGAAGAGCGAGAAGGCTCCGCTTAAGTGCCCATTTGCAATTCGAGATAAGCCGAGACCCGTTGAACGTCATGACCGCCCGGCTAGGGCAAACCTGCCGTTCATGCATAACTTGCAGACCCGTCGACTGTATAAGCTGGCGAATCAGCAGTGGGTTGTAGATGTTGATGTGGCCTAAATCGGTCCATCGAAAGTCTCGGGGCGTTCTGATGTGGAATTCCAGCGGAACCTCCACGAAAACATAGCGCCCTATACGCTTTGCTTCGTACAGCAAACTTCTGGGGTCCTCGACATGTTCTATTACGTGCGCCAGGATGACCAAATCAAAAGTTCTGTCGCCTACCGGCACACGCTTTCCGTCAAATACGTCAAAAGTGGCGGGCATTGTGTACGACCGGCTACGCGCATAGGCCACTCCGGACGGCGATACGTCGTAGCCGACCGCGGAGGCGCCGAAGCCACGGCGAAACAGAGCGTCGATCACAGTCCCGTCCCCACAGCCGATGTCAGCGATAGTGGGCGGGGTGCCCTCTTGAACGGTTCGCC
>Ga0364873_10083_pt2 | contig 44837 bp, 43 predicted proteins | sample ExccelAu500001D3_2_FD_206928 | JGI IMG/M metagenome (GOLD analysis project Ga0364873, IMG submission 206928) | Enriched cells from Trout Bog Lake Hypolimnion, Wisconsin, USA - BchlTB.Aug07.5000.01.D3 | ecosystem: Environmental > Aquatic > Freshwater > Lake > Hypolimnion/Profundal zone | place... | reverse complement strand
TCAAATTACTATTAAGGTTAATGAGAATGGTTTGCACAAAATAACCTTATATGATCTTTCAGGGCGAGTTATTTTACCGACACTTCAACTGACTTCAAACTCTTCACAAGTAATTAATACGAATGGAATTAACCGTGGCAGCTATATCATTCGTATTGAAGGTGAAAATGGAGTAAATTATATTAAACTACTAAAGTAAGATGAATGGCAGAGGTTAAACGAGGTTAAACTAAGAATGATTTAACCTCTGCTTCTCTTTCTGCTGGTACCATAAAATAATCTTTATTATGGTCGTGATTATCTAACAAGGTATCTACTTTCTTCAAGCCATTGGTTAATGCTCTAAAAAATAAATAGGAATTAGATGCAAAAATTGTTTGGAGTTCATTTTCAATCTGACCTGGCAAAACTTCACATTGAATAATAGGACGATGCTCAGTCAATACGGTTTTAGCACCACCTAAAACTAGATGTTCACTGGCTTCAGTATCTAATTTTATTAAATCTATTTTTTCTCCTTGTTTTAAGTGGGTTTTAATATAATCATCTAAGGTCTCAACTTGTACTTCAAACTTAAATACTGAACGCGTTCCTGAGAATTTTTCACTTAACCCTCCATCACCCGCAAGCTGATCGTCTACATCTGAAAATTTAGGATTTTTAATGGCGCTAAATTGGGCTTTCCCAGAAAAATTAGATAATGCCATCTGTTCAACTGTAACATTATTAAAACGGTTATGCTGAACATTCAACTTGAAAAATTTATTGGCCGCAGGCAAGGGTTCAAACCCTACAATTTTAGCCTTTGGATTGAATGCTGCAGCCACTAAAGAATAATATCCAATGTTTGCTCCAATATCAAAGAAACAGTTTGATTTTTTAACCAATTCCATAAATATCCGAACCGTTTCATATTCAAAACCTGTTACTCCATCCCAAAATAATAACCGAGCTAAAAAACTTGTAGGATTTGTCGTTAACGTAATCGAGACCTTATTATCTAGTTTAATTGGAAAGGTTCCATTTATAGGAAATTTAAACTTACTTGGAATAATACCTGAAAATGGTTTCAATACTGACCTAACGAAAGCGTTGGTTTTTGGATGATATAAGAATAGCATCTGAAGGATATTAGAGTTTAATTTACTTGGCGAAATTAATCAAATATGTCGACAAACTAGAACTTGGTAATGAGTTGTTCTATGGATTGCTTAATTTGTTGCTGTGTAAACGTACAACAAATATGTTCAAGTTTAGTATGAATCAATTTGCACGGTACACCATTGTAACCTTTTTTTTCTTCATGAAAGCAGCCTGCAAACTCACAGGGGTTTTGGAGAAAGAGCCCGTTAAAGTCATTTAATAAATGCCGACGTGATGGTATCACGGGCCCCATAATTAAGATAGAGGGCTTTTTAAAACATGCAGCGATGTGAGCTGGCCCTGAATCTAATCCAAGAAAATAAGTACAGTTATAAATTGCTGCTAACAAATCAATGTTGTCTTTGGTATTGAGTAATTCGCAATTCGAAATAGTTTTGTGCAGACCTAACTCTACCACATCGAATCCCTTTGCTTTTAGAAAATCAACTACCTGTTCCCAATTAATGCCATAAACCCCACGATGGGGAATGTTTTTTACCGAACTTACGTTCAATACGACTGTTTTTCGGGGGTAGCGAAAGCGTTGCTTTTCTTCTTCACTTAAATACGGTTGTGGATAGGTAAGTTTGTTTGGGGGTACCAAATTGGCATAATGGTAATACCCTTCTAATATATTCTGGTCGGTGTTGTACCCCAGCCTCACAGATTTCACCAGGTGCCTTAATACAAATTTTACAAAAATTCGCACCAGTCGTATATTACGATCAAGCAGTAGCACACGGCCTTTGTAGTTGCGATAAAGTTGCTTTTGGGTTGTAAATAGCAATACCTTTTCTCCTTTTTCAAGAAAAGTGTCTAGAATGGGTTGTGTATAAAGATTATCACCTAAGGCAGTATTGGTGAACAATAAAATCATTGTCAAATGTAGTTTACGATCATCAAAAATTGAGCTTTTTAGGCTGTTTTTTGCTAAATTTTGTTAATTTTCTAAAATTAATGGGCATTTCCTACTCAGTTTCACTGCTTTTTCTATCTTTGCGGTCTTAATTTTACCCTGAGTATGGCTGGTAAAAGAAAATATATTATTTCGTTCAGAGGGTTAAGTGTTGGCAAGCATGAGTATGAATACCATCTGAATGATTCGTTCTTTGAAGATTTACCTTTTTCTGAGGTTACTAAGGGAGATGTACGTATTGACGTGCGTTTGAACAAACAATCAACAATGCTCATTCTTGACTTTATTGTCAGGGGTAAAGTAACGTTGCCTTGTGACCGTTGTGGTGACGATTGTACATTGACTATCACTGGACAATATACGTTGTATGTAAAGCCCAATGGTGTTTCTGACACAACCGATGAAGAAGATATTGTTGTACTTGCTGCCAATGATGGGGAACTAGACATTGCGCACCATTTATATGAATATACAATACTTTCGCTGCCTGCCAAAAGGGTGCATGCAGCTGAAAAAGACTGTAATCAAGAGGTGATTCAAAAGTTAAAAGAAATTGAGACAAACGATGCACCGGGCGATAGCAGTAACGATGAACCAAGCAGTGACCCACGTTGGGACTTGCTGAAGAATTTAAAGTTTAACAATTAAAACGACGAAAAATGCCAAATCCTAAACGAAGACATTCGAAAGCTAGAACGGCTTCAAGAAGAGCCAATTTTAAAGCTGTTGAAAATTCATTGACTACTTGCCCAACCACTGGTGAAGTGCATTTAACTCACCGTGCATACTGGCACGAAGGCAAACTTTACTACAAGGGTAAAGTTATTATGGAAAAGGCGGTTGCCTGAGATTGATTTATAATCTTATTCAACCTTGAATATGAAAATTGGTATCGATGCAATGGGAGGCGACTTTGCCCCCGAAGCACCTGTAATGGGCGCTATCTTAGCCTCTAAAGAACTTCCTAAAACTACGCGTCTCGTATTAATAGGTGATCGCTTACCTATCGAACAGATATTGGTACGTGAAGGAGCTCGTTTAGAAGACTTCGACATTGTGCATGCTCCTGATGTCATTACCATGGGTGAACATCCTACCAAGGCGTTCTCTCAAAAACCGAATTCTACTACGGTGGTTGGGTTTAAATTGCTGAAAGAGGGTGCCATCAATGCATTTGCAAGCTCTGGGCATACTGGAGCCATGTTGGTAGGCTGCATGTTTACCATCAAAACGATACCGGGGGTATTGCGTCCGTGTATTACTTCGATTTTACCTAAATTTAATGGGGGCTTCGGTGTGATATTAGATGTTGGTACCAACGTTGATTGCAAACCCGATGTGCTTTATCAATTTGGAATTTTAGGTTCGTTGTATTGTAAAACCGTATTTAAAATTGAAAATCCTAAGGTTGGTTTATTGAGTATTGGCGAAGAACCTGAAAAAGGCAATCTTATTACACAGGCCACTCATGCCATGATGAAAGATACCAAAGATTTTAATTTTATTGGTAATGTAGAGGGTAGAGATTTTTTCAATGACAAGGCCGATGTAATTGTCTGTGATGGATTTACAGGTAATGTAATGCTTAAAAATTCGGAATCTTTTTACCACTTATTGCGTAAGCGGGGTATTAAGGATGATTATTTTGAACGTTTTAACTACGAGAATTACGGGGGTACTCCAGTATTGGGTATTAACGACAATGTTATTATAGGTCACGGAATTTCGAATGCAGTTGCCAGTAAGAATATGATTTTACTAGCAAAAAATGTTACGGAGGCCCGTTTATCTGAACAAATTAAACACGCCTTTACACCAGAGGCCATTCGATGACTAAAACAACTGCTGCCATTACTGCTGTTGGGGGATATGTACCTGACTTCGTTTTATCGAACGCTTTATTAGAAACCATGGTTACAACCGATGCTGCTTGGATAGAGTCGCGTACGGGTATTCTGGAGCGTAGAATTTTAAAGGGAGAAGGGTTAGCGACTTCTGATATGTGTGTAAAAGCCATTGAGGAGCTCTTGAAAAAAAGGGGTATTTCAGCCCTTGATATCGACTTGATTATTTGTGGCACAGTTACCCCTGATATGGTGTTTCCTTCAACTTCAAATTTAATTTGCAACAAGTTGGGTGCAACCAATGCCTGGGGATTCGACGTTTCTGCCGCTTGCTCTGGGTTTTTATTTGCACTGACCACTGGTGTGCAGTTTATTGAAAGCGGTAAATGCAAAAAAGTAATTGTGGTGGGCGGTGATAAAATGTCTGCTATTGTTGATTATACCGATCGTTCTACCTGCATTATATTTGGTGATGGTGCGGGTGCTGTTTTATTAGAACCCAATACCGAAGGTCTGGGTGTGCAAGATTCTATTTTACATGTAGATGGTGCGGGTGCTCAGTTTTTGCATCAAAAAGCGGGTGGTTCTCTTAAACCGCCTACACATGCTACGGTTGATGCCAAGGAGCATTATATTTATCAGGATGGGCAAACAGTATTTAAGGCGGCTGTAGTTGGCATGGCGGAGGTTTCTGCTGAAATTATGGAGAAAAACCACCTTACAGCCGATGACGTGGCCTACCTTGTACCCCATCAAGCCAATAAACGGATTATTGATGCTACTGCAAAACGCATGGGATTAGATGCGAGTAAGGTAATGATCAATATTCAAAAGTATGGCAACACTACTGCTGGCACACTTCCGTTGTGTTTGTGGGAATATGAAAAGAAATTAAAGAAAGGTGATAATTTAATCTTATCGACTTTTGGAGCGGGATTTACCTGGGGTGCTTTGTATTTAAAATGGGCATATAACTCTTAATACGTATTTACTAAAACACTTGTACGATGAAACTTAGCGAAATTCAAGATTTAATAAAGTTCGTAGCCAAATCAGGCGTTAATGAAGTGGAACTGCAAACCAAAGATGTTAAAATTGTTATCCGTACTAAAAACGGCAACGGTAAAGGTTTAGAAGTGCCGGTCATTCAAGCTGTTGTGCCTACATTGCCTTCAGTGGCTGCTCCTGTAGCCGTTCCGGCTCCTGCACCTGCGGCTCCAACTGCTGCCGCTACTGCTGCTGCAATTGAAAAACAAAATGCAGCCGATACTGCTGCCGAAAATGCCAAGTATGTAACAATTAAGTCTCCGATGATTGGTACGTTCTACCGTTCACCCGGACCGGATAAGCCTGTATTTGTGAATGTGGGTGACGAAATTGCTCCTGGTAAAGCGGTTTGCATAATTGAAGCAATGAAATTATTCAATGAGATAGAAAGTGATATTAAAGGGAAAATTGTTAAGATTTTGGTGAACGATGCTACTCCTGTAGAATACGACCAACCACTTTTCCTTGTTGAGCCTAACTAATTCGAGAATATGTTTAAAAAGATATTGATTGCCAATCGGGGAGAAATTGCGCTGCGCGTAATTCGTACTTGTAAGGAAATGGGAATTCATACTGTGGCAGTTTATTCTACCGCTGACAAAGAGAGTTTGCATGTAAAATTTGCCGATGAGGCAGTTTGTATCGGACCTCCCTTGAGTAAAGATTCATACCTGAACATTCCTAATATTATTTCAGCAGCCGAGATTACGAATTCTGATGCCATCCATCCGGGATATGGCTTTTTGTCGGAAAATGCTAAATTTTCGCGTATCTGTGCTGAACACAATATAAAATTTATTGGTGCCTCACCCGAAATGATTAATGCAATGGGTGATAAGGCTTCTGCTAAGGACACCATGAAAAAGGCTGGGGTTCCTTGTATTCCGGGTTCAGATGGCTTATTGGCCGACCTTGATGAGGCACGCAAGACAGCTAAAGCCATTGGTTATCCTGTAATTATTAAGGCAACTGCTGGTGGAGGCGGAAAAGGGATGCGTATTATCTGGGAGGAGGCCGAAATGGAAAAGGCCTGGAGTACTGCACGTCAAGAAGCGGGTGCAGCCTTCGGTAACGATGGTATGTACATGGAAAAATACATAGAGGAGCCCAGACATATCGAAATTCAAGTTGTAGGTGATCAATATGGTAAAGCCTGTCATTTAAGTGAACGCGATTGCTCTATTCAACGCAGGCACCAAAAATTAATGGAAGAAACGCCTTCGCCTTTTATGACCAAGGAGTTGCGCGATGCCATGGGGGAAGCTGCTACCAAAGCTGCATTGGCAGTCAACTACGAAGGAGTGGGTACGGTTGAATTTTTAGTTGACAAACATCGTAATTTCTATTTCATGGAGATGAATACACGTATTCAGGTGGAACATCCCATTACCGAGGAGGTGATTAATTACGACTTAATTCGCGAGCAGATTTTAGTGGCTGCCGGGGTTCCGATTTCTGGAAAAAACTATTACCCTCAATTGCATGCCATCGAATGCCGCATTAATGCTGAAGACCCTTTTAATAACTTCCGTCCTTGTCCGGGTAAAATTACAACCTTACATACTCCGGGTGGGCATGGGGTGCGTGTAGATTCGCATATTTATGCCGGCTATACCATTCCGTCGAATTACGACTCGATGATTGCTAAATTAATTACAGTAGCTCAATCGCGTGAAGAGGCCATTGCTAAAATGAGTCGTGCACTGAGCGAGTTTGTAATTGAAGGTATTCAGACTACGATTCCGTTTCATAGCCGTTTAATGAAAGATCCTGAGTTCATCAAGGGTAATTATACTACCAAATTTTTAGAGACGTTCGATTTAAAAAAATAACGGGATGTCACGCCTGGATCAGCTGCAACAATTATTAAAAGACGATCCGAATGATGCGTTTTTAACGTATGCCCTGGCATTAGAATTAGAACAAGCCAATCGTTTAGATGAGGCGATTGTGCTGCTTGAGCAATTGTTGCTCAAAAACAGTGATTATCTGGCAACATACTACCGGCTTGGACAGTGGTATGAGTTAAAGGGTGCGAAAGAAAAGGCCAAATTAACCTATGAAAACGGAGTTGTGATTGCCAAACAACAACACAATACACGTACCCTAAAAGAATTGAATGAAGCATTAAGTTTAATTGAAAATTTTGACCATGCAGAATGACCGTATTGAATCGTCGAAAGCTCCTGAACCAGTTGGGCTATACCCTCACGCACGACGTGTAGGTAATTTATTGTTTTTATCAGGAGTGGGTCCGCGTGAACGTGGATCGAAGAAAATTCCGGGTGTAGAATTAGATGCTGCCGGTAATATTGTGAGTTATGATATTGCTGCCCAATGCCACAGTGTGTTTCGAAATGTACGGTACATACTTGAAGATGCCGGAAGCAAGTGGGAAAACATTGTAGATGTAACTGTTTATCTCACCAATATGAAAGATGATTTTCAGATTTACAATAAATTATGGGCTGAATATTTTAAAGATAATTTGCCTTGCCGTACAACGTTAGAAATAAACTGTCTCCCGACTCCTATCGGTATTGAATTAAAAGTAATCGCGACTATTTAAGTGCTATGAGCTACCCTACCTATTCTACTCTCGACCTACCTGAAATCAGCAAAGAGGTGCTTGATTTTTGGGATAAACAGGGCATTTTTGAACTAAGCGTTTCTTCACGTGAAGGTAAAACGCCCTTTGTATTTTACGAAGGTCCGCCCAGTGCGAATGGCATGCCTGGCATTCACCATGTAATGGCGCGTACCATTAAAGATATTTTTTGCCGCTACCAAACGCTTAAAGGCAAACAGGTTAAGCGTAAAGCCGGTTGGGATACGCATGGCTTGCCCATTGAATTAGCGGTTGAAAAAACGCTGGGCATTACCAAAGAAGATATTGGAAAGAAGATTAGTGTAGAAGAATACAACCAGGCCTGCCGCAAGGAGGTTATGAAATATACTGACAAATGGGAGGAGCTCACACGGCTGATGGGGTATTGGGTAGATATGCAAGATCCTTACATTACGTATGAAAACACCTATATAGAGAGTGTCTGGTGGCTGTTGCAGAACCTTTATAAAAAGGGGTTATTGTACAAGGGCTATACCATTCAACCTTATTCACCTGCTGCGGGTACGGGTTTGAGTTCGCATGAGTTGAATCAACCTGGTTGTTACCGTGATGTGAAAGACCGCACTGCTGTTGCGATGTTTAAGTTAAAGTCGGTAAAGGGCCTAATGGGTGCGCAAGAGGGCAATACCTATATGTTGGCATGGACGACTACTCCCTGGACCTTGCCTTCAAACACGGCATTAGCGGTAGGAAAAAACATTTCGTATGTAACGGTGGTAACCCCCTCGCCTGATAATGCTTCATCAGACATTGTAGTTGTTGTTGCAAACGACTTGGTAAGCAATTATTTCTATGCGGCCGATGTGGCACCTGTTAAAGGCAAACATCTGGCCAAAGCAATTTCAGCACCGTTTTTAGGTGAACAACTCAATGGCTTGTATTACGAGCAATTATTGCCTTTTGTGCAACCTACTGATGGCGATGCGTTCAGAGTAATTACCGGTGATTTTGTTACCACGGTTGATGGTACGGGTATCGTACACATTGCGCCTAGTTTTGGTGCAGATGACTTTCGGGTGGCAAAACAGCACGGCATTGGCTCATTGACCTTGGTTGATAAACGAGGACGCTTTTTACCGGAGGTGCAAGACGGCACTTTCTTGTATGGTGAAGAATATGTAAAAGAGGCCTATCTTTCAGACGAAGAGAAAGAGCAAGCACTTGTTATTCAACGCGAACGTCTCAAGGGATTTATTTCAGATACCAGCAAATTGAAGTATCTGAGCGTAGATGAACGCATTGTGTTAAAGCTTCAGAAAGAAGGCAAATTGTTTAAGAAAGAGATTTACGAGCACAGTTATCCGCATTGCTGGAGAACTGACAAGCCCATTTTATATTATCCGCTTGATAGTTGGTTTATTAAGGTTACCGCTGTGAAAGAGCGCATGTTTGCCTTGAATAATACCATCAACTGGAAACCTGAATCTACCGGAACCGGGCGGTTTGGAAATTGGCTCGAAAATGCGAATGACTGGAATTTATCACGTTCGCGTTTCTGGGGCATCCCACTCCCTATCTGGAGAACAGAAGATGGTTCTGAGGAGCGTTGTATTGGTTCGGCCGAAGAGTTAAAGGCAGAAGTAGATAAGGCCGTGGCTGCAGGTATTATGTCATCTAACCCTTTGGCTGACTTTAAACCGGGTGATTTTTCAAAAGCAAACTATAGCAAATTTGATTTGCACAAGCCGTATGCTGATGATTTATTTTTAGTTTCTGATTCGGGTAAGAAGATGGTGCGTGAGAGCGATTTGATTGATGTTTGGTTTGACAGCGGTGCGATGCCTTATGCGCAAGTTCATTACCCTTTTGAAAACAGAGCGGCCATAGACAAGGGAAATTATTTTCCGGCAGATTTTATTGCCGAAGGGGTAGATCAAACACGTGGATGGTTTTACACGTTACATGCCATTGCAACCATGTGTTTTGATTCGGTGGCTTACAAAAATGTGGTTTCAAATGGTCTGGTTTTAGATAAGAATGGCAATAAGATGAGCAAACGGCTGGGTAATGCCGTTGATCCGTTTTTGACGCTCGAAAAATATGGTCCTGACGCTACGCGCTGGTATATGATTACAAATGCTCAGCCTTGGGACAATTTGAAGTTTGATGTAGAGGGCATTGCTGAGGTGCAACGTAAATTTTTTGGAACGTTGTATAATACCTATTCGTTTTTTGTGTTGTATGCCAATATCGATGGCTTTACTTACAAAGAGCCTGAAATTGCCATTGAAGACCGACCTGAGATAGACCGCTGGATCATATCAGAATTAAACTCGTTGATTCAACTTGTGGACGAAGCCTACCAATCGTATGAGCCCACCAAGGCTGGAAGAGCCATCGAGAACTTTTTAGATGAGTACTTAAGTAACTGGTACGTGCGTTTGTGCCGCAGACGCTTTTGGAAAGGAGATTATTCGAAAGATAAAATAGCTGCTTACCAAACTTTGTACCGTTGTTTGGAAGTGGTTGCTCAACTTGCTGCGCCCATTGCGCCATTCTTTTCAGATCGATTATTTAACGATTTGAATGGCCTGACCAATAGGCATGCAGTGAAGTCGGTGCATCTATCAAATTTTCCGGTGGCTGAGCAGTCGCTGATTGACAAAAAATTAGAAGAACGAATGGAGTTGGCTCAAAAGATTTCGTCAATGGTACTTTCTATTCGTAAGAAAGAAAATCTAAGGGTGCGTCAACCACTGAATAAAATTCAATTGCCGTTGCCTGATCGTTTTATGCAAACCCAGATTGAGGCCGTTAAAGACTTAATTCTATCTGAGGTGAATGTAAAGGAACTAGAATTTGTTGATGACTCTCACACGCAGATTGTTAAGAACCTCAAATTAAATTTTAAGACATTGGGTAAAAAATGTGGGAAAGACATGAAACAATTACAGGCTTTCGCCGTTTCAAACTCAAAGGAGGTTATTGCAGGAATCGAAAAAGAAAGACGGAAAGAGGTGGTGATAGATGGTACGATGTATGTTCTTGAACCGGAGGATGTTGAAATTATACCTGTTAATATTCCTGGATGGAAAGTGGCGAATGAAGGTGCGTTGACAGTTGCATTGGATGTCACCCTCACTCCTGCGTTGAAAGAAGAAGGTATTGCCCGTGAATTGGTGAACCGTATTCAGAACCTGCGCAAGGATAAAGACTTTAAAGTGACCGATCGCATAACAGTAAGGATACATGGAAATAACATTATAAACACAGCCGTTTCAAATAATTTGAATTATATTTGCACCGAAATTTTAGCCTCATCGCTTGAATTGGTCGATAAATTGAATGAGCCCGAAGGCATAAGGGTTGAAGTAAGCGATGAGATTAATGCATTTGTATCAATAGTTAAACAGAATTAATATGGCAAAGAAAGTTGTTAAACCTAGTAAAAAAGTTGTTACAAAACCCGCTCCAAAAAGCGTGTCGAAAACTGTTTCAAAACCAGCTGCAAAACCTGCAGCAAAAAAAGTTGCGAAAAAGGTTGCAACCAAGTCGGTAGCAAAAGTTGCTTCTAAAAAAGCAGTTAGTAAACCAACGACTAAATCAGCGCCTAAAAAAGTTGCGGTAAAAACTACTAAAACAGTTGTTAAGGTTACATCGAAACCTGTTGTGAAAGTTACTGCGAAAGTTGCTCCAAAAACAGTTGCAAAATCTTCGGTAAAACCTGTAGCTAAACCTGCTGCAAAAGCTGAAGTAAAAACTACTCCAAAGCCAGCTCAACGTCAGGTGGCGCGTCCTGTATCAAAACGGCAGGAATCAAGTTTTGACTTAGATGACGATAACAGCCTTGGTCAAGATTTAGGTGGAGAAAAAAGCGCTACTTTTTTCTATGAGCCCCCTAAAACATTTATCAAACGCCCTGATTTAATGGAGCCAAAGCCTTTTATCGGAAGCGATGAGCGTAAACGTTACAGTGATAAAGAATTGGCTGAGTTTAAAGAATTGATTCTAAGTAAATTAGAAGAAGCCAAGCGTGATTACGAATTGCTTAAAAACACCTTGTCTCATAAAGATGATCATGGCACTGATGATACCTCGCCTACCTTTAAATTGCTAGAAGATGGTTCAGATGTAATGAGTAAAGAAGAGACTTCGGCTTTAGCTGGACGTCAAGAAAAATACATTCAAAATCTTCAGAATGCGCTTATCCGCATTGAGAATAAAAGTTATGGCGTCTGCCGCATTACCTCGCGCTTGATTCCTAAAGAACGTTTGCGCAGTGTGCCTCATGCTACAACAAGTATAGAAGGTAAAATGCAACAATACTCTTGAGAAAACCATTGATTCTTATCTTTTTAGTACTGATAATTGATCAGGCTATTAAGATTTATCTGAAAACGCACTTTATTCTAGGGCAGGAATTACACGTGGCAGGTGATTGGTTCATCCTGCATTTTACCGAAAACAATGGAATGGCTTTTGGTATGGAGTTTGCCGGCAGGTATGGCAAATTGTTTCTTACCACCTTCCGCATCCTGGCTGTATCAGGTATTGCATGGTATTTGGTTGATTTGGTGCGAAAAAAAGCTTCGGCAGGTTTTATCTACAGCATCGCCTTGATTTTAGCTGGAGCCGTAGGTAATATTATAGACAGTGTATTCTACGGGGTATTTTTCACTTCCAGTGAATGTCCGGGTTATGCGCATTTTCTGCCGCATGGTGGTGGTTATGCTGGATTTTTGCACGGAAAGGTAGTCGATATGTTTTATTTTCCTTTAATCCACGGGGCTTTTCCAGACTGGTGCCCAAACATTCCATTTTTAGATATTGGCCCTGGGGCAGATTTTATGTTCTTCCGCCCTATCTTTAATTTTTCTGATGCCGCGATCACTGTTGGGGTGGTTATGATTCTGTTGTTTCAGCGTAGTTTCTTCTTAAAGAAATAGAAAGTCACAAGCCTGCATGCTTCTCAAACTGCGCTATGGCCCTTCTTTTAACCTTATTTTACGAATAATTTCATAGAGCGACGACTCGATGCTCTGCACTGGGCTAAGTGCCGGTACTTGCACAAATTTGCCTTGTGGGTTTATCAGGTAATAGGCCGGATACGATTTAATTTCGTAGCTGTCTTTGAGGGTCTGTCCTTCAATGGTATGCAAGAAGGTCCAGTCATACCGGGGTGTTTTCATAAACTGTTTTTCGGCAAGGGAATCTTGAAATTCTGAAATGGTAATAAAGGTTATTTTATCTCCATACTTGCGTTTGAGGGCAGGCAACAGTTTCATTTCTTGCATACTTGCCGTTGAGTTAGAAGTCCAAAACATGAGGTAAAGGTATTTTCCTTTGTAGTCACTAAGGCGATGCGCTTTGCCTTTTCGATCGCTTACGGTAAAATTGGGAGCCATGCTACCTGGCTGTAAAGCAGAAAACGTCCGCAACACATTAGAGGCAATGGTTCGATGCGCCTGCATGAGGCTATTGCTGGCAATATGGTCAATTAACTTTAATACATTGGCACGTTTGTAAGCAGGGTTGTAATAAATCTCTGACAACCCTTTTAAGAATACCAATTCGCGCAACGTGTCATTTTCTAATAATTTATCACCGCCGAGTATGCGCATGCAGGCATCGTGGTTGGCCGTGGTATTGATTGCGGCAATAAAACCTTCTCCATTTTTTGAGAGGGCGTAATTCTGAACGTACTGGTGAAAAAATTCATTGAAAAAACCCATGTATTCGAAGTTGTCGTATTCAATGGGCTGGTGAAGCAGGTAACGACTGGCCAAGTCGGGCTTACTGTGAAAGGTGTTTAATTCGAGTTTTGCAAGCGCTAACTCAATGTATTGATTGAGGTAGGCATTGTTGCAGGGTGCGTAATAGGCTTTTATTGCTGTAGCAAACGAGTCGAGACGTGCTTTGTATTGCTTGAGTACAAAAAACTGGTAGTTGTCTGTCCAGAAGCTGGCAAAACGTTCGTTGTAATCAATGATGCGTGCATTGATTTCAGTTGTATCATATACTGCAAAACTAAGTTCAACTTCTTGCAACACATTTAAATTAGGATAACGCAGGGTATCCCGACCTGGAAATAAAATGGTGTAATCTTTTTGGGGCTCTACGTACATGCCCGCTTGTTCGTTGCCCGAGCGAATCAACAGGTGTTGAATTTGATTGTTATTAAAGGTAAAATGAAAACTACCACTGTCATTGACTTGATTGGTGGCAACTGGAATTAATAACTTCGATATGTAATCGGCATATGCATAGAGGGTGATTTCTTTGCCCTTATAGGCAGGTGCAAAACCCAGGATATGTGAAGTGTTCGAAACAGCTGCATAAGCGGTATCGGCAGTCGCTCTATCTTTTGCCCCCTCGCCCTGCGCATGCAAGCGACCATTATTGCCTAAGGCAAGAACGGATGCCGCATGCAATAGGCCGGCAATCATTAGAACGATGTTATTTCTGAAATGGCCTTTCATTTATTCATTCAAATTTTACAGTTATTCCTGCTATTGCACAGTTATTCGACCTATTTTACACTTATTCCTTTAGGTACAAATGGTGTAACATCGCCTCCATGTCGAACAATTTCACGAACAATGGTTGAATTAATGGCTGAATATTCTGGAGTAGATAAGATAAAGATTGTCTCAATTTCGGGATACATGGCCTTATTCATCTGTGCGATTCCGCGTTCAAATTCAAAGTCAGCAGAGGTGCGTAACCCTCTTAAGAGGTACTTCGCCCCTATTTTTTTGCAAAAATCAATGGTTAGCCCGGTATACTGGTAAACTTTAATGCGGGGCTCCTCTTTAAAAACGGTACGAATCCAGTTTTCGCGTTGCTCCAACGAAAAATAATTGTTTTTCATAGAATTGGCCCCTATGGCTACTGCAACCTCATCGAATAAAGGCAGGGCGCGCCTCAGTATTGATTCGTGGCCCAATGTTATCGGGTCGAACGAACCCGGAAATAGTGCTATTTTTTTCATTGGTCGAAATTTTATGCAATTTATTATTTGTTTAAACAAATAATGCTATATTTGTTCAAACAAATAAAATTTACTATTAATCTTTAAAAGCAAAAGTTATGAAAAAGTTTGGAGTACTGCTTATTTTAAGCGTTTTTTTATTTTCGTTCACCTCGGTTGACAACACCACTTGGTCATTAGACAAGGCGCACGCAAAACTTTCGTTCACCATCACCCACTTAATGGTATCTGATGTTGAAGGACAATTTAAAAATTTTGAAGCAACCATCACTGGTGCTAAAGAAGATTTTACCGATGCGGTAGTTGACATGAAAGCTGATGTAAACAGCATCAACACTGACAATGACAAACGTGATGAGCATTTAAAAAGTGAAGATTTTTTTGATGTAAAAAAATTCCCAGAGCTTACATTCAAGAGTACTTCATTTAAAAAAGTGGATGCTACTAACTATAAAGTGGTTGGTAACTTAACTTTACATGGTGTTACTAAATCAATTGAATTAAATGCTGTAGCGCGCCTTGGAACAAACCCAATGAGCAAGAAACCTGTTGCTGGTTTCAAATTAACTGGATCGTTGAAAAGAACTGATTTCAAAATCGGAGAAAAAATGCCTTCTGCTATGTTAAGCGACGAGGTTGCTATTGTTGCAAATGCTGAATTTGGCAAAAACTAATCACTGATTTGTTGCTTCTGCACGTTGCAGAATTTGTTTGAAATACCCCGGCCAAACCGGGGTATTTTTATTTTATGTTAGTATAATGCGTATTTTAGAGACTATAATTAATTACTGAAAACAAGATACAGAACTTTACACTGCTTACTTTATGAGGAATTTTTATGATTGGTCGTTAAGTGCTGCTTTGGCATTCATTTTTAGTTTTGGTGCCATTGTAGGGTTAAATGCGCAAACTGATACCCGTAGTTACCTCACAGACCCCTTGCTTGCTCCTCGTGAACATGCGGTAGATTTTACCCATCTTAAGTTAGAAGTGTCGTTTGTACCCGAAGAAGGGTTGGTAAAAGGTAAGGTGACAGAAACTTTCACTCCCCTGCACCCTTCAGTTGATTCAATCGTATTGGATGGTACAACTATGCGTATTAAGACCTTGCTTCTTAATGGAAAACAAGCGCGCTTTAAAAACGACTCTTCAACCATCACCATTTACGCTGCGACGCCACTGAAATGGGGGTCAAAAGATAGCATTGCCATTGAATACGAGGTCAACCCGCGCAAAGGGTTGTATTTTATTGGATGGAACGACAAAACCGGAAAAAACCGCAAACAAATCTGGAGTCAGGGACAGAGTATAGACAATCGTTGTTGGATTCCGATGTACGACGAGATGAACGACAAGGTGGTGTCTGAGATGCTTGTTACGTTTAAAAATGATTACCGGGTAATTTCGAATGGCATTTGCATCAATAAAAAAGAAAATAAAGATGGCACTACAACCTGGCATTATGCCATGAAGCACCCACACGCTCCGTATTTGATTATGCTGGCTATCGGGAATTACGATGTAAAAGAGTTAAAATCGAAATCGGGCATCCCCATTCATTTGTATTACTATCCCGATTGGAAAGACCGTGTAGACGCTACTTATAAATACAGTGCGCAAATGATTGATTTTTATGAACAAGAAATTGGGGTTCCGTATGGATGGGAGAGTTATTCTCAGATACCGGTTCAGGATTTTATGTATGGTGCGATGGAAAATACCACCGCCACGGTATTTGGAGATTTTTACTTTGTAGATGAAAGGGCCTTTATAGACAAATACTATATTGGTGTAAACGCCCATGAACTGGCGCACCAATGGTTTGGTGATTTGGTGACTGCCCGTTGTGAAGCGCATCATTGGTTGCAAGAAAGTTTTGCAACTTATTACAACGAACAATTTGAAGGTCTGGTTGGAGGTGAAGACCAATTCAACTGGGCCCGCAGATTGGCCCAAACTTCCTCGCTTGCTGAATCAGAAAAAAATAACTACCCAGTGGCGCACAGCGAGGGTGGAACGGTAAGACATTATCCCAAAGGTGCTTTTGTACTGCACATGCTCAAATACGTAGTCGGTGGTCGCGAAGCGTATAACAAAGCCATTAAATACTACCTTGAAAAGCACAAGTATGAAAATGTAGATTCACACGACTTATTAGAAGCATTTGAAGAATCGCTGGGGTACTCCTTGGATTGGTTTTGGGAAGAATGGATTTATAAAGGAGGAGAACCTGCTTATAAGGTAAACTTTGAATCGAAAAATGACGAACATATTTTTACTGTTACTCAAACACAAGTGCTTTCGGCTGTAACCGGCTTACCGGTAGAACCCAAATCAGAAGAGAAACGCATTGCCACCTCTACGCTTACCCAGAAAGGCAACTCTAACTACCGTCCTGCAGGTTTATACAGTATGCCGATTGTATTTGAAATTCATTATACCGATGGCTCAATAGCTAGTAAACGGGTGGTGATAACCAATCAGGTCGAAACGGTATCTTTTCAAGCACAACCCGGCAAGCAGATTGATTATGTTTTGTTTGACCCAAACAACGAAGTGCTAAAATCAGTATCATTTGAAAAACCGTTTGAACAACTTAAGGCCCAGGCATTAAAGGCTGCATCAGTGCTTGACAGGTACGATGCCATTGTTGCTATGCGTTCAATGCCTTTGAGTCAGAAACGAGAGCTGTTCTATCAGGTATTTGCTAAAGAAACATTTCATGCAGTTAAAGCAGAGATTGTAGGTCAATTGGCCGCTGATACAAGTGCTACCAGCACTGCGTTGTTGCAATCGGCTATGAATGATAAAGAAGTATTGGTAAGAAAAGCTGCGTTTTCTAAAATAGGGCATCCTTTACCGGCGCTTATTGATGTATTAGAAAAACACCTGAATGATTCTTCGTATGAAGCGGTTGTCACCGTACTTGAACGCTTGCTTGCACTCAGGCCTTCGAAGGCTGATTACTACCTTGATGCAACTAAAAACATTCAAGGTGCTATTGGCTTAAATGTGCATATAAAATGGTTGGAATTGGCATACAATATTCATCCTGAGAAGAAAGAATACCTAGACCAACTGGTAGCGTATGCAGGCATGTCTTATGAGTTTCGCATTCGTATGTATGCTTATGCAGCACTTAAACGGTTAGATTATTTCGACTCGGGGATGATTTCAGACCTGGCCGAAGGCATTTGCAATGGCAATGTGCGCTTAAGCACGGCGGCAGCTGATTATCTGAATTATTTTTATGCCCAAAGTAAATACCATGCCGATATTCGTAAAAAGTTCAGAGAAGGCAACTGGTTGTATTGGCAAAAGAAATTGTTAGAAGCTTATCTTTAAACCCTAATTAAATAAGTAGTACTTAGAAAAATAATTATGATTCTTGGAAAAAAACTAGTAATTGTTTTACCCGCGTACAATGCGGAGTTAACCTTGGCAAAAACATATTCTGAAATTCCGATGGATATTGTTGATGAGGTTATTTTAGTGGATGACGCCAGCAAAGATAAAACAGTAGAAGTGGGTCGCTCCCTGGGCATAAAACATGTGATTCAACATGAGAAAAACAAAGGATACGGGGGTAACCAAAAAAGTTGTTATGACAAAGCACTTGCTTTAGGGGCAGACATTGTCATCATGCTACATCCTGATTACCAATATACACCCAAGTTAATTCCATCTATGGCAAATATCATTGCACAAGATTTATATCAAAGTGTATTTGGTTCACGCATATTGGGTAAGGGTGCCTTAAAGGGGGGAATGCCTATATATAAATACATATTTAACCGCATGCTAACGTTGTCGCAAAATATTTTGATGGGCCAGAAACTATCAGAATACCATACTGGGTACAGGGCCTTCTCGAAAAAGGTACTCGAGACGATTGACTACCATGCCAATTCTGATGACTTTGTGTTTGACAACCAAATGGCAGCGCAAGTATTCTATGCAGGATTTGAAATTGCTGAAGTAACCTGCCCTACTAAATATTTTGATGAGGCGTCATCAATTAACTTTAAACGAAGTGCAGTTTATGGTTTAGGAGTGCTGGGGGTTTCGTTGCAATATTTTTTACAAAAAGCGGGGTTGATGAAGTTTCGGATTTTTGAAAGAAAAACTTATAAATGAAGTCTGCTTCATTCTATATTGTTCTTTTAATTTGCTGTTGCATCATTGGTTTTAACCTCTTTTCTATACCTCAGAATATTCTATCGTGGGACGTATTTGGTTATTACCTCTACCTCCCTCAATTAATTATTCATCACAACCTTTCAAATCTGCACGATGCTGCCTCTATACAGCATATAATAGACACCTACCACAATACTGGTACGCTTTACCAATGTTATCCGACTGAAACCGGCACCTGGATCATGCGCTATACAATGGGCTTGTCACTGTTGTATTTACCTTTTTTTATAATTGGGCACTGCATAGCGTTAATGGGTCATTATCCTGCAGATGGGTTTTCATTGCCCTACCAATACAGCATTCTGGCTGGAGGCATTGTTTACAGCATAGCAGGAATTATTTATCTCAGAAAAATCTTATTACACTATTTTGATGACCTTGTGAGTAGCGTTGTCTTAATTGCCGTCTTTTTTGGAACCAATTATTTTTTTCATGTTGCGTTTAACGGCTCCAATGCCATGAGCCACAATTATTTATTTTCAATTTATTGCTTTATTATCTGGCATACTATAAAATGGCACGAAACGTTGAAATTAAAACATATCTGTTGGTTAGGCATTTGGTGTGGTTTGGCGGTATTGGCTCGCCCCAGTGAGCTTATAGGTTTATTAATTCCGCTCTTGTGGAATGTGACTGACAAGAAATCGCTGAAAGCAAAAATAAAGTTACTAAGCGACTATAGAACCCAATTGATTCTGCTATTCATATTGATAGGCGCTATTGGTTCAATTCAGCTTATCTATTGGAAAATAATTACTGGTCATTTTATTTTTGATAGTTACGGAACTTCAGGAGGAGAAGGATTTGAATTTTTACATCCCTATGTTTGGCAGGTATTATTCAGTTTTCGGAAAGGCTGGCTATTATATACGCCTGTAATGCTGTTCTCTATTTTAGGCATGTATTTTCTTTATAGAAAGAACACTGCCATTTTTCTTGCGTTAACGGTATTTCTGTGCATCAACCTTTACATTATTTCAAGCTGGTCGTGCTGGTGGTATGCAGAAAGTTTTAGCCAAAGGTCATTGATTCAATCGTATGGCTTGCTGGCCTTACCCCTGGGTTATTTTATTGATGCCTCACGCAAATTTAAAATCTACTTGCGCATAAGTTTTTATAGCTTACTGTTTTTATTGATTGCGTTCAATTTGTTTCAAACCTGGCAGGCTGATAAAGGAATTCTTGATTTTTCGCGTATGTCTAAGCAATACTACCAGGCGATTTTTTTAAAAACCCATGTGCCTAAAAATGCGGAACAATTGCTCATGGTGAATCGTTCTACCAATGGGGAAGAAAAGTTTAATCATGAAGGTTATATTAAAACCAAAGAAATGCGTGCATTGTTCTCTGGTTTGGATGACAAATTACTTTATAAGCAACTGGATAGTAATTGCACCTTCTCAAAGGCAGTAGAATCGACATATGCTGACTTAACGAAGAAAGATCATATCTGGTTACATGTAACCATGCATATAAAACCATTGACCGACCCCACTAAAAATCCGGGCTCGTTGGTGGTTCAATTCGAGCACAATGGCGTTGCCTATAAATACAAAGCCCTTGACGCAGAAAAACTTAAACTCAAGATGAATGAATGGAATAATATTGAATTGGACTACCTTAGTCCTGAGGTCAGAAATGTGAATGATAAATTAAAGGTGTACTACTGGTTACGAGGAAAACAACCTGTATTGATCGGCCCTACGCTTATTGGGGTTTGGGAGAGAAGATTTTAATGTAAAAATATCTTACCGCAGCTAGCCAGAAGTGCTACTTAATTTCAACCGACTTTTCTGAATTTATTTCTGCCCATCTCTTGCCTTCATATATTATATCAACAACCAATTTAAAGTTGCCTTTTTGCTCTGGTGTTTTTACAAGCAAGAATTGCTCTGACTTTTTATAAACATCTGCCATTATCGGACTGCGCAATCCATCCCAACAAATAAACGCTCCCCCTTTTTGCCAATGATAGCTGATGTTCACATTCTCTTTATGTTTACCCGAAGTAAGTGGAATTTTATTTTGATTTAATATAGTTATCGGCACCAGCATTTCTTTGTTCCTTTCACAAACAGGGTCTATATTGACAATAAACTTTATATTTTTAAAAAACCATACCGAATAGTCACTTTGCACTGAATCTGTATTTGCATAGATTAATTTTGATGGTTTCATTAAGAAATAATCGGTATTAAGTACTTTAATATCACGTGTCCAATAATAATATAAAAAATCCCTTTCTGAGATTCCGTTTGTAATTTTTGGATCCATTGACTCTAAAATATATACCTGTTTAACTTTTTGGGCACCGTCTAAAGAACTTAATAATAAGGACTCATTTAACATAGACCAGTCGTGGCCAATTTTCTTCGCATAGTAGTTCTCAGCACGATATACTAACTTTTGCTCATTCAATTGCGAGGTATTTCGAAGTGCCATCCTAAAAAGTTCATATCGCTTTTTCACTGTAAACCCGTAACTTATATTTAAACCCAAATGGAGCAAAGCAATGAAAAACCAAAGCACTACCATAAACGACTTTGAATCAAATTGACAATAAAAGAAATAGACTAATAAAGTAATCAGTGTAATTGGAAACATATACCTTTCTAATGGTTCTATGGTGTCGGGAAACAGACTGTTAAACTTAAAAATCACAAAGAAATAATAGCCCAGAACGAATAACGCAAAGACAAATAGTGCCAACCATTTTTTTTGATTTATAAAACCGAAAATAGCAAGAATATAAAAAACGACTGAGCCGATTGCATAGGGTATGGTAGTTGAGAAAAATTGAGTAAAATTAAAATGAATAAATGATTTCAACGCATTTACAGGGCTTGATGCGATGTCCTTTTCATACGTGTCAATTAAGAAATGATGGGCAATAATAATTGTAAAAATAATAACATACAATATCCATGTATTTCTGGTTGGCCATTCCTTTTTAACAATGCCATGCATCAATAAAATAAAAGGAAGAAATAGACTATTTAAAGGATGATTGAATATTAATAAGGCTGAAAGAAAAATTAAAACAACCTGACTGCGAATACTTTTTGAGTTTTTATTATAAATGGTGTAGAATATATAAAAGAGCGGAGTACTAAGTATCAATTCAGACACAAAATTGAAATAATTCCACCTGGCACCTATAACGTATGTTAGAAGCATTGCAAACCCCGATTTGGGATCTTTCAGAACATATGCAAGTACAGCAAATGATAATACAAGATAGAGCCATTCGTTTATTGAAAATGCAAGAATAATTGAACGCATCGAAGCGTGCATATAAACTAAGAACAGTGGTATAATCTCGACAATTATACCAATTGGCCTTTTATGTTCAATATTAAATGTTCGCTCATTCACTAACTTAAACAGGTAGTAAGCTGAATCACCATATAGACGCTCTTGATTAAAATAGACAGCCATAAACAATAACGGAAGCAGCAGCAAACTGCCCATCAGTTTAAACTTCTTATTTATATCAAAATTTGAAAACAAGGCAATCATCCCTATTACTTTACATTGGTTTCTTGGATTATATACAATGGACGATTACGTATATTGTCACTTAAACGGCTTATATATTCGCCTATAATTCCAATACTAAGTAACTGAATTCCTCCTAAGAATGAAATACAAATCATAAGTGAAGTCCACCCTTTAACTGCAGGAGTAGCTTCGAAAAACTTAGAGTATAGGGCATAACAAATAAACAAAAATGAGATGCCAGAAACTACAAAACCCATAATAGAAGCTATTTTCAAAGGGAAATGTGAAAAAGAGGTGATGCCGTCTAGCGCAAACCGAATCATTTTTTTATACGTATAGCCAGTTTTACCGCCATTGCGTTCATCACGATCATATTCTATATAAGTTTGATTAAAACCTATCCAAGAAATTTGTCCACGCAGAAATTTATGCTGTTCAGGCATCATCTTAAGTACATCTACTATTGAACGATCTATAATTCTAAAGTCGCCTGTATCAACAGGTATAGAGATGCTGGTTATTTTACTTAACAAACGATAGAAACCTTTAGCAGTGGTTTTCTTTAACCATCCTTCACCTTGGCGAGATTTACGTTTTGCATATACCACCTGAAATCCCTCCAGCAATTTTCGGTACATGGGCTCAATAAGTTCAGGTGGATCTTGTAAATCGGCGTCAATGATAACTATGCTGTTGCCTATTGATTTATCGAGACCCGCAGTAACAGCTATTTGATGCCCGAAATTTCTACTAAAAGAAACATATTTAATGTTTTTATCTTCGGTGCTAAGCTGTTTGATCAATGACAATGAGTTGTCTTTGCTTCCATCGTTTATAAAAAGTAATTCGTAAGACACATTTAAGGTTGCCATCACAGACGAAAGACGGCGATGTAACATTATAATATTTAACTCCTCATTGAAAATGGGAATTACAATTGATACATCCATAATTCAATTCTTTAAATAGAAATACCTAATTCATTCCATATTTAATAATACACCAAATGGCTCTGAATCCGTCTTTCCATCCAATCTTTTTGCCTTCTTCGTAAGTTCTACCGTAATAGGATATTCCAACTTCGTAAATTCTGACCTTGCTTACCCTGGCTATTTTAGCAGTGACCTCTGGCTCAAAGCCAAAACGTTTTTCGTGCAGTTTCAATTGCTTTAAATAATCGGCACGAAAAAGTTTATAGCACGTTTCCATATCCGTAAGATTCAAGTTGGTGAATACATTGGATAACATGGTTAAAAATTTATTTCCGATGGTATGCCAGAAAAACAATACACGATGTGGTTTTCCTCCCATAAATCGTGAGCCGAATACTACATCGGCAAATCCGTCTAAAATTGGCTTTAATAAAATATTGTATTCATTAGGGTCGTATTCTAAATCGGCATCCTGAACAATAATGTAATCACCAGTAGCCAATTCGATGCCCTTATGTATTGCTGCTCCTTTACCTTGATTAAATGATTGATTAAATAGACGCATTGTCACATCAGTATGCGCAGCGATATATTTTTCAATCACTTCTTTGGTAGCATCCTTTGAACAATCGTTAACAACAATAATTTCTTTGTTAATGTCAGTATGCAACTGAACATTCAATACCTTATCCAAAATTTTATGAATGGTAGGAGCTTCATTGTATGCAGGAATAATAATGGATAATGTACTCATGGGATTTCTACTTTAAATCAAGTACAAATTGCTCCCATTCTGCCGCGTTATCCCTATTGCCAATTAAATGACTATTATAGCCTTGATCAGCACATACAAATTTACCAGTAGAGGTTTTTAAATTAATATGGGTTTTATCCACTGGTACAATTTCAAAAGTTTCCCAAGGCCCTATTTTATCACTTTTAGCATATAGTTTTCCTTCACTATTTAAATCAGAAATCACATATTTTCCATTATTGGCTTTTATTGCTATTTTACCTCCTGCTTGCTCAATTATTTCGAAAACAACGGCTTTTGAGGGATCTGACTCAATTCCTTGAAGTAATTGATCTGAAGAATTTATCGCAACGTACTTTCCGTTACTTGTTTTAATAGTTACCGACAATGGTTTTTTTGTATCATTATCTTGTGCGCTCTTTGATGATGTTCCAGAACTGCAGGCAGCAAATAATAATGCTGAAATCGAAAAAAGAATAAGTTTTCTCATAGTTTAAAAGGTTTAAAAACGAAAGGTATTAAAAAATTTTCATCTGTGGGATTTCTCCTTCAATAACAAGTCGGCCTTGCGTTGCATTGCGTATTTGTTCTTCACTCACTCCGGGTGCTCTTTCAAGTAGTTTGAATCCCCTTGGCGTGATTTCAAGAACAGCGAGTTCGGTAACAATTTTTTTAACGCATTTAACGCCTGTAAGGGGTAAGGTGCATTTTGACAATAGTTTTGACTCACCGGCTTTATTCACGTGTTGCATGGCCACAATGATATTGTCGGCTGAGGCCACTAAATCCATTGCTCCACCCATTCCTTTAACCATTTTACCTGGAATTTTCCAATTGGCAATATCGCCTTCGTCACTCACTTCCATGGCGCCCAATACGGTTAGGTGTACGTGCTGTCCGCGGATCATCGCAAAACTGGTGGCTGAATCAAAGATGGACCCTCCGGGTAACATAGTAACGGTTTGTTTTCCGGCATTGATGAGATCGGCGCTTTCTTCTCCCTCATACGGAAATGGCCCCATTCCCAATAATCCGTTTTCAGATTGCAGTTCTACATTGATTCCTTTGGGTATGTAATTGGCAACCAGCGTGGGTATGCCTATACCTAAGTTTACATAATAGCCGTCTTTTAATTCTTGTGCAATGCGTTTGGCAATACCTATTTTATCGAGCATGGTATATTGGTTTGATTTGGTTTGAATCGAATTAAATTACTTCAAATTTATTAAAGTTTTATGCAGACGTTTTTGGCTTCGGTAAAAAAGCGCAGGGCTTCGAAACCGCCTTCTCTTCCCATGCCAGAGCCTTTCATACCTCCAAAGGGGGTACGTAAGTCACGTAAGAGCCAACAATTGATCCAGACTATGCCTGATTCAACTTTATTGGCAACGCGGTGAGCTCGTGTAAGGTTTTGTGTCCATAGAATGGCTGCCAATCCGTATTGGGTGCTATTGGCATATTTCAACACTTCGTCTTCGCTGTCAAATGGGGTCAAGGTAACTACTGGGCCAAAGATTTCTTCTTGGTTGGTGCGGCAGTTATAAGGGAGTCCTTCGATGATGGTTGGCGCTATGTAATAGCCCTGGGCCAATTCTCCTTGTAATTGTACTTCTTTGCCACCTAATAGCACCGTTCCGCCTTCTTGTTGTGCCAATTTGATGTAAGAAAGTATTTTTTCTTTGTGTTGTTTCGATGCAATGGCTCCTAAACGGGTTGCTTCGTCTTGAGGGTCGCCCGGATGCAATTCACTGGCTTTGGCAATAAAGGCAGTTTTAAATTTTTCATAGAGAGGGCGTTCAATAAAAATACGTGAACCACACAAGCAAATTTCACCTTGGTTAGAAAATGAAGAATGGATGGTGGTTTTTAACATTTGCTCAAAATCGCAGTCGGCAAAGATGATGTTCGGGTTTTTGCCTCCTAATTCTAAACTTAATTTTTTAAACATAGGGGCTGCAACGCGTGCAATGGAGGCGCCCGTTTGTGTACCTCCGGTAAATGATATTACTGGAATATGCGGATGGGCGGTAATAACGGCTCCCACCTTGGGTCCGTTGCCATGTACAATATTTAAAACACCCTTGGGTAAACCGGCTTCAATGCAAAGTTCACTAAGTAAATACGCAGTATAGGGCGTAATTTCTGAAGGTTTCGCTACCACTGTGCACCCTGCGGCCAAAGCAGGTGCGATTTTCCATGTAAATAAATACAAAGGTAAATTCCATGGAGAAATGCATCCAGCCACTCCTACTGGCTGATGCAAACTGTAATTGATGGCATTGTTTTCCATCGCATGCGCCTCGTCGGCCAGGTGAAGGATACCGGTTGCATAAAAACGAAAGTTGGCAGCGGCACGAGGGATGTCAACCACGCGTGCCAATTGAACCGGCTTTCCGTTGTCTTTGCTTTCAGCGCGTGCAAAACGTTCTAAGTTCTGATCGATGAGGTCAGCAATTTTCATTAAATACTTACTGCGCTCTTCTTTGGGTGTAACTGACCAAGTGTGAAATGCTTGCTGTGCGGCTTGATAAGCCATTTCTACATCTTGTGCATCTGAATCAGGAATTAAGGAATATACCTTTCCGGTTGCAGGATTGTAATTATCGAGGTAGGCACCTGCAATTGGTGCTTGCAACGCTCCATTGATGTAATTTTGCAGTTTTTCCATAGGAGTATAAAGATACAATTTTTACAAACTTATATTTCTTAATTTTACGCCCTAATTAAACCCATGTACTACCTATGAACTACACCAAAAAAATATGCGCAACATTACTTGCATCAAGTATGTTGGTTCTAAGTGTTTCGGCGCAACAACTAAAAACCCCTGCACCTAGCCCGACCCAGACGTTAAAACAAAATTTTGCATTGGGTGAGATTGATGTTGAATATTCGCGTCCCGGATTAAAAGGCCGCATTGCTTTTGGAGAAGTTGTTCCATTTGATAAAATGTGGAGAACGGGTGCAAATGCATGTACAAAAATTACCTTTACTGATAAAGTAAGTGTAGAAGGCAACGATGTGCCTGCTGGTACGTATTCAGTATTTACCATTCCTGGTAAAACAGAATGGACGGTGATATTCAATAAAAATTTAAAAATCGGAGGTTTAGACGGGTACAAGCAAGAAGACGATTTATTGCGCTTCAAGGTAAAACCTTCAACTACGCTTGACAAAACTGAAACATTCACCATAAATGTAACAGATATCAGCAGTACCAAAGCCACTGTTGAATTGTTGTGGGAAAAAACCCGTGTGGCATTTGCTGTAAATGCAAACATTGACAGTGTTATGATGAAAAATATTGAAATGGCTTTGTCTCCTGCAGATAAGCGCCCTTATTTTCAAGCTGCCAATTATTACTATGAAAACGGTAAAGATTTGACCAAGGCGCTTGAATGGGTGAACAAGGCCATTGAACAAAATCAGAAAGCCTATTATGTAGTACACTTAAAAGCGAAAATTTTATTCAAACAAAAAGATTTTAAAGGTGCTATTGCAGCTGCTGAGCAGTCGTCGGCACTTGCGAAAGATGCTGGCAATGATGATTATGTGCGTCTTAATGAGAAGTTAATTGCTGAGGCAAAGAAAGGGAAATAATTTTTTGAAGCACCCACGAAAAAATTAGTACCAATACACATCCGATGGTGTTCAGCCATAAATAAGAGGCAACGTCGAAATACCAGGCTATAATAACAATTAATTCTGCAAGCAGGGCTGCATAAAAAACAGCCCTGCCTTGCACTTTCTTAAGGTAGAAAGCCACCAGAAAAATACCTAGTATGGTGCCATAAAAAAATGAGCCCAATACATTAACTGCCTCAATGAGGTTGCCTACCCTTCCGGCATAGAGGGCAATCGAGGTACAAAAAATTCCCCAGGCAACAGTCGACCAACGTGAAGCATTCAGATAATGCCCCTCTGATTCATTTGGGTTGCGTAAATTTTTATAGAAATCAATAACGGTAGTTGAGGCCAGGGCATTGAGACCTCCGGCACTTGATCCCATAGCGGCCAGAAATATAATGGCGATTATCAATCCGACAACTCCCCGAGGTAAATAATGGGTTACAAAATTTAAAAATACATAATTGCTATCGTTACCGTCAGAGGTGGGGTCTGCAGTTTTTACAAGTTGCACAACCTGGGCACGAATGGCATGGGCCTTAGATGAAGTTACAAGCATTTCTTGGGTTGCCTTGGCCAGCTTTTCTTCTCGCTGGGCTTGGGTAAGAGCAGTTTGAGTGGGAACCTCTGTACCCTTTAATTGATGCAGGGCATTGATGTAGTCGCGTGTTTTCTGTTGCTTTTCTTGGTTTAATTTATTGTACGCTTCTTCAAGTTGGTGGTAGTGGTTACCTGATGGCCCTTTTTCAATTGCACGTACCGTTTGCTGGTTAAAATAAACAGGAGTTGTATTAAATTGGTAAAACGCAAAGACCAGCAACCCACAAAGCATGATAAGCAATTGCATTGGTATTTTAACTATGCCATTAAATATCAGCCCCATGCGGCTTTCTTTAATCGACTTGGCGGTGAGGTAGCGCCCCACCTGACTTTGATCAGTACCTAAATAAGAGAGTTGCAAGAAAAAACCGCCAATGAGCCCGGACCACAAGGTATAACGGCTATGCAGGTTAAAAGAGGTGTCGATGGCATTCAGTTTACCCATTTTGCCTGCGATGTGAAGCACGTCAGTCAATTTAATATCCGGGGGTAACAAGTACATCACCATACATCCTACTGTAATTAAACCAGCAAAAATAATGGTCATTTGTAAGAGCTGTGTGTATGATACCGCCATGGTTCCGCCGTAAACGGTATATGCAATTACTACCATACCTGTAATTACTATCGTGGGGACAATTGGTATTGATAAAATCGTAGAAAGAATCAATGCAGGGGCGTAGATGGTAATGCCCGTAGACAGTCCTCGTTGAAGTAAAAATAGAAATGCAGTAAACAAGCGTGTACGCCCGTCAAAACGTTGCTGCAAAAATTCATACGCTGTAAATACTTTCAAGTTTCGAAATGCCGGAACAAATGTGATGCACAATAAAAGGGTGGCTAAGGGCAGGCCATAGTATATTTGAATAAAACCCAATCCTGAAGTATAAGCTTGTCCGGGCAGTGATATAAATGTAATGGCGCTGGCCTGGGTAGCCATTACCGAGAGCCCTATATGGTACCAGGGCAATTGCCTGTCTGCCATCAAATACCCTTCGATGTTTCGTGCTCCCCTGCCCTTGTAACTGCCATACAGTATTATTCCGGCAAGGGTGGCAATTAATACCATCCAGTCAACATTACTCATTGCGAGGCATGCTTAACAGATTAACCAATAAACGGTAAGCGCCAGGCACACCAGCTGGCAACTCTCTGAAAAATACCAGACCTGTGTATGCGAAATTACCTTTTCCGTAAGGCGCCACAATTAAACTACCTTCCTTGGGTTGTTCTCCCGGGTCGTTCATTGAAAAAAGGGTTCTGTAATGCGTATCATAGTTCGAGGCGAAATAAATGCCCCGCTCTTGCACCCACCCTTCAAAATCGTGTGCAGTAATTTTATTGGGACTGTTTAACAGCGGATCATCGGGGTGCAGCAGACGCACCTGGGCCTTTTCATCTGTTACCCGATCTCTTGAAATTACAAATGGATAAGGCCCTATCTTCGAAGGAGTCGGCCCTAAGCGGGTGTTGGTAATATATTGCACAATTAAATTTCCACCCTGTGCTACATACTGCATGAGCTTTTCATAGTGCTGTTGCAATTGTTCGTTGGTATTGTAGGCGCGCACACCAGCCACTATAGCACCGTAAAGGCTTAAATCACTATTGGCAATTTGTTCGTTGGTAAGTTCGGTTACCGAGTAGCCCAGCTGCCTGAGACAAGGTACTACCTCATCACCTGCTCCGGGTATGTAGGCAATTTTCTGGTCTTTTCTTTGGAGCGGAAATGCGACTAAACGTGCAGTTGCATCGGTTAATATAAACTGATCGGGAATATGGTCGTACTGAATGCGATGCAAACTCTTTGTGTAGCGTTTTACTTCCTGGGGGCGATTAAATGTACTTACCTCGAGCGATGCTGAAACCTTACCACTTATAGCTTGGCTGGTTTGTCTAATCAAGGCGTGTACCTTTACCTCGTTGCCTTTGTGTTTCAAACTATACGGTATATTATTTTCACTGAGCACCCAACCGATTGGTACATAGAAATGTACCGTGCCTTGTTGATTGCTCGAATTTGCTCTTACGATAGCACTGATTTCGTGCGAGAAGGTATCGGTTACAACAATAGTGTTTTGAAGTAGTTCAACTGTTACCGGAGGTATTATTTCGAAGGGGTGATAGATTTCTCCCTTTACAGGGTCGGTGGTTTTATAAACTACTTGTCGTGTTTCTTTCAATTCTAAGCCGTTTAATTCAATTTGAAAGGTGATGTTTACAGGGCTTTTTAGCTCGGGCCATCCAATCATGGTTTGTTTGGGAATTGAAAATGCATCGGATGTATGGGGCAACCTGAGCCAATAGGGGTCGGAATAGCCTACATGAGGAGACAGTTTGGTGGTATGCTTAAAAACGTAGTCGATTTGTGCTTTCAACGAAAGACTCAAGGTAGAATCGGTGTTGTCGCTATAAACTATTCCTTGTTCGGCATAGAGTAATTTATTTAACTTGATGGATAACCCGCTTCGATTCACCACTTCTGCTTTCAAGAATAAGGTATCGCCCGGACTTGCACTAAGAGTTGATGCGGTGGCTTCGAGCCATAAACCCGATGTGTGCAGAATCAATTGTTGCAATTCTTTCAGCTTGGCTGCCTTATAAAACGTTTCATCGTAATTCGATGCATTGAGTTGCAATAGTTTTTTGTAGAGTTCACACAAGGCAGGCACACTTTTTTCGGGTGCATCGGCCTTGAAGTTTTTAATGCATTGATTGATTTGCCTTTGTAAGGGTGCAAGTACTTTAAAACGTTTCCACGAGAGGTCAATGCCATCGAAGATCGCTGTGCGTGCACTATCGCCTTTTAGTTGTTTAAAGTATTCATAGCCTTCGCCCAGTGTACGTGGTGTTCCAAATCCCTGGCTTTTATGCATTGACCTGCTTTCAGCAGCTATTTCTCCGTAACTCTCTCCCAATAATGGATTGTAACCTCCTGCATCAAAATGAAGTTGTGTGGGTGAAGTCAGGTTTAATTCTCCGAAATTAAAGGTGTTCCAGAATAATCGACGCGGCTGCCAAACATTGACGCCATCGTGCAATTGGTTTGGAAATCGTGTTGAGTCTGCTGCTGCAGTAAACGCTTCAGCGGCCAGGATGGCAGAGGCGGTGTGCTGTCCGTGCCCTCCTTCACCGGTGGTTGGAAACCGACAAATAATAATATCTGGCCTGAATTTACGAATGACGTAAACAACATCGGCCAGGATGCTGTCTTTATTCCAGATTGAGAATGTTTCAGTGGGATTTTTAGAAAACCCGAAATCGTTTGCACGGGTAAAAAATTGTTCGGCTCCGTCTTTGTGACGGGCCGCCAATAATTCCTGGGTACGAATTAAACCCAATGCATCTCCTTGTTCTTTACCAATTAAGTTTTGTCCCCCGTCACCACGTGTGAGCGAAAGATAACCAGTACGCAGTTTCATTCCTTTACTGAAATAGGCCAGTAACCGGGTGTTTTCATCATCAGGATGCGCCGCTATGTACAATACGGAGCCCATGTTTGCACATTTTTGAAGTTCGAGCAATATTGCGGCAGCATTGGGTTCGTCTGCGCGTTGCGAATAACTGCGAGCGGCCATTAAAAAAATGGCTATGAATAAATAGGCGTTGAATTTCATACCGCTAAAAGTACCTAATTTTGTTAAAAAAGGTTAAGTATGTAATCTGAATGCCTGCCAAGGGTAAATTTGTAAAAATGGGAATCTTCGACAAAAATAATATTACTCTGATCACCATTCTGGTTACCCTGGCCTTGGTTGGTTTGATTCTTACCCAATTGTATTGGGCAAAAAATGCCGTTACGTTAAAAGAACAGCATTTTGAACAAAGTACCATGGAAGCCCTGAACAGCTTGGTTTACAAATACGAGAAAACTTCAGCTGCTGCGCGTATTACACATAAATTAAATTTTAGAAAACAAGGGATGCGCTGGCTGGCCCAGAAAGATTCGTTGCAGGGTCCGGCGCGGATGAATTACGATGCAAAGGGGGATATTCAACATACCAGTGTGTCGAATAAACAGGTACAGGTAAAAATAGTGGAGGAATTCAAATCAGATTCGAATGGTGTGGTTTCGAAAAAAACAAGGGAAAAACAATTTACCGATGATTCGCTGAAAGACAAATCGTTCTTGCCTGGATCACCACTCTGGATGGCGGATTCAATGATTTCAAATAAAAAAGAGAATGCAGACGAACGTTACCGCTGGCTCGATCATCAAACAGATGTTGTTAACGATATTTTTGATGAGTTGGTAAGCATCTATGTGTACAAAGATTACCAGCAGAAAATCGATACGTTCAAGCTCGATTCGATGATACATTCAGAATTATTTGATAATGGAATAGATACCAAATACAATTTTGGAATATTAAATACGGCTCAAATTCAACATCCTGCTGATTCATTGAAAGAATTGGCGGCATCTAAATTTCGTGTGAACTTAACACCTGACAATGTTTTCATTCAGCCTTTGTATTTGGCAATTTATTTTCCGAATCAGAAAAATTATATTCTTAAAAAATTATGGATGATGTTTGGGGCTTCGACCCTGTTGATTCTGGCCTTGATTTTTTCATTCTATTATGCCATTTCAACTATTTTTCGTCAAAAGAAACTTTCTGAAATTAAAAATGACTTTATCAGTAATATGACGCATGAATTTAAGACGCCCATATCGACCATTTCGTTGGCTTGTGAGGTACTTAATGACCAAAGCATTACTAAGACGCCTGAGCGTGTTAACAATTATGTCAAAATGATTGTTGATGAAAACAAACGGCTGGGGCTACTGGTTGAGAACGTATTGCAAACGGCTATTCTCGACAAGGGAGAATTTAAGTTGAAAATTCAAGATGTAGATTTGCATGCCTTAATTCAAAATGCAATTAATACAATTCATTTGCAGGTTGAAAACAAAGAAGGTGAGATTGTTTCATCGTTGAATGCAACCAAACACCTGATTCAGGGTGACAAGGTGCATATTACCAATATTGTATTTAACCTGATGGACAATGCGCTGAAGTATACCCACGAACGGCCATTGATTGAATTATTTACGCGTGATGCTGTAAACCAAAATGGCATTGAATTTTTAGTAAAAGACAATGGCATTGGCATCAGCAAAGAAAATTTAAAAAAGATTTTCGAAACAATGTACCGTGTACCTACTGGTAATGTACATAATGTCAAGGGATTTGGTCTGGGATTGAGCTATGTGAAAGCAGTGGTAGAAAAACATGGGGGCTCAATACGTGTTGAAAGTGAACTTGAAAATGGCAGTACTTTTATTGTGTTTTTACCTTATACACCACCTACATTCACCTCAAAAAATTAACCTTATGGAAGAAACTGGAGGAAAAACAAACTTATTGCTGGCTGAAGACGATGCCAATTTGGGCCGACTTTTAAAGGAATACCTTGAGGCGAAAGGGTATGAGGTGGCCTGGGCTAAAAATGGGAAAGAGGGCTTTGAATTGTTTAAAAAGAATGAATATGCGCTTTGCCTGCTCGATGTGATGATGCCCATTAAAGATGGTTTTACGCTGGCGAAAGAAATTCGTGCCTTAAACCCTGCTGTACCCATTGTGTTTTTAACGGCCAAATCGATGAAAGAAGATGCCATTGAGGGATTTACTGCTGGAGCAGATGATTACATTACCAAACCGTTTAGTATGGAGGAGTTGCTCTTGCGACTTGCGGCTATTTTAAGACGAACCAAGAATCAACTTGACCAGGATGCAGAAAAAAAGCATTTCGATATAGGTGCTTACCACTTTGATTATGAAAACCAAAAACTAATCTACAATAAAACAGAGCAAGCCCTTACTACAAAAGAAGCTGCCTTACTTTACTTATTGTGTACCCATAAAAACAAAGTGCTTGACCGTAATTTAGCACTGAATTCAATTTGGAAAGACGATACCTATTTCAACAGTCGTAGTATGGATGTTTTTGTAACGCGCCTGAGAAAGTACTTAAAGAACGATTCTAAAGTTGAAATCATCAACATTCACGGCAAGGGATTCAAATTACTGGTAAATACGTAAACAATTATTGGTAACTGCTTGAGTTATGAGTGGAGAGAGGTGACCGTAAGGAGGGTTACTTAAAATTACCTCCAGGTATAGGTACCCGAAACAGTGCCACCTGGACTTAGACGTATAATACCCACTGCCGAATCAGCTATGTTCTTATAGGTGATGTTTACGTTGTAAATGGCATTCTGAGGAAAACTAAAACTGGCAACACCATTTATATTGGTTGTTTGGGTTGTTACGGTATTGGTTTTACCCGGTATGTATTCGTTATCCATTAACGCTACCAGGGCATTGTTCAATGGGCGATTTAATGTATCGACTACCGTAATGACTGCTTTGCATGTGGTATTTTTCTGACAAGAGGCAGTTGTTATAACAAGTAGGGTACCTATCAGGTAGCCGCCAATAACAAAAACAGAACAAAGGCTTTTATTTTTTACACGCATCTTTACCAAAACCGACATTTAGTATCTTTACCTTAAAGTAAATGTACATTTTTTCATTTAAAATCAAAAATTTATATGCGTAGTACAAAAGTGCTTCTGTTTTTCTCGGTTTGGTTAGCGGTTAGCACGATGGGCTTCGCTGGAGGGTTCGTTGTTGCGGATAACTCGAATAATTCAACCAAAGAAACACAGGTTACGATTGTTACTACCGCAGGTACCTTGCGTATTAAATTGTACAATGGCACTCCGAAACACCGTGACAACTTTTTAAAATTGGTACAAGATCATTTTTATGACAGCACATTGTTTCATCGGGTGATTCCTGAGTTTATGATTCAAGGAGGTGATCCCGATTCTAAAAAAGCGGGCAGTGATGTGCCACTCGGAAACGGGGGGCCTGGCTATACAATTCCGGCTGAAATTGACCCTGTAAATTTTTATCACAAGAAGGGTGCTTTGGCAGCAGCACGTACTGATGACCGCATCAATCCGGCAAAGGCGTCATCTGGTTCACAATTTTATATTGTTGAAGGAAGAACATTTACAGATGCTGACCTCACAACTATGGAAGAGCGTATGCGTAACCAGCAAAAGCAAGATTTATTTGGGGTGCTGATTAATAAACCTGAATACCTCTGGCTACGAACAAAGTTTATCAACTATAAAAAATTGCAACAAACCGATAGTTTAATTCGCTTGTCGAAACAGATTGATTCAATTATTGCTCCTGATTTAGCAAAAATTCCGCCTTTTCATTTTAACGCTGAACAGCGTAAGGTTTATGAAACCATTGGAGGTACCCCACATTTAGATGGAGGATACACGGTGTTCGGAGAAGTAATAGAAGGGCTCGATATCATAGATGCCATTGCCCATGCGAAAACACTTCCCGGAGACCGCCCTGAGACCGATATTCGCATTTTAAAAATGACCATTGAAAAGTAATAGAGAGCAACTTAAATCTAACCTGTGCAAGAAAAAATTACAACCCTGCTAGCTGAAATTGAAAATTTTCGGGCAGAAAATAAAGAACAAGTTGAAGCATTTAGAATACAACTGCTGAGTAAAAAAGGGGCTGTTAGTCTATTATTTGATGATTTCAGAAATGTACCGGCAGCAGAAAAAAAGGCGATTGGCCAACAGCTGAATGTGCTTAAAAATGCTGCCCAGGAAAAAATCAATGCGTTAAAAGAGCAATTTGACAATAGCACTGAGCAATCGCATACGGACATTGACCTGACCTTACCGGGTGAACCCTATCCGCTGGGATCACGCCACCCTATTTCGCTGGTGCGCGAACAGATTTTAAATATTTTCTCTCGTTTAGGATTTTCGTTGGCTGAGGGCCCTGAAGTTGAAGACGACTGGCATAATTTTTCTGCGTTGAACTTCGCAGAAAATCATCCCGCACGTGATATGCAGGATACCTTCTTTATTTCAGACAACTATGCCTTACGCACCCATACGTCTTCGATACAAGTGCGGGTAATGGAATCGCGCAAACCTCCAATGCGTATTCTTGCCCCAGGCAGGGTCTATCGCAAAGAAGCCATTTCAGCGCGTGCACATTGCTTTTTTCACCAACTTGAAGGCTTCTACATCAATACCGATGTTTCGTTTGCTGACTTAAAACAAACCCTTTATTACTTTGTTCAGGAGTTTTTCGGAAAAGATACCAAGATTCGCTTTCGACCTTCGTACTTTCCGTTCACCGAACCGAGCGCAGAAATGGACATCTCGTGCAATATTTGCGGAGGAAGCGGTTGTGGGGTATGCAAACACAGTGGTTGGGTAGAGATTTTAGGCTGCGGCATGATTGATCCGGCAGTGCTTGACAATTGTAAAATCGACAGCAATAAGTTCAAAGGGTTCGCTTTTGGTATGGGGATAGAACGTATCACCATGCTGAAATACCAAGTAAAAGATTTGCGTTTGTTCTCTGAGAATGACCAACGTTTCTTGAGACAGTTCGAAGGAGAAGTATAGATTTGGCGCGATATAAATTTTAAAGATATGGGTAATGTCATTGGTTTTTTAGCGCGTCCCACTCTTCTTTTTTGAAGAAAGGCATTGCGTCAATCTTTTTATTGCCGATGTAATCGAGTATATATTTGGCCCTTTCTTTTGATTCAGGGTGTGTACTGATCCATTGCAATTGTTGGGGTATAGATTCATCTGCACTCAGTTTATACATAAAATCGGCTGCTGCGTTTGGATTAAAATGCGCCTTCAACATGAAATCAACTGCCATTAAATCGGCTTCTTTTTCCATGCTCTGATCGTAAGAAGAAGAGGTGAGCATTGAAACCAGCTTTTGCACTACTGGTGCTCCGGACTTGCCTGCTGATATATTCACCAATAAAGACAAGCCGACTTCTTTTACCATACGTTTCATTACATGGTTTTTTTTATAATGACCCAATTCATGGGCGACCACCGCGGCTAACTCCGATTCATTGTCGGTGGCATGAATCAAGCCTGTATAAACTACCAGGTGACCTCCGGGCAGGGTAAATGCATTGATTGCGTCGTTTTTAAATAAATGTACTTTTATTTTTGTTGTGTCAATCTGGTTGGTGCTGCATAAGTGATTCACAAGCTTTGACAAATTTGCATTTGCAGGGGTCCCGTGTATTTCTTGTGCTCCTTCACTATAAGCATCCCAGATGACGCCTGAGAGTTTACTCTCCAACTCAGTTGATTTTTCTTGTATATGAAAGAGCTGCATCCAATTGATGCGGCTCAATCCCAACCACAATAAAAAAAACAGTGCAATAAAAAGAATAAAGTGAACAATAGGTTTCATAGCAATCGTTTTAAGTTCTAAGTGGTTGCTTGTGCAAGCGATTTATCTTTACACAGTAAATTTGCCAGAGGGCCAAACAAAAACCACTCTACATGTATGCCTTTTCTAACTTTAACAGCTGCATACAGGGCAGCGATAAATTCAATCAGATTGAAGATAACAAGGGTTATCATATAAGCAATGTAACTTGAAGAAATTGGGGTTTCAGAAAAAAAGATCGAGCCACTGAATAATATATGTATCGTCCACCAAAACCCGATGCTATTAAATGGAACCAGTATCAATTGTGAAAACATTACCTGCATCGTATGCCAACGGATGAAGAATGAGCGCTTACGGTTGGCAGCAAAAAATATGACAGATGCAATAAGATTCACAATGGGCAAATGCAAACCTATAAACAAAACAATAAAAGACAACAAATACCCGTTAGAGGCTACCTCTGATTCATGGTCGTTGGGTTTAATTTCGGTAATGGTAGTCATAGTTACAATCAGGCGGTTAGATGCATTTATAAATATTCCAGATCCAATTGGCAAGCACTAATGCAATGGCCAATAGCGCTATGGATTTCATTTTAAGATACTGTTCGAAGCGGAGGTAATACTTACTTACCAGATTTTGCCGGGTAATTACTGAATAGAACCAAATTAAGGTAAGTACTATACCCATTGAAAACAATACGATGCCCAATGGATTGAGGTATATTGACGCGATCAGGTTGCCATGTAGTAAGGCCTCAATTGCCCGGGTTGTTCCACACGAAGGACATGGATATCCGGTAAGCGTTTTTAAATAACAAAAATGAATGTAACGAATAGGGGCAACATAATTGAAAAACACCCATGCGTAACCTATCAGCAACAATAGCCCTTGTAAGGCAATTGAATCAATAAAGTAATTGCTGGATTTTTTCAAAGTTTTTGTCTTTGGTAGCATTTTGAATGAGAAACCAATCAACAATCGTCCAGATACCAAAACCACCGCAGGTTAATAATTTACCGATACCCAGACCTACATCGCCAATCATAAAGCGGTCGATGCCAAAATGACCTATAAGTACAGAGATAATTAAACTGTTTTGAGGGGCCTTAAGTTCAGCAGATTGCAGGAGTATAAATTTAGAATCGTCGAGTGTCAAAAGACGTTCTTTAATTAACGGAAGTTGATGACTGTGGAAATATTTTCCGTTGGTCATTAAAAACATATCTACTTTAAGTGGATCCATGAATGTTTAATTTAGTGAGTGATTACTACCAAAAGTCGTAAACAAATGTTGAAAATAAAAATATAATAGTATTGTTTTGCAATTTTCAAATTTTGTAATAGTACAATAACAATTTCAATTAAATAAGCTTCACTTTATCAATTGTTTGTTTAAACCGATCAATTCCTGAAAGTAAACTCAGTAAGTCTATATTTAACCAACATAAAACCATCAGCATTTCATCATATTGTTTCTCTAGATTACCCAGGTCTCTGAAAATCGGTTCATAATGATAAATTCGATTTCTCATGCTACGAATACGATAGAGGTAGTCAGAAACAAGTTCTCGTTTACGCAAATGTTTGGGTATATTTCTAAAAATACGGCGTAAAGGTTTCCAAAGTAAATAGGTGTAATTACGATTGAAAAGCCTATTCCAAAATCCGAAACTTAATTCAGCAACAATCCTATCCGAAGTTAATACCTTATGCTGAGCCACTATTTTTCTTTCGGCTTCAATTATAAATGGCATAAATTCCTTCGGCAAATATTTTTTAAACCAGTAGGAATCACCAAAATGTACCTTAAGCTCTTCGTTTATAGCATTACGAAGACAAATTTCTAACATCGATAATACCGGATAAAAAGCCTCTGACAACTCTATATTAGCTTTATAAATACGATAAGCTCTAACATAATCACTATCTGCATGTTCAAGATAAACATTAAAACGAGGGCTTGATAAATAGAATATAATTTGATTGACTTCCATTATTTTTTGATTGGAAATAAATTTCAGCAATTCTTTTACTAAATTTGTACCGTTATGCCAGTTCCTCCTCTCCCAAACTTGTGTTGGTGATGAAACTGGCTTTAGTTTTTTAAAGCAATAATAATCGTTATTAATTGCTGAGAAATAGGTATTAATACCTAATCAGAATTTTCTAAGAAGTCTTCTTCATCACAGCATATTCTCTTTTCGCCTTTACCTGAAAAAAGTGCTCTGTGCCATCGGCATCTATTGTATAAGCCGTTAAATAACCTCCGTACACACAACCCGTATCAATGCCTGTGGCATGTGGAAAATACTTGGGGGTAGTGCCAATAAATGGCTGGTGCCCGAAAAATACTTTACCTACGTTACCCTGGTAGGTGTCAGCCCAAAAGCAAGGTGATGGCCCTTCCTCTCCCATCGCGAGGTGATGCCCTGCAGCATTGATGTAACGTGCCATGGTTAGAAGTTCGAAGTGCTTCTTTTCTCTTGATGGTGGGAATTCAAACTTATTGCTTTGAAAAAAATTCACGGTAACTTTAGGAATGCCTCCATGCACAAGTTGTACATTCAGTTCGGGGATATAATAATTGTAATAACTCGATTTCAAAAATGCAAGTTCAGCGGTTGTAAGCTGGGCTATAAGCGGAGGAAACTCATCAATCCCTCTCATTTCTTTCAAGGCCTCTGGATGATTTTCTTTATTGTTGAGGTAGCGAAAAAATTTTGATTCATGGTTACCCAACAGCAATACCACCTTGTATTGTTTCGAGCATTGAAACACGTATTTTACTGTCTGAGCGGCATAGGGCCCTCTGTCAATTAAATCTCCCATAAAGCAGAGGGTATCTTGTGAATTTATACCAACAGCAGCAATTAATTCTTGTAACTCTTCGAGACATCCGTGAACATCTCCAATAAAGACATATCGGGGCATACGCTACAAATTAAGCTTTGGTGATAACTTCGCATACCAAAGATACGGAAAAGCCGTAATTTCGTTTTTAGTTGCATTTGCACGCTGTTTAATAAAACCCTTAACATCTTTTATGCTTGAGTTCGCTTCAGTAAGTTTAAGTTTGATTTCAGTTTTTCTAATTGTAAAGAACAGTTTATGGGCATGGCCCATAGGCATCATTAGCAATATTTTATACGGAATATTATTTGTCGATAACAAAATATGGGGCAATGCACTCCTACAAGTAGTTTTTATTATTCAATCGGCTTATTGCTGGTACAACTGGAACAAACCCAATGAGTATCCCATTGCCTGGATGAAAACATCGGGCAGGTACCAATCGTTAGGGGCTTTTGGCTTATTATTTCTGCTAGTATTTGGCATATTGCATTTATCAGCGGGAGAGAAACTTCCGTATTTAGATGCCATAACGACCTCGCTCTGCATTATGGGCATGATTTTACTGGCCTACCGGAAAATAGAAAACTGGCTTTACTGGATGTGTGCAGATGCACTCTTTATTGGCTTTTTCTTTTTGAGTGGCTTATACATTCTTTCGGCGAGTTATATTGTATTTTTTTCACTGGCTACTTCAGGATTTATAACCTGGAGAAAGAAATCAACAAATACCTTTGTAAACAAGCAACAAGAAGTATAATGTGATGTTCACAAAGTTCTAATTTGAAAGCTGTCTGGGTAAACGAATTACTTAATTAACTTTCATTCGGTAGATGGTTAGTCTACCCTCATCAAACTGCCTTTCCCATTGATCAGGATGCACCAAAATAAAATTGGGAACAGGTGAAGTTTCGGTGTTTACCAACACGAATAAATTGTTCTGGTGGGGTAACGAATCGAACTGACCAAACTTGAAAAATTTCAACATCGCATACTCCCTAAACTGATTGTATATGAAATGGTTTTCAACAAACATTGAATCACATAATATGATTTTTTTCTCTGTTGAATTTAATAGTTCAAGCTGATGCTTTACCAGATTTCCGGTTTGCAAATTACCAACTCTGTAGTTTGAATTGCTGTAAACAAAGTAAATGCTCATAAAAGCAAAAGGTACAAGTACACTATATTTCCATAGTGAATTTTTCTGACTGAGATAGAGTGAAAGCATTATTGATACCAAAAAGGCAAAGAACAATGCCGATCTCAATGCAGAAACAGTATAATAATTAAATACGATCAGAAATGAAAAAACTGCTATCAAATAGATATAATATCTTTTACTACTATTAAAGATAAACCCAGCAGAAAGTATAGAAAAAGGCACAATCATTAATAGCCAAATGCGGTCTCTTGAAAATAGCATGCCGTAGTGTTTAGAATAGAAAACGCAAACAAATTCTATCAATAACGTGATGACATATATCGCAATGAACAATTGAAGCGAACCGAATGTATTTTTTCTTCTCAACTTGAAAAACAAATACAAACCCATAGCTAAAATAAATACATATCCTAATTGCTCATTGAACCACCGTAGGATAGAAGTACTGTATGTTCTTTGCAAATAGGCTGCGTCAGATTTAGAAAACAATTCATCTGCTGTATAAACATGCATAGCGCCATTAAGACGGAAGAATGGGTTGCCTGTAAATTTATAATAGGCTGTAAATACAATGCCCAGAGCAAATAGCCCAATGAAGATACTGTTCTTCCAAAAATTGAGATGCGTTCTTTTTACCAAATCATTTATAAATAGTATGACTATAAATGGCACTACCAGTATAGCCGTTTCTTTAGCTAAAAACCCGAAAAGAAGTGCACTTACAAAAATGATTGGATAAATGCCATTGCTTTTAGAACGAATTCGGCAATAATAAAGTACAAGAATAGCTGTACTACAAAAGAATGCCTCAATTATATCGGGAAATAATGCAATCGAATACGTGAGTTGAAAAGGATTTAACGCAATCAAAAATGTAGTTATAAGTGCAGTTGTATGATTGGTGAACTTCTTAACAACCAACCATACAATAACTATGGTCAAGCAACTTGCCAAAAGTGGCCAAAGTGCAATTGAATAGGGATTGATACCGAAAATAGCAAATAAAATACTCGTAGGAACATACACCGGAAATCTGTTCTGAAATTGATTGTAGTTATAATTGAACGATCCTCCAAAAAAGTTGTGAGCATGAAATGCATACCAGTAGTCATCACTGAAAGGCCATACTGGCTTTAACGCAAACCAAAGTGTGATGTGTAGTAAGAGAATAAGTACAATACCTATTTTCTTCATTATTATTTTGCAATAACACCCAGCTCTTTGCCTACTTTTTCAAAGGCTGCAATGGCTTTATCGAGGTGCGCTATTTCGTGGGCAGCAGAAAGCTGAACACGTATGCGCGCTTGTCCTTTAGGTACTACTGGATAGAAGAATCCAATTACATAGATGCCCTCTGCAAGCAGCTTTTCAGCAAACGTCTGGGCCAATTTTGCATCATAGAGCATAACTGGCACAATGGCGGAGTCACCTTCTTTGAATTCTAAACCTATCTTGCGCATGCCTTGTTTAAAGTAGGTGATGTTGCGTTCTAATTTGTCGCGCAGTGCGGTAGTTTCACTGAGCATATCAAATACGGCAATGGATGCACCTACAATGGCAGGGGCCAATGAATTACTGAATAAATAGGGCCTTGAACGCTGACGCAATAGTTCTATAATTTCTTTCTTACCTGTGGTAAACCCACCCATAGCGCCTCCCAGGGCTTTACCAAGGGTGCCTGTAACAATGTCCACTCGTGACATAACGTTTTTTAATTCGATGGTTCCGCGTCCGGTTTTACCTATGAAGCCTGTTGCATGGCTCTCGTCAACCATTACCAGGGCATTGTATTTATCAGCAAGGTCACAGATTTTATCTAAGGGGGCAACGTATCCATCCATAGAGAAAACCCCATCAGTCACAATCACTCGAAAACGTTGGGCTTGTGCCTTTTTTAGCTGGTCTTCTAAATCATTCATGTCAGAATTCTTGTACCTGTAACGTTGTGCCTTGCACAAACGCACTCCGTCAATAATTGAGGCATGATTGAGTTCATCTGAAATGATTGCATCTTCTTCTCCGAACAAGGGCTCAAATACCCCTCCGTTGGCATCAAAACATGCGGCATACAATATAGTGTCTTCGGTACCTAAAAATTGTGCAATCTTCGCCTCGAGTGTTTTATGAATATCTTGTGTGCCACAAATAAACCGCACCGATGACATTCCATATCCATGTTGATCAAGTGTTTTATGTGCTGCCTCAATTACACGGGGATGTGATGACAGTCCAAGGTAATTATTGGCGCAGAAAATAATTACTTCAGCCCCTAAGCTGGTTTTCACAACGGCACCTTGTTCGGTAGTAATAATGCGTTCACGTTTAAAAAGTCCGTTTTCTTCAATGGCCTTTAATTCGTTGCTGAGGTGTTGTTTAAAATTGCCGTACATACACTGAAAGTATTTGCAATGATTTAATAATAAGATTAAATAATGATTAAAATTTAGGTGTGTGAAAAGGTACAAAAAAAATTGTTAGTTTTTTTCGTACCTTTATTTATAGGTTTGTTTACTAGTTATTTTTATGAGAGTCGAAATTAATCGTGTGAATGATGCTTTTCACACCGAGGCCGTTGGCCCTAACGGGCAAAAAATTCAGTTTGATGGTTCAGCTGCAATAGGTGGGTTAGACGAGGGTTTTAGCCCTATGCAGAGTTTGCTCGCAGCCATGGGCGGATGCAGTGCTATTGATGTGGTTTTGATTCTTAAGAAACAAAAGCAAGTGTTAACTGCGCTTAAAATTATTATTGATGGTGAGCGCGAAGCAGGTAAAGAGCCTGCATTGTGGAAGACGATTCACGCGCAATTTATATTAACAGGGTCTCCCCTTGAAAAAGACAAGGCAGAACGTGCGGTTGCCCTTTCAATGGATAAATATTGTTCGGTTGCAGCAACCCTAAGGGCAGCTGGTGCAACCATAACCTATGATGTTATAACAAATGGATAAAACAACTTTTAATTTTGATCCAGCCAATAACACTGGACTGCTGTTGTGGCAGGCTTCTAACAAATGGCAACGCGAACTTAATAAGGCAATGGTTAAGCATCGGCTGACGCATGTGCAACTTTTGTTGTTAGGTGGTGTCTATTCACTTGGACAGGCTAAAAAGCATATTACACAAATGACCTTGGCCCAATTTTTAGGAATGGACAAAATGATGACCTCTAAAGTTTTACGCGCTTTAGAAAGCAAAAAGCTCATCAAACGTACTGTTGACAAAGCAGATAAACGTGCCATTCAGGTGGTGCTTACCAGCTTTGGCGATCAGATATTGAAAAAGGTGGCAAAAGATTTGAATCAATTTGAAGACACTTTTTTTGCTGGTATAAGTGACAAGCAAAAAAGTTTCAATAAGAAATTGAAGAAGCTTACCGAAGCAACTATTTCATAAAATTATCTGCAAAAAACTTAGAATAACCATCC
>Ga0364873_10141_pt1 | contig 46351 bp, 45 predicted proteins | sample ExccelAu500001D3_2_FD_206928 | JGI IMG/M metagenome (GOLD analysis project Ga0364873, IMG submission 206928) | Enriched cells from Trout Bog Lake Hypolimnion, Wisconsin, USA - BchlTB.Aug07.5000.01.D3 | ecosystem: Environmental > Aquatic > Freshwater > Lake > Hypolimnion/Profundal zone | place... | reverse complement strand
CTAGCTTTCGTGCATCAGCGTCAGTTGTGGTCCAGTGAGCCGCTTTCGCCACAGGTGTTCCTTCCGATATCTACGCATTTCACCGCTACACCGGAAATTCCACTCACCTCTCCCACACTCAAGCCCTGCAGTTTCTCATGCAGTCTATGAGTTGAGCCCATAGATTTCACATAAGACTTACAAAACCGCCTACGCACCCTTTACGCCCAATAATTCCGAACAACGCTCGCCCCCCTCGTATTACCGCGGCTGCTGGCACGAAGTTAGCCGGGGCTTCTTCTTCCGGTACCGTCATTATCGTCCCGATCGAAAGGAGTTTACGTCCCGAAGGACTTCATCCTCCACGCGGCGTTGCTGCGTCAGGGTTTCCCCCATTGCGCAAAATTCCCCACTGCTGCCTCCCGTAGGAGTCTGGACCGTGTTTCAGTTCCAGTGTGTCCGTGCGCCCTCTCAGGCCGGATACCGATCACTGTCTTGGTGGGCCATTACCCCGCCAACTAACTAATCGGCCGCGACCCCCTCCCAAAGCGAATTGCTCCTTTGACCCGTAGGTATTATGCGGTATTAGCTAAGGTTTCCCTCAGTTATCCCCCACTCTAGGGTAGGTTAGTCACGTGTTACTCACCCGTGCGCCACTTTACTCAGGTATTGCTACCCTTTCTCGTTCGACTTGCATGTGTTAGGCACGCCGCCAGCGTTGATTCTGAGCCAGGATCAAACTCTCGTTTGAAACCTGATGTCTTGCCTTCTCTGACGGAGGTCAGAGTCGGTTCGACGGCATCTGCGCATCTGTTCCTAAGGACAGGGTGCGCGCAGATACTCTTACCTTGTGAGAATGATCAAGCCAAACTTGATCCCTTCTCACGACTGGCATGTTCAACCAATTTGTCAAAGATCCTTCCGGCCGGTTCGCCTGAGCGGGGCCGTTGGATCGAGGCCCAAGCCCTAAAGCCGGGGTGTCCTCGAACTTGTTTGCGCTACTTGCCGGGTGTACTTCCGCACACTTGGCCGTTTTTACGCGAACCCTCCAAAAGTATCGAACTTTGGTCTCGATGTCAAGGATTAATTTCCTCGGCCCCGAAGGCGGTTCACGCTGCGCAAAATATCAAACATCAACCAGCAACAAATGCCCGAGCCACTAAGGCTCGCGGGAGATAAACTCCCGGGTCATGCAATGGCTTGTTCTCTCTAGGGTTTCCCTACAGGGGTTTCAGGGGCACTTGCCTCACCTGACCCAACGAACTAGTTCCATTACCTTGGCTTCCCACTTCCCTCTACGGGGCAGGCCATACGGCCACCGGGAGGCTCTCTTGCTCACACTGCAACTTTTCAAGAGTAGCACATGCCACTCCCGTTTGCAACCCGAACGCACACGAAACGTGCTGGCCTTGCTGCAACTTTCCGAGAATACCAAGGCTCGCACCAGAACGCAAGGCCCTAAAGCTGTGGAAACCTTCCGGAATCTGTGGGAAACGCTCTTTTGGGCGTGTCTTTCGACCACCGCAATCCGGTCCTGCTTTCCCTAGTGCCGCGGCAAAACTCCCAGGTCGGTCATCCCATTGATAAACAGCTGCATTGCCAGCGCCACAAGCAGCAGCCCCATGATGCGGACCAGGATGCGAATACCCGTCTCTCCCATGATCTGCCGCACCCGGTCCGCACTGGCCAGCACAAGGAAGCTCACCAGGGACGTAAATGTAATCGAGCCAAGAATCGCGCCCATCTCCCAGCACCAGAAGGTCGGCACCTGCCCCACCAGCACCATGACTGTCGAAATGGCGCCGGCTCCCGCCAGCATGGGCACGCCCAGCGGAACGATCCCGGCATCTTCCTTCACGGCCGCTTCTTCCGCGTCCCCGTGGGCCTCCTGCGTTCCCGAGCGCCTCGCCTGCAACATGTCCAGGCCGATCAGCAAAAGAATCAACCCGCCTGCAATCTCGAACGCCGGCAAGGTGATGCCGAACAGCTTGAAAATCATCTGCCCGCCCACGGCGAAACTGGTGAGCACGATAAAGCAGGTGATCGCGCCCTTGCGCGCCATGCGCTTGCGACGCACTGGATCCGCGCCATGCGTGATGGCGAGGAACGACGGAATAGTTGCAAATGGATCAACCAGGAAAAAGATGGAGCTCAACGCCAGCAGCGAGAACCGCACGATGGGCGCCGAACTGATTTCGTTCAGTGCAACTTCAGCTGGATTGGTCCACAACACCCATCAAGTATAGGACCTTCACGCACGCTGGCCGCGCAGGCTACTGCAGCTCGTCGAACGACTCAATCGCCATGTGTCCACGCGCATCATCCACCAGCGCATTCCCCGTTCTCACCACCAGTCGCGTCGTCATCCCCGCTTCGCGCGCCGGATCGAGTTCGCGCACCACGTCGGAGAAGAAACAGGCCTCGCCCGGCGCTACCTTCATCGCCGCCGCAATTGCCAAATAACTTTTCGCCGACGTTTTCGCGCCAGTCCTCGTGTCGAAGTAGTTGCTGACAAGAGCAGAGATATCGCCAAACGTTGAATAGCGGAAAAACAACTTCTGCGCATCCACCGAGCCGGACGAATAGATGGCCACACGCCCCCGTAGAGACCAGCGTTCCAAAGCCGGCGGCACATCGGCAAAAAGCTGTCCCTTCAGCACACCCGATTCAAAGCCCGACTTCCATATCCGTCCCTGCAGGCTCTTCAGCGCAGTCGATTTGCGATCGCGATCCATGAGCCAGTAGATGTATGTGAGCGCCGCGGGAATGAAGCTCGAAGAGCTCATGAATGGCTTCGCCGATGGGCTCGTCCCCACGCTCTTCTGCCCCCTCGCGAGACCGGGAGGCAACATCCGCGGCGCTTCAGGGTCCTCCTCCGCACGATTCTCCACCGAAAGCATCAGGAGGTCCCGCATGAGGCTTCCCTCTTCAAGAGATTGCTCAAGGCTTTCATGATTCTTCTGGATGTCGGCGATACCGCATTTGAGAAACGACTCAAAGTGCTTGCGAGCGTAAGGAAACAGTTGCTCTGCCACGAGTGAGATAGGAGCAATCGTTCCTTCCACGTCCAGCAGATAAACGGCAGGCAGGGGCTTGGTTGCGCTCATGCGCTCAGCGTGGAGTGCACGCGCGGACCCAGGTAGGCCGGGCCGAAGCAAAGCGGCTGATAGAGCCCGTCGACACCCGTCCCGGTGTAATGCGGCGTCCAGCCAGTCGTGTCCTGGAACCAGCGCACGGCACGAATGCGGCGTTCATCACACAAAGTAAACCAGTGCTTCGTTCCACACGGCACGCGCAGCATGTCACCGGGACCTACTTCCACGGAGGCAACACATTCGTCCAAATCGATGAAAAAGATTCCGCGGCCCGCCAAGATGAAGCGCACTTCGTCCTCTGAGTGCGTGTGTTCCTTGTCGAAGCGCGCCAGCATCGCGTCCAGCCCCGGCGTCTCCGGACGGACGTCAATGACATCTGCAGTCGTGTAGCCGCCCCGCCGTTTCATCTCCTCGATTGGCGCGGCAAATGCCGCCAGAACCTCGTCTGCAGGCGCCATGTCCGCGGCGTTCTCCGGCAGGATGCTCAAGTCCCAGCGCTCGTAGTCGATGCCAAGGCCGGCGAGCGTCGCGCGAATCTCCTGCTCCTCGCGAACAACTGTGCCTTCGTTCGTGTTCGTGCGTGATGGGATGCGCAAAACAGCCATGCAGGCTCCTTGTTTTAAAGATCGATGAGCGTCTCAGGCTGGCCGGCGAGCAAGCGGCGTTCTTCCACCTGGAACAAAAACTCCAGGGCCTCCAGGTGCCGCCGCGCTTCGGCCACCGATTGTCCCCAAGTATAAAGCCCATGACGGCTCAGCAGAACCCCATGGGCATTGGGGTTTGCCTCCAGTGCATCTCCAAGCTTGCGGCTCAGTTCGTCGTAATCCTGTGAGTTCTCGAGAATGGGGACGCGCTCAATATGCGCATGGGTCGTCACGCCCGACAGCCCCTTCAATATCTCGTAGCCTTCGATCGGCACATACCCGCGCGGTGCAAAGCGTGCTGAGATCAGCGTGTTCCACACCGTGTGCACATGGAGAATGGCTCCCGCATCCGGCCGCGCGCGATAGAGCACAAGATGCAAAGCGGTTTCTGCCGACGGCTTGACCCCGGGTGTCTGCACAGCGCCTGAAAGGTCCACTTCCAACAGGCCTGCTGGTGTCAGCGTGCCCTTGTCGAGCCCGCTCGCGGTAACCAGGATGCGGCCATCCACGCGCACGCTGAAGTTGCCGCTGGTCGCCGGAGCCCAGCCCTGCGCATAGCACCACCGCGCCGTGGCGCAGAGTGATTCTTTGGCAGATTGGAGTGCTTCCGTAGCGGGGACCATACGTACTCGCAGTGTAGCAAGACCACGTACGGCGGCGACTCTATCCAATCCCGACCGGCCCTACAATAGAATCTTGCCCGCAGAGGACCAACGCGACCGGCTTGACGTGGTGCTCGTCTCGCCGCGCAATCCGCTCAACATAGGAGCTGTCGCGCGCGCTATGGTGAACTTCGGCTTCTCGCGCCTCGCGGTCGTGGCGGCCTATGCGCCGCATTGGCGTGAAGCGCGCTCGGCCGTAGGCGCGCCCGGGCTGCTTGCTTCCGCGCGGGAGACTGATTCGCTCACCGAAGCCATCCGCGATTGCACACTGGTTGCGGGAACGGGAACGCTCACTTATCGCAAACCTGAGCAAACCGTCGTGCGTCTACCCGACCTGGCTCCGCTTGTGCGCCGCGAACTCCGCAACGGTGGCCGCGTCGCGCTCGTCTTCGGACCGGAGAAGCACGGCCTCTCCCGAGAAGATCTTTCCCATTGCCACCTGCTGGTGGAAATTCCCACCGATGCGCGCCAGCCCTCGATGAATCTTGGCCAGGCCGTCGCGGTCTGCCTCTACGAAATGGCCTCCCGCGCCTTCTCTGCGCAAGAAAAACCGCTCGCGGTAGAGGTGGTCTTCGACGACAAGGGCCCATCTGCAGCATCTGCCCGCCTCGATCTTCTCGCTGGCGTCGTTGAAGAGGCGATGATTGCCGCCAATTACTCCCCGGTCCGCATGCGCGAGGCCAATCGGCACGATCTCCGCCTGCTCCTGCGCAGGCTTCAGCCTTCTGAGCGCGACACCAGGCGCATCCTCGGCATATTCCGGAGAATTCTCTGGCGGCTCCGCCGTTGAGATATTTCCGCCTTTTTTCTCGACTCGAAAGAGTTCCTCTTCGCCATCAGGCGCATCAACCCCGTTACGTTACAAAGGTGGGACAAGCCGGGGAATCCCTTCGACTTCGCATTCTGATACCTGTTAAAGTGACGCTCAAAGGCTCCCCCTATGACGCTTTCGATCCTCCGCGCTCTTTTGCTGTCTTCAACCCCCGCAAGGGCGCGCCGGGCAGCCGCAATTGCGCGCGTCGTCCTGGTGCTCGCCGTCGCACTCGGCGCATCCTCCCAGGAGCCTGTACCCGCGACGCCGGCGCAATCGCCCGCTCAGACCGATACCACTCCGCAGCCGGCAGCGCCCGCACAGACCCCGGCCCAGCCGGATGCGACTCAGCAGCCTGTCACTCCACCTGTCACTCCGCCGGCCAAGCCTGACGATAATCAGCAGCCCGCAACACCCGCTCAGCCTGACGCCGCACAGCAGTCCGCAAGCCCGGTCGCGACTTCGCCAACGGCGGACAGCTCTGCGCAAACTCCGTCCTCGCAGGATACATCGGCTCAGCCCGCTTCCGCACCGGCAGCCGGCAGCCAATCTGATGCGCAGAAGATTGACAAGGCGGACTCAGATCGGTCTGCCAAATCGACCAGTGAAGAGGCCGGCAGCGTTACTGAGGATGAGCTCAAGACGATGCTTATCGGCAAGCCGCTTTTTTTGCGCAACGGCTACCTCTTTGACCAGCTCAGTTACAACGAACTCGGCATGTTGATTGGCAAGTCGCCGCATGCTTCCTACACTCTGTCCGCTGTGCAGATCGACAAGGTACGGCTCACCAAACACAAACTGGAGTTGGAAGGTGCGCGCTACGGTCTGCACTTTCTTGGCGCGCTCGCGACGGAAGATCCGGCTACGGCCATGGACCGCGTAAAGATCACGCCGAAGAAGAAAATGCTCAAGATCACCATCGACCGCGAGATCGTCATCAAGCCCAGGAAGCCGAAGCCGGTCAAACCCGTTAAGGCAAGGCCCGCCGACGCGCAGGTAGTCCAGTCAAAAGAGTCCATCGCCAAGGCAACCGCAACCCTCGCGCCGGTCATGCCGGAACCGGTTCCGGCATCGGCCTCTGACGCAATGGCAACCGCAGCTCAGACGCCCGGTGAGCAGCCGGCCGGACCTCAAGCCGCTGAAGCCGCCAAGACGGCCGACACCAACGCCGCCGCATCCCCCGCTGGAGCCGCTCCTACGTCCGACGCAGCTCAACCCGAAGCGGCCGATGCCGATCAGGGCAAAGCCGAGATGGCTGCGGCACCCAAGGAGGAGCGGCCCGCAGATCCCAACAGCGTCACCTTTACGCTGTCTCCCGCGCATGCCGCAAAAATTCTCAAAAAAGCCATCAACAATGTCTTCGCCACTGGCCTCGACGATCGCATGATGGCTTCCATGCCCGATTTCTGGAAGCTCTACTACCAGGCCGCGCAAGCCAAGACCGATTACCAGCCTGCGGATCCGGCTGTCCTGCGCCAGAGCATGGTGGACGATAAGGCAAAGCTCACTTCTACGTTTGAGCCGGCGTCGAATCAGTACGCGCAAGACAATGGCGTCGCCGGAATGGCTCTCTACCACGTGGTCATTGGCCCGGACGGTGCACCGGGAGAAGTTGCCGTTGCCCGCCCCATCGGTTTCGGCCTCGACGAGAATGCGGTCACTGCCATCAAGGCTGCAAAGTTCTCTCCCGCCACCAAAGACGGCAAGCCCGTCCCCGTCCTGCTCGACCTCGTGGTGCAGTTCAGAATCTACTCCAAGCGCACTTCGATCATCCGCATTCCCGGCCAGGAAGATAATCCCGCGGCGCCGATCTTGCCTGGCCCCTACACAGCCCACGAAATGGCTGTAAGGAGAAGAGAATCACAACAACAGCAACAGCAGCAACCGTCTTCGAACTGATCCAGCGCGGAGCTGCGACGGAACTCTCCGATGCCCTCGCGGCCAATGCCGCTTTGGCATGTTCCCGCAATCCGGATGGTGTCTCTGCACTCCTCTGGTCTGTTTACTGCGGCCGGCCGGCCCTACGCGAGTCTCTCCTCGCCTCGCGCGCGGCCCAGTCAGTTCCCCTCGACATCTTTGAGGCAGCGGCCATCGGCGACGTCGCCAGTCTGCAATCGATTCTCGCCGCCGCGCCCGATTCCACCTTTGAGTTTTCTCCTGACGGGTGGACGGCTCTCCATCTGGCCTCAGGCTTTGGAACTCCCGGCGCTGTCGCCGCTCTGCTTTCCGCAGGCGCGGACGTTAATTCCCTCAGCCGCAATCCCCAGAAAAACCTGCCGATTCATGCCGCCGCAGCACTGGGCAAGAATCCGGACACTGTCAATCTGCTGCTCGCCAACGGCGCCCAGGCCAATGCCCCGCAGGCCGGCGGCTTCACCGCCCTGTTTTCGGCTGCCGCCGCCAACTGCCGCGATCTGGCCGAAACGCTCGTCGCCCATGGAGCCGATCCCGCCCACAAAAGCGATGCCGGCAAAACGGCTGCCGACTTCGCCCGTGAACGGGGTCACCTGCAGATGGCTGTCTGGCTCGAATCTCTCTAACACCCAGCCCGCTCCCGCGGCTACAAGGTCGGCTCAAGCTGATACAAATTCAGCGAGCGCAAACAGAAAGTACAAATGTCTTACGAAACCTTACGAACGTAATACAGTGTACGACGGCGCCGGCCAAAACGTAAGACCGGCCGTAAGACGCTGTCCCACAACGTGTCTTACCGTCTTACATTCCGCCTTACTGGCTGTCTTACAAACCCGGCGAGCTTCCCAGTCGCTCACTCCTCTCTCTTCATCAGCTCCTCAAGCTTCGCCTTGTGCTTCACGGCTCGCCCCACACGCGGCTCCGTCGAAAGCACGCGCCCCGGCTTCGGCTGCCCCACCCGCTCCCGGGCGTTGGCCTTCACCGCCTTTGTCGCTGAAAACACCCTTGGTTTTCGTTTCTTCACGGCCTTGCGTTTCCCCCCTCCAAAAGACGAGTATGGAGTAGATTGAGCCCAAGGGGAAGAACCGGGCTCGTGGAGTGAGATGGAAGAACGGGATTTTTTTAACGAAACCACAGAACTCCGGACTCATACCCTCACCTGCCCCAAATGTGGTCAGGCCGCCGAATACAAGGTCACCTGGGTCGTACGCCGCAAACGCGCCCAACTGTCCGGCCGAGCAGACGAGCGCGACCGCGCCCGCTTTGCCAAGGCGCAGTCGTACATGGTCCGCCGCGACGACAAGCTCTCCTGCGCCAACGTCCGCTGCCGCAAACCATTCGAAATCACGCAGCTCCAGTCGCTGGCGTTTATCAACGAATAGCCCTGCCCAGCGCGGTCTCAAGCCCAGCCGAACCCACTGGCGCGTGCCAGCCGCCTTGTGATTCAATCAGACTAAGGATGCGCGCAGCCTCGAGGCCAAAATCTCTGGCCCCTGCCCGCCTCCTTGAACTTCAACTGGAGAGACACCATGGCCAATTCTCTGCTTCCCCCCGAAGAGCGTCACCTTACGCCCGACCAGGTCGAGGCGCTCGACAAACGGCGCGACCTTGGCCACACCCTCCTCGTCATTGCCGGCCAGTTTGCGGTCATCGCCACCGTCCTACTTCTCTGGGTCGGCCAGGACCTCAGCTATTCGCCTGGCTGGGCTCACCCGATGGCCTATTACTTCTTCGTCGCGCTCGCCATTATCGCCGTCTGCGGGATCACCGGCATCGCGCTCCGCAAGGGCACTCCCCGCATCGACTAGGTTGCGGGTGCTGCCCCGCCCTTCGCACCGCCGTGCACGGGCGCATGAATCGGTATAGCCTTGTAGGTGCGAATGGCCCTTGCTTCCCTAACCGGTCTCACCTCCGCCACGCCCGCCCCAAGGCTCGCTGACAGCCATGGCCGGGTGATCCATGATCTGCGCGTTTCCATCACTGACCGCTGTAACTACAAGTGTGTCTATTGCCGCACGGGCGAAGTCGGTGCCCAGTATCCCGAGCTTGCCATCGAAGAGTATCTCCGCCTGATCCGGCGGTTCGTTGCCCTCGGCATCACCAAGGTCCGCCTCACTGGTGGCGAGCCCCTGCTCCGCCGCGGATTGATCGAGCTCGTATCCGAGCTCAAGTCCCTGCACACGCTCACCGGCGAGCCGCTTGACCTGGCCCTCACTACCAACGGACATCTTCTCGAGGATCTGGCCGCGCCCCTCAAGGCTGCCGGCCTCGATCGTGTCACCGTCAGTATGGACGCCGTCGATGCCCCGACCTTTGAGCGCATCACCCGCATCCCGGGCAGTTTTCAAACTGTGCTGCGCGGCGTGCGCGCTGCCCGTACCGCAGGCCTGACGCCGCTCAAGATCAACTGCGTTCTCCTGCGTGGCTTCAACGACGATCAGGTCGAGGGCTTTGCCCGCTTCGCTCGCGAAGAAGGTGTCGTCGTGCGCTTCATCGAGTTCATGCCCATTGAAGAAGGCCGCCTTTGGACACCCGAAATCGTCGTCACCCTCAAGGAGATCGTTGACCGCATCGGCAGAGTCCTGCCTCTCGTCGAGCTCCCACCGCGCGAGGCCAGCGAGACCGCACGCCGCTACACCTTTGCTGACGGTGTGGGCGAAATCGGCATCATCGCCCCCGTCAGCCAGGCCTTCTGCGGCGCCTGCAGCCGTGTCCGCCTCACTTCCGACGGCAAAATCCGCACTTGCCTCTTCTCCCAGGTCGAACACGACCTCTACGGCCGCTTGCGCGCCGGGGCCGACGACCGGGAACTCGAAACCTACATCCTGCGTACCGTTGAAGGAAAGGAAGCGCGTCACCACATCGGTGAGCCGGGATTTCTCAAGCCATCCCGGTCCATGGTCCACATTGGGGGCTGACGGCTAATCCTCTTCCAGGGACGCGCCGGCCGCCTGCAAACTTTGGCGAGCTGCCATTTATTGAGCCCTAACCGCTCTCTTCAGCAAGTGTGTGAGAATGTACGTGAAATCCTCCCCTGGGTTCGCCAATGACAAATGAGACTGAAGGGCGCATCCCGCTCGAAGACCTGCTGGTCTTCCACCAGCTGGCGCGCTCGCTCAACTCGAGCTTCGACCTCGACACCATCCTTCGCACCATCCTCGAGCACATGGAGCGGATCATGGAGGCCGAGCTCTGGACCCTCCTTATGCTCGACGAGGCCACCCAGGAGCTCTACTACGCGATCGCGGCCGGCGGCGAGCAGGATGCGCTCAGCGGCTTGCGCGTCAAAGTCGGCGAAGGTGTCGCCGGCTGGGTAGTCCAACACGGCGAAACCCTCATCGTGCCCGAGGCCGTCGACGATCCGCGCGTCCAGGATGAAGCCAACGGCAAACCGAAGGCTGTCCGTTCAGTCATTGCACTGCCCTTGCGTGGCCGCAAGGGAACGCACGGCGCCATCGAAATCTACAATCCCCGCGCCGACCAGATGACCGACTACACCATCGCCTTCCTCCACATTCTGGCCGACCACGCTGCCATCGCCATTGAAAATTCCCACGACGTGTCCCGCATTCAGCAGCTCACCATCACCGACGACACCACCGGCCTCTACAACGTGCGCCACCTCTACAATGTGCTTGGCCGCGAACTGGTCCGCTCCAGCCGCCACCAGATGCCCGTGAGTCTGGCGTTCCTCGACCTCGATCGGTTCAAGCTCGTCAACGATGTCCACGGCCACCTGGTGGGCAGTGAGTTACTGGCCTCCACCGGCAAGCGGCTACAGGAACTCGCCCGCAAGCAGGATTGGTGCTTCCGCTACGGCGGAGACGAGTTTGTCATTCTCATGCCCGATACCGGTGCAGAGGATGCGCTCGACCTCGCTGACAAGCTTCTCGATGCACTCATGACCACGCAATTCCACATGAAGAACGGACTTGAGCTCACCGTGCATGCAAGCGTGGGACTCGCCACAGCGCCCGTTGATGGCACCACTGTACACACCGTCATCGGAGCTGCTGACGCCCGCATGTATCTCGTCAAGAACAACGGCCGCGGCCACGTCTGGCATCCCTAGGCTGTTTGGGCAACGGCCAACGACCTCTCGCGCCTAGTAGCCCAGGTGCTTCTCCACCACGTTCTTGAGCGGCTCGCCGTCACTGAACCGCTCATACTGCGCGAGAAAAAACTTCATCGCATCGTTGAGCCAGTCCTTCGTGTTATCGGCGCAGTGCGGAGAAATGAAGACATTCTCCAGCTTGAAGATCGGGTCGTCGGCTGGTATCGGTTCCTGCTCGAACACGTCCAGCCCCGCCCCCCTGATCCTTCCCGCTTCGAGCGCATGCACCAGCGCCGCCTGGTCCACCACCGGCCCCCGGCCAATGTTGATCAGCACCGCGCTCGGCTTCATCGCCGCAAACGCGGCATCGCTGATCATGTGATGCGTCTCAGCGGTCAGCGGCAGAGCCACAACAACGTAGTCGCACTGCCCAAGCATCGTTGCCATCTGCTGCAGCGGAAAGAACTCCGCAATCAGGGGATCGGCCGACTTCGGCGCATGGCGCTTGATCGCCAGCACGCGCATGCCCATCGCATGCACTCGGTCCACGACGGCCCGGCCGATATCGCCGTAGCCCACAATGCCTACCGTTTGCCCTGCAATCTCCTCCACGTCGAACTGTTCCCACCGGCATGCCTGCTTGTTCCGCAGCATGCGCGGCATGTCTTTGGCGAAGTAGAGAATCATGGCCAGGGCAAACTCTCCCAGCGACTGCGAAAAAACTCCACTACCGTTGGTCACCGGAACTGCGCTCTCCACAAGTTCGGGGAATAGTGTCTTGTCCAATCCCGCCGAGCGCGAGTGCACCCACCGCACCTTTGGCGAAGAAATAAATGCCTGCCGCAAAATTTCCCGTGGGCCCGCCCAGTGCAGAATCACCTCTGCCTGCTTGGCTTCTTCTGTCAGCTCTTCTACCGAGTGAACCAGAACATGCGGCACCGCCGAAAGCATTTTAAGCTGCGGGTCATCGGCATTTGAAATCGCAAGGACAAGCGGCTGCTTCTTCATCGAAAGAGAAATCTCCTGTGTGTTGTTACGCGCATCGCCGTGGAATCTCCGGCGTCTTTACTTTTTCGTATCTCCGCCTACCTGGATCACAACGTACTTCGCCGGGCCGTAGCCCACATTTCTCACAAAGTGATTCGTCCCGAAGGCAACATAGATGACGCTGCCCGGCCCAGCGCGCTCCTGCTTGCCGTCGTGGTTGAACTCGAGCGTCCCCTGCTCCACCACGATGAACTCCGAGTGTTGAATTTTGTGCAGTGCTGGCGGCACAGTCCCCGCGGGCTGCATGCTCTCGTGCGCGCCCACTTGTTCTCCGGTTGCAAGCGTTCCGTTGAACACAACCCGGCTTTCCGCGCCGTTAGGCATCGTTCTCGCCTTCATCTGGTCGTAGTCGAATACCCGCGGGCTCGCGAGCGGATTGTCCGCGCTCGCTGGTGCCTGGGCAGGCACGCGTATCGCCGCGCAGCTCAAAAGCATCGCCAGGGAAAGGGATAAACGAATATTCATTTTGACCTCCACTTCGAACCGCTCAAGCCAGTGTAAACGGGCGATCGGCGCAATCGAGGTCAAACGCAGGCTCTAAGCTCATCCGGTGATATGGACCGGGTGGTCCAGATGGAAGGTGAGCATTGTCTCTGCCGGCAAAAAGATCTGCTTGTTGCCCGTGAAGGCGCCGCCGGCCGTTCCGGCTCCACCGCCTGCAAGCGCACCGATGGCGACTCCCTTGCCGCCCCCGGCCAACCCGCCAATCAACGCGCCCAGGCCAGCTCCGCCGCCAATGAACGCCGCGCTGCGCTTGCCCTTGCCTTTTTCCGCGCGGTCCACTGAGCTGGTTGCCACCGGGTAGCTGCCCCAGTTCGTGTGTACTCGTTCAAGGCGGATCGCAAGGTAAGCACCGCCTTTGAGCTTGCCCAGGGCCTTGGCGTCAATCACCGTACCCTCGGCGCGCGCGCCTCTTTGAATCACAGTCTGCCCGTTCACTTGAACGTCCTCGGCGACTGTTGCGCCAAAGTTGTCTCCAGGGCGCGAGATCTTCGATCCCAGATCCTGGTCGAGCCTGACACGAATCCGAGTTCCTTCCGGAAGATCGATCGCTTGCTGCGGCGCTGCGCCCGAGTTAGGCTGTTGCCCGGCGGCTGCACCGGCCGGCGCAAAAGGTCCAGTCTGCGCTGGTTGCGGTTGTCCACTCGCGCTGTTGGCCTGCGGCACATTCGACGGCGCGCCGGATCCGGTCGCCGCTGAGCCTTGTGGAGAGTTGGCAGAAGAGGTGGGCGAAGAGTTGGCTTGTTGCGTATTCGTCTTGCATCCGCTCAATGAGATCGTGGCGGCAAGCGCCAGTGCGGCAAAAGGCATCCCTGTATGAAATCGATTCATATCTCGAACTCCTTGGTGGCGTTTTTTCGAAGGCCCGGGTGACCGGGGTTGCACGGGTTTGAAAATGCAACCGGAACGCCCAGCAAGGTTAGAGGCAGGACTGGACTCTGGGGTTGGCAGCCCAGCAGAGTCCAGGAGTTACTTTAGATTTCCTGGAACTAGATATCCAGGTTCTTCACGTCGAGCGCGTTGTCTTCAATGAACTTTCTGCGCGCTTCCACATCCTCACCCATCAGCGTGGTAAAGATGGCGTCGGTTTCGGCAATGTCTTCGAGCTTGACGCGCAATAGCGTGCGCCGCTCCGGATCCATTGTCGTCTCCCACAGTTGGGTCGAAGTCATCTCGCCCAGCCCCTTGTAGCGCTGCACCTGGTAGTCCTTCTTGCCCTGCTCAACGATGTAGGCAAACAACTCGCGTGCCGTCGCTTTCTCCACCGGGTCACGCGAAATTTTCGAGTTGCGCCGAGACTGCTTCGTCTCGGCCTGCGCCTCAACTTCCGCAGGCTCAGCTTCGGCCTCATCGGTAGCTTCTGCAGCTTCCACCGCTGCGCTTTTCTGTGCGTACTCAATCAAGAACGGCGGTTCCAGAAACTCCTTGATCAGTGTGTACTTCGCCATCATCTGCCGGAACTCGGGGCTGGAGCAGAGCGTCCAATCGATGCAGCGCGTGGCGCCCTGCGCATCCGTAAAGCATATCGACCAGGTGTGGTGCTCTTCGTCTTCCAACGGCTCGCCCACTTTGAACTGGAATTCGTCTGCAAGCCCACTGAGCTCGCCATGCAGTTGCGCCAGCTTCGGTGGAACGTCGCTCTCTTCCTTCGAAGCAAAATCGGCGCGATGGATCAGTTCCGCGCGAGCCAGCAGTTCGGTCAGCTTCTCGTTGCGAATCCGCTTGTCCACCTTCTCCACAAAACCCAGGTACTCGTTCAGCGTCGCCATAAAGCGCGTCAGGTCCGCACCTGCAATCTTGCTCGCGGCCTCGCCGTGACGCACCACCATGCCCTCTGACGCGCGATTCACCATCACTTTCACAAACTCGCGGTCGTCCTTGATGTACTGCTCAAACCGGCCCTTCTTGATCTTGTACAGCGGCGGTTGCGCAATGTAGATGTTGTCGCGCTTGATCAACTCCGTCATGTGACGGAAGAAGAACGTCAGCAGCAGCGTGCGGATGTGCGAACCATCCACGTCGGCGTCCGTCATCAGGATGATCTTGCCGTAGCGGATCTTGGTCGCGTCAAAATCGTCCTTGCCAATGCCGCAGCCCAGCGCCGTGATCATGGCGCGAATTTCCTCGTGGCCCAGCATCTTGTCGTACCGTGCCTTCTCCACGTTCAGGATCTTGCCCTTCAAAGGCAGAATCGCCTGGAAGCGCCGGTCGCGGCCTTGCTTGGCCGTCCCGCCTGCGCTTTCGCCCTCCACAAGGTAGAGTTCGCAGCGATCCGGATTGCGTTCCGAACAGTCCGCCAGTTTGCCCGGCAGGCCGCCGCCGTCCAGTGCGCCCTTGCGCCGCGTCAGGTCGCGCGCCTTACGGGCCGCCTCGCGCGCTCGTGCTGCTTCAATCGCCTTGTTGATAATGCGCTTGGCGATCGGCGGGTTCTGCTCAAGAAACGCGCCAAGTCGCTCGTTTACAAACGCCTGCACCGTCCCGGCAATGTCGGAGTTCAGCTTGCCCTTGGTCTGGCCCTCGAACTGCGGCTGCGGCAGCTTCACGCTCACCACGGCAACCAGCCCCTCGCGCACATCGTCGCCGCTCAGGTTCTCCTTCAAATCTTTGAACAGTCCCAGTTGCTGGCCGATCGCGTTGATCGTGCGCGTCAGCGATGTCCTGAACCCCGAAAGATGCGTGCCGCCGTCCACCGTGTTGATGTTGTTCGCAAAGCTGAACACCGTCTCGGAATAGCTGTCGTTGTACTGCAGCGCGATCTCGATCTCCACACCGTCGCGCATCGCTTCCATCATGATCGGCTTGTCGTGCAGTACCGTCTTGCCGCGATTCAAATGCTTCACAAACTCGGCGATGCCGCCCGCATAGCGGAACTCCGCCCGCCGTGCTTCTCCGGTCTTCGCATCCGCTGTGCGCTCATCCGTCAGCGTGATTTCAAGCCCCTTGTTCAGGAAGGCCATCTCCCTCAGCCGTTGTGCCAGCGTGTCGTAGTTGAATTCGGTTGCTGCGAAGATTGTCTTGTCGGGCAGAAAGTGAACCTTCGTCCCGCGCCGCCTGCTGGTGCCTGCCTTGCGCAAATCGCTCACCGGCGCGCCGGCACTGAAGTCCATCTCCCATGTGTGCCCATCGCGCCAGATCTCCACGTTGAATTCCTGCGAAAGCGCATTGACGCAGCTCACGCCCACTCCGTGCAGACCGCCGGAAACCTTGTACGTCGATGCGTCGAACTTGCCGCCCGCGTGCAGCTTTGTCAGAACCACCTGCACCGCAGGCATCATCTTGCCGTTGCCCACTGGCATCAGGTCCACTGGAATCCCGCGGCCATCATCGACAACCGTGATCGAGTTGTCCACGTGGATCACTACGTCGATCTTCTTGCAATAGCCGGCCAGCGCTTCGTCCACTGAGTTGTCTACGACTTCGTAAACAAGATGGTGCAGTCCCATTTCGCCGGTCGAGCCAATGTACATAGCCGGTCGCAGGCGAACTGCTTCAAGACCTTCTAGGATCCTGATGTTTTCGCCGGTATAGCTTCCGCTGTCGCCAGTGTCGCCCGGCTGGGAATTCTCGTCGGGTACATCGATCGCCAATGTCTTAGTCGCCATAGTTTTCCATTTGCAGTGCTGTTTTTGTAACTGCGCGCCCCACCCTGAAACCGGGGATGACTCCGGATCGCGATTCCGCCACAAAAATCGGGGTTTAAGCGTCTGAAAAGCGGGGGTTTCGATGCCCCGAAACATAAGCTTATTTTAACATGCGGGACATCCCAAAAAGAGTGCATAAATAGGGCCCTTCAAGCCATTTTAGAGCCTCGATTTCGAAGATTTATTTGACTCGGTATGGTGACGATAGTAACGTGAATAGTTACTAAGTACTTATATATCTGAAAATATTGGACTTGATTCAAAAATTAGTCTACCATTTTGCTAGCTTTTCCAATCATTTCAAGCGCATCTCAAACAAGAAGGAGTTACCTCCGATGAAACTCGCTATCCGCACACTCGCCATTTGCCTCGTCGTTACCGGTGCTGCCGGCGCTTCACTCTCGCCCGCAACCTCGCATGCTGTTACCAGCCGTCAGGCCGGCAACAGCGCCCTGCCGGTGCCTATCTGTGGCCCTTGGGTGCCCTGTCAGCCCGGCCCCGATGGCAATCTCCGCTAGACGCCAGCGGTAACACGAAAGTGGCAGCATCTACGCTGCTTTCACGGTTGAGTGACAGCGGTCATAGGAGCTATTCTGAGAGCGTTCTTAGAATCGCGAGTAGGCCAAAATGTCTTCTCAACTCGCAATGTCGGTCATGAGCGCAGCGGAGTTCGGCCTCTGGGCTTCGCTCGCGTTCCTGTTTTGGAAGCGCAAGCTCTATCGCCGCTTCCCTTACATGGCCACCTACCTCGGCCTTCGCGTGGCCTCCACGCCCATGCTTCTTTCTGCCCTCTACGTGCAGTCAAAGCCATGGGGCCAGGGCTACTACTGGCTCTATTTCTTCCCCTATTGGGCGGTCTACATCGCCAGCGCGGTGCTCCTGCTGTTCGTTTGCATTGAGGTTTTCCGCTCTGCTCTGTCGGCACTGCCTGGGTTGATGAAAATCGGCATCGTCATCTTCCGCTGGGCCATCTTGGTCTCGGTTGTGCTCACGTTCTCTTCGATTTCCTTTGTGCACCGGGGCCTGGCCGCTGTGCCAGACGTCGCTGTCGGCCTCATGCGCTCGGTCAGCATCCTCGAGCTTTGCCTGTTGGCCTTTCTCTGCCTCAGCATGAACGCGCTCCGGCTCACCATCCGCGACATGGCCTTCGGCATCGCCCTCGGCTTCGGCTTCATGTCAACCAACGACTTCGTCTTTGCCGCTCTGATCCCAAGAGAGCCCCTCATGACTTCAAAACTGCAATTTGTCTATGAAGCCATGATCCTGGTTGCGCTCGCCGTCTGGGTGCTCTACTGCGTGCTTCCTGAGGCTGTGCGCAAGCCGGTCATGATGCCCGCCAACTCAACCATCTACCGCTGGAACGAAATTGCTTCTGCCCTCGGTCATACTGGTACGCAGATCGCCGTCCAGCAGCCCGCCAACAGCTTCTTCCTCACAGACGTTGAGAAGGTCGTTGAAAAGGTCCTCACCCGCAACCTCAAGGGTCGCGAGTCTGAGTCCTAGAGTGGCGTCCGCGTTTGACCACGCGGCTCACGATTTTACGGAGGAAAGGCCTCCATTCAGCAACACGCTGAAACGAGGCCAGTGACGACAAAGGCCACGGCAACCGCCGTGGCCTTTGTCTTTCCTCTTCAGCCGAAGTTACTCGGCCGCTACTGGTTCGATGGACGCAAAACGTCCGCGTTCGCCGCGATCCACAAACTTCACCCGGCCCGTGACCTTCGCAAAAAGCGTGTCGTCGGAACCGATGCCCACGTTTACACCCGGCTTGATGCGGGTTCCGCGCTGGCGCATGATGATCGAGCCGCCGGTCACAAGTTGGCCACCAAAGGCCTTCACGCCCAGCCGCTGTGCATTTGAATCCCGTCCGTTTGTGGAGCTGCCTCCACCCTTTTTATGTGCCATTGCTCAATCCCCTTCTGAAAGTTTCGCCCGCGCCTACTTGGCTGCGGTGTAGGTCACGCCGTCGGCTTCAATTGCCTTGATGCGCACCTCGGTAAAGTTCTGCCGGTGTCCTTGCAGCTTCTTGTACTGCTTCTTCCGCTTCAGGTGGAACACCAGGATCTTGTCGCCACGGCCTTCGCCCAGCACTTCCGCCGTCACCTTTGCCATGGCCGGATTCGCCACGATTCCAGCGTCGCCGCTCACCGCAAGCACGTCGCTGAATTCGATCGTCTCGTTCTCCGACGCTGCGGTCTCAATCTTCACTACGTCGCCGGGCGCCACGCGATACTGCTTCCCGCCGGTGCGAATCACTGCATACATAACAAACCCTCCGGCACACTGGTCCTTGAACCAGGTGCAAATCGTAAACCTGTGTGCTCGATGGGGCGGATACAGACAGTAACTGCATCGGAACGAGGGCCGCACACACGCCATACCCGGCGGTGAACCCTGACAAACCCGCACTCCCACAAGGGAGTGCATCGCCAAACTCTACAATTCTATCGTCAAAGCGCCATTGGGGTCAATTCAAAGCATATCCAGCCCCTGCTTGCGTTTCGGATCCGGAAAAACCCGGTCAATTTCGGCTAAATCCTCGTCATCCAGGTTCAATTCCACGGCCGCGGCATTCTCCTCAACGTGGGCAATCGAGCTAGCCTTGGGAGTCGCCACAACCGGCTGCCGCAAACACCAGGCCAGCGCCGCCTGTGCCGGGGAAGCCCCATGCTTCCGACCAACTGCCTTAAGCGCCGGCGACGCCAACAGCCTGCCGCCTTGTCCAACTGGTGAATAGGCCATCACCGTAACGCCATGGCCCGCGCACCATGGCAGCAAATCGAATTCGATTCCCCGATGTTCCGGGTTGTAGAGCACCTGATTCACCTGGCAGCCATCGCCGCCCGGAACCCTGAACAACTCCTCCATGTCGTCCACGTCGAAGTTCGAAACGCCCCACGCCTTGATCTTTCCCTGCTTCAACAGCCGCTCAAAGCCCGCAACCGTCTCACCCACCGAAAATCGCCCGCGCCAGTGCAGCAGGTAGAGATCGAGAGCCTCTACCCCAAGCCGCTTCAGGCTCGCATCGCACGCACGCATCGTCCCCTTCGTCGAGGCATTCGATGGAAGCACTTTGCTCACCAGTTGCACCTGGTCGCGCAATCCTTTGATCGCTTTCCCCACCAGCGACTCCGAGCGCCCGCTGCCGTACATCTCCGCCGTATCGATTAGCGTCATTCCCAGTTCGATCCCGCGCCTCAGTGTCGCCACTTCCGCCGCGCGCTGCCCGGCCGAGTCGCCCATATTCCACGTCCCCTGCCCAAGTACAGGTACCTCCCGGTCGCCTACCATAACTGTCTTCATCGCACCCCTCTCGCTTTGATCTTTTCCGTCGCCACCATCTTAAATTCGGCCAAAGCCGGTCGCACCCGCCGTCGCTATACTTTCCAAATGCAGCCAGTCAGCATCGTGGTCACCGAGCTCAACGAAGCCCAGGAGATCGCGCGTGTGGTCACCAGCCTTTTAGCCCAGCACCCCCCGCCCTACGAGCTCGTCATCGTCGATGGCGGCTCCACTGACGGCACCTGGGAATGGCTAGTCGAAGCGCAGGCCCGCGAACCGCGCCTCGTTGCCATTCGCGATGAAACCTGCAGCCTCAAGCACTCCGCTGGACCCGTTTCGCGCGGCCGCAACGTCGCCATCGCCACGGCAAAGTCAGAGCTCATCGCCACGGCCGATGCAGGCTGCACCTATGCGACAGACTGGCTCCGCAATCTCACAGCTCCTCTTGCTTCAGGCGTCGCCCAATACGCGCTCGGCGGCTCATGCCTCGACCCAGACGACCATTCCCTCTGGGACGTGGCCTCCGCGCCATTTTTCAGCGTCAAGCTCTCACCCCTCGAGCCCACAAAATCCTGTACCGCGCGTTCCATGGCTTTTACCAAAACCCTCTGGGCAAAGATCGGCGGCTTTCCTGAGGATGTCCTCGTCGGCGAAGACACACTCTTCGACATGTCCGCCCGCCGCGAGACCACACCCGCCTTCGTCAACAATGCAAAGGCGCTCTACCACCCGCGCAATACCTTCCGCGCCGCCACCCACCAGATGGCGCGCTACGCCGTCAGCGATGGCCAGGCACGCGTCCGCAGCGGACGTCTGGTGCGCAACGCCGCCCGCTGCCTGCTTCAAATCGCCGCCCTCGTCCTCCTCCGCTGGAGCGTCTATCCGTTCGTCTTTGTCGTCTTGCTTGAGTCCTGGTACGCCTACCACCGCGACCTGCGCGCTCTCTTGCCGTTCGGCGCCAAATCCGTCGGCGCGCGTTTCATTTTCTCCGTCGCCGTTCCCTGGGTAGTCGCCATCAACCACATCAAGGGCCTGTTCACCAGCGAGCAACTAACCAACTGGCAAAACAAGAACAGCTAAGCTGGCATACCAATCTCGGGCACTTGTACCCTTGTTCCCTGCCTTCACCTAGCCACGTAATTCAACACCGCAACGTAGTGCGCGACGCTCCCGGCCAGCACAAACAAGTGCCACGTAGCGTGGAAGTACCGCAGCCGGTCGAGTGCGAAGAAGACGATGCCCAGCGTATAGGCCATACCGCCGGCGGCCAGCCAGGTCATCCCATGCATGCCAATGGCGTGGTGGAGCGGCAGAATGGCAAACGCAATGAGCCATCCCTGCAGCAGGTACACACACGCTGACACCACGGCCAATGGGCCACCTCTGAACTTCTCCATCGCCACACTTTTCGTCACCACGCCCGCAACCGCAAGCCCCCACACAAGGCCAAACATCGTCCAGCCCACCGGGCCGCGCAGCGAGACCAGCGTGAAGGGCGTATACGTTCCCGCAATCAGCAAGTAAATGGCCGAGTGGTCCAGAATCTGGAACACTCTTCGCGCGCGCGTACGCACCAGCGAGTGATAAAGCGTGGAGCAGAGGTAAACCAGCACAAGCGTACCGGCAAAGACGGAGCAGCTTGTCACCACCAGCGCGGATTCAGGCCGCGCAGACCCGCGCGTCGATTGAGCAATCAACCACACCGCTCCCGCAATGGCCAGCACCGCACCCACCCCATGCGTAATCGCATTGGCCAGCAGATCGCCCAGGTGATCGCGTACAGGCACGGCACTATCATAGTTCGCCTTGCCGTCCACTCCTGCGGGGCGGCGCACAGCCATACCCGTGCCTTTCTCCTGAAAATTGGTTGGAGAAATCTCAGAAACCATACTGACTCTTCCAACCGCATCCCAGTCCAGCCCACGCCTTTCGAAAACTCTCAATCAAGGCAACCCAACAAGGTGCCCGACTTGCAGAGCACCCACACGTGTCGTCAGCCATTTCGCCGTCGGCCGGCAACCGCTCAGGCCCGCTAACCGGCAGGCTCACTGAGGTGGCCCTCGCCTGTCAGCGCATCCTCGCTAGAGAACCGCACAACGCACAGGCTCTCATCGCCATGAGCCTGGTTGCCCTGGCAAGCCGGCAGTCTGAGGCTGCCGTCAGAATGGCCACAGCCGCCGTGTCTGCGGCCGCTGCGGGCTCATCCCTGCAAGGCTCCGCGTGGGTCGCATTGGGTCAGGCTCTCAACGCCCAGGGCCGCAGGGCTGAAGCGGATGTCGCATACCAGCAAGCCATCCGGCTCGATGGCATGAGCGCTCTCGCGCGTGTCGGCCTTGGCGAATTGCGCATCGCCGAGGGCCTTGGCGAACAAGCAGCTCACGAATTTGAGCTCGCGCTCCGGCGCCAGCCGTCGCTGGTCCCCGCGCATTTAGGCTTGGGCAACGCTCTCGCTCTGCAGGATCGCAACGTCGAGGCCCTTGAATGCTATGAACAGGCTCTCGCTCTCAAGCCCCGCCTGCCCGAGGCGGAGTACGCCGCAGGATTCGCGCTAGCCCGCCTTGGCAGGCTTCAGGAAGGGGAAACCCGCTACCGCCGTGCGCTCACCCTGCGCCCCGACTTCGCCGCCGCGTGGGTCAGCCTCGGCAGCTTGCTTCGCGACCGCGGGCAAGACCGATGGGCGTCTGCCGCCCTCCATCGCGCTGTCCAGCTGCGTCCCGACCTCATTGCCGGGTGGATCAACCTTGCCATTCTCGAGCGCGAACGCCGCCGGCCGGAACAGGCTGAAGCACATCTTCGCAATGCGTTCGCCCTCAATCCCGCACAGGTTGAGACCCTCATCGCCTGGTGCCAGTTTCGTGCCGCTCAAAAGGATCTCTCCGGCGCCTGGTCCTGGCTCCGCTGGGCTCTTCTGCGCGACCCTGTCAATGCTGAAGCCGTGAACATGCACGGCATCCTGCTCCACAACGAGGGCCGATTCGCTGAGGCAGTCGCCGTCTTTAAGCGCGCCGAACTGCTCGGCAGCAAGTCCGCGGCGTCCAACCGCGGCAATTCCCTCCTCGATATGGGCCGGATGCACGAGGCCCTGCACGCCCACGAGCAGGCGGTTGGAGTCGATCCCATCCATCCCGGTGCTCGCTACAACCTCGCCCTCACCCGCCTGCGCCTCGGTGATTGGCAGGCCGGCTGGCAAGACTATGAAGCGCGGTTGCAGTTTCGCGAAGTCCATCCCAACCCAAGGCATTTCGACGTGCCCCGCTGGCAGGGAGAGCCTCTTCTCGGCCATCGCATCCTCCTGCATGCCGAGCAGGGCCTGGGCGACACAATTCAATTCAGCCGCTACGCGACGTTCGTGGCCGCGCGCGGCGGCAAGGTCATTCTCCAGGTGCAACAGCCGGTCGAACGCCTCATGCACTCCCTGGCTGCGGCTCGCAGGGGCCTCATTGAAATCACGCGTCTCGGCGACGTCTCGCCCGGCCCCTACCCACCCTTCGATCTCGAATGCCCCCTGCTTAGCCTCCCAGCCGTCTTCGGTACAACTGTCGATACCGTTCCCTGGCCCGGAGCCTATCTCTCCGCCGACCCTGCAGAGGCCCTCGACAAGCAGCGTCTCTTCCCCGCGGCCCACTCCACCTTCCGCGTTGGCTTGGCCTGGGCCGGAAACCCCCGCTACAAAGCCGACCGCTTGCGATCGACCAGCCTGTCCACCTTCCTGCCGCTGCTCTCGACCCCCGGCTGCTCATGGGTCTCGCTCCAGAAGGGCGATTCTGCCCGCCAGATCGCGGACCTGCCCGCCGGCGTCTCCGTCCTCGATGCCTCAAGCGAGGATCGCGACCTGGCTGAGACCGCCGCCCTCATCGCCTCGCTTGACCTCGTCATCACCACCGACACCTGCATCGCCCACCTTGCCGGGGCCGTGGCAAAGCCAGTGTGGATCCTCCTGCCCCGTCTCGCCGACTGGCGCTGGATGGAGCAAATCGATACCACCCCCTGGTACCCGACCGCCCGCCTCTTCCGGCAGGCCAAACCGGGCGACTGGGCCAGCCTCATCGAGCGAGTCGCCCCTGAGCTCTCCAATTGGGAATCGCTTTCCATCCGTTCAACTCACACATAAAAAAGAGTTATTTGCTACTTAGACTGCTTTTTCTCCGATCCTTCGAGCCGTTCGCAAAAAAAACCAAGGAATTCTCTTGACATTTTGAACTCTATTTTATAGAGTTCTCCTCATAAAGGAACGCTCTACACTGAACGGGCGCTCCGGAGGATCAACATGACAGAGAACTTTGAGCAGCACGACCTGGCCGAACGTCTCGACCTCATCGAAACCATGATCGCCGAAGGGCGCCGCACCACAAAGAACTGGGGATGGACCTTCATCCTCTGGGGTTTCGCCTATTACGTCGCAATGGCCTGGGCCGCCTCGGGCCACCCAGCCCTCGCCTGGCCCGTCACCATGGCGGTCGCCGGTGTCGTCACCGGCATACTTGCCAGCCGCCGGGAACACAACAATCCCTCCACCACTCTCGGCCGTGCCATGGCCGCAATTTGGATTTCGCTCGGCATCTCCATCTTTCTCCTCATGATGTCCCTGGCATGGAGCAGGCACGTCGATCCACACGCTTCCGTCGCTATTGTCTGCGCCATGCTTGGGATGGCCAACTCGACATCGAGCATCCTCCTCCGCTGGAAGGTGCAATTCGCATGTGCGCTGGTGTGGTGGGCGTCGGCCGTCGCAGCCTGTTTTGTCTCTGACAGTCTGTGCACCGTGGTCTTTCTCACCGCCATCTTCCTTTGCCAGATCGTCTTCGGTATCTACGGCATGCTCGCTGTGTCCCGCCAGCACAAGCAGGGGGCGGCCCATGCCTGAGCTGCCGGAGCTCAATCCTGTTGTCCACGGGAAGCTGCGTCTGGCGCTGCTGTCGCTGCTGGTAGGGGTTGAAGACGCGGAGTTCACCTGGCTGCGCTCGAAAACCGGCTCGACCGACGGCAACCTCGGCGCGCAACTTCTCAAGCTTGAAGAGGCCGGCTATGTCGCCGTCGAAAAAAAGTTCGTTGAGCGCAAGCCGCAATCCATCTACCGCATCACGGCCTCGGGTCGCACCGCTCTCACGGAGTACGTCCAGGCGCTAAGGCAACTGCTTGGCGGCGCCATCCAGTCCTGAAAAACAACCCGCCACAAACCACTCGCGTCCGTCAGGCGTTGCCCTTCAGGTCCTGCCGGACGCGCTCCATCACGCCAAGGTAATACGCAAGGTTGTGGATCGTATTCAGAGTCGCTGACAGCGACTCGCCCGCCTGCATCAAGTGGCGAAGGTACGCGCGCGAGTAGCGGCGGCAGACGGCGCAACTGCACTCCGGATCAGGCGGGCCCTGGTCTTCAGCATAGCGCTTGGCCTTGATGTTCAGCCGCCCTTCGCTCGTAAACAGCAATCCGTGTCGCGCAGCCCGTGTCGGCAGCACGCAATCCATCATGTCCACGCCCATCCGCGCGTATTGTTCAATCTCGTCGGGATAGCCCACGCCCATCACGTAGCGTGGCTTGTCTTTGGGCAGCAGCGGCAGGACCTCGGCAATCATCTCCAGCGTTAGTGCCCGCGGCTCGCCCACGCTCAAGCCACCAATCGCGTAGCCGTCAAACTCCATCTCAACCAGGCGCTCCGCGCAGGCCTTGCGCAGGTCCGTATACATCCCCCCCTGCACAATCCCGAACAAATTCTGCGTCCGTCCGCCCAGTTCCTCGCGCCACACCACTTCCTCGCGATGCGCCTTGAAGTGGTCCAGCGATCTGCGCGCCCAGGCCATCGTCAACCGCAGGCTCTCTTCTGCGCGGCCGCGTTCCGCCGGGTATTCCGTGCACTCGTCAAAGGCCATCGCAATATCGGCCCCCAGCGCAATCTGCACGTCCATCGAGTGTTCGGGAGTAAAGAGATGGCTGCTGCCATCCAGGTGCGATCGAAACCGCACGCCCTCGTCAGACACCTTGCGCAACGCCGCCAGCGAGAACACCTGAAAGCCGCCAGAATCGGTCAGCATCGCCCGCGGCCAGCTAATGAATTTGTGCAGGCCGCCCAGTCCTCGAATCAGCTCGTGCCCCGGCCGAAGATAGAGATGGTAAGTATTGCCAAGAATGATCTCGGCTCCCAGCGTCTCCAAAATATCCTGGGGAACGGCCTTCACCGTGCCAGCCGTGCCAACCGGCATAAACACAGGCGTCTGCACGGTCCGGTGCGGCAAATGAAATTGCCCTCGCCGCCCGCCGCCCGCCGATTCCGCAATCACCTCAAACGTTGAACTCACTCGTCGATTCTAACGGAGCGACTACTTCCCGCCACCAATCCGCACCGTGAATCCCACCCTTGCCGTCCGCGGCGTCGCCAGCGTGGTCGTCGGCGTCTTCGACACCTCAATCTGCCGGTCCAGCAGATTCTCACCCGCGGCAAAAAGCTCAACACGTTTCCCCAGCTGGTGCGAAGCAAAAGCATCCAGCTTGAAGTACCCGTGCAGCAGGAACGCATTTGCGTCATCGTCATACTGCCGTCCGCTCAAACGGCTCTGCAAACTCAGCGTCCCAATCGCGGCCTTGTACGCGCGCAGGTTCAGCGTCGCCATATTGCGCGCCACTTCCGGAATCCAGTTGTTCAAATCCTGGCTTCCCCGCGACACCGTTGCATGCGCGTACTGATATCCGCCGTCCACGTTCGCCCAGGACAACGGCTTCAGTTCAAAATCCACGGCCAGGCCCTTGCTCTCGATCTGTCCAAGATTCTCCCGCACCAGCAAAATCGGCGAAGACGTTGGATTCACCGTTACGGCCACAATCGGACGGTTGACCTCAGTGAGAAAGTAGCTCGTCCGCACGCTGCCCCACGTCCACTCCGTCGCCACCCCGGTCTCCCAGCCTGTCGCGCGCTCGCTCAGCAGGTTCCCATTTGGGTTCGTCAGCTTGTTACCCACCTGCGTCGATCGATACAGCTCACTCGGCGTCGGCGCTCGAAACGCCCTGAACCCCGACGCGTTCAACGACCAGTGCGCCGCAATCTTCCGGCTGATCCCCAACCGCGGATCGAAGATGCGTTCGTCGCGCTGGCTCGGCTGCGTCGCGCTCGCCACATACGCAGTTCCATTCCACGCCCATTGGAATCCATCGTAATTCTGGAACCAGTCCATGCGGCCCGATGCCGCAACCGTCCATCCCCCCCGCACCCACATCGCTTCCACGTATGCGGCCGAATCCCGCTGGTGATCGCGAAGATTCGTCAGTGCCGCTTTGGCCCCATAGCTCTGTTCGCGATCCCAGAACCGCACATCATGTGCTTCCGCTCCGCCCACCAGCACCAGTCCTGCGCCTACAGGTTGATTCAAGTGCACAGCCCCTCCCAACTCGTTGTCCGGATCGTAGGAGAACTTGGTCGGCGTCTCCCCGCAGCGAAACGCACACCCGGGTGTCGCCGCGTTCGGCGTATTCACAATGCTTGAGAATGTCTGCCGGTACCGTTCCGACGATCCGTAAATCCGCGCGCCCACCAAGCCGCCACTGCCAGCTCGCCAGTCCGCTCCGGTTGCGTACCGCACATCGCGTGTCGCGTTCCACTGGTAGGGTGTGCCGTTGTGCCGCTCTTCATTGAAGCCACTCGCCCGCATGAACAGTCTCAGCCCGCCGCGTTCATGTTCCGCCAGCAACAACGCGTTTTGCGCGTGAACATTGCTTGCTACATCCACAGGCCCGCGCTGCGACGGAGCCTCCTGAATAAATCCGTCGGTACCCAGCAATCCGCCCGCCATCAGCACGCCCCACGGCCCGCGCTTCGCCTCGGCCATCAGACTCGAATCGTAGGTCCCTTCGCCGCCGTAACTCGAAAGCACTTCCACTTGATCCTGCGTCGGCCGCATCGGAATTACATTGATCACGCCACCGATTGCGCTAGAACCGTAGAGGTCGCTGGCCCCACCGCGCACCAGCTCGATTGATCCGATTGACAGCTCCGGCTGTTCCTCCCATTGAATCCACCCGCCCACCGGATTCGCGAGCGGCACATCGTCTTCGGTCACCAGCGTACGGCTCGCCGAGGTGGAACCAAGTCCCCGCAGGCTCACTCCCTGCGAACTCGGATTCGCCACCAGCGAACTCGATCGCCGGAACAGTTCCAGCCCGGGTATCTGCCGCACCTGCCCATCCAGCGTCACTGCCGCCGATGAGCTCAGCGTACGTTCGCTCAGCAACCGCGTGGTCGCCGGGCTCTCCAGGTCGCTCAGCGGTGTCCGGTACGCTGTCACCGTCACGGTGGTCGTCGCAGGGGGTACATTTGTCGTTTGCGTCGCAGTCGGAGCGTTCGCTTGCGCAGCTTGGCCGCTAAGGCTTGCCGGCATCAGCAGCGCCCCCGGCAGCAATAGGCTGCCAAAGATCGCTCTTGATTCGAACCACCGCATCGACTGCTTCATGAGGATTGGGGAAAAGTCCTTCGTACTGCTTCAACAATTGTGACACGCTGCTTCCCGTCCGTGGATCGATTGCATGCGGCGCAATCTCGCTCAATGGAACCAGCACAAACGCCCGCTCCTGAAGCCGCTCATGGGGAATCACCAGGTTTGCTCCCCCAATCACAAAATCCTCATAGAGCAGAATGTCCAGGTCCAGTGTCCGCGGGCCATTGGGAATCGCAGCCAGCCGGTCCCGGCCGAATTCACGCTCTATCTTCAAGAGCGCTCCCAGCAACTGGAACGGCGTCAGCTCCGTCTCAAGCGTCACAACTGCGTTCAAAAAGCGCGGCTGCTCGGCATACCCCACCGGGGCCGTCGAGTAAAGCGATGAACAGGCCGTGATCGCGTCCAACTCCTCAAGGCGTGCAAAGGCCGCCGCCAGCGTGGACTCCGGTGGGCCGATCTTGCTGGGAAGGTTCGCGCCCAGGCCAATGCATGCGGTCCGCATCCCCTTCAGGGTACGCGAAATCGCCGCCGGGCAGGAAAACTTCATGAACAACAGCTATGCTTCGATGCCGCCGGAAAGATATCGTAGTTGCATGATGCAAGTTGCTGTTGCGCAGGTTGGCAGCGCGATGTTTGACACAGAGGCTACGCTCCAGCGAGTGGAGCGGATATGTCGGCAGGCGGGAGCTTCGGGAGCCAAGTTGCTTGTTTTTCCTGAGGCGCTGATCGGTGGCTATCCCAAAGCGCTGACCTTTGGTGCGACGGTAGGCAGCCGCACCGACGAGGGTCGCGATCTTTTCCTGCGTTATTTCAACTCCGCCATCGTCTGCCCCGGCGCGGAGACTGAAATATTGTCGGGATGGGCCAGAGAACTGGACTTGCACATTGTGATTGGTGTGATTGAGCGCGCAGGCAGCACGCTCTACTGCACGTCGCTCGTGTTTTCGCCTGCGGCTGGGTTGATCTCGAAACATCGCAAGCTGATGCCAACCGGGACAGAACGTCTGCTCTGGGGTATGGGGGACGGATCGACGATCGACGCCGTGAATACTGAGATCGGGCGCATCGGCGTGGCCATCTGCTGGGAAAACTATATGCCCCTGTTCCGCCAACATCTTTACGGACAGGGTGTTCAGCTTTGGTGCGCGCCGACAGTCGACTCGAGAGAAATATGGCATACCAGCATGCGCCACATTGCCTATGAGGGACGCTGCTTTGTGCTGAGCGCGTGTCAAAAACTTGCAAAAAACGATTGGCCGGATGATCTGCGAGAGGAAGGCGGCGTGATTGACGGACAAAGCCTGATTGTCTCTCCGCAAGGCACAGTCATAGCTGGCCCCATGCAGCAGGAAGGCCTTCTCATCGCCGAAATCGACATCGGCGATATTGCGCGCGGAAAGTTTGACCTGGATGTTGCGGGACATTACAACCGGCCGGACGTGTTCACCTTTCATAAAAGGGACTGAGGGGCCTAAGCCTGTCGGAGACGCCGCTCCCATCCCTGTGTCAAGGCAGACACGGCGTCAAGCCGACTCATTCTGCTAGCATCCTTGTTGGAGATTGTTCAGAATGGATGCACTTAACGGCGCGGGCCTTGGCGCTCGCCGCAATGAAGATATCGCACTCGATCTGCTCAAGTTTGTCGCTGCAACCGCCGGCGTCGGCAAGCCTGCCGCCCCATCAACCGGCTTCACCGGAACCACCGCGCAAAAGCCCGATGAACACGTCACCCAGCTGCTTGAGCTTTACGACCGCTGCCTCAAGGCCGTCGAAGGCAAAGAGGCCACAAAATAGCAAGCGGATCCATCTTGCGGGTCGCCGTTGCGGGAGCCGGCGCCTTTGGTCGAAATCATCTGCGCGTCTATCGCGAACTTGAAGACGCCGGCCTCGGTGTCGCTCTCGTCGCCGCCGTTGACCCCGACCCCGCCCGCTCCGCTGACGCCCAGTCCAAATACTCGATCCCTGTCTTCCCTTCCATTGAGCAGTTGCTCGCCGCTGATCTTCACCTCGACGCGGCAACCGTCGCCGTGCCCACGGTGCATCATCACCAGGTGGCCTCGGCTCTGCTCGACGCCGGACTCGATCTCCTGGTTGAAAAGCCGCTTGCCGCCAGCCTTTCTGAAGCCGACGATCTCATCGACCGCGCGCAAAAAGGCCAGCGCATTCTTCAGTCCGGCCATCTCGAGCGCTTCAATCCAGCCGTCCTTGCCGTCGAGCCAACAATCAAACGGCCCATGTTCTTTGAGGCGCACCGGCTTTCCATCTTCACACCCCGCGCACTCGACGTCGACGTCGTCCTCGACCTCATGATTCACGATCTTGATATCGTGCTCACCCTCGCTGCCTCTGCGGTTCGCGAAGTCCGTGCCGTCGGCCTGCCCATCCTCTCCCCAAAGGTCGATATCGCCAACGTGCGCGTCGAATTCGAATCCGGCTGCGTCGCCAACTTCACCGCCTCGCGCGTGTCAACTGAGCGCGTGCGCAAGCTCCGCTTCTTTGAGCCGCGCCAGTATGTCTCCATCGACTACGCCCGCCGCGATGTGCTGGTCATTCGCATTGATGACGCTGCGCCCAACGGTGAAGCTCCTGGCTCTTCCGCGCAACTGGCCCAGGCAGCAACCGAGTTTCTGACGACTGGAAAACTCGATCCAGCCGTAATCCAGAAACTGCTCGCCTCCGGCAAGATTCCCGCCACGACAATCATGCAGATCGCGGCCGCGAAGAACGATCCCGAAAAGCTGAAAGAAATTGCAAAGAGCCTGGGCGGGACCGACGGCGGCCCGGCGCCCGGGCTTTCGTTTGTGAAGCCGGAAGTCACGCCCGGCGAGCCGCTGCGGCTCGAGATTCTTTCATTCCTCGAGTCGGTCCGCACCAGGAAGACCCCCAGGGTGACGGCACTCCAGGGACGGGCAGCGCTCGAACTCGCTCTGGAAATTCAGGCCTCGATGGCCGCCCACGCGGAGCGCGCAGGCCTGGGCGATTTCTTCAAGCCTTCCACCAACTAGCCCTGCCCCATTTACCCCAGTCCAGATCGCCAACTAACCCAGAGCTTCAAGCCCTTAGCTAAAAGCTGAGAGCTGATTGTTGATAGCTGCTCTTAACCGATCCCCAGCACCCCGTTCAGGAACCCGACAATGTACTTCCAAATCAGGTAGTACCCCGCCACCGCCGCACAAAAAGCGACCGCGAGGAACGCATAGGGAATCTGAACCAACTGGAACCACGTAACGCCGTGGGCGTCAATCTGCAGCATCCCTAGGCAACTGGCCACAAATGCTCCCGTCGGCGCGCCAAGAAACGGCAGAATCGCACCATGAGCTCCAAGCGCAATGTGCGTGCGTTCATGTGTCGCCAGGTAGAGCACGTTCCACAGGCCGAACAGCGATGGCACAATCGCCATCGGGAAAATAATGAAGCGCTCAATGGGCACAGGGATCGCCAGCACCAGGCGAAAAGTAATAAAGCCCGCGAGCATCAGCGGCAACACCAGCGTGGGAACAAAGATTCCGCCAAGAAATGCGCGAAGATACGGATGCGTGTTCATCGGATTCTCCTTCAATTGAGTGCGCAGGCACTCCGGTCTCACAAGTACCATGCACTGGGTTTCACAAGTAATAGACAAGCAGCGGAATCGACGCCGGAAACGCAACTGCAAGAATCGCAAGCCCTGCCAGCAGCGCCCCGTCGAACCAAACCCAGCGCGACCGGGCCGGCGCCGGGCGCTCTTCATCCAGTCGCAGCAGCACCGCCGGCCAAAGATCCCTTCCCGGCTCGGCATCGGCTTCAACCGGCGGCAGCGCAGCGCGCAGCGCTTGTTTCATCCGTTCCTCATCGTGTCCGCTCATGGCTTCATTCCCTGCCTTTCGAGATCTTTTCTCAGCAGCCTTATTGCGCGAAACACGCGCAGCTTGACTGCCGTCACACTGATGCCCAGCGCATCGGCCACTTCCTTGTGCGGTTGTTCCTCTACCACTGCAAGCAGCGCCGCAACGCGCAATTGGGGAGGCAGCCGCTCAAACGCCTGCGCCGTCTTCGCGCGCAGTTCAGCCGTCACCGCTGGATCAGCGCCCGTCGCTCCCTGCGTCGCCATCAATTCGGCAGTCAGTTCGTTCTCGGGCCGTCGTGCCCGTAGCCAGTCCAGGGCGGCGTGCGTGGCAATCCGCCGCGCCCATGGCTCAAATCCCCGCCTGGCCTCAAACCGCGCACGCGCCTTGTAGATGCGCCAGAAAACCTCGACCGTAATGTCTTCTGCCGCCGTGGTATTACGCACGATGCGCAGTACCCATCCGTAAACACTCCGCTGATGAGTGCGGAAAAGCGTTTCAAAGGCGTCCGCATCGCCCGAGCGGAACTGCTCCAGCAGATCGATTTCCTGGCTCAGCACGCCGCTCGATCCATCGCCCATCCGCTTGCCTCTCTATATCCACTTACGCGCCCGAACCCACAAAGGTTACACGCAATCGAAATTCGCCGCCGAATCCTCTGTCGCCGGCCTTTGCCCTCATTCGCAAGACATACAAATAAACCGATTTTCTAGTGTTTTTCCGAATTTGACAGGCAATTCCCGGCCGCTTTAAAGTTGGGCCCGGCGGTGGGGTTGCGTTTTCCTGGGCTCTGCGGGAGCAGAGCAAGCCGAACCGCCCACGAGGTAGACGATGAAAAGCTTTCGGTTGCCTATGGCGCTTCCCATTTGGGTCCGCCCAATCATTTCCGCTCTGATCCTCCTCTTATGTGCCGCAACCTACATGGCCTTCGCGCAGGATGCGCAGAAGCCCTTATACATGAATCCTTTTCTTCCTCCTGAGGATCGCGCCGCCGACCTCGTGCACCGGATGACCCTCGAAGAGAAGGCCACCCAGCTCGTCAACCAGGCCCGCGCCATTCCTCGCCTCAACGTGCCTGCCTACGACTGGTGGAGTGAATCTCTCCACGGCGTCGCCGTCAATGGAACCACCGAGTTTCCTGAGCCCATCGGATTAGGCGCCACCTTTGACGCCCCCGGCATCCACAAGATGGCCGTCGCCGTCAGCACGGAAGGCCGCATCAAGCACGCGCAGGACGTGCGCGCCGGACACAGTGACATCTTTGAAGGCCTCGACTTCTGGGCGCCCAACATCAACATCTTCCGCGATCCACGCTGGGGCCGCGGTCAGGAGACCTACGGAGAAGACCCCTTCCTCACCGCCCGCATGGGCGTGGCCTTCGTCACCGGCATGCAGGGCGACGATCCCCGCTATTACCGAGTCATCGCCACCCCCAAGCACTTTGCCGTCCACAGCGGCCCTGAGCCAACCCGCCACTCCGCTGACGTCACCGTCAGCAAGCACGACGAGCTCGACACCTATCTGCCCGCCTTTCGCGCCACCGTCACTGAGGGCAAGGCCGACTCCGTCATGTGCGCCTACAACAGCATCAACGGCGAGCCTGCATGCGCCAACAAGTTCCTCCTCGAAGACCAGCTCCGCGGCAAGTGGGGCTTCCAGGGCTATGTCGTCTCCGACTGCGGCGCTGTACGCAACATCGTCGGCGGCCATCACTTTAGGCCGACCCAGCCCGAAGGTTCCGCCATCAGCGTTCAGCGCGGCATGGACAATGAGTGCATCGACTTCCGCGCCAAGGTAAACGACGATCACGACTACAAGCCATACATCGACGCCGTGAAGCAGGGCTACCTCAAAGAGAGCGAGATCGACACCGCTCTCGTTCGTCTCTTCACCGCCCGCATGAAGCTCGGCATGTTCGATCCGCCGGAGATGGTGCCATATACCAAAATCGACGAGAGCCTTCTCGACGGCGCCGAGCATCGCGCCCTCGCGCTCAAGCTCGCCAACGAGTCCATGGTCCTGCTCAAGAACGATGGCGTTCTGCCTCTCAAGACTGATGGCACAAAGATCGCCGTCATCGGTCCACTCGCCGACCAGACCAACGTTCTGCTCGGCAACTACAACGGAATTCCCTCCCACACCGTCTCCATTCTTGAAGGCCTCCGCAAGGAATTCGTGGGCGCCACCATCAACTACGTCCCCGGTACCGGCTTCCTAAGCAAGCAGACCCAGCCCGTGCCCGCAGACGTTCTCTCCACCGATGGCAAGCCCGGCGTCAAGGTCACCTACCTCAAGCAGGACATCGTCTCGGTCGATATCGCGAACAATACCCAGCAGAAGGCCGCGCCGCTTGCCACGCGCATCGAGCCCACGATCGATGTCACGGCGCAGCCGTTGCCCGCTGAAGCTGCTGCGGTTCATCCCATCACCGTGCGATGGGAAGCCACGCTCACCCCCAGGGAAACGGGCAACTACAACCTCGGCGTTGAAACCGACGGTTTCTTCCACGTGTCGCTCGATGGCAAGCGCGTGGCGAACGCCAACTATCCTCACGGCGTTGAGCAGCTCACCGGCCAGGTCCATCTTGAAGCCGGAAAGTCCTACCACCTCGTCGTCGACTACAGCCCCACCGACACGGCTGTTCTGCACCTGAAAATGATCTGGGCCAAGATCGATCGCGAAGTAAACTCCGCCGCGATTGAAGCAGCAAAGAATGCCGACGTCGTCGTAGCCGTTGTCGGCATCACCAGCGAACTCGAAGGCGAAGAGATGCCCGTCAACGAGCCCGGCTTCCTCGGTGGCGACCGCATCAGCATCGACCTGCCCAAGCCCGAGCAGGATCTGCTTGAAGCAATCGTCTCGGCAGGCAAGCCTGTCGTCGTGGTCCTCACCAACGGCAGTGCGCTTTCCGTCAACTGGGCAAAGGATCACACCAACGCCATCCTCGAAGCCTGGTATCCCGGCGAAGAGGGAGGAACCGCCGTCGCCCAGACTCTCTCAGGCCGCAACAATCCATCAGGCCGCCTGCCCATCACCGTCTATACCGGCACTGACCAGTTGCCTCCGTTCGACGACTACAACATGAAGGGCCGCACCTATCGCTACTTTGAAGGCAAGCCTCTCTATCCCTTCGGCTACGGCCTGAGCTACACAACCTTCAGCTACAGCGGACTCACCGTTCCCGCAAAGCTCGCGGCCGGCGACCTGCTCGTTGCTGAAGCCACCGTCACCAACACCGGCAGCAAGGCCGGCGACGAAGTAGCCCAGCTCTATCTCACCTTCCCGAAGGTTCCCGGCGCGCCCATCAAGGCATTGCGCGGCTTCGAGCGCATTCACCTCGAACCCGGCGCATCGCAAAAGGTGCGCTTCGAACTCAAGCCGCGCGACCTGAGCATGGTCACCGCAGCCGGCGAGCCCGTCGTCGCTGAGGGCGCCTACACCATATCCCTAGGCGGCGGCCAATCCGACACCGGCGCATCCGGCGTCGCGGCATCATTCAATATCAAAGGCAAATTGACTCTGCCGGAATAACTCATCGCGAATCGCAAATAAGAGGAGGCGCTTTCAATTAAAACCGATGCCGCAGCCAGCGCTCGAAATACGAGGCTATCTGCGGCGTCAAGCAGGGGTACCGTCCTCATAATGAAAATGCTCTTGGGAAGCTGAGCTAAATTTCTGAATGAATGCTGCGGTTTGTTGCTCCTCGTTCTTAGGTCTGAAGAAGCCGCTCTGTAACTCCCAGTCATATACCCCGGTATCCACTGGATAGCAGGTCAGAGTTCCCGACAGGCCCCGCGTTTTGATCCAAGTTTCAGCTATGTTCTGCTGAGAAAAGACGCCACTTGGAAATCCAGACCCAGGACCGTTAAAAACCCAAATCGTCGTAAAATCCGCCAAAATATTCAATCTCCTTATCTGCGGGTGCCCCCGGTCCCTCGCTCTTGGGGACCGGGGAAGATACAGCTCTTCACCACGCGCATCCCTCGCTACTGAGTTGCTTCATCCATCGTCTTCGGCCTCACTTGCTTCATCTTCAAATAAATCGCATTCGTCCATCCAAACCCGATCACGTTCGCCGTATACCCCGTGCTCACCTGCACGTCGGAGTTCCCCTTCACCACGTTGTACTTCTCGCGAATCGTCCCGTCCGCGGCAAACCCCGCATCCACCGTCGCATCAAAGTGCCCTGCTATGCACGCCGCGTCCGCACGAAATCCGTACGCCTCCAGCCCCGCCACAACGATCCAGTTGGTCGGCGCCCAGCCGTACGGCTCATCCCACTGCAATCCCGTATTCGTGTTGCTGGTCGACAACCCGCCTGCCCGCTCAAACAAATTCAGTTTTGACTCCATCGCGGTCGCCTCTTCCCGAGTCGCAAATCCCGCCCACAGCGGATAGAGCGAAGTAATAAAGTCATAGCTCGACGACTTTGCGTGAACAAAATTGAAGTCGGCGAACACCCCATCCTTCGCCCGCCACATGTACCTCTGAATCGCCGCCGCCCGTTGCTGCGACCGGCGGTCCCAGTGAGCCGCATCCCGATCGTTGCCCAGCAGCAGCGCCAGGTGTTCCAGGTCGCGCTCGTAGCGGTAGAGCAGGCTGTTCAGGCATACCGGCGCATACTCCTCCGTCGCCCCTGAGAATGGCCCGAAGCGATTCGACGTATCGAATCCCGACTCGCGCATAGCCCGGTCGCCCTCATAAAACTCGCGGCTAAGCCTGAACCCTCCGAGCCACGCCCGCGCGCACACCACGCTGTCCTTCACATCGCAGCTTGTCTGCTTCAGCCGTGCCGCCTCTGCCGCATCGGGATGCTCCGCAGCCTTCACCAGAAATCCATCGCCGCCCTCATGCGGATGCGCAACCACCCAGCGAATCACGTCGGTGTAATACGTGCTGTCATCCGCGATCTCAGGAACCGGCCCGCTACCAAAATCCCAATATCGCGACAGTCCGGTCGTCCCTGCCTTGTGCTCGGGCCGGTCCCATGTCGCATAGTCCTTCTCGGCCAGCGTGTACGCATGCGCCAGCCAGTCCCGCGCCTTCATCCGTCCTGCCGGCGTCGCCTCAAAACTCGCCGGATCCTCATACACGGCGCGAATCATCGACGTCAAAAACGGCGGCTGTGAGCGCGTCAGATAATACGTCCGGTTCGCGTTCAGCACCGCTCCGTAGTTCTCAATTTCAAACAGAAAGTTGTCCACCATCCCCTTGGCCAAAGCCTCTTTGTGGTCAGCCTCTAATCCAAGAAGAATGAAAAAACTGTCCCAGCCATACATTTCGTTGAAGCGCCCGCCCGGCACGACGTAAGGATTGGGCAAGTACAAAAGCCCCGGCGCTTTCAACTCCTCCGGCCGCACGTCGCCCAGCTTCTCAATCTTCCTCGGCAGCAGCAGCACCCGCACACGACAGCTCTGCGCCAGCGCATTCAGCTTGGGCGAAGTCGGCATATCGGCCGGCAGATAGAGCACTGTCGCCGCACTCGCGCCGCCGTCCGCCGCGCCACCTTCCACCTTCACATCGGTAAGAGAATTGCAATCGGTCGCAGACCGCGTCAGCGTGTCCCATGCCGCATGAATATAGTTCAGCGTCGCTGCCGCATCCGGCGCGGCAGCCTCCTGCGCATGCACTCCCGCCCCACCCGCGACCACTATCAAAATCAGAGCTGCCAGCAAAATTTGAAAGCGAATCAACTTCATCCTTGCTCCACAACAAACAATCGCAACGCTTCGGAGTGTAACGCTTCCGATGTCTCCCTTGCTTCCCATGCCCGTCGCATCGGGAACACTTTCAGCCAACGCGGTGTCTACACCAGCACAGTGTTTCTGAACGGGATGAGCGGCGGCCCTTGAATTCCTGCTCCACGCACAGCAATGGCGTAGAGCAGACAGGCCTCTTGCGCCTGCTTCACCGCCTCCTCCCGTTCGGAAGCATTGAAATCGAATTCGGGAGGCAGGCCATGTTTGAAGACTCCACCTTCGAATCCCTCGGAACAATTCGCACTCTCAGCCGCGGATGGATGATCGCCACCAGCGCCTTCAATGGCTCCATCCTCCTCGCGCTGATCCTCATTCCTCTTCTCTATCCGTCCACATTGCCGAACATGGTTCTCCCCTTCATCGTCGAAACTCCGCCGCCACCCATCGCTGAGTCCAAACCGCAGCAGATCCCGAAAAACGCCGTCCTCGTCAAGACGCAATTCCCCGGCGATGCCTTCACCGCGCCACGCACAATTCCACCGACCATCGTCATGGCCGACCGGCCGGAAATCATCGAAGGCGTCAACGTAGCCCAGCTCGATGACGGACCCAGCACCGGCAACGATCCCTTCGGTACACCGCACAACCGTCCCATTGTCCGTCAGCAGGTCCAAGGCCCAGTCCGCGTTTCAGGAATGGTGGTCGAAGGCCTCCTCATCGACAGGCGCGTACCGGTTTATCCTCCTATCGCCGTGGCCTCTCACACCCAGGGCACCGTGGTTCTTGCGGCCTCCATCTCCCGCAACGGAACCATCGAGAATCTGCGCGTCATCAGCGGCTCGCAAATGCCTCAGCAGGCGGCCATCGACGCCGTCAAAACCTGGCGCTATCGTCCCTACTTGTTGAGCGGTGAGCCTGTCGAAGTCGAAACCACCATCAACGTCGTCTTCACACTCCACGGCTAAGCGCCCTGCCCACCACTGGCGCAGGCCAACCGCCATCGGCGACAATCTCTCTGCCATGAAAAATCTATCTCGTCGCAGATTCTGCGTTGCCGCCTCCGCCGCCACATTTGCCGCCAGTTCTTCGCTCGTCTCCGCAGCGCCCGACTCCAAGCTGGGCGCTGCCGGAACTCGTCTCCGCAGCGTCTTCGTCGGCTCCAGCGCGCCCGACGGCATTCTTGCCTTCGATTGGGACCCCGTTACCGGCGAGCTCTCTCCAGCCGGCGTCTCCGCAAAATTGCCCAAAGTCGCCTGGCTAGCCTTCTCCCATGAGAACCAGTTCATCTACTCCGCATCGGAGCTCGATCTCTTCAACGGCAAGCCCACAGGCGAGGTGGCCAGCTTTCGTGTTGAAGGCGGCCAGCTCCATCCGCTCTCAGCCGTCAACTCCGCGGGCGTCGGCACATGCCACGTAGCCACAGACCACACCGGATCAATGCTCGTCGCCGCCGATTATGTGGGCGGAAGCGCTGCCAGCTTCACCATAACCGACGGCAAGCTCTCCAACGCCGTCTGGACCGAGCACTACACCTACCACGGTCCGAACGCCGCCCGCCAGAACACCGCCCATGCTCACTTCGCCTCCTTCTCGCCCGACAATCGTTTCGCATACATCAACGATCTTGGCGGAGACTGCATCCACATCTACAAGCCCAACACCGCAACCGCTGAAATGGCCCCCGCAGGCGTCTACAAAGGTGTCCCCGGCTCCGGTCCGCGCACACTTCACTTCCATCCCAACGGCCACACCGCTTATTGCATGAACGAGATTGTTTCCACCGTCGATGTGCTCCGCTGGAACAAGCAGGACGGCAGCCTCTCGCTCATCAAGCGCATCGAACTGCTGCCCGTGGGATACACCGGGCCCACCCGCGGCTGCGACACCGTCATCTCGCAGGACGGCCGCTTTGTCTACTTCGCCAACCGCGACAACGATTTTCTCTACACGTTCACAGCCGACCCGGTCACCGGCAGTCTCACTCCAATCAAGCGCTCCAACTGCGGAGGAAAAACCCCGCGCAACTTCACGCTCGACCCCTCCGAACGCTGGATGCTGGTCGCCAATCAGGACTCCAACGCGATCAGCGTCTTCAAGCGCGATCCGCAATCAGGCACCCTCGCCGAAGACGGCAAAAACTTCCCCGTCGAAGCGCCCATGCGCATCCTGTTTACTTAATCGGCGAAATGGATTTGTAAAAACTAAATACCGGCCAATGCATGAGCGCCCACCTGCGCTCCATGCAGCGGAGCCGCATGCTTTTCTTCCGCGGGCTCATCCTGCACCGGCACATGCGCCAGTTCCCACGCCGAGCGATCCTTGATCAACCGCGACACCAGCGCCGTATGCATCGCGTGTCCCGCGCGCTCCGCCACCACGTGCCCCTCGATCCGCCGTCCTGCCAGCGCCAGGTCGCCAATCAGGTCCAGCACCTTGTGCCGTACATACTCATCCACAAAGCGCAGTGGCCCATTCTCCGGTCCGTTCTGCCCAAGAATGATCGCGTTCTCCGGTCCCGCGCCGCGTATCAGTCCCATGTCCCGCAGCCGCTTCTCATCGGCCTTGTAGCCAAAGGTGCGTGCCGCTGCAATTGCCGTTCCGTACGTCTCCGCAGCCAGATCGACAAACGCCGTCTGCTGTCCGATCGGCGCCGGAAAGTCGATCGCATATTGAATGCGGTAGCCCTCGCCCGGATACACGCCAATAAACTTGTTCCCCTCGCGAACCTCCACTGGACGCAGCACGCGAATCGTCTCGCGCCGCCGTCTCTGCGTCCGGATGCCCGCCTCCAGAAACGCTTCCACGTACGGCAGTGCGCTGCCGTCCAGGATCGGAAGCTCCAGGTTGTCCAACTCCACAATCACGTTGTCCACGCCCATGCCGATCAGCGCTGAAAGCAGATGTTCGGTCGTCGAAATCAGAACGCCCTGCCGCATCAGGCTCGTCGCGTAGCTCACCTTCGCCACGTTCCTGCCCGTCGCGGGAATCTCAAAGTTGTCCAGATCTGTGCGGCGGAATACGATCCCCGATCCTGCCGGAGCAGGAAGCAAACGCATCGTCACCGGTGCACCCGAATGCAGCCCTACGCCGGTAAACTCAATCTGCGCGGCGATGGTCTGTTCCAGGTGGGCGGAATGAGCCAAAATATGATCCCCAACTCTCTAATAAAACGTGCAAGGGTTAGCTTAGACCGGGAACCGGAAATCCGCACTGTGGCATTTTTGCCACACTCTGGGGATTTATTGCAACCAAAATGGAACATTTCCCCTGCGGAAATCCTGTCGATAACCGGTTTAGAATCAGACAAAGATCGGACAATTTCCGGCAAAACTCCAATCAAACCCGAAGAAAATTCGCTCGCCCATCATATTTGCAAGAATGGTTCCCAGGATTTCTTGTAAGAAAGGTCCAACCGTGCCCATCGACCCCGATTCTTCTGTTTCCCTCCGCGCCCTGCTGGCCGGAGCCCGCCGCAAGGAGCGCGCCCTCCTCGACCTCACCCGTCAACTGGTCGCTGCCGAATCCCCTTCCGACAACAAGTCCGCCGTCGACTCCTGCGTCGCCCTCGTGGCCGCCCACGCGCAGGCTTTGGGTGGCCGCGTCAAGCTTCACCGGCAGCGCGCCTTTGGCAGCGTCCTCGAAGCCCGCTTCGGACCCAGGACGACCAATCCCAAAAACCGCATCCTTCTTCTCGGCCATCTCGACACCGTCTGGCCTCTAGGAACCCTCAAGACCATGCCCTGCGTGTTGAGCGCCGGCCGCCTTCACGGCCCCGGAACCCTGGACATGAAAACCGGGGTCGCCATGGCCCTCACCGCCCTCGAAATGCTCACCGAGACTCGCTCGCTCCAGAGCGAAATCATTCTCCTGCTCAATCCCGACGAGGAAGTCGGCAGTCCCGTCTCCCGCCCAATCACAGAAAAGCTGGCGCAGCAGTGCGGCGCCGTTCTCGTTCTTGAGCCCGCTCAGGGCCTCGCCCTCAAAACCGCGCGCAAAGGCACCGGCAACTGGCGGATCGACGTTCAAGGAGTCGCCGCGCATGCAGGCGTCGACTTCCAGAAAGGCGCCAACGCGCTCCTTGAGCTGGCCCGCATCATTGAAAGCGTCAGCGGTTGGACCGACCTCAAGCGCGGCCTCACCGTCAGCGTGGGCGTGGCCGCCGGCGGCACCAAAGCGAACGTCGTCCCCGCGCAAGCCTGGGCTGAAGTCGACGTGCGCATCGCCCGCAAGGCCGACGGCCCCCGCATCGAGCGAAAATTCGCCGCTCTTAAGCCAAAGGACAAACGCTGCTCCCTTGAACTCACTGGCGGCATCAACCGCCCACCCATGGAGCGTCTGCGCGGAACAGTTCGACTCTTTCAGCAGGCGCAAGCCTTCGCCGCTGAGCTCGGCTTCGCACTCGACGAAGCCTCCACCGGCGGTGCATCCGACGGAAACTTCACCGCCGCTCTTGGCATTCCCACACTCGACGGCCTTGGCGCGGTCGGCGACGGCGCGCATGCAAGTCACGAATCCATCGTCATCGAGCACCTCGCCCCCAGAACAGCCCTGCTGGCAGCTCTTCTCGGCGGCTGATTCGCTCGCACTCCCACCGGTTGCCTTTTGACGGCCAGCCGTTAACCTATAAGAGAGATGATCAACACCATGAAGCTTTCTGCACTTATCCTTCTCGTGGCCTCGGCCGTTGCCGGCGCCCAAACCGCAACCAAGCCGGCAACACCGTCCGCAGCCAAGCCCGCAACGCACGCGGCATCAACCACTGCCGCCCACCCCGCCGCAACCTCGGCCATCAAGCTCCCGCCGGGCGTGCCTGCCGTCAAGGCCCGTCTTCAAACCGCTTTCTCCTTGCGCTATCAGGACATCGTCATCGGCACCGGCGCCGACGCCGCTGCCCACAAAATGTACTCGGTCCACTACACAGGCTGGCTCGCCTCAACCGGCCGCAAGTTTGACTCCTCCTACGACCACCCCGGCCCGCCCCTCTCCGATAAAGACGGCAAAATGGTCCGCGACGAAAAAGGCCAGGTCCAGCCGGGTCCTCCGCAGCCCATCTCCTTCATCCAGGGAACCGGCCGCGCCATTCCCGGCTTTGATGAGGGCTTCACCGGCATGAAAGTCGGTGGCAAGCGCCGCCTCTTCATCCCCTGGCAAATGGCCTATGGTGAGCTCGGACGCGAAGGTCCGGACGCCGCCCATCCCGGCATCCCGCCAAAAACCGATCTCATCTTCGATGTTGAGCTTTTGGATCAGAAGGATTTCGCCATGCCGGCGAATCATCCCGCCATGGCCACGCCGCGTCCCGGCTCGCCTGCCCAGCCGCCGCATCCGCAGCCCGCGCCCCAGGCTCAAGCACAACCCGCCCAGCCCGCTCAACCTCAGGCACAACCGGCTCCATCGCAACCCGCGCAGCCTCAAGCTCAAGCCCAACCCGCTCAACCGCAAGGTCCGCAGGCGCAGCCAAAGTAACGCGGCCGAGACGCCGGAGCGCCTATCCCGTAGGCAGCTCCGGCGTCGCCGCAATCAGCTGCTGCGTGTATTTCTCTTTCGGATGCGCACACAGCGCTTCTGCTTCGCCCGTCTCCACCAGCCGTCCGCGCTGCATCACGGCAATCCGCGTGCTCAGGTACCGCACCAGCGGCATCGAGTGCGAAATAAAAAGATAGGTCAGCGCCTGCTCCCGCTGCAGCCGCCGCAGCAGGTTCACAATCTGCGCGCCCACGCTCACGTCAAGTGCAGACACCGGCTCATCCAGAATCAACAGCCGGGGCCGCAGCGCCAGCGCCCGCGCAATGTTGATCCGCTGCCGCTGCCCGCCTGAAAATTCGTGCGGATGCCGATCGAGCGCCGACTCGTCCATCCCCACCTCGGCCAGCAACTCCACAGCCTTCCTGCGCAGCGCCACACTCCGCTTGCCATCGGCGCCAATCTCCAGCGAGGCCTCTTCTTTGTGGATCGCCAACGGCTCCGTCACAATTTCCAGGACCTTCATGCGCGGATTCAGCGCCGCATACGGATCCTGGAACACCGGCTGCATTTGCCGCCGCACTCTGCGCATCTCGGCCCCTTTAGCTCGCGCCACATCCGTGCCATCCACCAGCACCGTGCCCGCGCTTGGCTTCACCAGCCCCAGAATCATGCGCGCAAGCGTCGTCTTGCCTGAGCCCGATTCACCCACCAGCCCCAGCGTCTCCCCCGCCTCGATCACGAGTGATACATTCTCAACCACCCTGTGAGATTCACTGCGCAGTCCCGCACGGCGCGCATAGCTCTTCGAGACCGAGTTCACTTCCACCAGCGCCGTGCGTCCCATCCCTCGATGCTAAACGCACATTCAGCCCGGGACTCCATTGAAGGATAGAATCCGGGATCGAATCAATTATTTTTTGGGGGAGTGAATCTGCATCGAGCACCGCGCTTGCCCGTCAGCATCGACCGCAATCGCTCAGCCGCCCTGAGCAGCGTCGGCTGGGATCAAAGCAACATTTCACATGCACCCTGTCGCATGCACCTTGAAACTGGCTGTATCAATCGGGCTTTGAAAGGGCGCGGCTTTAGACGCGCCATAAGGAGCGCTATATGAACGTGGGCTTTAGTCCCTGAGGGATGTTCTGCACTGTCTTAGCAGTCCAGCGCAGCCATCGGTTCATCGGCGCGGAAAAACACCGCCAGCGCATCACTGCGCAGTCTCACATTTTCATGCAGGATGTTGATCCTGTCCCGATGCAGCCGCAAAGCGCATTGCTGCGCTTCCATCAGCATCGACCGCACCTTCGGTGTCACGTGTTCTCCAACCTCCCTTTCAATCTCAATCAATTGCAGAAGCAACGTTGCAGCATCCATTTCAGGGGCCCCTTTTTGTCTCGATGAAGCATAGTCGCCCGAAAATTGCCCCACAGGATGTGATTTAGGTCACTCCATGAGCCGGAAAATCCACGAACACCCAACACCAACCTCACTCCAGTCCAATTACCAGTGGCGCCCGTGCTTCGCTCTTCCCTGCTGGCCCGTGGCCTTCCTCCCATAGATGCCTGGCCTTTTCCTCGCCATCCAGCACGCGAAAGACCCCCTCAGCCAACGCCTGCAACTCATCCTCGCCCGGATACACCCGCATGGGCGCAATCCATTCCAGGTACGCGCGCAGCCGTGCCACCATGCGCTCCGAGTAGGCCATACCACCCGTCAGCAGCACTGCATGAACCTTCCCCTCCAGCACCGCCGCCATCGCGCCGGCCTCCTTGGCAATTTGGTAAACCATTGCATCAAACACAAGTGCAGCCTGCGCATCGCCTGCATCCATGCGCCGTTCCACCTCTTCCAGATCGCGCGTCTTCAGGTAGGCGTAGAGACCTCCATCGCCAAAAACCTTGTGATCCATCTCCTTCTGCGCAAACTTTCCGCTGAAACACAATTTGATCAGCGCCCTCACCGGCAGTCCGCCCGTCCTGTCCGGTCCAAACGGCCCTTCCTCGATCGTGTTGCTGTCGATCTGCCGTCCGTCCCGATGCGCTGAAACCGTAATGCCGCTGCCCATGTGCGCCACAATCAGCCGCATCGTTTCGTACTGCCCGCCGGCTTCTTTCGCATACCGTCGGGCCACGGCCCTCGTATTCAGCACGTGACCAATCGGCGAACGTTCAATCAGCGGCGATCCCGAAAGCCGCGCGCAGTCCTGCCACTCATCCGCCGTCACCGGATCGACAATATAGGCATTCACCCCTGCAGCCTGCGCAAACTTGAGTGCAAGCAGCGCGCCCAGGTTCGACGCATGCTCCCCGCGCCTCGCCAGTCTGAGCTCCTCCACCATCGCCTCGTCCACAAGGTAGGTGCCGCAGGGAACCGACGGCAGCAACCCTCCCCGCCCAGCCACCGCAGCCAACCGATCGGCAGAGTAGTTCTGCTGCTCCAGCGCTCTCGAAATCATCTCCAGGCGATACTCAAGCCGTGCGATCATCGGCCGCCCGCCAAACAGTCTCAACTCCTCATCGCCGTGGCGCACAATGCGCACCCACACGGCGCCTTGCCGCGTATACAGCCCGAACTTCGTCGAAGTCGATCCCGGATTGATCGCCAGCACCCGGCTCCGGGATTCCTGGCTCCCCGTTTCCAGACCTCGCCCCGTAGTTCCGTTTTGGGACACGATTTCAGGCGTCAATTCTCAACCCTCAGCGAACCCGAGTGTACCCGCAACTCCAGCTGAATGCAGGGTCAGCCGTCACACTTCCGGCCCAATTCCCTGACTGCCTTTTTCTCACTGAACTGAAATGATTTACAAGCCACTTGCCAATTCCGTGCTACACTCAATCCAATCGTAGAATTCGATCTGAAGTTCTTGCCTGTTCCGGTTACCGCCGTCACGCAACACTTCCACATTGCGTTCGCGGTAAAAATGCACTAGAGGAGCAACACAATGGAACAAGGCACAGTCAAGTGGTTCAATGATGCCAAGGGTTTTGGATTTCTGAGCCGTGAAAACGGTGAGGACGTCTTCGTTCATCACACCGCCATCCAGTCGAACGGTTTCCGTTCGCTTCAGGAAGGCCAGCGCGTTCAGTTCAATGTCACCAAGGGCCCCAAGGGCTGGCAGGCAGAGAACGTTCAGGTTGTCTAACGGTTAACCCCGTACAACCAGTTCAGCGTTAAGCAGCAAAAGGGACGGCAAATCTGCCGTCCCTTTTCTGCGTTTACTGAGTTTTCTTCTGGTGGGTTTTCGGTTTTGGCCTGGATCTTATGTCGTACGCAAACCCAACTAGTTATTTGCTCTTCTATGAATTACGCGC
>Ga0364873_10140_pt1 | contig 46471 bp, 26 predicted proteins | sample ExccelAu500001D3_2_FD_206928 | JGI IMG/M metagenome (GOLD analysis project Ga0364873, IMG submission 206928) | Enriched cells from Trout Bog Lake Hypolimnion, Wisconsin, USA - BchlTB.Aug07.5000.01.D3 | ecosystem: Environmental > Aquatic > Freshwater > Lake > Hypolimnion/Profundal zone | place... | reverse complement strand
TCTTCAGGTCTGGAAGCCCACTTTTTGTTTGGTTCAGGACCCATTTCAAAGCTGACAATTCCACCATCGGTAATTTCCCGCTGGGTTAGCCATGCTTTGTTCATTGGTTGTCCATTCAGGGTCGCCGATTGGATATATTTATTTTCGTGGGAGTTATGCAGGGTCTCAATGATGAATGATTTGCCTTTTGCAAGCTGAATAATTGCATGTCCAAAGAGCGGACTGCCGATCGCATAGTAAGGGCTTCCCGGGGTAACCGCATAAATACCCATGGCACTTAGGACATACCATGATGATAATGAACCCATATCTTCATTTCCGCAAACCCCACCGGGACCACTCCGGTACAGCTTTTCCACCACTTCCCTGGCCCTGAGCTGTGTTTTCCAGGGCTCCCCGGCAAAATCATACAGGTAGGAGACATGGTGTGAAGGTTGATTCCCATGAACATATTGCCCAATTGTACCAACTACACCCACATATTTCGGAGGGGTGATATTCGGACTCATTTCAAAGAAGGTATCCAGTTTTGCAACAAAAGGTTTATTCCCTCCAAACAAGTTGATTAACCCCTTTACATCATGTTGAACTGCCCAGATATATTGCCAGGCATTTGATTCTGTATAGTGGCGGCTCGGGCGTTTTCCAACCAGCAGCGGATCAAAATATTTATAATAGGAGTGCTCCCCAGCCTTTACAATATCCTGCTCCCGTCCGTTTAACGCTTCCAGCCATGAACCATCGGTCATTTTGGGTCGCATAAACTTTGTGGTTGGCTCCCAAAGGTTTTGGTAGTTATGAGCCCGTTTCATAAAAAGGTCATAATCCTGATTCTTTCCAAGAGCCTTGGACAATTGGGCAATACACCAGTCGTCATAAGCAAGTTCAAGGGTATTGGGAACCGATTCGGTCACCTGATCAACCGGAGTGTATCCCAGTTCCATATAATATTTAAGCCCTGATCTCCCGGCGTAATGGGGAACGGGAGGTTTCGGTTCTTCAAGGGCCTTGGTACGCATAGCCTGGTATATATAGTTCACGTCATAATCGCGGTAACCCTTCATATACGCATCGACGATGATGGGGATCAGGTGGTCACCAACCATTGCCTCACCAAATAGATTAAGAAAATGTTGTGCCGGTAACCAGCCATAATCCCTGGTTTTGGCAACGATCGATTTGATAATATCATTGATGTGATCCGGTTCAATCAGCGTGAGCAGGGGGTGTTGCGACCGGTATGTATCCCAGCATGAGAATGATCCGTAAAAGTCGTATCCCCTGGCTTCATGTACCTTCTTGTCTGACCCGAAGTATTTTCCGTCTACATCCTGCGAGATATATTCAGCAAGAAGGGAATGGTACAGCGAAGAATAGAAGATCTCTTTCTGGTCGTTGGTTGCCCCGTCAATTTTAATCCGGTTTAACTCGTTATTCCAGATTTCGCGGGCGTTGTTCCGGACAATGTCAAAATCCCAACCGGGGATTTCTGATTTCAGGTTATTTCGGGCACCTTCCACACTGGTATAGGAGATTCCAACCTTTACCAGGATTTGTTCATTGGCAACTGTTCGGAAGGTGACAAATGCCCCGATGTTTTTCCCCTTCTCTGCGTCTTTATAGGGCCAGATACTTCCTCCCGATTCGGGTGTTTTCAAATCGTTATCAAACGTCCCATAATAGGTAAATGGCTTGCTGAATTCTGCCACGAAATAAACTTTGCCCAACCCGGCACTTTTAATCCCTTCAATACGGTTATTGTTCAGAATCTTTAAGTTAGAGAGTTCCTCTGAGGCGTTGGCACCGATCTGATGTCCAAGATCCAGGATGATCCGGGCATTATCCGCCTTTGGAAAGGTATAGCGATGAAAACCTGCGCGTTTGGTGACAGTTAATTCAGCCTTTATCTGATAGTCTTTGAGGATAACGGAATAATAGCCAGGCGTGGCAATTTCGTCGGCATGGTCAAATCTTGAGCGGTAACCTTCGCCCGGTTTGTCAGGTGATCCGGGCAATGTTTGCAGTTTGTCGCCAACGGTTGGCATGAGCATCACTTCACCGCCATTCACCATCCCCACGCCACTCCAGTGGGTGTGACTAAAACCCATGATGGAAGTCTCGGAATAGATATAACCGGCACAATAAGTCCAGCCCTGCGTATTGATGTCGGGGCTCAGGTGGACCATGGCAAACGGAAGGGAGGCTCCCGGGAAAGTATGACCAAAGAAATCGGTTCCCATAAACGGATTGACATGGTCTACCGGATTGTCGGTTTGCGCCCTGAGTGAGTTTTGCACTCCTGCACCCAAGACAAAAATGAGGAGAAATAAGCGGAAAATGGTTTGATTCATGTTATTGAATATTAGTATATTGATAATATATCGCAAATTACCGGGGAAAAGGAAAAATTGAAATCACGGCGAATACAAAATGTAAAATGCAGGTGGCAAAATGCAAATGTTAAGCCATCATCATGCCTAAGGTGAACTTTTAGCCATCTTTGATTTGGCAGTTACCACCGATTTCCCTGTAATATTTGCCAGTTCCTTTGATTCTTTGAAAATAAATTCCAACCCTTCAACTTCCGAATTGATCAAATTAGCCGCAAGGATAAGTCTGATCCAGAAATGTGATTCACGAAGCTCTTTTAGAACAATCTGCATTTTATGAATAAAGTCGGCCAAACTTTCACCGGCCCTCGCTTCTTCATAATTTGCACCTGCAGATGTACATGATCTAAAAAGTTGACCATAAATATGACGACCCGAATAGGTTTTGCAAATTTGTTTCTCAAGTTTTGTCACATTGACCGCAAACATTAAGAAACGATCAGACATATCATCAGAAAAACTTGTCATAACCGGAAGGTAACAGTGTTTATTTACATTTTGCTTTTTGCATTTTAAATTTAATTCTTCTTTTTTAATAATTTATTATTTTTCAAAATCAATTATCTAAATATCGGCATATCCGGTCCGTCAAACGGTTTAGCTCCCTGAGGCGCAGGTATCGACGGAGAGACTGAGATCAACTCAGGATCTTTGGTTGAAGGGGCCTGAATAAAACCGTAATATCGCCCCATCCAGTAATCCCGTAAGAATCCGGTTGGTTCCTTGATCACATTCCCGTTTGCTCCACCATCCGGGAAAGTAGCACTCTGGCTACTTGTTTTAGCGGAGGTTTCGCGAGGTGAAAATGCTTTTAATCCCCCTTCATAGGAGGTATACCCGGGCTCCAAATGTAAATCATCCCGTTGCGAATTTTGATAATTATATTCTGTGCAATCAAGCGTCCACTCGCGTAAGTGCTTAACTGACTGTTCAAGTTCACAATCGTTACCGGTAATAGCTCCATAAGTGAAATTGAGCCAGGGAATATGCTCAAGTCGTTTGACTTCCCATGTCCGTTCGATACTGCGAAGGTAAACCGATCGCATTTTTGGATCGGTAGTGTATCGAAGCAGTGTATTGTAACTTTCAAAAGCCAGGTTATCATCCCATGGAGCAAGGGTGGCCGGCGGAAACGTATTTTTCTGGCGAATAGTATTTTCACCATATCCCCAGCCAATCAGCTGTTGTAATCCCTTATTGAATTTCTGGTCACCGGTTAGCGAATAGGCAGACTGCATATAGGCTAGTACCTCTAGGCCGTTTACACCCCGGTCGTTGTATCCGTAGGGACGAAGGAGGTATTCCGGATTCCAGCGCCCCCAACGGGTTGGTTTGCCATCCATATCAGGAAAAACATAGCCGCTTTTTAAAATATAGGAGGCTATCCGATTCAAATGTTCTCTAGCCAAATCCTTCTCCTCACCCTCTGCCACAAGGTCGTAAAACAACGAAACGGCATAAAAATGGGAAGTTACCTCATCACTCGAGGTATCCCCTTTCCAATACCATTTGCCATCTTTGGTCGGGTACCATCTTGCCGGCAATCCACCCGATCCTGAAGTGCTCTTTGGATCCTTATCAGCAGTGGAAGACCATATTGCCCGGGCAAAAAATCCCCGGACCGGGGTAATCCGTTCAAGCCAAAGCAGCGCCTTAAACGAAGCGATGGCTTCTTTTCGGGCAGTTTTATCACCGGTAACAGCATACTTATAACACATTGCGGCCAGGTATGGCGCCGTATTTCCGCCATCATTGTCACTGATTTCCCTGATCCATTCTCCATTCTTTTTGTAAAGGGTATGGATAAAGCCGAGTCGTTTATGGCCCCATTCATTGATATGCCGTTCATAAAAAGCAGCCTTTTTCTGCAGGGTATAAGGCTGATAAGTAATGATTCCTAAGCCCTTGTCTGTTGCCACATAAACCACCCGATCACCGACGGCAATATCACTTACCTGATTCCCTGGCAACCAATGATCAGCCGCAAAATAATGCCATTCATTTTTGACCATGCGCACTGCCCCGCGTGCAGTTCCAATCCAGATATCCTCATCAAATCCCCGGGTCAGACAGGTGGTTTTCTCAACAGGAAGTCCATCCTTCCCTTTAAGAACAGTAAGTGCTGCACCGCGTAAAACTCCCAATCCTTTATCGGTTCCGATAATCAAACGACTGCCAAAGCTGAGCAGTCCTGTAGTGGTCCTGGATGGAAGTTGTCCCCAATCTATAAAATCCTGATTAACAACCAATCCATCGAACAGTATCAGGCTTCCAGGTTGAAGCACGTAGAGGGTTCCGCTGTAGGAGGCTATCCGCTGAATTGGTCCTAACCGGACCGGATCTGCATGAAGCTGTGAACCATCCTCCATGAGCATCGTAATATCACTGGAATAATAACCTCCCTTAGGTTTAATGGATACAAAATGATCGTTCTCTAACCGGAAAATCTCCTCCATGGTAGCTCCATGTAAAATCCCCTGGTGCATACAAAGATCAACATACTCCTGATTATCAATCTTCTGCCACAGATCTTCTTTCAGCCGGTAGATCCCGTCGGCTGAAAGGGCCCAAAGGTCTCCGTTGATTGAAATAAGCCTTTTCACACCATCTGGAGACGATTTCTCCAGATTAAAACCATCTCCAGCAAGCCGGTTGATTTTCCCTCCGATAACAACATAGCAAATATCCTGAAATACAGCCACGCTTTGTACAGATCGTTCGGAAGGGATCTTCGTGGCAACCTCCTGAAGATATACCTCATCCGGCTGGGCCTTCCACAATTTTGCCGGAGTTTTGGAGCCATCCTGTGCTGTTGCTGAACCAGCGAGAATACACACTAAGAGTAAAGTTCTAACGAAACTGATAATTGAGTTCATGATTCTTGAATATTATCAAATGAAACATAAATATAACCAAAAACCTACTTCTTAACAGCAAATGAATTAGGATAAGTGCAGGCCAAAACCTTCTTCCCCCCGGCTTCCCTGATCCAGGTATCAAACTCACGCCGCCCTTCCTTTAGAACAATAACCCGGCCCCCGGCCAAGGGGTCTGCAGGATCCTTCATTTTCTTGGTAACCCGTCCATAAGCAAGGGCAATGTTATTGCATAAGCCGATGTAATCATTGGTATGGTCATGGCCGACAAATATCCCCATCACATCGCCACATTCGAGCATGGCTGCAAACATCCCTGAATTAAGATCTGCACACGAGACATCCTCATTCTTGCTTCCTATAACGACAGTTTTCTTTGGATTCCAGGCATTGTTGTATTCCGGAACCGGAATGTGAAAAAATGCAAGAGCAGGCAGGGGAACATTATTATTTAAACGGGTAAATTCCTTGCTATCCCGGATATACCCGCTAATCTGTGAAAAGCTAAACCAACCATACCCGTCTACATTGGGTTTTAAGGTACTGTAGGAATTTGAGTCCATCCCATAGATCAAAGCCTGCAGCTTTTTATTTTCGCCATAAACCTGAAGAATAAAATTTGAATTTTCGGTCAAATCCCCCTGATCATTATTCAGGCAAAAGGGTAACCCCGGCAGGAAATCGGCCAGTTGTTTTCTTGTAAAATTGTGCTCCGAATCATGGTTCCCAAAAACCATAGCCCACGGGAGATGACAGGAGGCAAAAACGTCACTTAATTTGCGATAAGCCTCCTGAGGATCATTTTGGGTAACGATGTCACCAGTCAGGATAGCCAGATCAGGCTTTTCAATTTCAATTACACGCCTGATCGTTTGATAGACCTCCAGATTTGAGCCCTTTATCAGATCGATATGGGTATCGGTAAACTGAACAATTTTAAATTGACCGGCACTGCTAAATTTAAGAATATCAGGAGATTTCGCTGATACCTGATTCAGTAATAAAAATGATAAAATAATGAATATCAGGATTTTGTTCATTGCAGTATGTTTTTGTTAAAGCAGACCTTCAAGATTTTCAAACCTTGAAGGTCCCTCTTAAATTAATTACTTTTTAATCGTAAACGTGTCAATCAGCTCATTGTCAAAACTCTTACTCGTATAGGTCAATTGGTGATCATCAATCTTAACATATTGATATAATGTGCCTTTCATGCTCCGCACTGCGGCATAGGGTTCGTCAGTGATTTTGTCGTAATCTGTCGGGATCCCTATGGATATGGCGTATACTGTACCCTCCCTGAAGGATTTAACCACCTTCCCGTCTTTCATCGGATTTGAACGCATATAATAATGAAGATGGCCACTCATCACCATGTCGACATGGTATTTATCGAACAATGGCACCCAGGCTTTTTGAATATTGAAATAAGGCTCCTCCCAGTTGTACGGGGGGAAATGAAACATTGCAAATTTCCAGGTCGCCGTTGATTTGGCAAGCTGCTCTTCGATCCATGAGCTTTGCATTTCAATCGGAGAGGTACAGTCGATCATCAGAAACAGGGCGTTTTTATATTCAAAGGAATAGGTCTGTTCGGCAGGGATACCATCCGGACCGTTCTTGGGATAGCTGAATAGTTCCCGGTACATTAAAGCACCCAGGCCATACCTCGAATCATGGTTTCCCAGGACAGACATAAGCGGTTTGCGGGGAATTATATCCTTCGAGTATTCCAGAAGATCGTCCCACTGATCACGGTGAAGTCCATCACTGACCAGGTCACCGGCAATTGAATAAAAGGCCACATCCGGGTGTTCCTTATCCACTTTGTTAAAAAGTGCTCCGAATTTCGGCGAAAAATGGGTGTCGCCAAACCAGATAAACGCAAACTGATTGTCTTTTGCCGGAGTTGTAAAGGAATATTGATCAGACCATGCTGCCTCTGTAACGACCTGATATTCATAGGAAGTTCCAGGTTTCAGATTTCTCAGCTCTGCGGTAAAACGGTTGATATAACGGTCGTTCATCAGGACCCGGTCTTCCATCCTGTACCGGGAAGCCTTTACAGAAAACTCATGTGTACTCCCCTTTTCACGGAATTTTATTGTACCATCTACTACCGAAGTATCGGTGCGCCACTGAATATCTATACCGGTTGAGGGATCCGAACTCCAGGTTAACATCACCTGGTCGGATTTTGAAGATGAAGGGTAAGATGAGTTACGAAAAGCTCCCACCAGGTGGCTTTCCACTCCCCGACCACGAATGGTAGTCAGTAATTTCTGCCCTTTTAATTCGGCAGGAACTTCAGTAAGGACCAATTCGTCCCAATCGTGATAGGTAAATGCACCAATATCCATCACCCCCACAAACTGATTCGACGGGGTAAAACTGGTTAAAGTTAATTGGTCATGGCTGTTCTGAGGCACCACAGAAACAAAATAGTGAAGCGTGTAGTTTTCAAATCCGTTAATTCCCAGGCCAACCAGACCTGCGGCAAATGATTTCTGCCACACTTCATAAGATGTTTGTTCATTTTTCACAATCAAGGCCGTTTTAACGAAACCTTGCTCCGGAAGCCAAAATGGGACTTTCTTTTGTTGAACACTCCTCATCACCGAAACTACTACCGGCACATTTGCAGTAAACATCCAATGGTGCGTGGAAAGCACCTGAAGCTCTTCCTTCGAAAAGAGTGACAAAGCCTTGCTTTCATCAATTGCAGACAGATCTTTGGGGCTCAAAGTCCTGTACAATTGGGTAAAGGTTTTGTCCATAATATCCTTTACCGATTGTTCCCGGACCTGCTGAGCACAGGAAATGATTCCGGCAGCCAGGATAAGGACCACCGAAAAGCGCAGTAATTTGAGGTTATAGAGTCTTTGTATCATATAAATGAATAGTGAAAATTGTAAAAGACTGTTCAAAATTGAATTGATTATCCTGTTGATAATTGCCTTCATGTGAAAAGATTGCTTCGTCGCCAGTAACGATATTATATGTCAATACTGACCAGATGAGTTTTGACGGCTCCTCGCAATGACCGTCTTCACTGTATGAGCCTGAGGGACAAGGGGAGTTGGCGGCAGAGTCGCCAACTCCCCCTGTCCCTCAACTTTAAACCTATGACATTGTCATTGCGAGGAGCTCATTATTCAAACTTTCAAAGAACCAATTAAGCTTATGAGCGACGAAGCAATCTTTCGATATAATATCTCCCACATCAAATGGCAAGAACACGTAATCTTTCGATACGAAATCCCAAATATCAAATTTCAAGAACACCAAATCTTTCTGAAAATTGTAAATTAAAGAAATAGGATATCACAATATTAATTCTTCAATCTTTCATTTTCCTTTTCCGGTGCGCTAATCACCCCCAAATACCGTCCCATCCAATACGGAAACAACCAAATGTCCCCGGCACTGTTTTCAGAGCCGCCATTTCCTTCTGCATCCAAACCAAACCGATTGGCATTGTGTCGTTCGATCGGAAGCTCGTCGGGAGGAAGCACCTCTTTAATGGTTTGCCAACGGAAGTTGGGTGCGATTTTTTTAATGTCCTTCCGGTGGCTGTTCATTACGCTCCAGTTTACCAAATCGAGCGGATAGCGCTGTAAATACCAGACCGCCTCTTTCAGATCAAATTCTTTGGTGCCGGTAATGGCGGTAAAGATGTTCCATGCACCCTCCTTCTCAGGCCGTTCAATTTGCCAGTGATCCAGAATAGCCTCTTTATATTTTGCTTTCAAGGTATCGTTAAAGGCATAACGGTACAAGCCCCAGTAGCCGATAAAATACATCTCATCATCGGAGTGGTTCCAATGGTCATCTGCCAGAGCTTTCTCGTGTTCGCTGGCACCATCAGATGCCGGACCGATTTCGCGCATTGGACGCATCAGGTTTTCAAGGAATCCATGCTTCTCCATCAATTCAAACGCTGCATTTTTATAAATGTCGCGATGGGTAAAATGGTAGGCTGTCTGGAGCATCGCCATAATGTTTGAAGAACAGATCTTCCGGTCCCCGTCATTTTTCTTGTATTGATTCACATATTCAGGATTCCATCTGCCCCACTGTGTCGGTTTGCCATTCCAGTCAATCATATAGAGCTTGTTTTTTACGATATGCGACATCAGCGTATCAATCAGCATAATAGCCTGATTCCTGACATCTGGTACATCCATAAGCTCTGCAATGGCACCAAATGCAAAGATATGACCAATCGCTTCGTCGCTGCTGGTGGTTGATTTCCAGTCCCATTCGGGATCTTCGGCCCTGCGCCAGGGCTTGTCCTGATATTTATAACCGCGCCGCTCGAACGAGCGCGACGGGAAACCCGGAATTTTATTGATCGTATAGAGCCGTTCCATGGCGTACATCGTTTCGCGTATATTTTGCAAAGCCTCATCCGATTTGGTTACCGCATAGCGAAAGGTTTCCCCGGCAAGGTACATCGAAGTCCATAATCCATCATTATCAGAATCTTCCATGCTGCCTGTAGTAACATCCCCATCGGTCATAGCAGAAACAGTGGCATTAAATCCAACCCGGATGTGACGCTCGCGAACCTGTTTTTCAAAGTACATCGCCTTTTGGTGCAGGGTCATTGGTTGAAAACAGATTTTTCCCAATCCTTTAGTAGTTAATACAAGTACCGAATTATCCTTTCCTTTGGCAATATGAATTACCGAATCAGATGGGAGCCACCGCTTTGAAGCAAAATAGTCATATTTACCATCTTCGCGAAGCTTCATCGCACCACGTGTGGAGCCGAACCACAGATGACCATTAACTTCATTTACCGAAGTGAGTTCAGTCCATGGCAATTCCCGGTTTACATCGCCATTTAGTTTCCGGGTTTTGGTATCCATTTCATAATACCCGTCAGAGGTACCAACCACTAGCCTGCTACCAGAAAGGGCAATACAGGTGGGAATTATACTTTCAAGAACCTTTTCGACCGTTTTCTTTTCGGGAGAGAACAGGCTCACCGAAGTACTCCCTAAAATCCAGAAAAGGTTATTGTCTGCATCATATTTGATATCCTTTACAGCTTCGCCGGCTAATTTGCCTTCCCACAATTTTTGGGAATCTTTAATCAGCTGAAGGCTTTTCCCATCTGAAATCAGGAAGGTGAACGCTTTGCCCCCGGCAAATATTCTGGCTTCAGGTAAAGAATGTCTGGAATATAATTTCCCTGCCCAGGCATTACTCAGTACCGCTGTATCGTCGATATAGACCAGTTGATTCTCATAGGTTCCGATTCCGGAGATCTTCTTATCGGACGTTTGTTTATCCTGCACATCGGCAACCAATGTTCCGGGAAAGAGAAATTCTCCTGCACGTAGCCTTAGCAAACCCTTTGAGGAGAACACCTGAATGTAACCATTCCGATCAGAGGCAACCTGATTCAGCTGAATACTTTTATCCGGAACAGTAAATTTGATGCTGTAATCCTGGATATAGGAGTTGTCCTGATGGAGAGGAAGATCCTGCGCAGTTAAATTCGTTTGGACCAACATCATTGCAGATCCAACAGCCAGCACCTGGAGATGTCTTTTAAATTTATCCACTTTGTCTATTTTATATGATTTCTTATAGAATATGATTTCTTATTAATTTTTAGCTAATTCCTCTTCTTTGAAGGATACCACCGTTCCGTCCGAAAGATGCCGAACGCTTTTTTGAACCATTGTTTGCGGACGGTTTTATTCGCGATTTACTAACCCGGTATTGCGCTCTCTTCGTTCGCTTACCCCGGGCTACCAATATATCGCCCGTACCGGGCTGAGATCAAAGAATTATAAAAATTGAACCTTCATTCATTCCTTCATTTCCCCTGGAGCGACCAAAATATCGCCCGTACCGGGCTGAATATCAATAAATATTCAACCTTCATTCATTTCTTCATTTTCCCGGGAGCACTGATCACCCCGAGATAACGTCCCATCCAGTAAGGGAGAAGCCAGATATCGCCGGCACTCTCTTCACCGTTCCCGTTTCCGCCTTTCCGGTCCAGGGTAAACATATTTCCATTATGCCTTGAGACCGGCCGTTCATCAGGCGGGAGAACCTCCCGGGTGGTTTGCTCCCTGAAATTGGGGGCGATCAGTTCAATATCCTTACGGTGACTGTTCCTGATGCTCCAATTGATCATATCCAACGGATGCCTTTGAAGCCACCATGCCGCCTCTTTGAGATCAAATTCATTGCTGACCAATGCCGTAAAAATATCCCAGGCCCCCTCTTTTTCGGGCCTTTCGATTTGCCAATGATCAATGATTGCCTCTTTGAATTTTGTTTTCAATGTATCGTTTAATGCATAACGATATAATCCCCAATATCCGATAAAATACATTTCATCATCAGAGTGGTTCCATCCGTTAGATAAATCCTTGCTTAATTCGTCGGCATCGGCAGGTGCTTCCCCAATCGAATTCATCGGACGCATGAGATTTTCAAGGTATCCGTATTTATACAATAACTCAAGAGCTTTGGTTTTAAAGATCTCCTTATGGGTAAAACGGTAGGCAGTCTGAAGCATGGAGGTGATGTTCGAAGAACAGATTTTCCGGTCGCCGACCATCAGCGGGCGGGCATTCACATATTCCGGATTCCAGCGCCCCCAAAGGGTTGGTTTGCCGTCATAATCGTAAAGGTACAATCCATGTTCAACAATATGGGTCATTAAAATATCAATCAGGTGGATTGCCCTCGATTTCATGGGCTCTACATTAATCAGTTCAGCCATAGCTCCCAACGCAAAAATGTGTCCGATTGCTTCGTCGCTGCTGGTTGTCGATTTCCAGTCCCATTCCGGGTCTTTAGCATGTTGCCATCTATCGTGATCGGATAATCTGGACATATCGCCATGCCGTTCGAATGAACGTGCAGGGAAACCGACTGGAGCGCTATTGATTGTATAAAGGCGCTCCATGGCGTCCAGCGATTCGTAACAATTCTGAAGCGCATCAGCCGATTTGGTAGCGGCATACCTGAAAATTTCAGCCCCCAGGTACATCGAGGTCCATAATCCGTCATTATCGGAATCTTTCAGGTAACCCGTGGAAAGATTCCCGTGCATCATCCCCTCGGTTGAGGAATTAAATCCGTTCCGGATATGTCGCTCCCTCACCTGCTTCTCAAAATACATTGCCTTCTCCTCAAGGGTCATCTGTTTAAAGCAGATCTGACCTAACCCTTTATCTGTAAGAATTAAAACCGAGTGTTCGGGCCCTTCAGAGATATGTTTCACCTGATCACCGGGTAACCAACGCTCACCGTTATAATAATCATACTTTCCATCAGGGCGTAACATAAAAGCTCCCATGGCCGATCCAAACCAGATATGACCATTTACCGATGCCACACAGTTGATTTCAGGAACCGGAACCTTGCGGTGAATATCACCGGTTTGTTTTCCCGTACTATTATTGATCTCGAGATAACCGTTCTTCGTCCCGATAAAGGTTTTTGTCCCCTTATCGCAGAGATCAAAGGAGGTAAAATCAGACCCTTCAAAAACCGTAATCAATTTTTGATCTTCAAGGGAAAATTCAGACAGCGAACTACCTCCTAGAATCCAGAATGCACCGTTTTCAGGAGAGAATCGGATATCAAGTACCTCATCCTTTGTTTTACCAGACCAGAGTACCTTTGAATCTTTGATACATTTTAAAGTTGTACCATCAGCAACCATATATGCCACCGTTGGATCACCATCAAAAACGCGGGCGCCGGCCATTTCATGACGGGAAAACAGTTTTCCCGCCCATGCATTGCTCAAAACAGCGATAGGGTCAAGGTACACAAATTGGTGATCACTAATCCCCATATTGACAATCTTCCGGTCTGCCATTGGACGGTAGGATAAATCCGGTTCCAGCGTTCCCGGATAGAGGAAGGCTCCTGCGTAGGGTCTCAATAGTCCATCCTGGGATAATACTTCAATCACCCCGTTCCGGTCAGAAAAAGCCTTAAACAGAGCTAGCCCCTCACTCTTTGAATAATATTTAATACTATAATTCTGGGTGAACGGGACATCTTTAAAAACCGGTTTTGCGGTTTTCGCAGTTTCCGCTATAGCAGAGGAAGCCATAAAAAGGAAAAAGGAAGCAATAAACAAGGTGAATTTTTTCATTTTAATTCTAAAAATATCAATGTTATTAGTTCAAATCCGGAGGATTTGTATGTTTATAGAAATATTAAAGAGTAGAATTCGACTCCGACCGGAGTCGAACACCTTATTTTGATCCTTTTTTTCTATAAATTTACGACCTCGCTGAGGTCTGTTTATTTATCCTGTTTGCCAGCGGGAAACCATCCAGACGGGATATTTTTAAAAGCAGTATACCGACAAAGCAAATGTCTGATATCTGAGAAATTGGATGAACCTTCAGAAAAAAATCCGGAATGTAGATTATTCATTATCAATAGATAACACCATTGATAATCCTGCCTTAATTTCCGCTTTTAATTGATCAGAAATGGTGCCAATTTTTTTAACGAATCTCTCCTGAGATACTGACCGAACCTGGAAGCAATCGGCTGAGGAGTCTTTAGACAGTCTATTTATAGAATTGGATTCTATTTTAATCATCCAGGGTGCAATTTCATACTTGTCTTTCCAGTCGGTAATAGGAACAATCACTTTCAATGGCAATCTGCCCAATGAATCATCGCTCACAATTATTGCCGGTCTAATTTTTTGAATTTCAGCACCAACCGTTGGATCAAGATTTATTAACCAAACTTCACCTTGCTTCATAAAAGTCGTCAAAATCAAGGTTCGAAAATGCAATCAATTCCTTGTCAGATTTGTAATCAGAATACAAGTTGTCAGCAGCCTTTTTCAGCTGATTCGTATCTTCCTCCTTGCGAATTGAATGAATCATTTTTTCAATCATCAAGATCCTTTTTTGAATTGGTAATCTTTGAATTTCTTTGATTATCTCACTTGTCCTCATATCTAATCGTTTATGTCTGCAAGATACAAAATTAATCCACCACTTTTTTTAACCAAAATATTTTAACGAAAAAAGTGCCACCTCCAAATGGTGGTGGCACTTAATATTCATATTGTAATTAACAGATATTTACTGGAAGATCCACATCTTGGCGCCACCGGCATCGTTACCTCCAAGATCTGTGAGTGAGCTATTGTAGTTAGTACTGTTGTTGCTAAGCTCATCCTGAGGATAAAGATACCTGTAAGGATAAGATTCTCCTGTAGTAAAAGCAGGTGCGATACTAAACGCGAAGGCTGGATTTCCACTTCTTCTGATTTCAGTAAATTCCTCTGAATAATTTGTGAGGAAATTAGATAACCATTTCTGGAAAGCAATCAATTTTAAATCATTCGCACTGCCATCATTAGCCAAAGCGACATTGGCTTGCTTTTCATAAGCGCCAAAATCTGTGGAAATTGAACTAGTCCCAACAAAATTGGTAGTAAGAGTTCCGGAACCACTATTGGTGATGCCCCACCTTGTGAAGGACAGCTCAATACCGGCATTATAATAACTACTTGCTGTACCGGCAGTAATTAAATTTTTGGAACGGGCTTCAGCGAGCAAAAACTGCATTTCGCTTGATTCCATCATAACAGCCGACAAACGGGAATCTTTCGGCTTTTGAAACAACTGAGACAAAGCACAAAGTCTGCCATTGTCATATACCGTAGTTTTATACCCAAATTGACTGTTGATCTCCTGTACATTTACCGGGCCAACCCACATAGTATCAAGCGGATAAGTAAACGTGTACAGATTACCATTCTCATCAGCACCAGTCGTGGTAAGCGGACTTGAACCTACTGGTGAATAATTAACTGTATTATTAAAGCCGTTAATCATAACAGTTTGTGTTGAGGCTGTAGCTGCAGCCGTTAATGGATAGGCAGCTGGTGCACACCACACATACAATCTTGGGTCATTAAGTGCCCTTGATTTCCCAACGATCGCGTTTGTCGGTTTATAGGAGGTGAAATTGTTGGAATTATTATAGCTTACCGTGCTTAAATACCAGGTATCCCCGGAGTAGGTCCCGACAAATGGCAACGAGGCGTTGTCGGCATTGGTTTGCATAAAATTTCCACCTGCCACAATTGCCTTCAAAGTATCCGCATAATCCGTTCCAGCAGCTTTGAAGGCCTTGTAAGAGTGCATAATCAAACGGAATTTTAAGGAATTGGCAAATTTGATCCATTGGGCTTTAACTCCTTTATACATTACATCCTGAGTCGCATCAATTGCGGAAGAATTGGGATCGTTCAAAATTTTAACAGCATTATCTAACATGTCAAACATCTGTGTATAGATTGATTTCTGTGAATCATATGTCGGAAAAACATCACCGGCACGTCCCAGAACCGCCTTTGAGAATGGAACATCGCCATACTTTTCAGTTAAATAGGCCAGATTAACACATTTTAAAATATACGATAATGCGATATACGAATTATTGCCTTCATTTTTGGCCAAAGTCTCCATTGCAATACAGGTACGAAAGACCCCGGTATATGGATTGGATCCATCGTTTGCCGACCAGTATTGAGTCCGGCTTAAATAAAATGTTGGCATATTATCTGCTGCATAGCAACTTACAAAGTACCAGTCTGATTGTCCTAATTCTTCAAGTGTAACACCTTTGCCATAAGGAATGGCAGTATTCACAATGGCAGAAGTCAGTTGATACTTTGAGTAACCAAGATATTGGTTATCAAAATTCTGCTGCTGTTCGGCTATTCTAAGCTCATTATGGCAGGAAACCAGAATAAGAGTGAACAAACAAACAAATGAGAAAAATATAATTTTTTTCATAATTGTATACATTTATTATTAAATTTCAATTAAAAACCTACAGTTACTTTTATACCCATAATTCTCACTGGAGGTACCGTATAGTTTGATCCACCAAGACCATTTACTGCATTGCCATCAAAAGCTGTTTCAGGATCCTCATGCAGCCTGTTTTTTGCCCAATACATCACGTTTTTAGCAAAAGCTGTAAACGATATATCCTGACACATCAATTTACTTGCAAGATTTCTATCCAATTTATAGGTTAGATTGATCTCCTTGATTTTAAAACTGGTGGCACTACTCGAGATAAATTGAGAATTCTTCCAAAAGTTCTGACCTTCCATGTAATAGGGTTGAAAATAAAGCGTTTGGGTTGGATTAGCGCCATTGACCATATAGGAATTGTCTGCCAAACTCAAACGAGAATCGGCATTATACTGAGAAAGATCGCCTGCTGTTTCTGGATTAATAAAAACACCCTTCAGGTAGCCAAAATATCTTGGGTCACCATTAAAAGTTGACATATAATACTGTACATCATTCCTAAATGTTGACCATGCCGAACCAGGGAACATGGAGGTAGGATCAGGCATACTGGGTAAACCACCAGCAAAACGCCCACCAGCATAATATTTACTGTAATTTTTGCCAAAATACTGTTTCATATCTAACAAACCATCATCACCCAACCGACGGGCAGTTCCGGATACAAATGCTCCACCTACACGAAAGCTTGTAACCACTCCAAGATTCCAATTCTTATATTTTACATTGGTATTGAAACTCCAAACTGCCTTTGGATTGATATTTCCGATAAAACCAATTTTTTTAGCTAAGGCAGGTGATAATCCCTTTGATATATCCTGAGTTCCATTATCCGGGTCAATCAAAACCTGTCCCTTGTAAGCGCCTGACTGAATAATTGGCAAAGGCTGCTGTGCATACATATCGCCTAATGTTGCTCCCTTATACAAATAGAAATTAGTGTTTTCAACATAAGAAATTTGGGTTGTTGTAAAACGGGAGTCTAGATCCTGAACCACAGATTTAAAGGTGGAGAAAGACCCATTAACACTCCATTCCCAGTTTTTATTCCTAATTGGGACAACAGTTAATGATGCCTCAAGACCATTTGATTTAACGGCCCCGATATTTGTTTGAAGTGATGCAAAACCGGAAGAAGAGGTTACAGGAATACTTTGTATCTGATTAATATGCCGTTTTTCATAGATTGTAAAATCACCTGAAATCCGATTATTCAGGATACCAAAATCGACTCCACCCTCTTTTGTAATGTTCAATTCGGGCTTAATATTAGGGTCAACCAGAGCACCACCGACAGTTCCCATAGTAACTCCATTCCAGTAACTTCCGGCTATACCATAAGTATCTAAATTATAGGGGTGTCCTATTCCATAACCGGTCTCAGCAATACCAGCCCTTAATTTCAAAAGATCAGCCCATTGCAAATGTTCTTTAAAGGTCTCAGATAACAACCAGCTTAAAGATCCCCCCGGGTAGAATTTGCTCACTTTTTGTGGTGCCAAAACGCCTACCCAATCATTGCGTCCCGATACATCTAAAAACACTTGTCTGGCCCATCCAATACTGGCAGTACCATAAACACTGTAGGACCTGCCTCCAATATTGCGAAAAATGCTTGCATTATTTTTGGAATTTTGGCTTATCGATGCAAAATTATAAGCATTAGGCTGCACCAAACCATCCGTGCCGCTAAAGCTGGAGCCACTCGATTCACTGTAGGCGAAATTCACACCACCGGTAGCGTCAATTGATAACTTGTCATTTAAGAACCCCTTACTAAAATTCAACATGGCATCGCTGTTCGTTGCAAGTGAAGTGCTGTTGGTTTCTTCATAACCACCCTTATTATTGTTCTTGGAATCCCAGGGAATTTTATGCTCTAAACCAAAACCTTCGAAATCCAAACCTGTCCGCAATGTTAACTTTAAGTATTTCTGAAGTTCATAATCCAGCTGAACCTTACCAAATACTACATCTCTAGAATAAGTTCTGATATTATAGCGAGTATCAAAATATGGATTGTCTGAACCTACATTACCATCACTCCCGTCACTATTATTTTTAGCAAACCGTTTATTGCCGGTTTGATTTACATTCTTAAGATATGGTGTGTTCTGATAAATACCTGTAAACCCATTTAACCACGGATTTGCATTTCTGAAAACAGACATCTTCGGCATGTCAATTGATGTGGTCATTGCTACTGCTATGGCATTGTCCCCCAGATGTCCTTGAATATTTGCCTGTTGAGGCGTGTAAGTGTGAGTATAAGCAGCTTCTGATGTAATCGTAATCTTATTATTCAATTTGTAAGTTGAATTAAATGAAATATTATTACGAGTAGTTTGGTTGTTAGGAACAACAGAGGTGTATATCATATTTGTATAATTGAAACGATAGCTGCCTTTATCATAATTTCCTGTTATCGATAAATTATTCGTCTCCATAGCCCCGGTTTGAAGGAAAGCCTTCAAAGGATCTTTGTCCCCCAATGCCCCCTGTAATTTATAATCAAACTGTTGCGTCATCAAATTCCACTGTGGTACCGGACCATTTGCACTGATATTTTTACTATCTGCAATATCCCATCCACCACCATCTGGGCCATTCATATAAGCCTGATCTCCTTCAGCATCACGCATAAATCTGCGCTGAACCGGAGGCGTATTGAAAGTCCTCTCGATAGAGAATTCATTACTATAGGTAACTCCTAACCCTTTTTTGGCTTTAGAGCCATTTTTAGTCGTTACCAGTACGACCCCTGATCCTGCTGAAGATCCATAAAGTGCAGCAGCACCTGCCCCTTTTAGAATAGATACACTTTCAATGTCATCAGGATTAATAGATGACATCCGGTTACCAACATCGATTCCAGAAACAGAACCTATCTGATTGGTTGCAACAGGAATACCATCAATCACTATTAAGGGTTGGGTACTGTTGTTAATAGTTGCATTAGAACCATTTAAAAGACCTCCCAATGAGGTAGCACCACGAATGGTAAATAAAACCGATGATGTTGGACTACTCGACAAGCTGTTCATTTGAACACCGGTCACTTTTCCTTCCAATGATTTCAAGGCATTACCAACCCCTGCTGTCTGTAGATTATCGCTGTTAACCTGGTTAACATTGTAACCTAAAGACTTTGCTGACCTTTTCATCCCCAAAGCGGTCACAACAACCTCGTCAAGGTTTTCAATGGTCGGAGCTAAGGTAAGATCGACAGATGTTTTACCATTTAAAGAGACCGCCTTGTTTTCCATCCCAATAAAGGAAACAATAAGCGTAGATTTGGCGTCTGGAACCGTTATGGAATATTTACCATCAGCGTCGGTAACCACACCATTGGTCGTCCCCTTGACCACGATAGTTGCCCCTGGCAGAATCTCTCCGGAGGAACTCTTAACAACACCACTCACTTTAACCTGGGCAAATATGTTGCTTGTGAAAAGCACGCACATCCCTAGTAGGAGCATTTGAAAGATTTTTCTTTTCATAGTTAATTAATTAATTTATTAATAAAAACTCAACTTAAATACAACTTCCCTTTCAGAAACTTGCGCTTGGAGTACCTTCTAAAACAAAGATTTCAAAAAAAAAAGAAACTTTGTTTGTAGAATATTACTCATTTTACATCAAATATTAACATTCTGCATGATATTTTAACATTCCAATTTATGCTAAACCGATTTAACCTGTAATTAATGTTAAGATTTAATTACAAAAATGTTAAAATTAAATAATTTTAATAAGTTGATAGAAACCGGTAAAATTGATAATAAACCCATTGGATTACTGAATGCCGGTTAAGAACAAAGAATGAAATTCTAATTCTCCTGGATTTATTCAATTAATTTACAGCCATATACAGGATGAATACCAAATAAATCCGACGCACCAGAAGGCACACTAAAGATTGGTGTCATCTGTATTTAGGCTAATATTTATGGTTTTAAAACGATAGTTAGCACCGCCGATCACTTAAAAACGTATGGATGACGATTGAAACAAAGATAATAATTACAACAAGAATTCCTATGGTATAAATCACCTTTTTTAACAAATATTTTAACCACTACATTAGACACTGTAGTTTTTAATACGAAACTGTTTAAATTTCTCCGCAGGAGATAAATATCAATAGAAAAAATATAATTCTGAAAACAAATTTCCCCTAGGAATTAACCAATTATCTGTTAATATCCTGACGGACAAAGCTTATTCGATGGTTTGTTATTCAATTGAGATTTATGCCCTAAGGGCAAAAGAGGTCAAATACAATTTTTAAATAATCTCTAATTTTACAAAAAAATATTAAAGATAGCAATTATATCCCATCCAAATAATCAGTTCCTTCACCCAACGGGGTGAATAATCCACAGAATACCTATGGCGATGGCGAGGAGAGCACCGGTGAGGGAAAACCACTTAAGGAACAGCTGATTATCTTTCACCTCCGACCGGTGTGCAATAATTCCGAGGATAAAGGCAAATATGATCATCGTCAAAATTGTTCCGGTTGCAAAGGCAATGATGTAAATCACTGATGCCAATAGCGTTGGAAGTGCAAGTGAAGGGAGCAGTGCAAACAGGTGACTGAATCCCGCAAATCCGTGAACAGTCCCGATGAGAAACGCTGAGAACGCATTTTGCCTCACCTTTCCGATGTGCACATGCCCATGCCCGTAATCCGGAATAGACTCGTGGTGATGATCCTGATTACCATCATGATGAGCATGAACCTGGTGAAATTCATAATGGTGATCATGTCCATGTCCGTGAGAATGGGGATGGTCGTGAAGCTCATGATGGTGAAGATCATGAGTTTGCCTGTGATCTTCGTGATCGGGGGGTGAAGTGTGATCATGCGAATGTTCATGAGGATGATCATGAGGAAAAGGAACAACCGGATGTTCAAAAACCAGAGGAACAGGATGGGTATGTTTATGAATATGAGGATATAAAAATGGTCTCGTATGAAAGTGGGCATGAGGTAAGTACCCATGGGTGTGACGCCGGTAGAGGCGCACTAATGCCCAGATTCCAATCCCGATCAGGAGAAATCCAATTGCCGTGTCGCTGTGTTTGGAAATCGCCTCAACAGGCAAAAACTCCCTAAAAACCAGAAATAAAGCTCCGATCAGCAACATCCCGACTGTATGCCCGAAACCCCATGAAAAACCTATCATCCACGACTTCTTCCGGCTGTCGATAGCCAGTGGGGTAACTGCAGCAAGATGATCAGGACCCGTTGCCACGTGAGCCACACTTGCAATAAATCCGGTTAGAAAGGTTAACATATCATTCGATTTTGGGGGTAAATATAAAAACAAATATATTTACATTTACGTGAGCTATTAAGAAAGATACCTTGAACACCAAATCTCTCCAAATAACAGTTACCGGCCTGGTGCAGGGGGTTGGTTTCCGACCCTTTGTTTTCCGGATTGCCACCCATTGGGGGTTAACCGGCTGGGTAAAAAACACCAATGAGAATGTAATAATAATAATCACCGGAACACCCGTAAATATTCAAAATTTCCTGATTTCACTCAAACAGGAGGCTCCGCCCGCCGCATTGATTGATGAAATCACCCTGTTGGAAATTGAGCCAATCTCGTTTCCGTCCTTCACAATTCATGAAAGCCACGACATATCGAGCCAGATCACCGAGATAAGTCCTGATATTGCCGTTTGTGAGGAATGCCTGCATGACATCGACCAGCCTGGCAACCGGCTGGATTATCCTTTCGTGAATTGCACCAACTGCGGGCCACGGTTCACCATAATCGAAGATCTGCCGTACGACAGGGCTAAAACAACCATGAAATCTTTCGTCATGTGCCCGGCGTGCCGGAAAGAGTACGAAACAGTCACAGACAGGCGGTTTCATGCACAACCTGCCGCCTGCAGTGTTTGTGGTCCTCAATATGAGCTGTTTGCAGGAAACAACCTGATAAGCAAAGAGATCGGAATTATCGTTAATCATGTTTCAGCCTGTTTAGATAATGGCGGAATCGTCCTTGTCAAAGGGTTGGGAGGAATGCATCTGGCCTGCGATGCCTTCAATGAAACAGCGGTGAAAAGACTCCGCGCCATTAAAAACAGGGAAGGAAAACCTTTTGCGGTGATGTTCTGCGATAAGGAACGCGTTAATCGCTATGCCCATTTAGATCAAAATGAAGAAAGGTCATTGATATCCTGGCAAAGACCCATCGTATTACTTGAACAGAAAACGGAATCAGGTTCATTAATGACTGAAAATTTAAATTCCGGTTTAAACTTACTTGGAGTGATGCTTCCCTATATGCCTTTTCACCATTTGTTGTTCCGCCAACTGAAAACTCAGGCTATTGTTCTGACAAGTGGCAATTTCAGCAGCGAACCAATCCTCATTGATAATCAGTCGGCACTCGATCAGTTTTCACCTTTTGTGGATGCGACTATCCTACATAACCGTGATATCTATAATCGTACAGATGATTCTGTTGTAAGGATAATGGGTGGTGAGGAACGGATTCTGCGCCGGTCGCGTGGTTATGTTCCTGCCCCGGTCCGGACTGCTCTCTATACCGAAGGGATTGTGGCATTTGGTGCTGAATTGACCAATTGTTTTTGTATGGGCAAGGGACAAAAGGCTTTTCTGAGTCAGCATATTGGTGATTTACAGGGATTGGAAACCACCTTGTTTTATGAACAGACAATCGCTCAGTTTCTACATCTGTTCCGGGTATCACCTGCTTTACTGGCAGTTGATATGCATCCTGCATATATTTCGACGCAGACAGGTTTGAATTACAGCAAGTTGCCGATCGTCAGGGTACAGCACCATCACGCCCATATCGCTTCATGCATGGCAGAACACCATTTGAATGAAAAAGTGATCGGAATTGCCCTCGACGGCACCGGTTATGGCACCGACGGGAATAGCTGGGGCGCAGAATTCATGATTTGTGATTTGAATGATTTTGAAAGAGTTACCCATTTCGAATACATTCCTCTGCCGGGCGGTGATCTGGCTACTGAAGAACCCTGGCGTATGGCTGTCTCCTATCTTTATAAAGTTTTTGGCAGAGAGTTCCTAAACCTGGAATTACCTTTTCTAAGAAATATTGACCCGGAAAGAGTCCAACTGGTTCTACAGATGATCGATAAAAAGATCAATTCTCCCCTAACCTCCAGTGCAGGCAGGTTGTTCGATTGTGTGGCCTCCCTGCTCGATCTGGTACAGGTTGCCTCCTTCCAGGCTGAGGGTCCAATGCGTCTTGAATCGCTGGTTCGGAAGGGTTGCACAGAAAGTTATCCTTTTCAAAACCTGGAAACGTTTTGTTTCGACCAAACAATCCGCAATATTGTTAAAGATATTAGAACCGGTATTGATAAGGGTACCATAGCAGCGAAATTTCATAATACAATAATTTCGGTTATCTTTGAGTTTGCCAATTCAATCAGACTAAATCAGGGGATCAATAAAGTTGCACTTTCAGGTGGAGTCTTTCAGAACAAATATTTACTTGAAGGTGCCTTGGAAATCCTGCAGAAAAATAATTTTGAAGTTTATTCACATTCAAAAGTACCTGCCAATGACGGGGGAATAGCGCTCGGTCAATTAGCAGTTGCATCTAAAAGGAGGGAATTAAAATGTGTCTAGCCATACCTGCAAAAGTTATACAAGTTAACGGTACCAGTGCCCTGGTGACGATCGAAGATGTGGAATACCAGGCAAGCCTGCTACTGCTTCCTGATGTAAATCCAGGCGATTATATCATGCTCCATGCAGGTTTTGCCATCGAAAAAGTGGATGCTGCTGAGGCTAAGGAGACCTTGCGGCTGCTGAATGAGCTGGAACAATTCAGGCTGTCAGACTGAAAGGCTGGAGACTGTTAGGCTGGAGGCTGTTAGGCTGTAGACATTTAGACCATAAAAAATGAGAGATCATACCAAACTTAGGGCTTTTGTACTTGCAGATGAACTGGTTCTTTTAATTTATAAAATATCCATAAGTTTTCCTAGAGAGGAAGTTTATGGCCTGACATCACAAATCAGGCGCGCTGCGGTTTCTGTTCCCTCGAATATCGTTGAGGGTTCTGCCCGTGAGAGTGAGATGGAATATCTTAGATTTCTTGAGATCGCTTATGGCTCACTTAAGGAATCTCATTATCAATTTACAATAGCTGCCAGATTAGGTTATGTCAATGCAGATCTAATTGTTGAATGTGAGCAAAAGTTTACCGAAACCGAAAAAGTCCTGTCAGCCTTAATCCGTTCCTTAAGAAAACACTAATAACCTAATCGTCTAACAGCCTATCAGCCTAAAGCCTAATCGCCTAACAGCCTACAGCCTAATCGTCTAACAGTCTAAAGCCTAACAGCCTAATCAAATGAAACCCTCATGAACTTACAAACACAAAAGGCAAGGTATAAATCAATGAGGGTTCCACACGGATCAATAATCTAAATATTAGTAAGTTAATTAAAATTTATACGTGTGAAATATATCGATGAATACCGCAAAAAGGAGCTGATCCTGTCCGTTTCTGAAAAACTGAAGTCGGTCTCTAAAAAAGAGATCGTCCTGATGGAGGTGTGTGGCGGACATACGATGGCCATTCACCGGTTTGGACTTGCCTCACTTCTTCCTCCAACCATCCGGCTGATCTCGGGCCCGGGTTGCCCGGTCTGTGTCTCAAGCCAGCATTTCATTGATATGGCGATGGCATACAGCAAGATATCTGGCGTAATTATTGCGACTTACGGGGACCTGATCCGCGTTCCGGGCTCATCTACTTCCCTCGAAAAAGAGCGGGCAAACGGTAGTGATGTGCGTATTGTTTACTCAGTGCTTGAATCTCTTGAGATTGCAAAAAGTAATCCGAAAAAAAATGTCATTTTTCTTGGTATTGGGTTTGAAACCACTGCCCCGCTGACTGCTGCGGCCATCCTTCAGGCTAAACAGGAGAATATTCCGAATTTCTTCGTCTTAAGCGCCCATAAGGTGATGCCGCCGGTAATGAAGGCGCTGGTTGAAGAGGGGGTGAAAATAGACGGGTTCATAGCTCCGGGCCATGTAACTGCGATTACTGGCACCGCAATTTATAACGACCTTGCCACAATTTGCGGATTAGGGGTAGTCGTAGCTGGCTTCGAACCTGTCGATATGATGCAGGCAATCCTCATGCTTACCATTCAGATTGAATCGGGAACTCCCGGAGTGGAAATTCAATACCAGCGTGTGGTTCACAACGAAGGGAATCAAGTTGCACTGCAGGTCTTAAAAGATGTTTTTGAACTTTATGACGACAGTTGGAGAGGGCTCGGGATGATTCCCCAAAGCGGGCTGAAGATCCGGGAAGAATTATCCTCATTCGATGCAGAGCGGCGATTCACAGTCGTAGTACCCGCCTCTACCGAACCCAAAGGGTGTATTTGCGGACAAATCCTGCGGGGATTAAAAACTCCTGTCGATTGCCCGCTCTTTGCCAAGAAATGTACTCCCACAGGTCCTGTTGGCGCCTGCATGGTTTCGGGAGAAGGGACATGTGCCACCTACTATAAATACCGTTCATGATACACAAGGAAGATAAGGTAATGCTCAGCCACGGCAGTGGCGGCAGGATGATGCACCAGCTGATTGAAGATTTGTTCGTGAAGCATTTCAGGAATAAGATTCTGGATGAACAAACCGATTCTGCCATCCTCTCGGTCGGCTCCTCCGAAATCGCTTTCACGACCGACTCTTTCGTGATTGATCCGCTGTCTTTCCCCGGAGGAAATATCGGGAAGCTGGCTGTTTGCGGTACCGTAAATGACCTTGCCGTTTCAGGTGCGGAACCACTTTATCTGAGCGTTTCGTTTATTCTGGAAGAGGGTTTCCCGATGAAGGAGTTGGAGATTATCGTGGAATCACTGGCCGCTGAAGCAAAAAAAGCGGGTGTGCTCATCGTGACCGGAGATACCAAGGTGGTAAATAAAGGGAAATGTGATCAGCTGTTTATCAATACTGCAGGGATAGGGCGTCTGAAAGAGGGAAACCGACACATCAGCAAGGCATTGAATATCAAATCCGGGGATGTCATCATCATCAATGGGACCATTGGCGATCATGGCATGGCTGTGATGAATGCCCGCGAATCCTTTAATTTCAAAGCCTCCGTTGAATCCGATTGTGCCTGTCTGAACCACCTGATCCGGGAAGTGCTGGAGGAGGTCCCGGTAAAGTTTATGCGTGACCCAACCCGGGGCGGGGTGGCCACTCTTCTGAATGAATTGGTTGGAAAGATCGGGTTGGGGATCGTAATTGATGAATCGGCATTACCTTTGAACAAGGGGGTGAAGGCGATGTGTGAAGTGCTTGGATTCGATCCGCTCCACATTGCCAACGAGGGAAAGGTAGTCATAGTAGCCGATCAGAAGGATGGAGATAAAATTCTTGAAATCCTGAAAAATAATAAACTTGGACTCCAAAGCGCCATCATCGGACGGGTTGTAAGTGATCATCCGGGGAAGGTGGTCCTAAAAAACGAAACAGGCGGTCGCAGGATCATCGATTCATTATCCGGTGACCAACTGCCACGAATCTGCTAAAAAGAGAGGTCATGCATGAATTTTCAATGGCCATTGAGGTGATTAGCCTGGCTCAACGTGAAGCCGCAAAGAACAAGGCGAATTCTATCGTGGAGATCACCATTGAGGTTGGAGTTCTTAGCGGGGTTGATGCGGATGCTTTTGAATCTGCTCTGGGATTACTGGTAAAGGATTCAATCCTTGATCAGGCACAGGTCAGCCTGGTCAGAACCCCCGGCATGGGAAAATGTAATAGTTGCAATGACGAATTTGAGATGAATCACCGGATGGCTACCTGTCCCAAGTGTCTCTGTTTTCCCTCCGAAATAAGCGGAGGGGAAGAGTTCAGGGTGGTATCACTGATAGTCGATTAAGAATTTGTTCATTGCCTTAAACAGGAATATTTTAACGGTAGGATTATTAAAGGACTGGAAAGTTCTCAGAAATGTTGAATATAACTGATTTAATTGGGTTAAATCTTTGCGGGCCTTGCGTCTTTGCGAGAAACAAATAATTGAAAATTCACAACTCCTAAATTGAATTAATATGTGCGAAACATGCGGTTGCGGCGAATCAGGGGAATTCAGAATTCACGATCTCCATCATGACCACCTTCCCGAACATGAACATCATCATCACGATCATGACCATCATGGCGATCATGATCATCACCACGAACAGGGTCACGATCATGAGCACGGTCACGATCAAGACCATTCACATACTCATGAACACGATGGGGTGAGCCACTCGCATACGCATGATCATCCGAACCAGAAGGTGATCAATCTGAATATGGATATTCTCTCCGAGAACAATAAATTGGCCAGGCTCAACCGCAGGTTTTTTGAGGGGAGAAAGGTTCTGTGTCTGAATTTGGTCAGTTCTCCGGGTTCGGGTAAGACAACCATTCTTGAGAAGACGATTCAAGCGCTGATCCCATCCCGCAAAATAGCGGTTATTGAAGGGGACCAGCAGACGCTCCTCGATGCCGAGCGGATCGAAAAGTCGGGTGCGCCTGCCATTCAGATCAATACCGGTTCGGGATGCCACCTCGATGCGAGGATGATTGAGCTAGCAATAGAGAAACTGGAGATCGAATACGAGTCCATGCTTTTTATAGAAAATGTGGGGAACCTTGTTTGCCCGGCCCTGTTCGATCTGGGGGAATTCAAACGGGTTGTGGTGATCAGCGTTACCGAAGGGGAAGACAAGCCGTTGAAATATCCGTATATGTTTCAGTCGTCACACCTGTGCCTGATCAATAAATCGGATCTCCTCCCCTATGTCGATTTCGATACTGAAAAAACAATCAGTTATGCCCGTTCCCTGAATCCGAACCTGGAATTTATCCTCGTATCTGCCCGGACCGGCGAAGGGATGGAGCAGTGGTATGAGTGGCTTGCAAAGCAAAATGAGCATTAACATCCTATCTATAAATACGCGATACCGGTAGCCTCAATGAATTTATTAATTATCAATATTGCTGTTTAATTTTATTATTTGATCTGACAATCCCAAGGAGGATGCTTTAAGGATAATTTTCCCGTTTTTAGGAGTACTTTGGATAATTACCTGGCACATTCCGCTGAAAGCTCTCCGTTCAATGCCCTTGGCCGGTTCAAGGCTGATCGGATTTCCGTTTCCGACGCCAACGATCTGACCTTCACCTTCAAGGTCAAAATGGACAAGATTATCCGCAGTTGGAACCATATTTCCATTTTTATCCGTGATCTTAACCGTAATATATGCCAAATCCTTTCCGTCAGCAGAGATGGTGGAACGATCGGCAACCAGCTCAATCTTCGAAGGATCACCCGCCGTTTTTACGATATCGGTGAGAATCAGTTTTCCATTTTTATACCCTTCAGCCTTAAGTGTACCCGGGACAAAAGGAACCTTCCAGTCCAGCGACAGTTTTTGACCTTCGCCCAGATCAATCGGCTTATCCCATTGATTGGTTTTGTAATCTATTTTAGTGTTTGCAAATACCTGTTTGCCAATTAGTTTGTCGTTCAGATAGAGTTTTACCTCATCACAGTTAGTGTAGGCAATCACGTCAATCAGCTGTCCCGCTTTCCAGTTCCAATGGGGAAAAAGGTGAAGTACCGGCTCGATGGTCCACTGGCTTTTATAAAAATAGAAAACATCCTTTGGAAACCCGCACAGGTCGACAATGCCGTAGCTTGATGAAATTGAAGGGAAGGGATATGCCGGTTCCCCAAAATAGTCAAAGCCTGTCCAGATAAAGAGTCCGGCCACGTAGGGAGTCTCCCGCACTGCCCTCCAGGTTGTCTGGGTAATCATCGTTGCAGGGCGGTCGTAGTAGGTTCCCCGGTTGTCGAATGAAGAGCAGTGCAGATCGGGTGTGGGCTTCATGGCCGAATCTGCAGGGAAATGGTAGATACCCCTGTCGCTCAGCGATGAGGTGGTCTCGCTCGCGATGAAAAAACCGTCCGGATGTTTGGCCTTCTCCTCCGGGTACCGTTCTACGGTGTAATTAATGCCGATCACATCCACCTTATCCGACATAAAAGTGGTGTCAGCACGCCAGACACCGGCAAAAGCCGAAGTTGTAAAACGGGTCTTGTCGTTTCTTTTAATGATTCCATCCAACTCTTTGGCGATGGCAGCCCCCCCGTATTTCGTATGATTTTTTTCAGGGATCTCATTCCCGATGCTCCACAAAAAAACGGAAGGATGATTTCTGTCCCGCAGCACCATATCCGACAAATCCTTCTCGTGCCACTCTTTGAAGTAGATGTGATAATCGTATTTCATTTTCTCAAGGTTCCAGACATCAAACGCCTCATCCATCACCACAAACCCCATTTGATCACACAAATCAAGCAGATCGGGTGATGGGGGGTTGTGACTGGTGCGGATGCCGTTGCAACCCATACTCTTAAGAATTTCCAGCTGGCGTATTAATGCCCTTGTATTTAAGGCGGCACCCAGATATCCCAGGTCGTGATGCATGCAAACCCCCTTAACTTTCACGCATTTGTTATTGAGAAAGAAGCCGCTGTCTGATCTGAATTGTATTGACCGGATACCAAAAGTGGTGTAGTAGGTGTCCCTGAGTTCTTTCCCTTCATAAACCTCGCTGGCTAACCGGTAAAGGTACGGGTGTTCGATACTCCAGAGTTGGGGTCCATCCACTTTAAAATTGGTATTGATTTTTAGCTGGGTATTTGGTTCTATTTTCGCCATTTGAACCTGACTTGCTACCTTTTTTCCGTTTTTGTCAAGGATTGAAGAAATAATCCTGACCATTGTTTTTTCCTGCTTCTCATTGGAAACAGCGGTTTCTACCTGAACCCGGGACACTTTCTCCGATACATTGGGAGTGGTTACATAAGTTCCCCACAGACTGACATGAACCGGTGAAGTGGAGGTGAGCCAAACATGTCTGTAGATGCCTGATCCCGAATACCATCTTGAATTGGGCTGCAGCGAATTATCAACTTTTACGGCCACCACGTTGGACCCTTCCAAGAGGTAGGGGGTCATATCATATTCAAAAGTGGAGTAACCGAACGGCCGGTTTCCCAATTGATGACCGTTTAGCCAGACCGTGCTGTTCATGTAAACACCGTCAAACCGGATAAACCGGTGCTTGGATTTGGTATCCGTAACTGAAAAGGTTTTCCGGTACCATCCAATTCCGCCGGGCAGAGCAGCCCCGGCATTGGTGGCCGGATTATCGGGTTTAAAGCTCCCTTCAATACTCCAGTCGTGAGGGAGGTCCAGCCTGCGCCACTCCTGATCCGGGAAACCGGGCTTTTCTCCGCCCGGAACATCCCCCAAATGAAATTTCCAGTTGAGATCAAAATTTTCCCTTCCGGGGGATTGCGCAAAGAGTTGAGTGACTTCCAGGCCTATTAAGACGATAATTGTAAAAAGGATTCTCTTCATGGTTAAAATTTGATGGTTTGGGTCTCCCCGTTACCGGAAAGTTTATTATACAGTGTCTTACCGTCACAGGTAACCGATAAGCGGATCTTTTTCCCTTCGCGTACAACCTCCAGATCGAACTCTTTCTGAAATCCATGTACCTTTTTTAGGCGCATGAAGTTCCATTCTTCAGGCAATTGGGGGGTGATGGTAAAACTATTCAAAGCCACGGGACGGATACCAAATAAACCCTCGGTATAAACGCGGCAGTATAAACCGCTTTCGGCCGAAAGATGGCGCTGTCCCCCTTCGGGATAAGCTTCCACCGGGTAGGGAACATGCTCTCCCAGCAGCCTTCGGTTTGAATAATATTTCAGGTATTTTAATCCCCGCTTTGTTTCACCGGCCGCAAACACACCCCGAAGCGCATAAAGGGTCGAACGGTCCCAGAATGTTTTGTCACCTGCCTGCGAAGCCAATCCGTCTTCGGTCCACAGTTCAGGTGAGAAAAGGGCATTGATAGTCGCTTCTTTTCGATCGAAAATATTAACTGTCAGAGGAATGCAGATCCAGGCCCGGAGTTTCTCATTCCCTTCATAATACCGGTAAGTATCAAATCCCATTACTTTCGCCCCGAAATATTTCGCGATGCTGGCTTTCAGTGCTACTGCCTCTGCTTTGTAGATCAGGATCTGCTTTTTATTTTTTTTGAGTGACAGACCTAAGCAGGAAGCCGAAACGAGTGCGTCGTAGTACAGGGATGAGGTACATAAATTAGCGGTTCCTGACGGGAATCGCCCTTCAAGTTCGTCAGATTTCGAGCTAACTACTCCCTGCGGGTTAAGTTTCCGTTTGTTGTATTCGAGACACCATTCAATCAGTGGCCAGAGTCTTTCTGCCGTATCCAGGTTTCCCAGGGAAAGGGCAAACCGCGAGGCCCCGTAGGCAATCATAGCCGCATCACCACGATCTCCAGCACCATGCCAGGTATCAGTCCCTTCCGCAATGATGGAACTGGGAATGGGATTAAATTCCGGATTCATAAACCGAGAAAAATGACGATAAGCATTTACCGCCGATTCAATGCCATAGCTGTAGCCCAAGTAGGGAAAAAACGGATTGATATACTCTGCCTGATCGTTGGCCCAGATGGCTGCATAATAGCTTAACCCGCCCGGACCATGCAACGGACCACCTTTGGTTTGGTATATACTTTCCGCAGCACGGATCTTGGCAAAGGCAAAAGCGCGGTTTAAGAGCATATCGGGGGTCTCAAGAATCAGATTTTCATTGAATTCGGATAATAATGCAGTTCGGTGACTTAACTCTTTTTCGATATCCGGGTTGCCGGTATCCTCTCCACTTCTGGTTCCGGTAATACTTAAATTGAAACTGATCGTTTCACCGGGTTTTAAAACAATCGTTCCGTAATGAGAGGATTGAACTGAAAGGGTATAGCTCCCCTCAACACCTTCGGAGGGGTTGGTTTGGTTGCGGATACTTATTTCCGGAATTTCGATTACGGAAGCTTTATTCCTGGTATTGGTCAGCTCATATTTTTCACCAAAGAGGGGAAGTGCCGTCGAAGGGAATAAGGTGCGAACCAGTTTAATACCGTCCGTGAGGCTGCTCTTTACGGTGATCCGGCCATTCAGGAGGATCTCATCGACGTGTTCGTACTGAACCAGCCGTTTGTTAATCGTAATCATTTTGACCGGATCGAGGTCAAATGTGCGCGTCAGGCTGGCATGGGTATTGTTGGGGATGGTACGAAGCATAGGCCAGACAATATCACGGGAAATTGTAAATGAAAAATCTTCATTTACCCCATACCGGATAACCGCTGAAATATACTTTCCGCTCATTTCGAGGTGATCGTGATGAGGAAGGTTGCCGGCAGGTTTCCAGCTGATTGAATTAGGCTCACTTAGCGTCCAGCGGCTTACATCTGGTTGGGCCTCTGCATAGCCTGGCAGAAAACATAGGATAACCAAAATTAAAAGGAACAAACTTCTCATTGGAGTATTAATTTTTATCCAGATTAAGGATCCGGATTGCGTTATCATGCAGGATCATCTGCGCAATTTTAATCGCTTCTTCTTCCGTAAAATATCCATCTCTGACCTTTTCTGTGAGCACTTTTGTGACCACCTGTTTTGCAAACAAGAGATGTCCGTAAATATTTTCCACATTCCTGAAGTCGCCACCAAAAGCCATGATCTTGCTGGCAGGCACTGTTTCGAGCCATTCATGCAAATACCTTTCGCTGTACGACGGGGAAATAACATAAAGCCAGCACATGTCGATATAAACATTTTTAAACCCTTTGGCAAGCGAAGCAAGCTCACCTCCAAAAGGATACCCTCCGTGGAATAGGATAAACTTCACATCTCTGTATTTCAGAAACAGGTTGGTCAGGTGTGCAGGGTTCGAGTTTTCGATGTAATTCCCGTCGCCGGCCTGCAGTCCGGTGTGGAACTGTACCGGTGTATTGGTCGCTCTGGCCAGGTCCAATATCCGGTGAACCATATAATCCTGCAACGGTTTTATCTCGCTGCCGTTATATTTCAGGACAGTGCCTGCCGGAAGAGCCCTGATTTTGCGAAAAACTTCATCGGCCTTCTCTTTGGTTACATCATCGAAGAAGAGGTCTCTTTCGTAGGCAACCCCAATTTTCACCCCAACATTGTTATGATTTATTGCATCATGAAAAGCGACTCCTAGTGCCGTCACAAAATCGTCAAGCGTACGAATCGGAGTATTCTGAGCCCTGGCTATGGATTCAATTTTTTGGGCGGACACGGCAAAGATGAATTCCCCAAACCGTTTCACATGTTTAAACATCACCGGATCTCCCAACATACTGTTATCCTCGTCAACCACAACATGATCGATCCGGCATTTTTTAACGAGCACCTGGTTATACCAATCTGTCTGATAGGACTTTTTGATCTTTGCAGATAAATCTTCCACCGTTTTTTCATTGATATCCTCAACGCCAAACAGTTTATCCGCTGTGAGCAGGGCAGCACGGCAGTAAGCAGTATTGAATGTGGCTTCCCAATACGGTCTTAAGATGTTCCATTTTTCCATGACTGTCAGTGAGTCAGTCAGTAGTTTATTGAAAGTTTGTTTGGGCATCCCGGCCGACCGGATGTCATCGTACGCGTAATGTTGCAATAACAGCATAAAATCGAGCTTGCCCGGTTTGATCCAGTCTGCCTGGTCTTCGAGATGTTCGTGGGTATCGACCACCTTCATATCCGAAATGTAATTACTGATCCGCAACTCGTAGCCGGGTTTCGGGATTGGTTTTATCCGTACCTGAGCCTGAATCCCAATATTAAAGGCGATTGCAAATGTGAATAAACCTATAGTTTTCATAGTTGCTGAATTTATTTAACCACAAGAGATACATTAGTCCCCAATAAGGTATTTCATTAGATATTGGTTATAAAAAGGTAATGACTCGTTAAATATCTTTTCCAGGTTCCTTTAGGGACAAAATTCGAATTTAAACATGGTTACGAATTATGCACCTCCTGTTATTTCTTAATTTCCAATTTACGGTTGTTTCAAGTGTGGTTCCATTTTATGAAGCTTGTAAATCGTGCTTCTGATCTCTATAAGTGTTCCGATAATCACATAGTAATCATATTCATAAACGCAATTCTTAGTCAGCATTGCTTTTTTGACCGGTGCGATATAGGATGTTGAACCATCTGCGGCCTCGCCGTCCGGTTTTCCGGCCATCCCCGCCAGGAACCGGGTGCAGGCCGGATTATAAATGGCCATGCCCCAGAGGTTATCATCCACAAATGCCATCCAATGCTCGAATACAGAGGGGTAGATTCCCCAAAATCCGCTTGCGAGATTCACCACGGAGGGATTGTCCAACGGAGCATTGGTGAACGGAACTGCCCCCTGATAGGTATAAAGATTTTTTAATGCGGAGACGGGATAGACCGCAGGTAATTCCTGGTCATTGAGGATGCTGTCGCCATAAATCTGATCTGTACGGTGACAGGTGAGCTTATTATGAACTTTTAGAACCGATCCCTCGAGGGTAGTCCATTGCTCCAATTCGGCCTCCGCCGGTTTGTTGTTCATGTCCCACTGCATGGGGATGCATTTGACATATAGCTCATTGCCCCTCTTTTTTAAGGCGAGAATTTTAGCCCGGTTACGGTTGTAGTCTCCGACCTGGATCGGATTCCAGCTCCATGGCGACCAGTGTGATGATTGTCCTTCAGCTTTGCGGTCGAGACTTTTCCCGGCATAATACGATTGCTGAATATATCTCCCCTCATCCGAAATATTGACGATACTTCTTTGGGAACCTGATTTGGAAAGCCAGGAGATCGCACCGCCCCTTGTTGTATCAATTTTTAAAGTGAGTATTCCATTATCAATGGCAGTCGCAGTATCTTTTCGCTGAATTCTGGTGTCAGACAGTTGAATATCAGATTTTAATGGCTGACTTTGGGCATAATGCATCAGAATTAATACAGTTAATATTAAACCGAGGATACTTTTCATTTGATAATAATTTGTTTTTTAATTGCCAAATGGAATAGCCATGATTAAGAATGATTATCATTTTCGGTTTGTGATTCTCGAATCATGGCTATTTCATCTGATTTTGTTGGTTTGGTTATAATCGTATTGCAAGATAACACCATTATCATCTGGAAAAGATAGCTTTTTTTAACATTAAATGATGACATATTGCAATATTTCAACAATTAACTGTTCGGATTAATGATCCGGTGCCATTAATTGAGATCTATTCCTTATGAACCCAGCCACGTGGATTTTACCTGTTAAATGCAACAGGAAGTCAGGCTATAACCTGATAAAATATGTTTTATTGTCAGCTTACCAATACTTTAATTTTTTCCAGGATAGAAGGCTTTAACCGTGTTGGTGCTACTTCCAACCTGCTTGTTTAAAAATATTATTTAAAAGAAATTGCTTTAAAGGAGCACCCGGTTTACCATTTACTGTTACTTTCCCTTTTTTGACAGGGTGTTTGAACTGACGATGGCTTCCTTTTAAAAACACTTTCTTGGATACTTCCAGGTGCGATAATTGAGATTATCTTGCATTCTCAACTGACCGATGAAAGGCTAACCGGTGTGGCTCTCCTGCTTCGGCATAATTATTCACTCCGTTGCGTTTGGCGATATCACAGAAACGGGCATAGGTTCCGTCGTATTTGGCCAGCACAGGTGTTCTTTTGCATTTGAGATAGAGGACGGGCAGGGATGTCATATCCACACGATCTGCTATTTCGTCATTATCCGCCACTTTTAGTGCTTCCTCAAAGATATGGCAGGCCTCACTCACAAAGTTATCCGAAAAAATAGGATCGTCAGGAGCCAGACCTAAATGAATATGAGTCTGTGGTGTTACGCGTCCCTGAACCAGGTCGAAATACTGACGGATATATTTTCCGGCTCTTCCATAGTAGCCAAACATGAAATCGTTGATTACCTTTTCGACATCACAATCGGGATTCCAAAGTAACCGGGAAATCAGATAGGCTTTAAGTTCGGAGAACTCCCCACCCCGGCTCTGATAGGCTGCCTGTTCCATGATGCCGATCGAATTATTATCCCTTAAGGTTTGGATATTGGGCTGTAGTACGGCAAAATTGGGATAGGGCATCACGTAATGGCCGAAATTGACCACGTAATCCCAGATATACAAATGGGGAGCCAGTGCAGACCAGCGTTTAAGATCCTCAAGGAAAGACTTGTTCTGCGGGCATGATTTGAAATCGTGCGCAAAGCAACATTCAATGCTGCATAATCGTACTACTACGTTATTGTGCGGATGGATTGATTTCGGAGGTGTTCGCGTATATTGATAAGCCAGGGTTCCGATAAACTTATCAGGAAATTCCTTCTCAACCGCTTCAGCCACCTGGTTCACAAACCAGATGATCAGGCCCGATTCTGCCCCTTCCTTCTTAACAATGGCCTGACATTTATCGCATTGACAGGGATTGTGCCAGTCGTTTTGAGATACATCATAAATCAGGTATTCAGGACTTTCGCGCATTCTTTTTTTGATTCTTTCAATGATGATTTTCTGCACATCGGGGTTTGTGAGGCACAATTGCGCATGATCATAAATCCGTTTGCCATCAATCAGACTGTAATATTCAGGATGGTTCGCATAAAATTCATCAGGTGGCATCAGCGGATAGAAGGTGTGAACTGCCCAGTAATTCTCGGTTCCGCCGATTTGCGGTTTTGACTCATTAAATCCCAGTGTGCCGTTCATCCGGTTACGGGCAGCCCAGGTAGGATCAAAAGCCTCAAAATAAAAATCATTGCGCACCCTGATCCCGGGTTTCTCGGAGTGGTCCAGCCAGCTAAAGGAGAGCTGTTTCCGTTTCGGAATTACACTTACTTCCGGTGTATACCACCTGCAACCCAATTCATTCTCGAGATATGCCATAACTCCATACATGGACCCGCGCATTTTCCCTCCATAAATCAGAATATCGGCTCCCGAATTGCAGTAACGAAACGATTCATCCAGATCAGCCGGAGCCTGGGCTCCTGTTTTGGCCTTAATCAGCTCATTATACCCCACAACAATCTGAGGTCCCTGATAGGTTTGATCGAGTTGTTGAACGGGCAGTTCTGCCCCGCTGATCTCTTTCAACCAGTGCTGAAGCTCTTTTGCAGCCCATTTTTCAGATTCGGAAGCGCTATTCCCAAGGGTTATCCGGTAATCCGATTTACCGTTTGAAAAAAGCGCATAGTTCTTCCGTTTACCGGCAAATAACGAAAATTTCCGCCAGATTAATCCACCGCCGGAGAGTCGGGCATCCAAAGTAGCCTGGTATAATTGATAATCTTTTGATGGTAATATTGCAGGACCACAGAAACCATTTATCCTGTCCTCACCAAATACATGGTTATTTTGAGTATTAAAAATATCAATCTTCAGATTATGAATAATTTGCTGCAACACCGGCTGTGAGAATCCCGATGAGATGGAAGGTTCACCATCCTCACCGGCAGAAATAGTAAAAAGATCCCCTTTTGCAACCAAAGCCGCCACCGAATATGGAAGAAAACGGCAGCAGAATTCCCACCTGTTACCCCATTGTTCGACTTTAAGCAAAATGGTATTCTTCCCTTTTTTCAACAAAACGGGGATCATATTGTCGTCCGGAACACAACCTCTTTGTCGGGCATCATCCCATACATTTAGTCCGTTTACCCAAAGTTTGCCGCCATCATTCGTACCAATACCGATGAGCATAACTTTAGATTCATTGGACAGGATCTCAGTGTATGCATAAGCAAAAACAGGAGCAATATTAGACAGCGATTTGCGCAGATCAATAATTGAATCCGGAGAAGTATAAAGCTGCCATCTGGCAGAACCTTTCGGGTATTTGACAACATCTCCTGCATTGATCATTGGGTTTTGCTCCCCTCCTGCTTTCACCAGGTAGTCCGTTTTGAACCCAACCAGATGATTGTAAGATTCAGCAGGATCAGGAGACTCTTTTACAGGAATAGGGCCACACAATAACCACGACTTAATCCATTTCCCGGGCATAACAGGTTGTGGAGTGATTGGCTGTGAAAAGGCGGCAATCCGGAGCAACAGTGAAACAATTACGAGGAGGAATAACGATTTGCCCATATTAAATGTTTTAGCGATTGGATATGACTATTGTTTGATAATTTTCGGTTAATGATTGAAATTCAAAAATGGCTGCTTAAAATTAATAAATATTGAGATGTTGCAACTAATTAATTGAAAGTATAAGATGTCGCATTCTTGAATCCTACTTTAATTAATGCGAGTCCATTATTTTTGTATTCTCCCAGAGCTATTTTTTTGGATACCGGGGATTCCAAATAGATGAATTTAGTGGCATAGCCTCGATCAATATGCTAACAACGGATTCCAAACCGTTGAGAAAGAGCACAAAGAGATCAGGAGAACCGCAGGTTCGGTTCATTGAACAGGTAAATGTACCGTGCCTATGGCACTCCTTTTTATATCCTGATTGCATCCCACGGATTAAAATCCATAGTTATAAAATCAATTGAGCCTATGGCTCTAATGCGACATTGATTTCTTCTCATTACTTGTATGTTTTAAATCTGCATTTAATTTTCCAGATCTTCGATACGCAAAAGGATCAGACTGCTTATTCCGATGGCATATTTTTCGGGGAGAGCGAGATTACGGCCCTGCGAAACCCCTTTCCCCTGCAATTTAAACTGATGTTTGCCGTGATCCAGGTTGAAATAGCCAAAATTGTATTCCGTCCAGTCGTCTCCCTTACTGGCCATATCCAAAACCGGGCCGGCCGGCTGATCATCGATTAATGGCAAGTACTTGCTTCCAAACAGATCATCCACAAGAACGGCCGATATTTTGTACCTTCCTGATTCTTTGACTTCAAACTCAAATTCAATGGATCCGTCGGGAGTCTCCGGCAGAAATTGGATTCCCGCTTTCTCCCTGGCCATTTTATCCGGATTGGCTTTCATTTTCAAATCAGAGGCCAGCAAAATCTGATAAGGTGGAATCCTTTTGTCAGCCGGGGGAATCCCTGAATCTGAGAAGACGGCAGGGGTTTGGTACCAGAATGCCACAGAACTGATCCAGTCAGCCCTTTCGTCAGAACGGGAAAGCTGTTTTCCCTGCATATCAACGACGCTACCTTTGTGTTCAATAGTGAATCTCAGCGATTTTTCAAACCGAACAGGATCTTCAATGTGCCAGCGATAGGCGGATACCCGGTCGCCTTCCAGTGGTCCCTCATACAATGTGACGCCATGATAAGAGCCTGCAAACTCCCGGAAACCCCAGGCATCACCGAAATAATCTTCGGTTCCTGTTCCCTGGATCGATGGAACTTTCTCTCCATCCACATAAAAACGATCATCCCCCTCGCCGAACCACCCGGTTTTTAACTGCAATACTGAATAAACTGTTCCTATGTAGTTTCCACGTCCGGTGGTGCTCAGAATCAGATGATCACCCGGTTTGGCAGGATTCTGCTGGTTGTATCTTGCGTGAAAATAGAGGATTTCTTCAGGAAGTGAATCCACCTTTTCCCAATCAACATAGTAATAAAAATAAACCGGACCAAACCCGGCCATCTCATTGGTCAACGTTATTTTTGCATGCTTTTTAAAGGGCATCTTCCAGTAACAGCTCCTGGAACGGCCGTAGGATGAAACGCTTACCGGTAATGACTGAAAATCTTTCTGTGCACCATGTCCGACGCCAAAGAAATCGCCCAACGGGACTTCTACGCTGGGCTTCTCTGCACCATCCCAATAAATTCTCAGCACAAGGGCCCGGGCCGAATAGGGATTCAGGGAGGCTGAGGTGTTCCACAGGTGATTGATGATTCCGGGACCGTCAAGATCGGCAATTACCAGGGTTTCTCCGGGCTGGATCTCTCGGGAATCGCCATTGCCGTCAAAATTGGGATCTGTGCTCGAAGCCCTTTTGCTTTTGGCTTTTGAGGGGATGGTCAGCTGATCAAAGCGTGAATTGCCATCGGGGAATTTATTCTGAGCAGGAAGATAATCGGGATTGGCTAAAAAGCAGAAAGTGGCGACGATAAGAAGGAATCTTTGCATTGGATTATAATTCTGGTAAAAACTGATTAACTTAAACAGTTTAAAATCTCGCATAGGGAAAATCTGTCGGCGAGAATACGAATTTAGGACCTTTGTTTTGTCCGGTATAGGCCATGTCATTAATTTAAGAACCTTGCTTCTTTGCCTTATTTTAACTCCGAAGTTTTTGTTTAACTTAATGACGTTGCCAGCCCGGGACAAAAGACCCTTATATTGCATATTGTTGGTCTTTGATAAATTTAGACAAGGAAGCCGTCTCAAAAACGAATTGAGACGGCTTTCCTGACATGAAATTTTGGCTATGTTATTCTATTGAAGTAACCACATATGAGAGAATTCGGTATCACCCAGATCCAGTTTAGCAATAGCAGCCTGATATTGTTGGGCATTATCGTTCATTTCCGTTTGCGGATACCTGAAACGTAACGGAAATTTATATATACCGCTGGCCAGGTCCCCATTCAGTTCCATATAAGGTAGTCTGGTGCGCCTGTAATCCGTATAAGCTTCTACCCCCATCATAAAGAGTCCCAGCCATTTTTGCAAACCGATTTTCTCCAGTTTCTGAGCGTCTGTTCCTGATGAAGGAAACTTAGCTACCGGGTTATTGAAATAGCCTGATGGCAGATTCTGGCCCCATCGGTTCAGCGCAAGTGTTACCCCTTTATTGTAAAAGGTTTCAGGATTTGCGCCTGAGATATAGCCTTTAACAGCTGCTTCAGCCAACAGGAACTGAACCTCATCCGACTGCACCATACAAGCTTTAAGGAGCGGATGCGAATTCTGATTCAGTAATTGAGAGAATTTAGAAATTTTATAGTTGAAAATGGTAGTAGGAAAATCGTAACTTCCATTGGCAGCCAACACATTTTCGTAAGTTCCTGCCGCATAACCGGCATAAAGTGTCAGGGAATCCACGATAAATTGAGCAGCAGGACTGATCTTTTTATTTGTCCTGTCGATATACTCCCAGGTTGAGGTATAGCTAAAGCCAAGTGGATCAATGGTGGTTACAGAGGTCCCGTTTTGGGCTGAAACATTGGTCCATGGTTTTTCGATAGGGGCGACCCAGACTCCAAGACGCGGATCACCGAGGGCTTTCAGTGTATCAACTAATGTCTTGCTCGGGCGGTAGATCATATAATTACCGCTATAAAGCATATATGAACTACCCCTTGGCCAGCTATAGGTAGGATCACCTGCCAGGTAAGGGATCGAAGCATCATCAGATACTGAGGTCATCAATGGGAGGGACGCAACCGAATCGATCTGGGCAGCCACATTCGGCAGGTTTTTACTTGATTTCATCAGGAGTCTGAGCTGCAGTGAGTTGGCAAATTTAATCCATTCGGTTTTATTCCCACCATAAAGAATATCATAGGTGGGATCAATGGTTTCTTTTCCTGCAGCGATCAGTTTAGCCGCATCTTTTAAATTTTGAATTAAGGCTGGATAAATATCCTTTTGATCATCAAATTTTGGGAAAAGAATTCCGTTTTGACCCTGTAACCCTTGGGTGTAATAGATGTCGCCATACAAGTCCGTTACCGTTGACCAAAGGAAAGATTTAAAAATCAAAAAGATTCCCTCGTAACTTTGGAGTCCTAATGATTGCATGCTCGCAATAGATGCCTCAACCAATTTAATTGGTGTGGTGAAATTGTATAAATCAGTGGTGGGCAGTGCGAAATTCCTGTATATATTATTGTCTGAACTCCGGTTTCCCTGCATGTATTGAACAGTTGTGGCAAGTTGCTGGCTGGAAACACCCCCCTCGGCCTGATAGGCGAAGGCTGATTGCTGTATGATCGAAGAGAGCAGCAGGTTTGGCGTCGCGGATTCCAATGCATTTCGCTGTTGCAACAATTCACTTTCTCTCAGATCCTGTTTTTGACAGGCCGAAAATACAAAGAGAACAAGTAGAAGTAATATTGATATCTGTTTTTTCATAATTGCAATAAATTTAAGCATTAAAAATCAAACGATACTTTGAAACCGTAAGAACCAATCGAAGGCAACGCCTTTCCGACGATCCCCTGGTTCTGACCGATCCCTTCAAACGCTGATTCAGGATCAACATTCCGGTTGGCTTTATTCCACTGGAAAATATTCCGTCCGACAAACCCAACCGTTACATTATCAACTTTTAATTTGGAAGTCATATTTTTGGGAAGTGTGTAGTCAAAAGTGACCTCCTTTAATTTGAAGTTGGTGGCATCACGGACCAATGATTCGGGGAAACTCCAGTACTGTGTACCTAAGATAAGTCCTGGTACAGCATAGAAAGTTTTCAGGGGATCTGCACCATTAACTATGTAGTCTGCATCATTTGAGGCATTTCCGCCCGGTTTAAGCCATACTCCTTTAAAGTAGCAGGCATCACTAATTGCAACTGGCGTCCCGTACATGGCATAGGTAGATACTAAACTGGCCTGTTGCTGATAAGGCATTTGATTGGCATTGGGCCAGGGCAAGCCACCTGTTGCAGCATCGCGACCCCCAACAGTATATGGATTCGGGCCATTGAACTTGTCGCCAATAACCGATAATGCATGACCATCTGTTACAGCACGACGCTCGATATCTGAAAGGTATTTACCGCCATAGCGAAAACTACCCACAACACCTAACCTGAAGTTTTTCCATTTAACTGCAGTATTAACTCCCAGAATAAATTTGGGGTTGTAGTTGCCCAGCTTTGTACGATCTTGTTCATTAGATGAGTGAATCCATTGTCCAGTATCATCAAGCTCGAGCATTCCTGCATATTTACTGGTTTTGGGCATTCTTGCCAACACATCGTTTGCCCACATGGTGCCAATTTTCTCACCTACTGCCAGTCTGAGGTCAGTGTTTGCACCACTGCCATAGAAGGTATAGCCATTGGGAACATACGTTGGAGATAGTGCAGTGATCTTGGATTCAACGGTACTGAAGTTGGCCCCGATATCCCATTTCCAGTCTGTTGTCCGAACCGGAACAAAATTAACGGAAAATTCATATCCTGTGGCTTCCACTGTACCAACATTGGTTAACATTCCACTATAACCAACACCCGGTGAGGTTGGAATATTTCCCTGTTGATTTTCATGGTTTTTTTTGTATGCTGTGAATTCAGCTGAAACTCGACGGTCAAGTAATGAGATGTCAAATCCCCCTTCATAAGAGGTCGTTACTTCTGCTTTAATATGTGGGTCGACAAGGGCTCCGCCGATATTTACAATTTTGGTGGCCCCGTAATCAATTGGCGAGAAACTGAAAGTATTGTTACTTCTTGGGGTCCCGATTCCATGTCCTACCTGGGCAATACCCCCTCTTAATTTAAGCAGGTTTATAACTTCAGGAAGTTTGAATGTGGTGGAAGGTAACCAGCTTAAGGAAGCAGAAGGGTAGAAATGATGATTGACATCCTCCGGAAGTATTCCACTCTTGTCATATCTGCCGGATAAATCTAAATAGAGTTGATTCGAATATCCAACTTGACCGGTAATATATCCGCTCTGCGATTTTCCAATTCCCCAGGAACTGCTGGCAGTCATGGTTCCGGCAACAGCATTGCTCAATTCATAATCGTTCACACGTACAAGTTTTGAAGCATTTGCCGAATAGTTGTAAGTCTGGCTGTAAGCATAGTTATAACCGGCTGTCGCATTGGTTGAAAATTTACCAAATTCCTTGTTCCAAACTAACATCAAATCGTTCTGAACACCAAGAGCTGTTCCCTCCGAAACGGAATAAGCACCATCTCTCATACTGCTGTCTTGGAAGTCTTTGGCTCTTTTATATTGGTAATTATTTCCTGCATAGTTAACTCCACTGCGGGCAATGAACTTAAGCGGTTTGATTACCTCCCATTCCAATTGCGCCTTACCAAAGAAGTTATCTTTCCGGTAGGTATTGGTTTCTGAATAGGCGTACATGTAAGGATTGTCTAGTGCGGGTGTACCATCCGGGTTATAATAAGGAGCATTCTGAGTCTGTCCTTCGAATCCGGTTTTCCAGATGGTCCTCATCTCATGAATTGGTTGAATATGAGCGAGAAAGTCCATGGTCAGCTCTTCAATCACCTGGCTGTTGGCAGAAGTTTTATTGGGAGTGAATTGCCCCATATAATTACTGGTTACCCCAATCTTTAACTTCTTGGTAATATTATAATCGGCACTCAGGCTCGCATTCATGCGGTCTGTCTGGTTGTTCGGCATAACTCCGATGTTGGACATTTTACCCAGGGAAAAGCGAAAGGCACCCTCTTTATAATTCCCGGTTACACTGACATTATAATTGTTGGTTCCACCGGTTTGCATATACTGTTGCAAACGGTTTTCGTGAGTTGCATAAAAAAGTCTGGTTTCGGTCCTTTGGGTTAACGTATTATATGCATCAATAGTCGATCCAACGAAATCAGAAAATTTAGCACCCCAGTCATATCCAGAGTTGTAAATAGATGAGGCACGAATACCATCCCCGTACATCTGTTGGGTTGCGAAGAAGTTATACGCTTTATCCCACATAAATGAAGTATTGACCGATACCCCAATCCCTTTTTTCCCCGCTTTGCCCGATTTGGTGGTGATCATGATGACTCCGTTACCTGCAGCAGAACCGTAAAGGGCTCCCGCACTGGCACCTTTCAGAATTGAGATACTCTCGATATCATTTGGATTCAACTGCGAAAGGAGGTTTCCAAAGTCTGCTCCATTCTGATTTTCAACAGCTGTTGTTCCTAAGGGAATCCCATCCACAACAAAAAGTGGCTGAGCAGCCATGGTTGAACCTGAAAGATTCAAACTTGTTGCACCGCGTATGGTCACAAAAACAGAACCTGCAGGATCTGTTGTTGTAGAGGTAAAGTTGACCCCGCTTACACGACCGTCGAGTGATTTAACCATATTCGAGCCGGCTGCCCGAACCAGGTCACCCCCCTGCACTTCAGAGACCGAATAGGCCAGCGATTTTTTCTCCCTGGAGATCCCAAGAGCCGTTACCACCACCTCGTCTACTCCAATAATCTTGGAGGCCAGTGTCAGGTCAAGCTTATTCTGGGTTCCAACAACTACCTCTTTAGACTCCAAACCAATAAAGGAGAAAACCAATGTGGCATTCTTGGTTGCTGAGATCGAAAATTTTCCGTTACTGTCGGTGATTGTCCCATTGGTAGTCCCTTTGACCACAACACTGACTCCGGGTAATAATTGACCGGTATCGTCCTTGACACTTCCATTTACAACATTTTGCGCAAAGAGGTTGTGAGTCATTACAACAAAGAAGCACAGCAATATTGCTTTAAGCAATTTTCTTTTCATCATAAGTAGTTTTTGTTGTTTTAATAATTGCTAATACTTGATATTAAATTATTCGTTTAATTAAATCTTCCCGGGAAGATCACAAGACCATCCCGGGAGTTGAATTATGGGGCTACTTCAAAATAAAGGTGCAAGGCAAAATTGGGTTTGCCTACCTGACCCGGAGGTGGCACCGCCGAAACAAAGATGTCTGCAATAATTTGCGTGTCAGTTAATGTTTCAATGATACATTCGCTCGACCAGTCCAGAATACCCAGAAATCCGCCATTGGTAAAGCTAAGGGTGGTTACATTCGGATAGGTAACCGCGCCAGCATGTGCGCCATCAGGGGCAGTAGTAATTGTAAAGTCCTTATTTTCATTGATCTGGAAGGTTGCACCTGCCGGAGACGTAAACGGTGTGGCATAGGTAAGTCCTGATCCTCCTGCGTTGCCCGCATTCGGAACTCCGTTTAAAGCGCAGTATACATATCCTGCAAAGATCCCGCCGCCATTTGGATGGATCGTGAGAGTACCATCGCTGCTGAACTCGAACGAGTCGTTATAAACAGCACTTAGACCAACAGCTGCCAGAATACCCCCCGGATAGGTTTTGTAATTCGGAGTGAAGGTTGCAGTGGCAAAATTGATCATGAATGAGGGTGCACTTTGGCTGATTCTCCACTTCCTGGAGCTGGGCGCAGCCGGAGTTCCGCCAGTCAGGTATTGCAATTTCGTCTTTGCGGGAATCGTTATTTTGTTCGAAACAGTAACCTGACCTCCCGGACCTTTAATCGTTAAAGTCACAGTAATAACCTGGTCAACCGCGATTTGAGCATAAGTGTGCACGGGAGCAACAAGGGTGTTAATATAGCTGCCATCGCCAAAATCCCACTCATATTTCGATGAGTTGGTTACTTCGGCTTTGAAAGTAACTACACCACCATTTACAGTGGCTGTAAAAGATGCTGTG
>Ga0364873_10138_pt1 | contig 46980 bp, 41 predicted proteins | sample ExccelAu500001D3_2_FD_206928 | JGI IMG/M metagenome (GOLD analysis project Ga0364873, IMG submission 206928) | Enriched cells from Trout Bog Lake Hypolimnion, Wisconsin, USA - BchlTB.Aug07.5000.01.D3 | ecosystem: Environmental > Aquatic > Freshwater > Lake > Hypolimnion/Profundal zone | place... | reverse complement strand
CACCGATGGAGAAGATGGTTTTGTTGCGGATCTTTTCACGGCGGAGAATCTTGGCGGGCAGTTGGACCGCCTGCTCGCAACCCCGCTGCTCCTGAAGGCGGCGGGAGAGAATGCGCGCAAGAAAATTCTTGAATCATTTTCCATTGACCGGATGGTCAGCGGTTATGCCGATCTTTACCGGGAAGTGGCGGATGGAGAATCCCGTGGTGGATAAAGTGCGGTTTTTGCAATAAAATCCCGCCATTCATGGACTTCGTCTCACTGATCCTGGTTCTGATTTTGTATTACCTGCGGCCGCAGGAATGGAGCGGCGTCCTGAGTACGCTGCGCCCCATTCAAATCGTTTCCCTCTTGATTTTGATCTCCCTGTTCCGGAGAAAAAGGGGACTTAAACTCCGGGATTTCTTCCAGACTCCCCACGATTGGATCATGTTTACGTATTTCGGGTGGACGATCTTCTCTTCACCCACCCCCTATGAGGTGTTAAAAAACATCCAGGGTACCATCCTATATTACATCATCGGGGTCCAGGCGTTGACGACCATCCCCCGCCTCAGGAAATTTCTTACATGGTGGGCGGGGTTGATCATGGGGATCGTTGTTCTTGCCCTGTTAAGCCAGCATGGGTTTGATCCCCTGGGAAGCGCTGACCTGACCGAGGGAGTCATGAAGGGGCGGCTGGCGTTGAATCTCTCCATTTTTAACAATGCCAATTCGCTGGCACACGCCATCATTCCGGTTTTTCCAATGCTTTATTTCCTGTTGTTTTGGAAGCGGATCGTGATGAAGGCGACCCTTGCGATCATGATCCTCCCCTTCTGGTGCCTTTATCTCACCGAATCCAAGGGGGCATTCATTTGCTGCTTTATAACGATCGCAACGGTGCTGACTTTTGGGCGTCCTCTCCTGGTTCAGGCTTTGATTATTGTGGGGATTGCCGCGGTGGGCACCACTGTCATGCTGGCTCTCCCGAGAATGAGCGAACTTCAGAATACCAAGAACAACCCGGCAATCCAGGGGCGGATTGCCGCCGCGACTTTCGGGATGAAATGCATGGAGGAATCGTGGACAGGGGTTGGAATGGGCAACTTTGTGGGCGAGTTTCTCAGGAGGGGGCCGTTGCGGGTGGACAACCCGGTGCCAAAAGAGAAGATCTATCCCGGCCCGGCGGTTAATGGAAAACCAGGCCCTTTGATCAGGAAATATGTCTATGAGCAGCCCCACCACTACTACAAGGCGCCGCATGGAACCTATAACCAGAACGGTGCCGAACTCGGGTATCCCGGGTTGTTTCTTTTCGTTGGGGTTCTTTACTGCTGCCTGCGCACGCTGTTCACGGCCAAAACCCGGAATGACGAGGAGGAGCGAATCCGGCGCATTCTATTTTCCATCGTCATATCGTATGCGGTTTCCTGCTGGATGGTTGACTTCTTTTACCGGGTGACTTTCATCCTCTTTGTGGCTGCCACCGGCGCGTTTCACAGGCACCTCGCCGGTCTGATCAGGGCGGAGGAAGAACCGGAGGAGCAGCCCGTTCCGTTTTCATGGCGCAAGCAGTTGCAACCGCTTGTGCGCAGGGTGCTGCCGTCGGCACTACCCCAGCCGGCGGCTCCCGCTCCCATCTCCATGACGTTGGAGCCGGCGCGGTCTGTGGCGGTTCCGATCCTCGACGGAACGACTTCCGAGGGTGGGGAGGCGGTCGCAGGCCCTTCGGGAACCATCGGGTGGAGGAGGATTGGCATCGTTGATTTGATCATCATTTGGATTCTGACATGGGCGGTGATTCAGTACTGGGGTTACATCATAAGAAGTTACTGAGCAAAACGATCCAGCCGTCGCGTCTTCGCCTTCCTTCGCGGGAAACTATTCCGGATCGATTTCCCGCTGAAAAACGCTTGCAAATCGCCCGGTAACCGCCGAGATTTGGCCGCTTAACAAGGGGTCTTAGCTCAGTTGGTAGAGCGCCTCAATGGCATTGAGGAGGTCAGGGGTTCGAACCCCCTAGGCTCCATGTATCTTATTTTAAGGCACTTGTGTTTATTTGGGTCTACATCAAAGTTTGGGGACGAGGCGTGTTTAAGTGGTTTGGGTTTTGATGTTTAGGTTGGAATGAAGTTTAACCGCACTGGGCGATGACGCGGAGGCGGTAATTTTGGAAGTTTCTAAAGCCGTAAGCACGGCGCTGAATGTGCTTCATTTTTCGATGGAAGCCTTCGGTAATGCCATTGTTTTTTGTGAAGCGCCACATGGCAGCGATGGGTTGTTGCCAGGAGTGGAGGGTTTTAGCCAAGGTGACAAGCGGAGCGAAGGTGCTGGCCTGAAGCTGATCGATGAACAGGAGAAGTTCCTTGGCCAAGGGTCGGCATTGTCGTTTGGATTGGTGTTTTCGGTTCATGAGGGAACGGATGGAGTGCATTTTATGATAAAGAGGTTGAAGGGGTGGGTATTTGTCGAAGAGTTGGCGAAGGCGTAGGCGGTCCAGATCGGTGAGGTTGTCCTGGCGCTTGCGCAGAGCGGCCAGCAAGCCTCTGTGGTTCTTGATTTGCGGGGCGATCTGGCGGACCAGTTCCATGAAGTGGTGGATAATGAGACGGATGACATGGAAGCGATCGGCGACGATGATTGCATTGGGAAAGGAGTTGGCGATGAGGCGGCGGTAAGGGCTGGAGAGGTCGATGCAGACCACGCGCACTTTCTCGCGGCCCAGGAGACGAGCCAGATAGGGGCGCAGATCGGCTTCACTACGGCCGGGGACGATGTCGAAAACGCGGTGGTTTTTGAGATCGGTGAAGGTGGTGGCAAAGCGCTGGCCTTTGTGGAGGGTGTGTTCGTCAATGCCAAGTACGGCGGGGCATTGAAGGCTGAGGCGTTCGGTCGCCTTGCGTCGTGTGAACTGGCTGTAGATGCGAGAGACGGTAGCGGCCCCGATGCGCTGGATCCGTGCCATGGAAGAGGCGGCAATCCCTTCGTGGTGTTGTTCGTAGATGCGCGCTCGATAGGGCTCGGTACTATGGCGGCCCGGCAGTAGCCCGGGCAGAGGCTGAACAAAGGTGCGCCCGCAATCATAGCAGCGAAAGCGACGGCCATGAATGACGAGCCGGCTTGATACATCAAAGCAGTCCAGATGACGGGCTCGCCGCTGATACCTGCCCTTGCTGCGCAGGCGTACGCCTGCGCAGCAAGGGCAGGAGAACTTGGCACGCTTGAAGGGCGCAACATGGACGACGAGTTGATTTTCCTGCTCGCTCGCGAGCACACGATAGCCTTTAATTCCGATTCGGTAACACACAGGGGACATGATGGCGGGTCAAACCGCCTCATGTCCCCAATCTTTGATCAAGAGCCTGGCCTTTCAACATCGTTCCAGATGTATGCCGCTGAGGGAGGCTAAGCCCAAATTCTGGTTAATGGAAAACCAAGCAGGCACTCTTTCCGACTCGCACGGCGAAGCACGCACCCGCACTATCAAAGTAGGCTGCCTTTACCCGTCGCGTCCAGGCGGAGGACGTTCACCGTCCCCATTCATCAGACTTTCGGGAAAGTGGCTAGAGAAGGCGGGGTTTTGCGCAGGAAATTTGGTTGAAGTTAGGGTTGCTGCGGGTCGGCTCGAACTGACCCGCTTCCACGTTCCAACGCTGGAGAACTTCGACGAATAAGATATTTGCTGCACGTTTGCCCCTAGCGGGCGCGCGTTCAAACTCGAACATCCAAAGTCGAACTCAAGGCCGTGTGTCGCCAGCCACGGAAGCTGCATCAGATCGCTACCCGTCATTCAGTCCAGCGAAGCAGGGCAGCGCGTGATCGATGCGTCCATGTCCGAATATGACAACTTGCGTCAACCTGTCGACGCGGAGATCGAATCCTCTCAGGGGAGGCCATTCGTCCAACGGCAGATGGAAAGAAGAACTGGTTGTTCGTGGGCGAAGCGGCGGCTGGAGAACGGAGTGCGATCATCTACACGGTGATCGAGAACTGCCGCCGTCGGGGCTTCAATCCGTTAGACTATCTGCGGGACGTCTTCAGCCGGTTGCCATCGGCGACCAACTGGCAGGTGAAGGACTTGACCCCCGAGGCATGGGCGAAAGCCCAACTGGGTGAGAAACTACGCAAAATAGCGTAAGTGTCAGAGTCCCATCGTATCTGACATCTACGCCAACTTCGGCGAATCTACGCTACCCTTGTCAAACGGTGGCCCACCGGACGCTTACCAATTAGCAGCGGTTTGTGCCAACGCATATTATCGAGCAGCCGGCGCGAGCTTTTTCGCGGCGTCTTGAAAGGTGGGAAGGACGTTCTTCGCGCCGTTTGGCCATTCGCTGGCCTGCTGGACGAGGAAGATAGAGATCAGCCCCAGATCCGGATAGATGTCCATGGATGTTTTATAAGCCCCGCCATGCCCGAAGCCCTTATCTATCATTGCCCAACCAAAACCATAAGAATGCTTATTCATCTGAGTTTCGTTGGTCGTCATCTGTTTGAAAGCTTCTTGGGAAAGGTAGCGTTTCCCTTCGTAAACTCCGCCGTTGAGGAACATCTGGCAGAACTTCGTAAGATCGGTTGCAGTGGAAAACAGCCCGCCCGCGGGACCAGGGCTGCGTTTATGACTAGATAGAGGAAGAGACATCACGGCTCCGAGAGATGATTCCTCCAAGGTGTTACTCCCTTTCCTGATTTTGTAGGTCTTGGCCAACCGTTTGACTTCCTCCTCGCTGGGCCAGAAGGTTGTTTCATTCATTCCTAACGGCTTAAGAATGCGCTGATCCAGGAAGGCTTCGTACCGCATTCCGCTGACGACTTCAACAATCGCCCCAGCGGTGTTCATCCCCGAATTGGAGTACTGGTAGTCCGCTTCCGGCTCAAACTTCAAAGGAAAGGTGGGATATTCGCGAACTCGTTCGCGCAGTGGTTTTTCCCTGGTTTCATTGCTCTCTCTGACTTGCAAGCCGCTCGTATGACAGAGCAGATCCCGCACCAGCATCGGGCGCTGTGATTGCTTGAGGACCGGGTTCGCCGCGTCTCCCCCTGCGATGACCTTTAGATCTTTGAATTCAGGCAGATACTTATCAACCGGGTCATTGAGGCTTAGCTTGCCTTCATCGACAAGCATCATGAGGGACGTGGCCGTGAACGGTTTGGTCATGGATGCGATCCAGAACACCGAGTCTGTTTGCATCGGTTTTTTCGCGGCGAGATCGGCGTAGCCGATTGCATTTAACGCGAGCACCTTATCTTTTGTGGCAACCAGAAGCACCGCCCCGGCCATCGTTTGTTGGTCGACGAATGGCTGCATGGCCCGAACGATCTCATCGCCCGCAACTTTTGAAGGTAGTTCGGCATGCGAAGTAGCAGGGACGCCTTGGATCGTCGTCACAAGCGCGCAAATCAGTGAAGACAGGAACTTGGGCCATGCCCGGTTTTTGTCGGTGTGTATTCTCATTGTATATTTTTGGATTGATTGGTCACATTGCGGCCCGGAGCAGCCACTGCCAGACCGCTAGACTACTGAACGTGGCTGAAAAGGTAACCTGCGTCTCTCGCGACCGACTCAATCTTGTAGCCTTGTTTAAGCAGCGAGATTGATTGCTGCATTCGAAGACGAACCGCCTGCTCACGGGGTGCAAAAAGTCCATTCCAACACAAGTGATGGAAAGCGAGTGATCTGCAAAGTAGAAAAAATGGTAAATTTCGTTCCATTTTCAGGCTACTTTGCGGTAATAATGCCGCAAAAGGCCGCCCAGTCGGGCCTTGCGCTCGACTTGCGAGGAGCCGGGCGGAGACTGCGGCCAGCCACTCTCCAGTTGTTAACCAAACCAGATGCAATTCCGAATCGTTGTACGGTTGTGTGTCCGACCAGGCAGGATTCGGAAATTGCTAATCCATTCCCGACAAGCAATTTATAGAAATCAGACAGGAGAGAAAACGTCTGAAATGCGGTGTGCATGGGGAGCCATTTCCCACGGCGTTCGGAACGCCGCCGCCACTGGTTTACAGGTACTCGCCTTCCTTAATCCGAAAGCAGGGCTCTCACACTGTCGGCCACTTGCGCTATGACTGGTGGGAATGGAACCCACCAGCCAGGGGTTGAGGTTGATTTTGTAGTGATTGACCCGGTGGAGCTTGAACCCCACCGGGTCACCGACGGTTAAACGGCCTTCTCGGCCGCCTGCTGAGTAGCAAGCTTCAGGAAGAATGACTTTTTCTTCGGCTCCTCAACGATCTCACCGGAAGCCACGAGGGCTTTCCGTGCATCGTTGAGAGCCTTGGAATCAGTCAGGACGGTCTGAACTTTGGTCAACAAAATCCCATTGGGATATGCGTTGACGACACGACGAAGGCCGACAATGTAATCGACCTTTCCACCAATGCCTTCCAGTTCATGAGAACAAAGCAATCCCGGCCTGAAGAAAGTTGGATTCCAACAGGGATGTGAGTAAACTGGGAGTAATGAAGCCGTTTCTCACTCGCTGGCTTACGACGACCATTGCGGTCTTGGCTGCGGCACAACTCCCCGGTATTCGCTACGAAAGTTGGATTTCGCTGATTCTTGCCGCTCTGCTTCTGGGGATTGTGAATGCGCTGATCCGTCCGCTGGTGCTTTTGTTAAGCCTGCCTTTGATTTTGCTGACACTTGGCTTCTTTGTCCTGGTCGTGAATGCACTCATGTTCAGTTTTGTGGCGGCGTTGGTGCCAGGATTTCACGTTGATTCATTCGGTGGCGCATTTTTCGGGGCGATTGTGATTTCAATCGTAAGCTGGTTCATCAGCTCGTTTTTCACGGAGAACAAGGTTCAGGTTTACAATTTTTCCGACCGCACCCCGATTGCGGAAGAGCCGGAAATCAAGCAGGCCCAAGCCAGAGTGATCGAAAAGGACGCATAATCCGCTGGCGGATAATCCGGGCATTGATTATTTTTGATTCGTGTCAGCCGCCGAGAATTTCCATCACAGCGTTTACGTGATTTTGCTCGATGATGCGGTTCTCAAACATCCATCCGTTCTGCGCCTGAACCCGAAACGTGATCCGTCAAAGCCGTGCGTATACGTGGGCATGACGGGATTGCCGGTTGAACACCGCTTCGAAAATCACAAGAACGGCTACAAATCTGCGTGGACGGTGAAAAAATACTGGGCGCGTCTGATGCCGGAGCTTTACGAGCACCTGAACCCGATGCCGTATAAGGCGGCAGCACAAATGGAAAAGGAATTGGCTGAGGAATTACGGGGCCGGGGATTCACTGTGACGGGAGGGACGTAGTGGTGCCGGATCCCGCATGTTAAGCAGACGGAACTGCTGTTTAGTGGAACAAACCTGGATCTTGATTCTGATTTTACAAGCTGTTAAAAAGTTCGTGGTGATCACTATGAATATTATTCCGCAATTTCAATTCAGACTTTTCATTGCCGCCTCTCTGATATGCGGAGCTGTCAACCCACTTCGCGCCGGTACAGTAACCGATGCCGTGAAAGGCAATTTGTTTGTGTATCAAGACAAGACTCTCCAATCCTTTGATGAAACTAAATTAGGCGGAGTAAAATATTTTGGCCTTTATTATTCAGCCCATTGGTGTCCACCCTGCCGGGCATTCACCCCCAAGCTCGTCGAATTTTATAACCACCAAAAAAAACAGCATCCGGAATTCGAGGTGATTTTTTTCAGCAACGACAAATCCCAGGATGACATGATCGAGTATATGAAGGTGATGAAAATGCAGTGGCCTGCTGTTGGTTTTCAAAAAGACGGACCGCTGATCAAATACCGTGGCTCTGGAATTCCTTGTCTGGTGATTGTTGACGAGAACGGCACAGTGCTTGCGGACAGCTTTGAGGGTGGAAACTATGTCGGCCCGGAAAAGCCGATGGAAAAACTCGGCCGTCTGCTTGTAAAAAACAAACAATCGTCAGTTGGGTCCTCCTCGGATTTCGATTCGCTATTCAAAAAGAACAAGGCGAACTAATCCTCGCAATGACTGGGGGAGAAAAACAGGGAAACGAATCGAACTGGACGATGATTAGCGGAGGAAGCTCATTTTTAGGAATGTCAGGGTTTCAAGGCGAAGCTCTGTAATCTGCAATAATCCGAACTTGTGGCGAATTGTCTTGCAGTAGTTCTGTTAATGCTGTCAACTGATTCGCAAGCCTGCCAATGCGTTGAAGGGGAATGGAGGCGGCTAAAACCCATCAAACAGTGAAGGATCCTCGGCCACTGGCCTTTCGCTTTCCAAATGCTCTTGCGCCAGAAGCTCCGCATCTCGCTTGGAATATGTGAGAACACGACAGGTTCGACCATTTCCCAGATCGACGGCACACACAGAGGCGCAGATTTTATCAGCTCCGCAGCGAATGGAAGGATCGCAAATGTCGTAGTTCATTCGTGAGGTGGAAAATATTGAGGTGACTCATGCGGGTCAACCCAGATGTTCATTGATCACTTCACATCTGGCATTTAGAATTCCCCCGTGGATCGAGCCAACAGGACAAAAATCATCGAGTGTGCTGTCTGTGGAAAGCTGACACCGGCAGCAGCTGAAGCACGACGCATCATTTGTCCTCAATGCCTGGCCGAGGGAAAGGAGATGCCACAGGTAAAGCAGATGGAAGTGGGGCTGAGGCCAAAGAGAATCGTCCAGGAAAATAATAAATCGACACCATGAGAACAAAACCTGAAATTCAATGGTTCTTGTGCACTTTGGATCAATGGGCGTTGATGAGGCTTGGAAGATGCGGCAGGAACAAAAATCACGGTGCTTCACGACTCGATGGGAGGATTTGCTGATGGCGGGGGCATGATTAAAACTATGAACAATATAAATGAAGACATCTCACGCTGTTTGGACGCAATTAACTCGGTGATCCTGGGCAAGAAAACTGAAGTTAAACTGGTAATCTCCACCCTCCTGTCAGGAGGATCCATCTTAATTGAAGACCGCCCGGGACTAGGGAAAACCACCCTAGCCAAAACCATTGCCAGAGTCCTGGGATTATCCTTCAATCGAATCCAGTGTACTAATGATCTTCTGCCTTTGGACATCTTGGGGAGAATTGACTTTCTAACGGACAGAACCCCTAAATTTATTGAGGGGCCCATTTTTTCATCCATCGTCATTTTGGATGAGCTTAACCGTGCACCGGCTCGAACTCAAAGCGCCTTCTTGCAAGCAATGGAGGAAAAAGAAGTCAGTGTGGAGGGGCAGACCTATCAACTGCCTAATCCCCAGATGTTTATTGCCACCCAGAACCCCTCTGATCACATTGGCACAGCTCTATTGCCAGAGTCGGAGTTAGACCGCTTCACGATCTTTCTGCAGATGGGGTATCCGGACAAGATTAGCGAGAAAAGCATTTTACTGGGAGCCCCTCAAAAGAATTTCAACAACCTGGAAAAAGTCCTTAATAGAGAAAAACTCTTGGAATTACAGAATTTGTCAGAAAACGTAAAGGTATCTGATTTGTTTCTAGACCTGGTCGCCCGATTCTTGGGCCATGTTCGTAATCAAGACATTTTCATATCGCCTCGAGCGGGTCGTGACATGGTCAGAGTTTCTCAGTCCATGGCCTTATTGGGGGCTAGGGATTATGTTATCCCTGAGGACTTCAAAGCCTGCGTATTGTCAGTGATCTCGCACAGAATTCCAGACGCCAACAAGATTTTTCATGACTTCGAATTTCAGGCTTAAAAATGTATATAGCCTCCCTACTCCTTTAGGCCTGCTTTTGTTATTTTTGGTAGGCTTCGCCATGTGGTTTTCGATTTCGCACGATTCAAGTACGGAACGACTGCTCTTCATATTAATTCTAATCATTTTCGTGATTCATCTCCTCGAAGCCAGCTACCCATTTCGAATGACTGAGATCAAGGCATTGATCGCGGAGCCGCTATTTTGCCTTGAAGATACAAGTTTGAAATTTGAAATTAAGAATACATCGAATGTGAGATTCGAACCATGCCTCATAAAACTGCGTAAAGACAAAAAGTGGGTTAAAATTGATCCAGTGGAGTCGCATTCATCTCAAATCGCCACCCTCAAATTTACCTTCCATAATCCAGGAATTCACACGGCCCCCTCAATTCAAATTAAGACCTTTGCTGATTCGGGTTTACACTATTTTTGGAGAAACATCGATCCCCCACAAAAAATCGCCGTGCTTCCCAGGCCTATCGACCATGGCATTCAGGCGAATCAGGAAGAAATCAATTCAGAGAACGAGGAATTAAACAACCTGGAGGAGATTCATGATCCCTCGCGCTTCAAGTTTACAGACCATAAATTGTTCAAAAAGACAAACCGAAGGTATCAACGAGTTTTCCGCTCCAAACAAGCCTCGAGCAGAATTGTATATAATTGGGACAAACTCGAAAATCTCTCCCAGAAGCAAAAAGGAGAACAATTCTCTTTTTGGTTAAATTCCATGGCTGGCATTAAAGGGAAGCGGAACATCGGCATCAATGTACAGGCTCCCTTTATTAAGCTCAATACCCAAGCGCATTCAATAGATTTGAAATCTATAAAACTAAGCTTTGCAAAGTGGCTCTATGGACAGGCATAGTGTGAAACCGACTATGGCGTTTATCATACTTGGAGCAGCCATCTATTTCCTTCGAGATAGTCGGGGAAATGCTTTGGAATATATCATGGCTATTATCGCCGTCCTGATCTTCTGGTATTTGCTGGGGCTTAAAATAGCACTCTCCAACCTGCGCACCACATTAATCATTGCAATCGTCTTTGCCGTAATTCTTACCGGTTTCCGCCTGTTTTTCCCCCTGCGATCATCTGAAGGGACGATGGGGGCATTAAAAGATTTGGACCTGAATCCGGCACAGATTGGCTTGATCAAGGGAACCCAACATCGGGCTTTGGAACTCCATTATGACAGGGAGCCCAGCTTCGAGGACCGCTACACACAACTGGGTTTTCTAATCTATTCCGACGATGGGCTTCACTATTCCAATAGACCGCAAAAGTTAAATCTTTTAAAACTCCCTAAAACCTTAATTTGGAGTAAAAATAACTTGAAGGGGAATAGCCTTGACGAAGACACAGCTGCAATTAAAGCGTTATTTGTTCCTTCCTTCGCATATAGTTTATCTCCAGGAACACTGGATTCCCCAACACCTCTGGATCAATTCCTATTCGAGCGCAGGGCAGGATTCTGCGAGCATTATGCCGCATCCCTCTGCACACTGCTCGACCTAAAAGGGTACAAATCAAGGGTTGTCTATGGATACGCAGGAGGGACCTGGAATCCTATTTTCAAAGTTTTAACTTACGATAGCACTGACGCTCACGCCTGGGTTGAAGTCTTTGACCCAGCATTAAGGCAATTCAAAACGATAGATCCTACGAGTTGGATTTTCCCAGAGGTATCACGAGCCAGGAGCTTTAAAGTACATTACTCCTGGGTGTTCCTAACCCTTATGGTTATAGCCTGCTTGGCAAGAATATTTTTTATCCAAAAGGGCAATGGAATAGAACTTTTCCTTTTCAAGGTATCAAAATTAGAAAGCAAATATAACTTGAAAACGAGAGGACTAACCCTTTCAGAGCGCATTTCAAAACTTGTCAGCATCAACCCTTCTTTAGAAGAGAGAATTTCAGACAGTTTTAAGACTTATATTGCAATGTACAAGGTCCAGGGACTAACCCGGGAACTTGACAAAGCCTTGAAAAAGTCGCTTAGGGCTTGGTGAGCGAAAGAAACCCATCGAACTGATAGATTTCGATTTCAAGCCATCTTTTGTAAGCGTCCGGTGAGCCGCCTATTGACAACGGGAACGTAGATTCGCCGAAGAGAACGTAGATGTCAGATACGATGGGACTCTGACACTTACGCTATTTTGTCGGCCCTGAAAAACTCTTGGAAGCAAGTGCTGGTGCTGGTTGCGAGGCAGAAAGTATTTTTGAAATGCGACCGGAAACTTGCAAAGTGGCATGAAATCTGGTCGAAATGACGCATGCAATTTCGAGGCAAGCGTGTTCATCAACAATCGTTCTTAATGCCGAGCCTGGCTGAGCAACTGGACCGGCGGCAACCGCTCTTCAAGCTGGCCGATGGGATTCCCTGGCAGGTGTTCGAGAAGGAGTTTGGGATCTATTACAGCGAGGAGGGCCGACCGGCGAAACCGGTGCGACTGATGGTGGGATTGCTTCTGCTCAAGCAGATGTTCAATGTGAGCGACGAGACCGTGGTGGCGCAGTGGGTTCAAAACCCTTACTGGCAATACTTTTGCGGAATGAATGAGTTCCAATGGGAACTGCCGTGCGATCCGAGCGACCTTGTGTATTTCCGCCGCCGCATTGGCGAGGAAGGGGTGACCTTGATCCTGGGGCTATCGGCGAGCATGCACGGGGAGCGGGCTCGTGAGACTGAGGTGGTCATTGATACCACGGCACAGGAAAAGAACACCACCTATCCAAGTGACACGAAACTTTACCGGAAGATCATCACCCGGTGCTGGAAACTGGCGGATCGCAACGAGGTGAAGCTGCGGCGGCGTTACAGCAAGGAAGTGCGGCGGTGTAGGCACGCTCTTTGCAAGCGGTGTTCATGGCCCATTTGCCCTTGCCTTTGACAGTGCGGGCAATCTCTACGCAGCAGACGGTGGCTCAGGCGATATCCAATTTTTGGAGTGGAAGACTTCATGTCAACCGATAGCTCCTGAAACTGTCCAGTTCTGCTCTACCTTTTGGTTGGCGGGTTGAGTACGCAAAAAAAAACGGTATTTCACCGGGTCATCCCACCGCGCCCGTCCGAGAAAAACGATTTATACGGCATTTCTGGCGGTGGTGATTTTCGACCAGGGCTGTTAACGCTTCTTCTTCTGGATCTTCGCTGGCATCGGCTCATCTTTCACGTCTGCTTCAATCAGCGTGATGATGTAGTTCGACAGTGAACGACGATCCTTCAGGGATTTCACTTTGGCTTTTGCCAAGAGACCATCGGGACAACGAAATGCGGTGTATTTGGTTGAGGTCATTACAAAATGTTAACCAACAGTGCTGTTGTTGTCAAAATCACTGGTTCCATCAGACCCATGAAATGACCCGAGCTGGCAACGGGATAAAGAAATGCGCCTTGAACTGATCCCTTTAAAAATCAGCCAAGGCGCATACCCCTAAGTCGGATTGTTGATCCCCCCAGAACAACAATCATCGACTACACTTCAATTCATAATCATTGCTTTTGATGTCCCTGGTGCGGCCCCTTCAACGCGTCCCATTTTTGAACCTGCTCAGGCGTCAGAAAGGAGGCTGCCTGCTGTTTGATTGTTGCAAGCACCAGCTTCGATTTTTCCATCTTCTGCTCCTTGGTGAGCGATGCATCTTGACGAATCGCGTTAAGCTCCGTTTCGTGCGCCTTGAACAAATCTTGAAGCTGGGCCTTTTGTTGATCCGTCAGTCCAAGAGCCTCGACCAGACGATCCATGTGTTTTCCTGGCCCACCTTTGTGTCCCCATTTCGGTTTGCATGTCTGGTAGTTTGAATCAGTGCCGGAAGTCGCAGGCGGTGCGGTGGGAGCAACCTCCTGAGTAAAGGCAAACTGAGTGGCAGCGGTACAAGTGACAATAATTACAGCGAATCGAGTAAATGTTTTCATATCAACTGAACAGTTCGACACGCTGGGGTGAAGACCGTTCAAAAAACCTGAATCCTGCACGTTCGTTGGATAAAAAATGCGCTCCAACGATTTTCATTTCCTGTTCCCCTTTCGATTCACAGGTGTCGCTGGAGCTAAATAAAACTCGTCCTGGTGTGGAAAATGTCAATGGATCGGCGACGATCGTTGGCGACCGAGAGGTTGAAACAAGAATTCTATGGGGTCGATCTCCCATATCAGTTCAGCGCATAAGGCAATCTCCTCCTCTGACGGGCTTTGATCTTCTCTGGGTTCATCCATATCAAATGTTCATCCGCGTTAATTAAAATCGGGCCGTACAATCGGCATAGGAAAAGAAATCCATGATTGCGTTCTCAACCGTCTCACGGGTTTCTCCAGTGCGGTGCTGAATGCGTCGCACCAGCTCTTCATGCTCGCATTCGACGTATGGGAGATCGTCAATCGTGAGCTTGATCCACTTGTGTTTCAATCTACGCCTGGTGATATTCCAGTCGTCTGCGATTTCCAGTGTGTTCATAGCGCTTTGATTCACCACTCCTATTTAAGGACCTTTTACACGACGCTGTGCTTGATCGCTATGGGGTGTTCACCCCATCGGAGAGTCGGCATTTATTAAACATTTAGGTATTAAAAATGCTTGGTGTCTAATTGGCAGGATCTCCGGTAGGGTTATACCCCATTTCCAAACCCCTCCCCGTCGCGTACGGTCTAACTAGAAAGCGATGTTGAATATATATCAATATCTGAAGGACTTATGAAACTATTAATTATTGCATTATTTGCGATTGGAGTGAGCGTGGTATATTCTGCTTGCAACACTGTTCATGGAGCGGGGCAGGACGTAAAGCATGTGGGTCAGAAAATTGAAAATGCTTCTGGGCAGTGATTACCCAGTACGAGGATTATTAATCGGCCTGCGTTTGAGGCGAAGGAACAGCGCCCGAAGACGCTATTCTGCCCCTCATGAAGCAACAAAAACCGAAACCAACAATCAAATACATCATGAAACACGTCAGAGCCAAATTCCTAAACCCTACCTTGGCGATTGCTTTAGCCGGACTGATTTATACGACAGGTGCTCAGGCCGCCACGACATTTCAGTACAAGATCGTCTCTATGCAAGAAGCCAACATACAAGGCCCCGCACAATTCGAAGCGCTGCTCAACAAACTTGGCGCGGACGGATGGGAATTGATCCTACAGGGCGACTTTCTAATCTTTAAACGGGCGCAATAGTCAGCTGGTGGTTTGACGAGATTGAACCAAAGATCCAAACAAATCCTCATGCAGAATCGTTTAAGGATTACACTCTATTGGGTTGTTCTTGCCCTACTCAGTGGATGTGCAGTTCCACAGCATGACGCATCATCTGGCGGCAGCAGCATCTTCCGAGAACAGGAGAGCACATTTGGTACATACGGTGCTGTTCATGAAAGGTGATTGATAGAGCACAAATAGCCACAGGTTGGCATCAAAGCAACCGCTAAGTTTCCTCGTGAAACGATTCTGGTTCCGGTTGATTGTTCTGATGTGACGGTGAAGATCATTGCGACGGCAAAAACGCTTGCAAACGCGTTGAGAACTCGTGTGGTTCTTCTGCACATCAGACTTGCAGATGCTTTGGTCACCAACATTGCGGAGGAACAAATTCCAATGACGTCCAGTTCACTGTTTCCTTCTGAAGGGTTTTTTGTTCGCGGTGAAACCTCGGAAAAGACTCAGCAGCATCTTGATGAATTAAAATTACGGTTCGCAGGAATACTTGTCCCACTCCCACCGGAACGCTTGAATGCATTCAGCTATTCAGCCAGCTTTGGAAGGAATGACACATCCATAAAATACTTCTTAAGATTCTTTCTGTCGACAAACACGGTGATTTGTTTCTGGTCGATATATTGGGTGGGGTCATACCAAATGTTCTTGCTGTGAAAAACGTGGACTTCGGAAGTATTGACATCGTTCCACTGGGTGAAAATACGGAAAGGGCTGCGCCCATTCACTTTCAAACTTGTGTTGAGCGATACACATTGAAAGTCGGTTTGTATGGGCATTCCATTTCTCTGTAAATACTCATCAGCACGTTTTCTTATGGTGGTCGCAATATTGATGCCTGCACTGACAAACAGGAACAGTGCTCCAATTCCACCAATGATGGATGACAGGCCCCACAGCGACATGAAGCTGTTGATTTTTGCGTCATAAGGATTTGTTTGGTTGTAAAACACGTCCACCTTTTGTCCCTTGGAATAACTTGGCGGATTGCTTCCGGCGGAAGATGTGAACTGTATTTTTGTTCCATCCTCTGACGTGAATCGGACAACAGGCGCATATGTTGTCCCATGACTGGAATGAGTCCTTGCCAGGTCAATCACGACGCCGTTGGTTTTATTTGCCGTGGCAAGAAATGAACGCGTTTTCTGTTGGACGAAGAATGAGGCAATCAGCAGACAGATGCCAATCAGGGGGAGAAGATATTTCCAAAGTTTCATCGTTCCGAAATAACAAAATCGGTGCGGTGTGTAAACTGTCTTCAAAGCCATCAATCCCAATGCACCGTTCATGTGTTCCACATCAACAGCCTTTAAAATTGAATCACATCATCCTCAATACATCGAACTGCACTCATCCTGCTCCAACTCCACTGCCACCAATCCTCATGCGAATGAAGGGCGTTCGAGTGCGTGCGTTGAATGACGCCATCCATCGCTGTTCCAATGATGATGACAATCTGGTGATTACACTAGACAAACGCGCTCAATTTCATTATGCACGAGGTAAGAAAATATGAACTGCATCATGCAAAGTATCGCACATAAGCTTCCCTCAAGGTGGGTCTGCGGGGTTGCATGCCTTTTCGTACTCTGGTTGGCCTTTTTCAACCCTCGGGTTTATGCTCAATCGATTACCTTTCAGGTCGGCGTCTCGAACGATAGGACGATTAGTTATGTGGATCATGGCACGATAACCAATAATATGCCCTATGCTGGCGAAATCGATATTGCTGTCTCACAATATAACGGCCTAAATGTTTCTCCGATTGTCTCGGTTGTAACTTTCTGCATCCAACTGAATACGGACATTTACATTGGCAATACTTATAGCAGCTTTACTCAAGTCACCCTTGGTAATGACCCCTTATTGAGTAGTACGATTGCTGGGCGAGATCTTGCGACATTGTATTATCTTTATTTCCTAGGACCCAATTCCATCGCCTGGAGTTCTACGACTGCAGCAGCTTTTCAGATTGATTGCTGGAAAATCACGGAGGATCCAGGCAACTATAACCTTACGGGAACAACTGGTAATTTTTACATCACAAGCAGCGGCACTGAGGTAGATCTTGCCCAACAATGGCTTACGGCGGTCTCTGGAACCACGGTGAGCAGTGGGGGAGGAAATCAGCCGTTTGTGCTTTACGACCCGAATTATCAGAATTTGCTGTTCACTCAGAGCGATCAGAACGAGATAATTCCGTTTGGTATTCAGCCATGGCCTGGAGCTGCAGTGTTTGCAGGAATCGTTTTCCTGCGTATTAGACACCGTATTTCCATTTGAAATATTGTGGCTTCCGAGGCTGCCACTCATGCATGCCATGCAGGAACAGCTTTAATCTCTCCGGGTCAATTCCCCGTCGCTTGCGGCGATCTATCGAACCAACTGACTGAAATACCCCGTCCGCTTGCGGCGGGGATGTTTATCCATTTTCCACATAAATTCGTCTATCGCTTCGTCCAACTTCGTCACACGAGTGCGGCGAAGGAAATCCCACAGATGAAGCAGATGGAGTTATTGCTGGTGGAGATCGTCAATCGTGAGCTTGATCCACTTCCGCTTCGGTTTGCGTAGGCGAATACCATTGATCATGAACGTAACAATCGTTAAGCTGCTCCTCTGCGCGGCTCCAATTGTTTTTTTCATGTCCGTCAGGTTTTCCCTCTTGCAACCAAATCAGATAAGAGCAGAATGCAATATGTTGTTCTGATGGCCTTTGATTTTCTTTGTGTTCATTCATATAAGTTAAACTTTCTCTGATTTTACCGCAGATTATATTAAGTTGAATGGCTGATCCTGGTATGGGGTGTATCCCTACCGGATTGCATGGTGGGAGACGAAAAAGCAGATGTCGGGTGATCCCTGCATTGATAACAGTGTTGCCTTTTGCTTCGAGGTCATGAAGCGTCTTCGCGGTCACACACAGACCGACTTGAATCCGCTCTTCATGATCCTCCCCACCCACAGGCTTTTCCGCGTGTGGTATCTCCGTCACCAATTGCTTGCACGTCGCGACGGACCGGAGGGCCCGCCATTCCACGGCGATTAACATTGACGTCGACAGGAGCTGCGTTATATTGTCCAAAAGGCCTGCGTCAACTTTGTCATAGGACGAGGATGCGGATCCTATGAGCCAGTTTTCCCCGCTTCAGGATTTTGAGTCTGTCAATGCGATCATTTCGCAGCTGCGGATATTTGGCGGCGTGACGGACAGACAGCGGGACCTGATTTTGCATCGGTTGGAGATCGGTCACTTCAAGAAAGGGGAATGTGTCTTCCGTCAAGGCGACCAGCCGCTTTACATCTACATTGTCAAGGCCGGGCAAATCGACATTCAGATCAAGGAGCACGAAGTAGTGGTCCAAAAGCACCATCTGCGGGTCGGGGAGTGTTTTGGGGAAGCGTCGATGATGTCGATGCATGCGCACACCGCCACGGCCTTCGCTTCTGAGGATAGCAAGATCGTCGTGCTTTCGAGACACACCTTGATCCAGCTAAAGCATGATGACCTTGAGCTTTTTGCTCTCCTGATGATGAATCTGGCCAGGGAACTCGCGCGCAGGCTTTATTTGACCGACAAGATAGTTCTCGAAATGACTGCCGAGAAACTGCATGCTGGATGAGCGGATGACGAACATCACCTCTTTTCTTCGAATTTTCCTTTTTCTGTTTCTCGGAATCGTGGCGACCTTGGATGCTGCACAGAAGCAACCGACGATCTGGTTTCACCCTAGAAGTTCCATCCCCGTTTTTCATTACATCGGGGTGGATTACATGGATTTGTTCAAGCCGGATGCCCCCTGGCAGAATGGAGTGGGGCATGTGAAGGTCTTCAAATTCTACTGGCAGTTCTTCAAGACTTCAATAGAGGAGGGAGGAGCATCGGACGCCGACATCAAGGCCACCCTGGAGTTTTTGAAGCAGAGGAACATTGCCATGGCAATCGAGGCGGGATTGGTCGCGGACAAAAATCAAGGCAAGGTGGAGGGATACGATGGCACTGTCATGGAACCAATTGTGGCCCGGATCAAGAGGCTGGGGGGGGATTTACGCTATGTGGCGATGGACGAACCGTTCTGGTTTGGTCATCTGGTGACCAGGAAACAAGACCCTTACGCTCAAGAGGCTTCGATCCCCGACCTGGCCAGGAATGTGGCCAGACAGGTGGCGATGATTCACCGGTATTTTCCAGATGCCCAAGTCGGTGACATCGAACCGGTGGTCAATCCGGGCAGAAAAGATTACGATAGTCATTATCCGGAAAAGGTTATCGAATGGAACAATGCTTACAAGGAGGCTGCCGGACAACCTCTCGCCTTTTTCATGGCAGATTTCGCGTGGAACTCGGATGGGAAGGCTCCCGAATCGTATGCCGAATTGTCCAGGCTCCTGAAACAGAATGGAATCCCGGTGGGCATCATTTTCGATGCCTCTGCGGGCATGACGACTGGAGAGGAATGGACAACCAACACCGAAAAACACTTTGTGAATGTCGAGTCAAGCCCGTCCCTGATCCCTGATATCGCCCTGATTCAATCCTGGGACAGCCAGCCGGACCATGCCCTGCCGGAAACCAAGCGGGGAACGATGACATATCTCCTCAATCGTTATCTGGCCGCGCAGACCGAACTCAAGGTGAACAAAACCCGGGACGGATTTGATGGGACTCTCTCATCCAGTGGAGTCGCGGTTCCCGGGGCGTTTGTAACTGCGGAGGAGTGCGACGACGGGAACCAGAATATCCTGTGGACTGCCACACAATCCGGCAAGGTCCCGGTTGAAGCCGTCAAGGCCCAAATTGGTTTGCGCGTCAATGTCGAGACAGAAGGAAGTGACAAAACAGTCGACATTCAAATGGGGGAAGCCCGCTACACGGATGAAAAAAGCAAGTTCACCTATGTGCATCAACTTGTCCCGCCCGGCAGTCGCTTGCAGGTTCCCTCAAGCCAGAAAGTCACAACTGGATCGAAACTGTTTGAGGTGACAGCCGGAGATTTCTACTCCCTCTCCGTCCCGATGCAGGTTCCCTGGTCATCCCGGCACAGCGGCTATGTCGCCATCTTCTTCTTCAACAAGGAAGGGAAGGAGATCACCCGGGTTCCCGTCTGGTTTGAACCGGGGAAGCGTATATTTTGGTCGGGCAAAACCGCTTCCAGCGGCTGTTTCACGATTCGGATGACGGACCCCAAAAAGCTGCCATCAATCGTCCGGTTCGATTTTGCCGGGGACGCCAGCCACCGACTCAGCTTCGTCTCTCTGCCCTGACTGCATCCCTGCTCAGAAAAGAGGTTAAACCCGAAATCCGATGTTGGAGGGGAGCTGCACGACGCAGCCCCTCTCCGGGCGTTTCATTTCTGGCGAGTCGATATGCCATAGACTGTCAACCTGCTGCTGGATTTTGATCGTTCATTAAACATCGGATGGCTGGATATCCGGTGAGCAAAGCGTAGCCTGAATGTTACTTGAAGGGCACGCGATCTCAATGAACCATCCTTATCATCGGCACATTATGTGGAAGATGACTGTCATGACACTCGCCAAAAACGAAAACTCGCTGCTAAAGCAATATGCCGAAACCGGAGGCGCTGATTCTGAATTAATGGAGATTCTCCGAATCGCGTATTCGCTTGGTGAACGGTCTCACTGCCTTGAGTCGCACTCAATATGATGATTATTTTCCTGATAACACTGGCAGTGGGTTTCTTTGCAATCGCCTTCCTATTTGTGCAGCCGACTGACTCCTGGTAGAACTTTATGAACACCTCCGGGGGCGCGGGCATGCTCTTTTACAGCGGCGCCGGAGTGAGCACTCCGTTCTCACTAGCCTTTGACAGTGCGGGCAATCTCTACGTGGCAAACGGGGGACGACAGCACGATTGAGGAGATCTCCTCTGCGGGCGTGCGCACGGTTTTTGCAAGCGGCACCGGAGTGAACGTCCGAGAAGGCCTTGCCTTTACCACTGATGCCGGAGTCCGACTCCCCCTTCTCCCTGTCCCCGAGCCATCAACCTGGGTCATGCTCGTGGGTGGCCTCGGAGCACTGGCTGTATTCCAGCGGCGCCGGTAATCTTGCATTATGTGATGCATATCCCTAGCTTTTTAACACCATGAAAAAACAATTAATCCGCATCTCCGTTCTTCAATCGAGCAAGATAATGACTGCCATGTATGTTTTGATGGGCTTTATCTACTCCCTCATCGGAATTCCCATGATTATCTTTGGTGGAAAAGCTGTAAAGATTATGGGTGTTATTTATCTTTTCGGGCCAGTCTTTATGGGACTTCTTGGTTTCATTTTTTTTGTGATATTCGCGGCAATATATAACGCACTGGCCGCGTGGCTCGGTGGATTTGAAGTGGAAATTAAGAATATCGAATAGGCGGGCCGTTTTCCATGAACCGCACGTCTCAAATCATTTTGACGGCTGATGTGCGCCACCTTTCAGTTCCATAAGTGGAGGTTCAAGACAGGTTCACAAATTGTCCTGTTTGAGGCCATTCTGCTTGTTGTCATGTTCGCGGCGGGATGTGGTCGCAGGCCAGCCGGAGTCGGGACAGGCGCTCCGCTGCTCCAGCGAGGTTATCTCTGGCAACGCGAGTGGACGCCGGCTGTCGCCGCAGCCGTCTCCGAGGCCGAAGCCAAATTGGACGGCGTGGTGATGCTCGGGGCGGAAATCCATTGGACGGACAAAACGCCGCAAATCATCCGATCAAACATTCCATGGGAAGCGCTCCGGGGCGCGCGAAAACCGCACTCCGTCGCGATTCGCATCGCCCCGTTTTCCGGTCCGTTCTCGCCGGACGACGCCCCTGCGCGCGCGATTGTCGAAACGGCAAGATCCCTGCTCGACGCGGCAGCGGCGCACAACGTGAAGCTGTCGGAAATCCAGCTTGATTTCGACTGCGCGCAAAAAAAACTGGCCGGGTATCGCGTCTGGATCGGGGCGTTGAGCCGGGCCGTCCATCCCGTGCGCCTTGTCATAACCACGCTTCCCTCATGGCTGGATGAAGCGGATTTTTTGCCGCTTGTCCGGGGGGCGGACGGTTATGTGCTCCAGGTGCATTCGGTCCCGACAATGGAAGAGAGCGGACATGCGGTGTTGTGCGACCCGGTTCTCGCCCGGAAATGGGTGGCGAAAGCGGCGAAACTCGGCATTCCGTATTCCGTGGCGCTGCCGACTTACCGCTGTCTGGCAGGTTACGCTCCCTCCGGGAAATTATTGGGTGTCGTGATGGACAGCGTGCAACCGGCATGGCCGCCGGACACACGAGTCCTTGAGTTTTCGACCAAGGCGGATGAGCTGTCGGGATTGGTGCGGGAATGGCGGGCCGTGCGTCCGCCCGGGCTTCGGGAGTTGATCTGGTATCGGATTCCGGTCGCGACGGACAATTTCAACTGGCGATGGCCCACGTTTTCCTCGGTGGTGGCCGGGAGAAAACCGGCGCATCGACTGGAGGTGATGCGGCAGGCCGGGAATCCGGTCGATCTGTCAATTGCCAATACCGGCGAAGCCGAGGAGTCGCTCGATTGCGAGATTGCAGCCGCATGGGACGGCGCGAAGCTCGTGGCGGCCGACGCACTGGAAGGATGGACCGTGCAAATTGAAATCAAACGCGCGGTGTTCAGGCCGGAACCCGGCCATGCGCAGCGATTGTCACCCGGCGGAAAGCGTGATATAGGCTGGCTTCGTTATGACCAAATCACGCTTCCCCGGGTGCAGGTCGCGCCGGGACATGACGGGCATTCTCGCTAAACTGTTCACCCTGCTTGTGTTTGCCGCCTGGCCGGCCAGTCGTTCATTTGCCACCGGCTATTACGGTCCCAGCGAATACCTGAGTCAGGGCGGTAAAAATGTGGTGGCGACCCCCGAGTTTTACTGGGAACTGGAAGTCAAACGGCTCTCGAAAGATTTTCATCCAACGGAAAAATTTCACGGGACGAAAACAATCGTTAACAACAGTGAATCCGACAATCCCCGGCAGGATCTGCGGGATCAAGCGACCGCAGAGGTTGATGACAAAGATTTCACAGCCGCCTTGAAGGAGGGACGCATCAAGCCGCCCGACCCCGGGGAGGCCACTGAGCAGAACAACGCGGCCCGCACCTTCATCCTGTCGACGAACCACCAAACGACCGGTCCGCTGCCGGAGGAATTCAATTCCGAGTTTGCGGATTACCATCGCGGGGCGTGCGCTTTCCGGCGCGGGGAGGGGAGTTGGGAGGACGCCCGCAAGGCATGGGAGGGATTGTTGAACCGTCCTGCCGTCGAACGGCATGACCGCAGCGTCTGGGCGGCATTCATGCTCGGAAAGCTCGCCCTGAAAAAAAAGGATCCCGAGGCGGTGAAATGGTTTCAAATGACGCGGCAACTGGCGAGGGACGGCTTTTCCGATTCGCTGGGAATGGCTGCGGACAGCTATGGATGGGAAGGGCGGAGCGAATGGAAGCAGGGGCATCCGGAAAAGGCCGCGCCACTTTTTCTGACCCAGCTCGCGCTCGGCGACGAGAGCGCCGTCATCTCTCTCAAGGCCCTGATTCCAGACCGTGTTCCGATCGATGGAATGTTAAATTACGGAGTCGAACCCGATGAACTTGAGAAATGGAATGATGAACAAAAAAAGGCCGCCGAGCAGAAAACCTTGCTCGAACTGAAGGCGGCGGTCGCGGACCCGCTCCTCCGGCGCCTGGTAACCGCGCACATCCTTGCCACCGAATCGAACAGCAATTCGTATTGGTCACTTTTACCCGGTCAGTCATCCGGAACATCCGTCAAACGCAGTTCGCGCTGGCTCTCAGTGATCAAGGAGGCGAAACCGGACCGGGTGGACGATGCGGAGTATCTCGGCTGGGTGGCTTACGGCAACGGCGATTACAAGGAAGCGGCACGCTGGCTTGAACTTGCAAAGCCCGACTCCCCGGCGGCGTGCTGGCTCCGCTCGAAATTGCAGCTTCGCGCGGGCAAGCTGGACGACGCCGTGAAAAGCCTGTCAGAGGCGATTCAGACTCTTCGCAGCCCTGCCGCCTACACGGGATGGAACTTCGATGCATCCAACGATGCCTGCGATCAATATTCGTACAATGATAACAACGGGAGCTGGCCGTTTCCGCAGTCAGCAAACGGGGATCTCGCACAGTTGCATCTCGCGCGCGGTGATTTCATCCAGACGCTGGACATCTTCTGGAAAGGCGGGCTTTGGGATGACGCGGCCTACGTCGCGGAACGCGTGCTGACCGCCGATGAGTTGAAGGCGTATGTTGACAAGCAGCCGATCCTGTCCGGATCGGAAAACATGCCTGCAATCAAGGAAACACAGAAGTTGAGATATCTCCTCGGACGGCGGCTCGTTCGCGAAGACCGCTACTCGGATGCCGGCGCCTATCTGACGCCTCCTTACGATAAGATTCTGGAGAGATACGTGAAAGCGCTCAAGGACGGCGCCAACGAAAAGCTGCCGAAACTCGAACGCGCCCGCGCGTGGTTCGCCGCCGGATGGATGGCGCGTTACGATGGCATGGAACTGATGGGTACCGAAGTGTCGCCCGATGGATTCGACTCCGAGGGATCGTTTGAAAACACGAACATCGCCAAGGAAAGGCTGTCGGGAAAATATGCGACGACAGTCTTTGAAAACAACGAGGAAAAGTCGGTGGTGCAAACGATTCCGTTAAAGCCGTCCAAACAGGAGGTGCAGCGCCTTGAAAAAAACATGATCCGCCCGGATGTGCGCTATCATTATCGCATCATTGCGGGCGCTCTGGCGGTAAAGGCCGCGCCGTTGCTGGGCGACAACACGGACGAACTCGCGGATGTGGTCAACACGGCCGGAAACTGGGTCAAGGATCGGGGCGAAAAAATCGCCGACCGCTATTATCAGATTCTGGAAAAACGGTGCGCAAAAACCAAGACCGGACAGGCTGCGATCGCCAGGCGCTGGTTTGTGGATGCCCAGGGTCCGTGGAGCGATGCACAAAAAGCCGCCTACGATGCAATGCACGCGGAACTGGGCGGCAAGACCGTCCAGGAGTGATTCAAAGTCTTGGGACCGGAAGAGCCGGATCCCAGAACAACGTCCGCCGCCCTTAACCTGCATATCTCACAAGATCCGAAGCCGTGTCATTCCGAGCAACGCGAGGAACCCCACAAGCCAGTTCCAGCCTTGATTCGCAGCCAGCATCGCACGTTGTTTGCGAGGTCCCTCGCTTTGCTCGGGATGACACGCTGTGGGTGGGTTACTCCAGAGTGTGCATTTTTGGGGTTAGGACGGACGTGGCCTTGCCCATCCCTGCCGGGACGGCCCCCGCAAATAGAATACCAAGCCGCGAACGGTCATGGCATTGAGGAAGACAAACCCTGCCGGCAGGGAAAGGAGCCGGAACCCCACCCCTGGAAGGAGCATTCCCGCAGCGGCAAGAAAGTAAAACAAACAGTGGAGGACGAAGAGCCCGCGATAAAGCGGCAGGGAAACCAGCAGGCCGTTTGCCGCAAAGGCAAGGAGCAGGAGCGCCGGCGAAACAAGCCGCAGATACTTGTGCGAGATCAACTGCCACCAGAGCCGGTTGCGCCACGGGAGAAGCCATCCCGGATATCGGAAGAGCATTTGAAAATTGCCGGACAATGTCCGTTGCTTGCGGATTTTTTCCGCAGCCGGCTCGAGCGGCTGCGGGTCGAACGCGACCGCCGTGGAGTCGAAACCCACCCGACTTCCCCCGATCGCGATCCGCATCGGGATCACCACATCATCCAGAATCGTGTCCTCCGGAACCGGCTCGAAAAGTGAGCGCCGGATCGCATAGACGGCTCCCGTGCAACCGATGCTCGAATCGAAGAGCGCTTCCGAGGAGCGGATCATTTTTTCGAGCTTCCAGTAGGCGTCCACCCCTTCCCCGACTCTGCTTTTTGAAGGATCGACAGAGAGCGCGCCACTGACCGCCCCGACCTCCGGGTCGGAAAAACCGGCGGCCAGATTTGGAATCGTTTCCGGGGTGAAAAACTGGCGGGCATCGGCGAATACAATGATCTCCCCGCCGGCCTGGGCCATGGCGGCATTCAATCCGGGTGGTTTGCCGGAATTGCCTTCCATCACGATGCAGTGGATCCGGGGATCGTCCACCTTCCCTATTTCCGCAACCGTGGCGTCGGTTGATCCGTTCGAGACGACGATTACCCGGAGCTTGGGATGTCTTGAATCGAGAAGATTCCAAAGCCGGTCCGCGATCCGTTTTTCCTCGTTGAACGCCACCAGCACGACGCAGACCTCCGGGGACGCGGAGGCGGGATCTCCCTGGGATCGGCGCGGGAACACGGTGGCAAGCAGCCTGACCAGCAGCGGGTAGCCGGCAAAGGTGTAAAATAATCCCGCCATGCAAAGCCAGAAACCGGATTGAAGAACCGTGTTGCTGATCATTTGATCCTCAATTCCGCGGGTAATGCCAATTACCAGAGACAACTGCGATTAACCGCGAAGCAGCAAAGCAGCAAAGGATTAACCCGAAAAACTCACTCATCAGAGTAACCCCACAACAGGGTGTCATTCCGAGCGCAGCAAGGAACCTCGCAAGCAGCAACGGGTGTAGTTTGCGAGGTTTGCCTCCGGCTGTCTTGCGGCTCTCGCTGCGCTCGGAATGACCCGCGCGAGTGTGAGATATGTGGGTTAACAGTTTGTCTTCGCTGCTTTGCTGCTTCGCGGTTTATACCGGTTTTCATCGGAACTTGGCGTCAGGTGGACCGTGCGTTCCGCGCTGGACTAAAACAAGGTGTAGATAAATGGCGCGGCGGAGGAGGATCCGAGAATGACCAGGGCGCCGAAGAGCAGCAGGATGATGGCGATCGGCAGCAGCCAGTATTTCTTGTTCTGCATCAGCATGGCAAGAAACTCCGCCGGCAGGCTGCGGGGCTTTTCATCTCCCGCCATCTCAAACTGCGATTTGTTTTTGTCGCTCATGATCAACAACTAAAATTGGCGGTAATACCGCTTAAAATCAACCCTCTTTTCGACGTTCCGCCAGTAGGTGGCCGCATCCTTGTCGAACCCCTTGTGAAGCGAAAGCCGGCCGGTGGCGCGCAGCAGGAGGCCGGTGGGGGTGATCACGAGGTAATAAAAAACGCTGAAGAGGAGGTTGCCGATGACATACCCCATGCAGCACGCGATGAAATACCAGGCGAGATAGAACGGCCGGGCAATCGCGGGGAGCAGCCAGAGCACCACTCCGACGGCGCATCCCCCTCCGCCGAGCCAGATGAAAAATGGTTTCACGGGATGCCCTCCGAGCCAGTTGACGAGCGAAAAAAACGCAGCCAGGATCGGAAACCCGATCACCAGGCTTTTGGCGAACTTCCGCTTGTCGGCGGTGTCCGGCTTCCAGTTGGTTTCTGCAAAGGGGTTCATCATGGCGCGTCAGTCCAGCCCGAAGCTGGAAATATATTTTTCCTTTTCCCCGCCGTCCAGTTGCGGCTGTTCCTCCTTGCGGAGCAGGCAGTTTTCAAGGACGAGCACATCCATGTCGGACGCCATGAAACAGCGGTAGGCGTCCTGCGGCGTGCAGACGATCGGCTCGCCGCGGATGTTGAAGCTGGTGTTGATGATGACGCCGCAGCCGGTCTGGCGCTTGAACTCGCGGATGAGCCGGTAATAGCGCCCGTTGCGCTCTTCGGTCACGGTCTGGATGCGCGCCGACATGTCGACGTGCGTGATGGCGGGAAGGACCGAGCGCTTCACATTGACCCGCTTGCGCAGGTCGGGATCCTTCATTGCGCGCTGCTGCTCCTCCGTCAGTTCGCAAAGCTTCTCCTTGCGCACCCCGGCAACGAGCAGCATGTAGGGCGATTCACGGTCGAGGTCAAAATACTCCGGCGCATCCTCCGCCAGCGCGCTCGGCGCAAACGGGCGAAAACTCTCGCGAAACTTGATCCGCAGGTTCATCTGCGACTGCATCGCCTCGCTGCGCGCGTCGCCGATGATGCTCCGCGCTCCGAGCGCGCGCGGCCCGAACTCCATCCGGTCCTGAAACCATCCGACCACCTTTTCGGAGGTCATCGCCTGCACGGTGGCGCGCAGGAGATCCTGCTCGTCCGCGTAAAACGTGTGCCTGATTTTCTGCGCATCGAGAAAACAGCGAATTTCGTCATTGGAAAATTTCGGCCCGAGCAGCGAGCCGCGCATGGCATCCCGTCCTTCCGGCCGGCGTTCCCCGTCGAGAAGCTGGTAGTGCGTGAACAGGGCCGCGCCGAGCGCGCCGCCCGCATCTCCCGCCGGAGGCACGATCCAGATCTCGTCAAAAATCTGCTCCCGGAGCAGCACCCCGTTGGCGACGCAATTGAGCGCCACGCCTCCCGCAAGGCAAAGGTTCCTCGCCCCCGTGAGCTTCTTCGCGGTCCGGGCCATGCGGAGCACCACTTCCTCCGTCACCTTTTGGATTGACGCCGCGATATCCATCTCGCGCTGGGTGATCGCCGACTCCGAACTGCGGGCCGGCCCGCCGAAAAGCTCCGCGAACGCGGCGTTCGTCATCGTCAATCCCTGGCAGTAGTTGAAATACCGCATGTCCATCGCCAGGGAACCGTCCTCCTTCAGGTCGATCAGCTTGTCCAGGATCAGGTCCGCATATTTCGGCTCCCCGTAGGGTGCCAGCCCCATCAGCTTGTATTCTCCCGAATTAACCCGGAATCCCGTGAAATAGGTGAATGCACTGTAAAGCAATCCGATCGAGTGAGGGAACTCGAGGGTCTTGAGCAGTTCCATCTTGTTGCCGCGCCCCATGCCGATGCTGGCCGTGTCCCATTCCCCCACGCCGTCCATCGTCAGGATCGCCGACTCGTCGAATGGCGACGGAAAAAACGCGCTGGCGGCGTGCGACTCGTGGTGGCCTGTGAAAACGATCCGCCTGGTGTAGCGTCCGCCAAGCGACTTCTTGATTTCCGCAGGCAAGTGCAGCTTGGTCTTCAACCAGAGCGGCATTGCCATCAGAAAGGAGCGGAGCCCGGCCGGTGCGAAGGCCAGGTAAGTCTCCATCAGGCGCTCGAATTTCAACAGCGGTTTGTCATAAAAAACCACGTGATTCAAATCTTCGGGCCCGATTCCCGCCTCGCGCAGACAGTATTCCACCGCCTTGTTCGGAAAGTTGGAGTCGTGTTTTTTCCGGGTAAACCGCTCCTCTTGCGCCGCCGCCACGATGTTCCCGTCCACCAACAATGCCGCAGCACTGTCATGGTAAAAAGCGGAAATGCCGAGAATGGCTTTGGACATAAATTGGCTGGATTAAGTATAAGAGGTGTTGCAAGGTGTCGAGGGATTTTAATCCTGTGATTATTGTGCCTTTTTTTGTGACCGGAAAATTTGCACACTCTTTTCGATTCTCCGTTTATTGCAAGCTCGATGCCCAGACTTCGTTATATTCTTCTTAGATTCTCCGCAATTCTGCTCCCGATCCTCCTCTGTTTTATTGGTCTGGAGGTGGCGGTGCGGTTGGGATGCAGCGCGAGCCAGGACGGCGCCTTAGTCTTCCATTCGACCAGGCTGAAGCCGTTCAGCCTGCCGGCAAACCGCTGCGAAAATCTGATTTCCGCATACCTTGCGAATGGCAAATCATTCATGATGTATGATCCGGAACTGGGCTGGGTGCTCCGTCCGGGTGTCAGCGACAATAATGCCGCGGGATTTGCCACATCAGGCCCTCTTCCCGGCCGGGAGCGCACCCCCGGGAAATTGAGGATTGTGCTGGTAGGCGACTCCTACACCCAGGGAAATTACGCGACAGGCTGGTGGCGGATTCTGGAGGAGCAGCTCAACAAGTCGGGCCAGAAGGCCGAGGTGCTGAACTTTGGCGTTGGCGGCTACGGGATGGACCAGGCTTATCTTCGCTGGCATCGCGACGTGGCGCCCTGGAATCCGGACATCGTCATTTTTGGTTTTTTTGCCGACGACTGCTATCGGAACCTGAACATGCTCCGTCTTCTGCGCGACCCCCAAAGCGGCATCCCCTTTATGAAACCGCGTTTCGTGCTCGATGGAACCGGGATGCGGCTCATTAACAGCCCAACACCGCGTCCCGAGGAGACCGTGGAAGCCGTGCGAAACATCCCCAATTTGCCTCTGACCACGTTTGAACATTTTTTCAGACCCTCCGATTACAAAAACAAAATCTGGCGGCACAGCAGGCTGGCGGCACTGGTGGAAGCCAAGTTCGCACAAAAATTTGATCCCGACATGAAGGATGATTTTTTCAATCCCGACGGGGAAGCCGGACAGGTTGCGCTGCGCATCCTGCGACGCCTGCGCCAGGAGGTGGAATCGGCGGGCGCGGAGTTTTTCGTCGCCACGATGCCGTGCCGCACAGATCTCGATTCATTGTGCAAAACCGGCTCCGCCCCCTATTCCAAGCTTGGTGAGTCCATCATGCGGGAGTTCGCCGTCATCCCGATGGAATCCCCGCTCGTCCAGGCCGTCGCCGGAAAAAACACGGCGGATTTATTTGTTGAAGGCCATTACAAACCGTATTTGCATGCGATTATCGGGAAGGAAATCGCGCAATTCCTGATCAGCCACCGAAAGCACTGACCGAACGGCTGGCTCTCCCCGGCCTTGCCACAGAGGTCACAGAGATCACGGAGGAGACTGGGCAGCTGCATATTTTTCCGGGAACAAAATAAACCCGAAATCCGATCAACTTCGGTTTTCGGGATAAAGGCAGTTAATTTTAAATTTTTCCCTCTGTGGGCTCTGTGATCTCTGTGGCTAAAAGCGGTTTTCGCGTTAAAACTGGAAGTAAATAAAGGTCTGCGCCCCCTGTTGCGGACTGAACAGCGCCAGAACCACAAACGCCAGGGCAAAGAGGTAATAGGCGGTCCAGCGCACCCATGGAATCCTGGCGCCGGCCACCAGCCAGGCCGGTTGGCGCCGAAACAACCATTCCGACAGAAAAAGCGCCGTGATCAGTCCCAGCGAAAGGGCGAACTGCCAGGGGCCAAGACCCGGATGCAGACTGGCTGGAACCCGGAAATCCGTTGCGATCCGCCCAATGATTTCGAAAGCCTGGGTCACGCTGGCGGCCCGGAAAAACACCCAGGCCAGGCTGACAAAATTAAACGTCAGAATGATCCCTGCTGCCCGGGTGAGGGGACTCCCCTGGATTCCCAGCGCGGAGGCGATGCGCCCCCGCCATCCACGGGTGGCCAGGCACCCGATAAAGCCCAGCGCGTGTGTCATTCCCCAGGCCACAAAGGTCCAGTTGGCCCCGTGCCACAGGCCGCTGAGCAGAAAGACAATTCCCAGGTTCAAGTAGAGGCGCCCGTTGGAAACGCGATTTCCACCCAGCGAGATGTAGAGATAATCGCGGAACCAGGTCGATAGCGAGATGTGCCAGCGCCTCCAAAAATCGGTGATGGAAAGGGCCAGGTAGGGATGGTTGAAGTTTCGCATCAGATCGATCCCCATCACCTTCGCCGCGCCGCGCGCGATGTCGCTGTATCCCGAAAAATCGCAGTAGATCTGGATGGCGAAAAAATAGGTGGCCAACAGAAGCTGGGACCCGGTCGCGTGCCCGGAATCGCGATAAACGGCGTTGACCATCATCGCGATGCGGTCTGCGATGATGACCTTCTTGAACAGTCCCGCCGCCATCAGCCTCAGCCCTTCCCAGATTCGCGGCCACTCGAAACGGTGTTCCTCATAAAACTGATGGAGCAGGTTCTGCGGGCGCTCGATCGGCCCGGCCACCAACTGCGGATAAAACAGAACGTAAAGCGCGAAGTGCGGCAGGGAACGCTCCGCCTTGAAGTTGCCCCTGTAAACTTCGATCGTGTAGCTCATCGACTGGAACGTGTGGAAAGAGAGGCCGATCGGCAGGAGAATCGAAAGGTTCTCCACCGGGTAATTCCAGCCCAGCCAATGCGCGAACGCGGCAAGGTTCCCGTTTAGAAAATTGAAATATTTGTAAAATCCGAGCATCCCGATGTTGGCGCAAAGGCTTGCCATGAGAATCGCCGTCCGGCGCTTCCCCCGCGCCCTTTCGATGAGAATGCCCGCCAGGTAATCGACGAGGATCAGGACCAGCAGGATGAGGATATACCTCGGCACAAACACCATGTAGAAGACGCAGCTCGCGGCAATCAACATTGGCACCCGGGCCCGTACTCCAAGCAGGAAATAGAGCAGCGTGACGACCGGGAAAAAAATGACGAACGAAAGCGAGTTGAACAGCATCGTCGGCGTTATTCGCGTTTTTTTAGATGCATCGGATCCTGCTCAACCAGATACCGGAACAGAAGTTCCGCCATCAACGCATGCCCACTCGCGTTCGGGTGCGGGTCGTCGCCCTGGATCCAGAGTTGCGTCACGTCCCCTCCGAACCGCTGCTGGAACCGGTCGAACGTATTCAACGTGGGAATCCCCTCCGAACGAAACGCCGCCTCCATCTTTTGATACAGGGCTCCGTAAGGCGAGCCGGGAGTCAGGTCGTGAATATCCGGAATGATCATGATGAAAAACGGGACTTTGTCGCGCGCAGCCAGGTCGCGCATCTCAACGATTTGGCGCCGCGTCTCCGCCCACGCCGGGGAATCATCCCGGTAAAGATCGTTGTAAAACGTGAACAAATCCTTGAATTTCCCGGTCAGGCGCAGCCGGAGCTGGCTCCACCGATCAAACAGAAACGCCGCAAGATAAGAGTGCTTGAGTATGGGATTATCCCGTCCCATCGAGCGCGGCTGCACGTCGCTGATGAAATAGTGGAGCACGACCATGTCGGGTTTCACCGCCGGATACTGGGTCCGGAAGAGATGGGATTGAAAGTGGGTGTTGTAATTTCCAATGCCCGCATTCGCGATCTCGAAGGAAAATTCCGGCCCGAATGGTTTTTCCCGGTTCAACCGCTCCTGCGTTACCGTCGTGAACACCTTGTCCCATGGGACTCCCCATCCCATTGTGATCGAACTGCCCATTACCAGAATCCGCCGGGTCTTTTCCCCCTTCACCGCCGCAAGCTCCGGCCCGCGGTTCCCGAGTGAATTCAACGCGATGTCCACCCCCATCAAATGCGCCGAGGCATTGGGCCGGTGCACATGGCTCACCTCTCCCTTCGGATCGCGAATCTTGAGCGACCGCGCATATTTCACCATCTCGATGTTGTAAATTAGGCGGACGGATGAAATCACCCGGATGAGCCCCTCTCCAACGGCAAGCGTCAACGCCGTCGCAAGAACGACAAAAAGAATCCCGAATAAAAAGTGCCGGGAAGATCTCATGCCATCCCGCCCATGAAACACCAGGTTGCTGCGATCCGTGGTGCCGGCTGAAGGACGACCGGGATGTATGAAAAACGCCATTTCATAAAAAGCTTACTTGGAACAGGGGCAAAAGCCTATTAGTGTAATGAAATGGCCGTCAAACGCAAACATCAGTTTCTAATGGTTGCTGTCTCCTGCCTCGCCGGTTTCATTGCCGTCGAAACCGGGATACGCTTCTTTTCAAGGACCGATGCCGACGGCAACCGCTATTTTCGTAACCTGCGGCTGAAACCGTATCACCTGCCGGTGGAACGAAGCCGCAAGCTCATCCGCGAATATCAAGGCGCGCAGGCCGGCGCCAGGCTGATCTACGATCCTGTCCTGGGCTGGAAACCGCAACCCGGAGTCGGCGGCTTCAACGGGCATGGGTTTTTCTCCAGCACACCCGACCCCGGACCGAACCCGGTCGCAGGACGCGTGCGCATCGCGCTTTTTGGCGGTTCTTTCACCGCCGGCGGTGCGGATCAGGGATGGTGGAAAGTGGTGGATTCGCAGGTCAACGCACAGGGGCTCAAGGCTGAAATCCTGAACTTCGGAGTGGGCGGCTATGCCATCGACCAGGCCTACCTCCGGTGGAAACAACAGGGCGCCGGATTTCATCCGCAAATTGTCATCTACGGCTTTTCCTCGTGCTTCTGCTACGATGATTTGAATTTTCTCCGCATGATCAAGGATCCCTCCTCGGGCATCCCGTTCGCCAAACCCCGCTTCACCCTCGACTCAAAAAACGAACTGCAACTGCTGAATGTTCCCACCCCAAAACCGGAGGATGTCACGGCATTTGTCGCCGGGCTTGAAAAGTGGCCGCTGCTCCCATACGAATACTTTTTTGATCCGTCGGATTACCGGGCCTCGCCCTGGCGCAAGATTCTCCTCTTTTCGCTGATCGAGGCAAAAATCAATGCGATCAAGCCGAGATATGTCCGCCCCTCAGCTCATGACAAAGCGGTTACCTCCCTCTTTGTGGATCCTTCTCTGGAACCCGCGCGGCTGGCGGTTGAAATTCTGAAACAATTCAAAAAGGAGGTGGAAGATTCCGGCGGAATATTCCTGATGGTCCATCTCCCCAGCGTTCCCGATCTGGCTTGGCTGCGTGACAAAAAAACCCTTCCTTTTGCCAGTCTGCTTGATTCCATGCAAAAAATCGCGCCCGTGATCCAGCCGGAATCCAGGATGTTTGAAACCATGGGTGGCAGGGAATTTTCCTCCTTCTTCAACGATGGCCATTATCGCGAGGAACTCAATGACGCGGTCGGCAAGACAGTAGCCTCCTTCCTGATCGAACATTTCGACAGCAACGGACGCCCGATCCAGCCCGCCTTGAACGCCCAGGCGGACCAGAAACCTGCGCACTGACCGAAGGTTGTAGCTGAGGCCGGCCCGTGACCTCCGGGTTCCGTGGTGAAAAATCTTTCCGGTTCAAGACGCTTGCGCTCCGCCCTCAAACAGCCCCGCCGCCCGAAAATAATCGAGAGATTCAACCACCCCCGCGCTGGCGATCCCGAGCGCGACATGTCCGCCCGCATGCCTAACCGTTTCCTTGACCTCTTCCGCGGAATTGCCAGGACACGCCACCCAGCGGGCATGCCGTCCGTCGAGCATCGAAAGATCGTTGTAATGGTCGCCCGCCGCGAAAATCTCATCGCGCTCAATGTTCAGCAGCCGCCCCAGTTCGCCCAGCGCAGCCCCCTTCGAGTAATCCATGTGGCAAAACCGGAGATAAAGCGTGTTGCGCTGGTAATGGAAGTCGGGATACCCCGTGCACTCTTTTTCAATAAACCCGACGACCGCATCCATCTCCGCATCCGATGCCGCCACCAGTCCGGCCGGCATCGAATCCTCGTAAATCATCGTGCCGCGCCGCCCGCCTTCCACAAACGAGGCAATCTTTTCCAGCAGCGGCTTTGCCCCGGCAAACATCTCCTGGTGCGCCCGCTCGCAGCGCAGATTCCAGTCGCCGTAATCGTCCCACCCCAGCCCGTTCTTCGACGGACGAAATATATGCCGTTCGGTCGTCACCACGAAGTCCGGGACGGACGGAAACCCGTATTCGCCCAGTCCCTCGACAATATGCTCCAGGGCGCGCCCGGTATTCACCGCCCACACCACCCCGCTCCCGCGCAGCTCCGCGAGCCGCTCAAACAATGCGGGTACAACCGGCGGCCGCGCGAAATGGTCCACGAGCGTCCCGTCAAAATCGGTGCTGAGCAGGCGAATTCGTTTTCCGCTGTTTGCGACAATTTTAGAATTCATTCTATAAGGTCCTGCTATAGTGATGCTTATACAGTCTCCTCAGCGCCAGGGTTGCCGCACTTTTCGACTGAATAAATTTCATGAGTATTGAAAACAGTATGGGCATTTTTCTCAAAAGATTTTGGAAAGACCGGCGAGCGTTGGCAGATTTACAGGACAGAAGATAGCACGACATCAAGACGCCAAAAGAAAGAATTGGCAGAAACCATGCAAGCAGTGAGCCAAGCCCCTCCCGTGACCACCGGCGCAGGAAGGATGGCATTTGGCGGGTGGCGGGGACGCATGATACGCCAGGAAGGGGCTGTCAAAAAACCAACTTCGGTTATTATTTGCATTGACCCTATCCCGTGACGGAGTCAACAGAACGTAGGCTGGCGCTTCTAGCGGACTCAATTCTTATCCACGAACTTGCCGGGATTGAGGATCCCGTTCGGATCCAGCGCCGCCTTGATTTCCCGGTGTATCTCGCGCCCCACGGTCGGCACCGCCTGTTTCCACCAGCGTTGCTTGGCGAGGCCGATCCCGTGTTCCCCGGTGATCGCGCCGCCCCACTCAAGCACTTGTTTAAATAACTCGTCGAGGGCGCGCTCCACCTTTCGGTGAACGGCGCGGTTGGTGTGGTAGCCGGCCGCCATCAGGTTGACATGGATGTTTCCATCGCCCGCGTGTCCGAAACAGGCGATCGGATATCCGGTTTTTTTCGAGAGGCGCCCGCAAAAACCGACCAGGTCGACAAGGCGCCCCCGAGGCACGGCCACATCCTCGTTCAGCTTGGTCAGGCCGGTTGCCTTGAGCGCGGCGGAAAAATCGCGGCGCAATTCCCAGAGCGCCTCGCACGCCTCTTCGCCAAGCGCGGTCCGGACGTCGAGCACCCCCAGCCCGTCGAGCAGCCGCCGGAGCGCCTGCAACTCCGACTTCACCGATTCCGGTTGTCCGTCGAGGTCGATGAGAAGGTGCGCCTGGCTGGGCGAGGCAAGGTCGGCTCCGCGGTATTTGAGCGCGGAAGCCAGCGTGAAACTGTCCGCGATCTCCAGCGCCGACGGAAGAAATCCGGCCTTGAAAATTTCCTGCACCGCCCGGGCCGATTTTCGGAAACTTGAAAACCCGGCCGAGAGCGTCGCGCGTGCCGGAGGCAGCGGGAGCAGGCGGAGCGTCGCCTCGGTCACCACGCCCAGCAGTCCCTCGCTCCCGGTAAAAAGTCCAGCCAGGTCAAACCCGGTCTTGTTCTTGTGGGTCCGGCCGCCGGTCCGGAGCACGCGCCCGCCGGCCAGCACGACCTCGAGCCCGAGCACGTAATGGCGGGTAACGCCGTATTTGAGACAGCGCGGACCGCCGGCGTTGGTGGCGATGTTGCCGCCGATGCTGCATTCCTTGAGACTGGCGGGGTCGGGCGGGTAGTAAAGGCCGCGCCGCCGCACCTCCGACTGCAACACCCCGGTGATCACCCCCGGCTCCACCACCGCCACGAAATCCGCCGCGCTGATTTCCTTGATCCGGTTCATCCGCGCCATCGAAAGCACGATGCCGCCCCGCGACGGCACGCATCCGCCCACATAGCCAATCCCCGCTCCGCGCGGCGTGACGGGAATCCGTTGGCGATCCGCAAATTTCAGAAGTGCGCTTACCTGCGCGGTCGTCCGGGGAAAAACCACGACGTCGGGCGGATGACTCGCGAACCATTTGTCGCGGCTGTTCTCATCTAGCGTAGCCGGGTCGTCGGCCACGCAATCGGGACCGAGCAGTTTGACCAGCTTCTGTTTGAGCGTCTTCATTGCGGCAATCTTCGCGGGGCATCCGCGCCCCCGTCAAATCAGACTGTAGGCACGAAAGGCGCGAAGCTCAGGTTCTTAATCATACTCCTACTCTTAATTATAATCAGGATTCCAACCCGAATCTCACACTCTCGCGAGTCATTCCGAGCAGAGCGAGGAACCCCGCAAGTTATAAGTTGTGAGGTTCCTCGCTTTGCTCGGAATGACACCCTGCTGTGGATTTACTCTGGTGAGTAAGTTTTTCGGAATAACTCGCCCGAAAGATTAAGATTACGATTAAGAGTATGATCAGGAGGCTTGCATTCCTGCCGCACTCTACAACGAGTGCACGGCATGCACCACCGCGTCGGCGGTAATGCCCAGGATTTCCATCACCTTTGCGCCCGGCGCACTCAGGCCGAACCGGCTGATGCCGACCACTTTTCCGTCGAGCCCGGTGTAACGATACCAGAGGTCGGGCACTCCGGCCTCGATGGCCACGCGGCGGCGGCATCCGGACGGAATCACTTCCTCGCGGTAGGCGGCCGGCTGGCGGTCGAACCGTTCAAAACAGGGGAGCGAGACGACGCGCGTCCCGGCGCCGAGGGTTTTCGCGGCTGCGAGCGCAAGTTGCAATTCGCTGCCGCTGGAAAGAAGAATGGTTTGGAGCGGGGCGGTCTCCTTGAGCGCGATGTAACCGCCGAGAAGCACTCCCTCGCGGCGCGTGCCCACGGGAATTTCGTTGAGCATCGGAACCACCTGCCGGGTAAGAGCGAGCAGGGTCGGGCCGTCCACGCGTTCGAGCGCCGCGGCAAACGCCCCTGCGGTTTCCTCGGGATCAGCCGGACGGATGACATCGAGGTTCGGGATCACGCGCAGGCCGCTCACGGTCTCCACCGGCTGGTGCGTCGGGCCGTCCTCGCCCACCGCCACGGAGTCGTGCGTGAAAATGTAAATGACCGGCAGCGACGAAAGCGCCGCCACCCGGATGGACGGACGGGCGTAGTCGGCGAACACGAGAAAGGTCGCGCCCGACGGACGGAAAATGCCGTCGTAGGCGATGCCGTTGAGCATCGCAGCCATGCCGTGCTCGCGAATGCCGAACCGGATGTTCCGCCCCGCGCGGTTGGCCGGGGTGAAATCCTTGTCCGCCGCAATGTAGTTCAGGGTCGAGCCGTGCAGGTCGGCGCTGCCGCTGATGAAGAGCGGCATGGCGGCCGCCACCGGTTGCATCACGTCGCGGCCCGCGGCGCGCGTCGCGAGTTTCGCGTCGGCGGGGAAAGTCGGGATTTTCTCGAGCAGATCGGCGGGCACTTCCTTTTTCAGGCCGCTGTCGAGAAGTCGCGCCAGTTCCGGGTTCTCCGCGCGCCAGTCCTGGTAAACGGCCTTCCATTTTTCATAATCGGCAGCGAGCTGTTTCTTGTGTTCCGCAAAAAAGGCGCGGACCTCGCTGGAAACGTAAAAATGTTCGTCGGGCAGGCCGAGCGCCTTGCGCGCCGCATCCACAAACTTCGCGCCGCCTTCGCCGTGCGCCTTGCTCGTGCCGGCCACTTCCGGGATCCCCTTGCCGATGATCGTCCGGGCAATGATGAGGTGCGGGGCTCCGGCCGTGGCCTTCGCCTTTTCCACTGCGGCGAGGAATGCCGGGATGTCGTGTCCGTCCACGGTCTGGACCTCCCAGCCCATCGCCTTGAAGCGAAGTGCCGTGTCCGCGCTTTGCGACGCCGAGGCCATCGCGTCGAGGGTCACGTCGTTGGAATCGTAAATCAGGATCAGGTTGTCGAGCTTCTGATGGCCCGCGAACGCCACCGCTTCCGCCGCCACGCCCTCCTGCAGGCATCCGTCGCCGGCCAGGCAGAAAATGTGGTTGTTGAAAATCGTGTGCGACGCCGTGTTGAACCGGGCCGCCGCCATCTTTTGCGAAAGCGCGTAGCCGGTCGCATTTCCCACGCCCTGACCGAGCGGGCCGGTGGTCGCCTCGACCCCGGGCGTTTCGTGCCATTCCGGATGGCCCGGCGTGATCGACCCAAGGACGCGGAATTTTTTCACCTCGTCAAGCGGCACCGCATACCCGGCCAGGTGCAGCCAGCTATACAGGAACATGCTCCCGTGCCCCGCGGAAAGAATGAACCGGTCGCGGTTGATCCATTTCGGCTCGTCCGGATTGTATTGCAAAGCTTCGCCGAAAAGCGCCGCCCCGATTTCGGCGCACCCGAGCGGGAGTCCGAGATGGCCCGAGTTGCAGGCGTGAATGGCGTCCATGGCGAGGCCGCGAGCCTGGTTGGCGGCACTGGAAAGAAGGTCGATGTTTGATTTCATAAAGTATTGGAAAAGCGGCCAGAATAAAAGCCGTGTGCCGGAAGTCAAGCAGGCGTCCCTCCGGATGGCCGCGAACGCTGAGGTGGATGGCTCGGAGAACCGCCCGTGCCGGCAGGTTGTAGCTGGCCTCTATGAGGCCGGTTCCTTATTTAGCGATGTCCCGCACTCCCGGTAGCCTGTGAAACCCGGCATGTCCGGGCCGGCCTCACAGAGGCCAGCTACAACAAGCGAGGGCATTTCCTCCTGTCGCTTTGCTTTCGCGGCGGCTAATACATCGTGGGAGATGAAAAAAACGGGTCTGATTTTTATTTTTTGCATGGCGGCGGCGCTGCGGCTTTCGGGGGCGGAGTGGCGGTTAACGGGGTCGCAGCGGTTGAATCCGGGACCGGCTTCGGCGGCGATCTGGCATAAGACCGTTTCCTGCGAGCGGGAAGTCGAACTGCGGATGGCGGCATTCGATGCCAAACACTGCACGCTGGAGGTCGTGGACAACCCGGACGGAACTGCGACGCTAGGGGAGGCGATGGAACGACGGGGGTGCCTGGCGGGGGTGAACGGCAATTATTTCCGCTCCGACCGTTCCCCGATCGGCCTGGTGATTTGCAACGGGAAAGAGATTCATCCGCTCGAGCACGCAAAACTTTTGAGCGGGGTTCTCACGGTGACGCGTCGGCGGATCGCGCTGCTCCGAACGGCTGAATACCGGACAAACCCGGAGATCACACAAGCTTTGCAGGCGGGCCCGTTCCTGGTGGATCGCGGACAACCGGTGCCCGGCTTGAACGCGACGCGTTCCGCGGAACGGACGGTGGTGCTCGGGGATGGTGCGGGACATTGCGCACTGCTGATTTCCGGGCCGGTCACCCTTGTGGAAATGGCGCGTATTCTGGAGATCCCGGGCCTTCTGCCCGGATGGAAGGTCGTGCGCGCCCTGAACCTGGATGGAGGATCGTCGTCGGCATTCTGGGTGCGGGAGCCGCCATTTTACCGGCGTGAATTCAAGATCGTCCGGAATTTTCTGGGAGTAGCCGTCCGGCGGTGAGCTTTCAGCGCGAGTGAAAAACGACGGATGTCCCCCGAGTCTGGGGAGCGCACGCGCCCTCGCGTGCAGTGTCCTGCGCCCTCGCGGGACACCACGACCCACCCGACGCAGTCGCAAACATTCCCCCCGAAACAAGAGAGATCCTGTGAGCGCTGGTTTTTGGAGGTCTTGTGCGAGGGCGCGCAAGACTGGCACGCGAGGCGCGTGCGCTCCCCAAAATTGGCGACTCGGCGCTCCCATTCCTGATTTTCTGATTCTCCTGCTTTCCTGCCTTCCCTGCGCGGAAGGAACGCCAATTTGCTCGACTTTGTTTGAGCTGTCTGCTAGGCAAACTCTTGCCGCGAGATTTACCTGCAAATTACGGATGCAGCAGGCAGGGTAGTCTGGCCGCCGCTCCCCAATCCGCGTCGAACGCCATGAGTCAGAATACATCATCCATCCGCTTCCTTCTGTGGATCGTCTTATTTCTGAGCGTGATCGGAATGCAGCACACGGCCACAGCACAAGCTCCTGTCATTCTGAATCTTTACAATAGTTCGTTCACCACGCTCTGCTCATTCACTGGAACCACCGGAGCATGCCTTGGAGCCAATCCTGAGGGAGCACTGCTTCAGGGGACTGACGGATACTTCTATGGCACTACCCGATTCGGCGGGACAACCGGAAACGGAACCGTCTTCAAAATTTCTTCGGGTGGGGCATACACCGTTTTACACAGCTTCAACTCATCCGATGGGGCGCAACCATGCTGTGGTTTGGTTACGGGCACTGATGGAAATTTTTACGGCACCACCCAACTGGGTGGAACCAGCAACCTTGGCACTGTGTTCAAAATGACGCCTGCGGGAGTTCTTACCACGATTTGCACATTTACAGGCACCAATGGAGCAAATCCATTCTCCGGGCTTGTAAATAGCAGCGGCACCTCCGGTTTTTTTTATGGAACTACAAAAGTAGGTGGCACTTCCAACTTTGGCACCGTTTATAAAATCTCTACCAGCGGTTCCCTGACGACCCTTCACACGTTTAACAACACCGACGGATCAACGCCTTACGGCGTCACGCTTGGTAATGACGGATGCCTCTATGGCACCACGCATCTCGGGGGAGCCGTCAATAATGTGGGTACTATCTTCAAAATGACTGCCAGCGGTTCCATGGTATTTGTTCATTCATTGATTTTGAGCGCCTCCTACACAAACACCTATCCATACTCACCCCCAATTCAGGGAACTGATGGGAACTTTTACGGCACCACCTCCGATTCAGTTAATGCCGGATTAGGCAGTGTAGGCGGTTCCGTTTATCAGATCACTGCTAGCGGAAGTTTTACAGCGCTCTGTAGTTTTAGCGGCAGCGCCACTGGCCAAAATCTGTTTGCCGGGCTTGTCCAAGCCAGAGACGGCAATTTCTATGGCACAGCCCTATCGGGGGGCACATCACGATACGGCACTGTTTACCGGGTATTCCCAAACGGCAACATTAGCAACCTTTGCACATTCAGTGGAACCGCCGCTCCCAGCTTGGGGAGCCTCCCATACGGTTCGCTTGTCACAGGAAGTGATGAAAATCTCTACGGGAGCACGATGTATAACACCTTAGCAGGTGGCGGATATGGCACCCTCTTCAAAATTACCCCCTATGTGACCGGAACTGTCGGAAGTGCATTTACCTATCAGATTTCCGCAGCGAATACGCCCACCAGTTACGGCGCATTAGGTCTGCCCTGCGGATTGACCGTAAACACTGCGACGGGCTTGATTTCCGGCACGCCAACACAGACGGGCAAGTTTAATTCGATCATCGCTGCGATCAACGCATCGGGAACAGGTATTGCAGTCTTGGCGCTTAGAATTCCACCCTTTGCAGATTATGTAGATTACTATGTCAACGACAACTCATTAACCAATGATAACTGGTGCTTTGCAGTAGGCAATGATGCAAACGATGGGCTGACTCCCTCCACCCCCAAGGCAACCGTGCAGGCTATTCTTGACGCCCATGTTCTTCGGCCGGGCGACATCGTGCATATCGATACGGGTATTTACACGGGCGGTCTCCAGCTAAGCTCTTCCAACTCCGGGAACAGTGCGTCGCCGGTGATTTTCGAAGGCTCGCCTTACGGCGTGACCATCAACTGCAACGCTTGCATCGCGTGGGACATCAGCGCCTCCTGCGTGACCATTCGCACTGCCGCCATCAGCAATTATCCGGGAAGGGTTCAGAGTTTCATGAAATTTACTGGCTCTCCCAACGATATTGTTTTTGAATCCACGGCCTCTTACGGAACGTTGAGCCACCTGCAGATGGTGAACCAAAGCGCGGGAGTCAATGTATATGGGGCTTCAAATATTACCATCGAAAATTGCCTGATCACTGGAGGTGACTACGGCATATTCCTTGGCGTTCAGGGGACTAACTTCACTATTAAAAATTGCACAGTGGCGGGGTTCAAGATATTCGGCATCGGATCCTCCCTGGCGTCTACGCTTAATCTGAGCAATAGTATTGTGATAGCTGATGGAACCAGTAGCTATTGTTTTGGTGGATTGCCTGCGTCTTCAGACTATAACGACTTCCAGGCTAAGAATGGGGCGATTGTTGGCAAGTTTGGCACCTCGACCCTATCCACGCTCGCGGCATGGCAAACCGCCACAGGCATGGACACACACAGCATTTCAACCGATCCGTTATTTGTGAACACCGCAAGCGGAGACTACCATCTGAAGAGCATGGCTGGCAGTTTTCATGGCGGGACGTTCACTCCAGATGCCGCCAACAGCCCTTGCATTGACGCGGGCGACCCCTTTTCCTCCGTTGGGAATGAGGGCGTTCCCAATGGCAACCGGATCAACATGGGAGCTTTCGGAGGCACAGAACAGGCCTCCTTCACGCCGCCTGCTCCAAGTATTACGAGCAGTTCGATGACCACGGGAATAGTAGGTGCGCAATTTAGTTACACAATCACCGCTGACGACGGTCCGAATACTTACAACGCCACTCTGTTGCCAGATGGATTGAGTGTGAACACAGCGACCGGTTTGATCTCTGGAACACCAACAGCCGCAGGCACCGGAAGCGTGACCATCAGCGCGATCAATGCGGGTGGAACCGGGTCGGCCACGCTGACGATTGTCGTGCAAAATCCCATTGATTTCTGGAAGAGCCAGAAGTTCACCCCGGATGATCTTGCGAATCCAACCATTAGCGGCGACACGGTGGACCCCAACCAAAACGGGATTCCGAACCTGTTGGAATATGCCTTGAACGGTGATCCCAAAGGCAATATCGCAGAGACAGGCATCCTGCCCCAGGTTTCAGTCAGTGGTTCCAGTAATTGCCTGCAAGTCGCCTTCATTCGCTACCTCGACCGCAATGATATTACGATCACGGTGCAGGCTGCGGATGATCTCAACGGATCGTGGACTGATCTGGCGAGCAGCGTGAACGGGGGCGGGTTCAGCCTTTCGACGCCGGGTGCAACCGTATTGGAAACCGGTACCGGCAACACCCGCGCGGTTACCGTTACCGACCTTTATCCTACTACGGATCCCGCCCATCCGAAGCGCTTTCTGCGGATGAAAGTCTCGCGGTAGTTGAAGCAGAGGCGTCGATCCGGGCTTTCCATCCGGATGGACGGCCGTAAGCGCCCTGAACCGGAGGTAGATCGAGGGTGTTGCCTATTCCGGGCCGGGTGGAGCATGCGGCCCGCGTGCGCTTTTCGGCGGCCCGCCGAAAAGAACGGAGCGGCATGCAATTCTCTATCAAAACGCGACACCGTTCAATGTGCCCGGCGAGCCGCCGGGCACGGCACGCGAGCCGCGTGCTCCACCTAAAATTTGCGATCCCACGTTCCCATTCCTGATTTTCTGATTTGCCTGCATTAAATTTTGGAAAAAATCAGGCAGGCTGTTTTCAATTCCAGATTCACTCTGCCGCCTTCCCGGCGCGAAAGGCATGCTAATTTCCTCGACTTTGCTTGAGCTGTCTGCTAGGCAAACTTTGGCTGCGAGATTGACCTGCAAATTACGGATGCAGCAGGCAGGGTGGTTTGGCCGCTGTTCCCCAATCCGCGTCATAATCCATGAGACTGAATTCACTATCCACCCGCTTCTATCTGTGGATCATCCTATTTCTGGGCCTGATCGGAATCCGAGACGTGGCCGCAGCACAATCTCCCGTCATTCTCAATCTATACAATAGTTCGTTCACCAAACTCTGCTCGTTCACCGGGAGTGGCGGAGCATGCCCCGGTAACAGTCCTGAGGGAGCCCTGCTCCAGGGGACTGACGGATACTTTTATGGTACGACCCGATACGGTGGGGCAACCGGGAACGGAACAGTCTTCAAAATTTCTTCGGACGGGGCATACACTTTTTTACACCTATTCATCTCAGCCGATGGGGCGCAACCATGCTCCGGTCTGGTTACGGGCACTGACGGAAATTTTTATGGTACCACCCAAATGGGAGGTCTCAGCAACCTTGGCACAGTATTCAAAATGACGCCCACGGGGGTTCTTACCACGATTTGCACATTTACCGGTACCAATGGAGCAAATCCATTTTCAGGGCTTGTAAAAAGCAGCGGCACCTCCGGGCTTTTTTATGGAACCACAAAAACAGGTGGCACTTCCAACCTCGGCACTGTCTATCAAATTACTTCCAGCGGCTCCCTGACAACCCTCCACTCATTTAATAGCACCGACGGATCAACGCCTTACGGCGTCACGCTTGGAAATGATGGATGTCTCTATGGCACGACCCATCTTGGCGGAAGTTCCAACGCGGGCACCATCTTTAAAATGAACACGAGCGGCTCCATGGCATTTGTGCATTCGTTGATTTTGAGCGCCTCCTATACAAACACCTACCCATACTCACCCCCGATCCAGGGAACTGATGGGAATTTCTACGGCACTACCTCCGATTCACAAAATGCCGGATTTGCCATGGGAGTCGGTTCTGTTTATAAGATCACTGCGAACGGAAGTTTTACAGCGCTCTGTAGTTTCAGCAGCAGCACCACTGGCCAAAATCCGTTTGCCGGGCTCAATCAAGCCAGCGACGGTAATTTCTATGGCACCGCCCTTTCGGGTGGCGCATCACAATACGGCACTGTTTACGGCACTGTTTACCAAGTGTTGCCAACTGGTAAAATTAGCAGCCTTTGCACATTCAATGGGGACATCAATGGGGCGAATGGAAGCCTGCCATACGCGCCGCTTGTCGCTGGCAGCGATGGAAACCTCTACGGGAGCACGATGTCAGGGGGGGGGAGTGGAAATGGCACCCTGTTCAAAATCGCCCCCTACGTGACTGGAACTGTCGGAAGTGCATTTACCTATCAGATTTCCGCGGCGAATACGCCCACCAGTTTCAATGCCACCGGATTGCCCGATGGACTTAATATCGACACCTCAACCGGCATAATAAGCGGGACTCCTACTGCAAGCGGCAGCACCAGCATCAGCCTCATGGCAATCAACGCCACGGGAACCGGAACTGCCACGCTGGTTTTGAATGTCGTGCCGCCAGTCCCCGTAATCACCGGCTCATTGACCTGTGAAGGAGCTTATAATTCCGCATTCAGTTACCAGATTGCCGCGAGCAATTCGCCCACCAGCTACAACGCGACTGGACTGCCTGCCGGATTGACCGTGGACACCACGCTGGGACTGATTTCCGGCACGCCAACTCAGACGGGCACGTTCAATTCTACCATCAGCGCGATTAACGCCGGTGGAACAGGGACGGCAACCCTGTTGTTGACCATTTTGGTACCGCCGCCCCCTGCAATCACCGGCACTCTAGCCGCCTCGGGCACGATTGGCTCCGCGTTTAACTATCAGATCACAGCGGCCAATTCCCCTGCGAGCTACAACGCAACAGGCTTGCCTTCCGGATTGACTGTAGGCAATTCGACGGGATTGATCTCCGGTACCCCGACGCAGACAGGAACATTCAACTCAACCATCAGCGCCATCAATGTCGGCGGCACCGGTTCAGCATCCTTGGTGCTAACGGTGTTTCTGCCACCTGCAATCACCAGCACGCTGACGGCCACTGGCACCTATGGCGCTGCGTTCAGCTACCAGATTACGGCGACTAACTCTCCAACCAGTTTTACCGCCACAGACCTGCCGTCCGGTTTGAGTGTAAACACTTCGACGGGTTTGATTTCGGGCACACCGACACAGACCGGCACTTTCAACTCAACAATCGGTGCGAGTAGTGCCGGGGGAACCGAGGTGGCTGTGTTGAACCTGAAGGTTGTTTTCCCGCCACCACCGACGATCACCAGTTCATCCGCAGCCAGAGGAACTCTTGGGTTGGCAGTCAGTTATCAGATCACGGCGGCCAATTCCCCAACTAGCTACGACGCAAGCGGCTTGCCTTCTGGATTAACTGTCAACACCTCGACGGGATTAATTTCGGGCACACCC
>Ga0364873_10137_pt1 | contig 46997 bp, 49 predicted proteins | sample ExccelAu500001D3_2_FD_206928 | JGI IMG/M metagenome (GOLD analysis project Ga0364873, IMG submission 206928) | Enriched cells from Trout Bog Lake Hypolimnion, Wisconsin, USA - BchlTB.Aug07.5000.01.D3 | ecosystem: Environmental > Aquatic > Freshwater > Lake > Hypolimnion/Profundal zone | place... | reverse complement strand
TAATCGATTTACCGCCCAGATTAGTGAAGATGAACGCGGCTTTACCTTAGAAAAAATCGCCAGTACCAAGATGGCCTGCAGTCCACAGCGCATGGAATTGGAAAATGATTTTCTCTATGAGCTCAACGATTACCGTACGATTGTTCGTGATGGTGATCGGCTCCTAGTTATTGGGCGAGATCGTGAAGTGTTGAGCTTTGCGCAACGTGATGTCAATCAGAAGTCATCGACTCAAAATAAATAATCACAAAGGTTTTAATGAAACGTTCTAAATTTATTTTCTGCGCACTCGGGATACTCTTTCCAGGTACCGGTTTTAACTGCTTCTACTTATTAGGCTTTAAATCTTTTTGGGCATGGGCTCAACTATTTTCTTTGATTGGCGGTATTGGCGGCTGGCTCCTCTTAAAAGCCGCGCACTTTCACTCCGCACCTGGCTGGATTTTGCTGACCTTGGGTTTTATTGCGATGGAAGCCAGTTGGTTAACCACCATTGCATTAGGTTTACGCGCAGATGAAAAGTGGGATGCCCAATTTAATCCAGCAGGTAAATCCAAGTCCGGGTGGCCGACAATCCTCACCGTCATTTTCTCGCTAGTATTTGGAGCTGGCGTAATGATGACCTTCTTAGCTGTTTCCTTTGAGCAATTTTTTATCTCTCAAATTGCAGAAGCAAGAAAGCTATCCCAGTAATGCGGTTAGCTTAATAAAACAGAAACTGATTAGAAAGTCTTAAAACTGCTCCACTTCTAAGGCATTAGTGGAGTGCCCACTCTCCACAATAGAGGTTGCTAAGGCTTGCGCTTGTGGCAATAAGTTCTCAGCAAAGAAACGTGCAGTAGCAATTTTGGCGTCATAGAAACTTGGATCGCTAGAACGCAAACCTTCGGCAGCCAAGAGCGCACGAGCCATTTGCCATGCGCCCAAAACCAATCCACACAAACGCAGATAAGCAAAACTACCCGCGTAGACAGCTTTCACTTCTGTTTTGGCATTGGTTAAGATATAAGAAACGGAGGCTTCGAAAGCTTCACGTGCAGGAATGAATTGCTTGAGAACAGCTTTAGCATCGGCACTACCAGCAGATGCTAGATCCATTTCTGTCTGCTTGATTTTTCCAATCAAGACTTGAGCAGTTGCGCCACCATCACGCACCGTTTTTCTACCAACCAAATCATTTGCCTGAATTGCAGTTGTGCCTTCATAAATTGTCAAAATGCGGGCGTCTCGATAGTACTGGGCAGCGCCAGTCTCTTCAATAAAGCCCATACCTCCATGGACTTGCACGCCCAGACTAGCAACCTCAATCGACATCTCTGTAGAGAAGCCTTTGACAATCGGAACTAAGAACTCATAAATTGCCTGGCTACCCTTGCGAGCAACCTCATCGGGTGAAGCATGCTGGGCGTCGTACTCAGCCGCTGCGTAATACGCCAGCGCCCTAGATGCCTCAACGTAGGCGCGCATCGTCATCAACATCCGTTTGACATCAGGCTGATGAATAATCGCCACAGGACCAGCGGAACCGGCAAGATCACGGCTTTGTACGCGATCTTTAGCATATCGCACAGCCTTTTGATAAGCGCGCTCAGCGACAGCGACACCTTGCATACCAACAGCAAATCGGGCGGCATTCATCATGACAAACATATACTCAAGACCGCGATTTTCCTCGCCCACTAAATAACCAATAGCGCCACCATGATCACCAAACTGCAATACCGCAGTAGGGCTCGCCTTAATACCCAACTTGTGTTCAATGGAAACACAATAAGCGTCATTTCTCTCGCCTAGAGAGCCATCAGGGTTCACGAGAAATTTTGGCACTACAAATAAAGAGATGCCCTTTACGCCCTCAGGTGCATCAGGGGTACGAGCCAATACGAGATGGACAATATTCTTTGCCATATCGTGATCGCCATAGGTAATATAAATTTTGGTGCCATAAATCTTATAAGCACCATCATCCTGCGGCACTGCACGTGAACGCACCATCGCCAAGTCAGAGCCCGCTTGGGGCTCTGTAAGATTCATTGTTCCAGTCCACTCACCTGAAACCATTTTGGGAATATATGTTTCTTGTAACTCTGGGCTAGCAGCCGTTAATAGAGCTTCAATCGCACCATCAGTTAACAAGGGGCACAAAGCAAAAGAAAGATTGGCTGCATTTACCATCTCAAGACATGCAGTAGAAATCAACTTTGGCAAGCCTTGACCGCCAAATTCAGCCGGATGAATAACACCCTGCCAACCAGCGGCGCCATATTGCTCAAATGCTTCTTTAAAACCGGGGGTGGTATAGACCTTGCCATCACGCAACACACTGGGATTTTGATCGCCGGGCCAATTGAGTGGCGCTACTACATCTTGATTAAATTTTGCAGCTTCTTCCAAAATGGCCGAGGCTAAATCAACGTCAGCGCCAGCTTCGGCATATTGCGGATAGGCAGCAACATCTGATAGCCCAGCTAATTCATTCATCACAAACAGCATGTCTTTGACTGGGGCTACATATGGCATTACAACTCCTCTTTATTCAAATAGAATTCATTGAATGAATGTATCGACGACCTAAGAAAGCGCCTTAGTTAACTCTGGGACCGCAGTAAATAAGTCAGCCACTAAACCATAGTCAGCAACACTAAAGATTGGTGCTTCTGGGTCTTTGTTAATGGCTACGATGACCTTAGAGTCTTTCATGCCTGCTAAGTGTTGGATGGCTCCGGAGATGCCAACGGCGACATACAGTTGGGGGGCCACAATCTTGCCGGTTTGTCCTACTTGGTAATCATTGGGTACGTAGCCTGCATCGACGGCTGCACGTGATGCACCCAAGGCGGCCCCTAGGGCATCAGCCAGTGGTACAACAACTTCTTGATACTTCTCACCAGAACCTAAACCACGCCCACCAGAGACAATGATCTTGGCAGCAGTAAGCTCAGGGCGATCTGATTTAGTCAGCTCGCGCCCAACAAAAGAGGATGAGGAAGCGTTGCTTGCTGCCGCATCGCCAGATTGTTTTTCAATGGTGGCTGACCCGCCTGTAGCAGGAGCTGGATCAAAGCCTGTCGTGCGCACAGTGATCACCTTGATTGAATCAGCCGATTGAACGGTAGCAATCGCATTACCTGCATAGATGGGACGCTCAAAGGTGTCTGGTGAGACAACCCTAGTGATGTCCGATAACTGAGCCACATCCAACTTAGCCGCCACCCTAGGGAGGACATTCTTACCATTAGCAGTTGCTGGAGCCCAAATATGGCTATAGTTTTTAGCAATCGAGAGGATCTGTGCTGCTAAAGGTTCGGCCAATTGATCTGCTAAAGCTGGGCTATCGACCTGGATCACTTTACGAACCCCAGCGATCTGGCTTGCCGCCTGGGCAACAGCATCAGTGCCATTACCCGCTACGAGAATGTCTACCTCTGAGGAAATTTGCAGGGCAGCAGCAACGGCATTGAGGGTTGCTGCCTTTAAGGATTGATTGTCGTGTTCAGCAATCACTAGAGAGATCAGAGCGGCCATTTAAATCACCTTCGCTTCATTTTTGAGTTTTTCAACCAGGGCTGCAACATCAGCCACCATGACACCGGCGGTGCGTTTTGGCGGCTCTTCTACTTTGAGTGTTTTCAGACGTGGGGCAATATCAACGCCCAACTCCTCTGGCTTAACAACCTCTAAAGTCTTTTTCTTGGCCTTCATGATGTTAGGTAGAGTCACGTAACGTGGCTCATTTAAACGTAAGTCAGTCGTGATGACCGCAGGTAAGGTGAGTGCAATGGTTTCTAGGCCACCATCGACTTCACGGGTCACAGTGGCTTTGCCATCAGCAATCACTACCTTAGAGGCAAAAGTGGCTTGCGGGATATCTAGTAAAGCAGCTAACATCTGACCGGTTTGATTGCTATCGTCATCAATCGCCTGTTTACCCAAAATCACCATCTGAGCCTGCTCTTTATCAGTGAGGGCTTTGAGAATCTTCGCAACGGCTAAAGGCTGCAAGTCAGCATCACTCTCTACTAAGATAGCGCGATCTGCGCCAATAGCCAAAGCAGTACGCAATGTTTCTTGGCATTGCGTGGGGCCCGCTGATACCACAATGATCTCAGTAACCATTCCCGCTTCTTTTAAACGGACGGCCTCTTCAACTGCAATCTCATCAAAAGGATTCATGCTCATTTTGACGTTAGCAATATCAACACCAGAATTATCTGACTTCACACGAACTTTGACGTTGTAATCAACGACACGTTTTACAGCTACTAAGATTTTCATCTTCGGATCTCAATCTTCACAAAAACAATATTTATTTATCAAAAATCGGGGTAACTATCTATTTTATCTGCCTCGAGCAGTGTTTCTGTTAAACGTCGATAGCAGAGGCAGAACCAGCCTTCTTGCGCAATTCAAACTTCTGAATCTTGCCGGTGGAGGTTTTAGGCAGGTCCCCAAAGACCACAGCCCTTGGAACCTTAAATCCAGCCAAATGTTTCTTGCAATGGGCCACAATTTCTTCAACAGTAACCTCAACATCAGACTTTATTTCGAGAAATGCACAAGGGGTCTCACCCCACTTTGGATCAGGCATCGCCACAACCGCTGCTGCAATCACTGCTGGATGGCGGTAGAGCACATCTTCAACCTCAATCGAGGAGATGTTCTCACCACCAGAGATGATGATGTCTTTACTGCGGTCTTTGATTTTCACATAGCCATCAGGACTCATCACAGCCAAGTCGCCAGAATGAAACCAACCGCCTGCGAAAGCTTCTTGAGTGGCTTTCTCGTTCTTCAAATACCCTTTCATGGCGATGTTGCCCTTGAACATAATCTCACCCATGGTTTCACCATCGGCAGGCACAGGCTCCATTGTTTCTGGGTTCAATACAGCAATTGCTTGTTGCATGTGATAACGCACACCCTGCCGCGCATTCAAACGCGCGCGCTCGCCGATATCTAAATCATTCCACTCATCTTGTTGAACGCAAACTGCGGCGGGACCATAGGTCTCCGTTAATCCATAGACATGAGTCAAATCAAAGCCTAGCTTTTCCATGCCCTCAATAATGGATGCTGGAGGCGCAGCACCAGCAATAAGACCCTTAACACCTGCTGGCACACCTACCTTCATCTCAGCTGGGGCATTTACCAATAAATTATGAACAATAGGGGCCGCACAATAATGGGTGACCTTGTGCTCTTTAATTGCCGCAAAGATATGTTGCGCATCAACACGACGCAAGCAAACATTAATACCAGCACGAGCCGCTATAGTCCATGGGAAGCACCACCCATTGCAGTGAAACATAGGTAATGTCCATAAATACACTGGGTGCTTAGCAATATCCCAATCTAAAATATTCGATACCGCATTAATTGCCGCACCACGGTGATGGTAGACAACTCCTTTTGGATTACCAGTCGTACCAGAGGTGTAGTTTAGACAAATCGCCTGCCACTCATCTACTGGAACCTGCCACTCATATTGCGGATCACCTTCGGCCAATAATTGCTCGTAAGTGAGTTTGCCCAATCTTTCGCCCGGTACATCAAACTCTTTTTCCTCGACATCAATCACCAGAAACTCGCGACCACTTTCCTTTTTGGCAATCTCCAAGGCTTTCTTCATGGTTCCCGAAAACTCAGGGTCAACAATGACCACTTTTGCTTCGCCATGGTTCAACATGAAAGCGATGGTTTCTGGGTCCAAGCGGGTATTCAGGGAATTTAATACAGCGCCAACCATCGGGACGCCGAAGTGCGCCTCAACCATTGGAGGGGTGTTCGGCAACATCACAGCCACCGTATCACCAAGGCCGATACCATGCTTACTCAAGGCGCTTGCAAGACGACGGCAGCGATCATAGGTCTGTTGCCAAGTTTGGCGCAGTTGCCCATGGATGACCGCCAAACGATTTGGGTAAATCTCGGCAGAGCGCTCTAAAAATAATAGCGGGGTAATGGGGGTAAAGTTTGCTGAGTTGCGCTCTAAGCCTTGCTCGAAAATATTTGCCATCTCTTTACCCTTGCTATTGTTCTTTTTTATTAGAGGTCTGCTAAAGCTTTAACGTGAGCCACAACACTGCGACCCAAGGCAGAGAGGTTGTAGCCGCCCTCCAGACAGCTCACTATGCGGCCTTGAGCATATTGATCGGCTACTACTTTCAATTGATTGGTAATCCATGCGTAATCATCTTCCACTAAACCCATTTGCCCTAAGTCATCTTCTCTGTGAGCATCAAAGCCAGCAGAAATAATCACGAGCTCTGGCTCAAAGTCTCGTAGACGTGGTAGCCACTGCTCTTCCACAATAGAGCGCACGACATCGCCGCGGGTTGAGGCCGGCAAGGGAACATTCACCATATTCGTTGCCCCATCTAAACCGCTGTAAGGGTAAAACGGGTGCTGAAAAAAGCTGCACATCAAGACATTAGGATCATTGAAAAATGCCGCTTCTGTGCCGTTGCCATGATGTACATCAAAATCAATGATTGCTACGCGCTCAATGCCATATTGCTCCATGGCGTAGCGTGCTGCGATGGCCACATTATCAAAAACACAAAATCCCATAGAGCGCGTTGGCTCAGCATGATGTCCTGGTGGCCGTACCGCGCAAAAAACATTTTTTACTTCGCCTTTCATTACAGCATCGACACCAGCTATCGCAGCGCCTGCTGCACGTAAGCAAGCCCTCCAAGTATGGGGATTCATGATGGTGTCACCATCAAGCATGAAGTACCCACTCTCGGGAGAGCGTTCTTTTACAAACGCAATATGATCAGGGCTATGCACTAATTCCAATTGATCTTCTGTGGCCAGGGGCGCATCGAGATGATGCAGAAAGGGATCTATCCCGCTACGAATGAGTTGATCATTAATCGCTTGAATGCGTTCTGGACATTCTGGATGATGGCTACCCATCTCATGTTTTAGAAAATCTGGATGAGTTATGTATCCTGTAGTCATTACTTAAAACTTTCAATAACAAAACTGCAATTTTTTAATTTAATAAACGTGCAATCTACTCAACGCCAACTTCACTTGAATATACGTTTCCTTGTCTCCAGCATCATCCTCGCTTTGCTTCTAGGGGCTTGCTCTAGCAACCCTACGCACCAAAGCAACACTACTCAACCTATCGTAAACCAAACCGAAGAAGCAGTGTCCGAAGCCCTCTTTTCCGAAAATATTCATCAATTACTGGCCCAGGTGGCTCAAACCCAAGAAATACCCCTTCCCGCACTTGAATCTGGCTTTTTGGATGTTAAGACCATTCCCTCAATACGCAAATTAGTATTACCCCCATCCGGAACCTTTAAAAAGAATTGGGTGGCGTACCGCAAGCGTTTTGTTGAACCAGTGAGATTAAAGGAAGGTAAAGCCTTTTGGGAGCAGAACCAGGTATTTCTTACTCAAGTTGAACAAGATTCCGGAGTGCCCGCTGAAATCATCGTGGCGATTATCGGCATTGAAACCATCTATGGACGCCAAACCGGTAACTTCAGGGTTAAGGACGTTTTATCTACCCTTGCATTTAGCTACCCCGACACCCCAAATAAAGCGGTTCGTGAGCGGTTATTTAAAGACCAACTAAAAGAGCTCATCTTGATGTGCTGGTCAGATGCTGGCGGCAAGCTTCCAGCCAAAAATGGCGCCCAAGGCTTAAATGGTGCCCGCTTTAGCGCGTGCCTCAATCAAAACAGCTCTTATGCGGGCGCGATTGGCCTACCTCAGTTCATGCCCAGCAGCATTAGAAGCTTTGCAGTAGATGGGGATGGGGATGGTCGCATCGATCTTCGTCAAAGCCCCAAAGACGCCATTGCCAGCGTTGCCAACTTCATGAAACAACATGGCTGGGAACCAGGCATGCCAATCTCCTTCCCAGTGCTCAGCACCGGTATAGCTGAAGCTAAATTATTAGCTGATGGTGAACCCAAACTCAAATACTCTGTTGAGGAACTCATCAATAAAGGGATCCTCAAGCCAGAGCAAGGAGATCTACAAACAGGTGGTGTTACGCCACAAAGCAAAGCATTTATTGTTGATCTTCCCTACCCTGATACAGATGGTAGCGATCAAGTTCACTATGTTGTGGGCTTAAATAACTTTCTAACGATTGTGCAATATAACCGCAGCTATTTTTATGCACAAAGTGTTGCTGAATTTGCAGAAGCATTAGGTTATAAAAATCAGAGTGCTGTGCCTACCAGCAATACAGCAAAAGAAGGAAAGCCTACTGAAACTAGTGGGGCGAAAACCAAGAAATCGAAAGCCAAGAAAAAGTCTAAGCAATCTTGAGTTAGCCTAGGCTGGGAAAACTCCAGTAGATAAGTAGCGATCACCCCGATCACACACAATAAATACAATCGTTGCATTCTCCGCCTGACGAGCAATACGCAAAGCCACCACTAAAGCCCCACCAGCAGAAATCCCACAAAAAATACCTTCTTGCGCAGCCAAGCGACGCGCCATTTCTTCGGCATCAGCCTGCGTTACGTACTCAATACGATCTACTCTATCGCCTTGGTAAATTTTTGGTAGGTACTCTGGGGCCCATTTGCGGATCCCCGGAATTTGCGAGCCCTCTTCCGGTTGCGCCCCAATGATTTGAATATTCGGGTTCATCGATTTGAGATAAGTCGATACCCCAGTAATCGTTCCCGTAGTACCCATTGCTGAAATGAAATGGGTAATCTGCCCATCAGTATCTCGCCAAATTTCAGGGCCAGTCGATTCAATATGTGCACGTGGATTATCTGGATTAGCAAACTGATCAAGCAACTTGCCACGACCTTCTTTTTGCAGTTGCAAAGCATAGTCTCTTGCAAACTCCATGCCACCAGAAGCCGCCGTCAGAATGAGTTCGGCACCGTAGGCAGCCATACTTTGACGACGCTCAATACTCTGGCTCTCCGGCATCACTAAAACCATTTTGTAGCCCAACATCGCAGCGGCCATTGCCAGCGCAATACCAGTATTGCCACTGGTTGCTTCAATCAAGGTATCACCGGGTTTAATCTCACCGCGTTCTTGCGCGCGTGTGATCATCGACAGCGCAGGTCGGTCCTTCACCGACCCGGCTGGATTGTTTCCTTCTAACTTACCCAAAATCACATTGCCACGGGCCTCATTCTCAGGGCCGGGAATACGTTGCAAACGAACCAAAGGCGTATTGCCAACAGTTTGTGAAATAGTTAAGTAAGAAGGGGTGCTCATTCAGGCATTTTAGCCGTAAGCACGCCTATGCGCGTATGGGTCTAGTTACGGCGACCCGCTCCCTCACGATCCGCATGAGGACGAGAACTGTTTTGACCGCGAGAACCACGTCGACTAGCGCCAGAGCCTTCTTTCTTGGTCCTGCCATTGGGCTCGCGAAATGAGCCCGGGGCCTCGATGGTTAAACCGTTATCCACCATTTTTTCCACTGATCTCATGCCAATGCCTCGTACCCGCTTTTGCAAATCATTAGCATCCTGAAAGTGGCCGCCATCGAGTCGCTCAGAAATAATCGTTTTAGCTTTAGAGGGGCCGATTCCTTTGATGCTTTCTAACTCAGTTTGAGTGGCGGTATTGACATTAATTGGTGAAGCAAAAGCAGCAGAAGCCCCCAAACCAGAAGCAGCTAATAATGCTGAAAAAGCTAAGGCTTTAATGAAGCGGTGGGTACCACCTTGTCGTGATTGATAAGTCATTCTTTCTCCAGTCATAAAAATCCGCAGACATGAAATATGTGCGGATCAATTACAACGAAGCAATCGCCCGCCTGTTGACACTCTTCAGCGAATTCAGAAAGTGTTTACGAGCAGGGAAGAAAAAACGCTTATCTCATACAGTTTTTGATCCAAATCAAAAACTAAGAGCCACAATTATTTTCCAGCCGAAATACTCGAGATTGAATATCTATACTCAATCCAGTTCTATTTAACTCATTGGATACAGCATGAATGTCGATATTGTTATTGTTGGAGCGGGTCCCTCAGGGCTATGCCTTGCCAGGTCACTAAGCGGGCAAGGGCTAACAATTGCAGTTATTGAACAGCAGTCTCTAGATGCCATTTCAAATCCAGCGTTTGATGGCAGGGAGATCGCACTTACCCAGAGCTCTGCCAGCGCCATGAAAGATCTTGGACTATGGCAATTAATCGAACCGCAGGCAATTTCACAATTACGCGATGCCAAGATTCTGGATGGGAGATCCCAGTTTGAAATGCTCATCCCTCACCAGCTCAGCAAATACCAAGAACTTGGATGGTTAATTTCAAATCACGTCATTCGCAAGGCAGCCTACGATGCCACACAAGAAGCTAATGAGATCAATCACGACATTACGCTCATTCCCGGCCGGAAGGTGATTAAAGTCAAAACGAACCTACCAATGGCAGGCGTAGTCTTAGATGATGAAACAGAAATTAGCGCAAAGTTAGTGGTGGCGGCTGATAACCGATTTTCCACTACGCGTCGCATGATGGGCATTGCTGCTGACATGCATGACTTTGGTAGAAACATGTTGGTCTGCTGCATGACTCATGACACACCCCATGACCATATTGCTTGGGAGTGGTTTGATTATGGGCAAACGCTTGCACTACTCCCCATGAATCCAGACCCAGAAACGGGTCGCTATAGAAGCTCAGTGGTTATTACTGTTGCCAGCGATGAAGCTGAGGAACTCATGAAGTTGAATCCCGAGGCGTTCTCTAGAAATGCAAAAGAACGATTTGGCAATCGCCTTGGAGAAATGGAACTAGTGAGCACTATTCACTCCTACCCCCTAGTATCGGTATACCCAAAAAGATTGGTGGGGACTAGATTTGCCACGGTTGGTGACGCCGCGGTTGGGATGCATCCAGTAACAGCACATGGCTTTAACTTTGGCCTCCTAGGTGTGCAAAAACTTTCAAAAGAAATTCTAGGTGCTCATAGAGTGGGCAAAGATATTGGCGATCAGGCACTCTTACTGCGCTACGAAAGAACGCATAGACTCAAAACCAAACCACTCTTCTTGATGACTAGATTAATTACTGAGATCTATACAAAAGAATCGCCACCTGCGAAGTTCTTAAGAAAGGCGCTACTGCATGTTAGCGAGAAATTGACCCCATTTAAGAAGTCCATTGCCTTATCGCTAACAGGACGATAGCCAGAAATCAGTGGCTCAAGATAAATTGAGCAGCTTTCTTAATAAACTCTGGCTCGGTTTGATTGAAGCCATGATAAGCAAATGATTCGCAGACGCCACCCTCAGTAATGCCACCGTCAATGATTTCTAGTTTTGATACAAGTTTTGGAGGTCTACCTTCTATCACTCTAGAAGATGCGCTAACAGGAGTTCCTGCACAAGAATCTTGTCGATGGTGAATCGCTAGTACCGGAAGGGTAACCTCATCATCCAAAGATGCCGTCGTGATTGTTCCCGCAATAATAATTCCGGAAATCTGGGGGTCTTTGAAATGTTTATTGGCAAAGTAGGTTGCCGTAGATGAACCCATGCTATGGCCAAATATCCAAATCGGCAAATTCGTTTTGGTTTTATAAAAACTCACCACCTCAGCAACCCTTGTAAGATGATCTTCTCGACCCCGTAAATTACTTCTCCGCAAGTCGCCCAAGTCATATGGACTGTCTACGAGTACAGCATCGATATTGTATTGAGCCCAAAGCTCTTGAGATCGCACGAAGGTGTGACGACTGATGACTGAGCCATCATCTTGAATCTTCGCCATTCCGCCACCACCAGGAAAAAGCAACACTAGCGCTTTAGGTTTAAGTGCTTCAACTAAAAGGGTTTGGGTAGGCGGATCGCTTCCATGGGGAATGCTCATAAGCTGAGCACTCACGCCTCTAGCAACAAAGAAAAAGATGAGTGCAATCCAGAATTTACTCACCCTATTTGCCTCTTATTTCGTATCTAGAGGGCTCGCCAAGAAATCCGCATTAGTCGCTAACCAGTTAATGTAGCGGCTAACACCCTGCTCGACATTGAGGAAGGGCTCTTTATATCCAGCAGCGCGTAGCTTAGTTAAGTCAGCTTGTGTGAAGCACTGATATTTACCTTTGAGCGCCTCTGGAAATGGAATGTACTCAATAGCCTTTTCTTTTATCAACTCTTCCAAGCTGGCTGGGTTGGCTTTATCAAGCTTACGCATGGCATTAGCGACTGCATGAGCCACATCATTAAATGGCTGTGCACGACCACTGCCTAAGTTAAATATGCCACTGATTTCTGGATGGTCCAAGAAAAATAGATTTACTTTAACAACATCTTCAACAGAAACAAAGTCACGGCTTTGCTCGCCAGCAGCATAGCCACCATACTCACCAAATAATTTGACTTGGCCATTGGCTTTGTACTGATGGTATTGATGAAAAGCGACTGATGCCATGCGTCCCTTATGGGATTCACGTGGGCCGTAAACGTTGAAGTAGCGGAAACCCACTACTTGAGCGGCATTGGCATTCTCAGCAAAACGCTTACGCATCACCTGATCAAAGAGGAATTTGGAATAGCCGTAAATATTTAATGGCTTCTCATGTTCGCGGCTCTCGACGAAGACATCTGAACCACCATAGGTTGCGGCAGATGATGCGTACAAAAGTTGTACCTTTTGCTCTGTGCAGATATCCAACAAATCCATGGTGTAACGATAATTATTCGCCATCATGAAGATGCCGTCAGTTTCCATCGTATCGGAGCAAGCCCCTTCATGAAACACTGCCTTCACCTTGCCAAAGCGGCCACTTCTAAAGGCTTCTAAAAACTCATCTTTATCCAAGTAATCAATGATGTCTAAATCTGCTAAGTTGCGATACTTATCAGCAGGACGCAGATCATCAACCGCAATGATATTTTTCTCACCACGCGTATTTAGGGCTTGAACAATATTGGCACCAATAAAACCAGCTGCACCAGTAACGATGATGGTCATTGCAATTCCTCAGAAGTAACAGTTGCCGTTCCCAGCTTACCAACCACAATACCGCCAGCGCGATTCGCTAGTGCCATGGCCTTTTCTAAAGGCCACTGAGAGGCTAGCGCAACGGCCAAGGTGGCAATCACAGTATCGCCAGCGCCAGATACATCAAATACTTCACGCGCCTGGGCTTTCACATGACTGACGCCAGCATCTGTAAACAAACTCATGCCGTCTTCAGATCTTGTCAGCAACAAGGCTTGTAGGTTCAAAGATTTTCGGAGATCTTGTGCTCTACGCGTTAAATCCCCTTCGCTGGTCCACTGCCCCACTACCTGCCGTAATTCACTACGATTTGGGGTTAAGACTGTGGCCCCACGATACTTCTCATAATCCTCACCCTTAGGGTCTACAAGAATCACTTTATTTTTTGCACGAGCCTGCTCAATCATCAAAGCAACTTGGCCCAAAGCACCCTTGCCATAGTCGGACAAAATCACAACATCAGCGTCACCGAGTGATTTTTCAAAACGCTCCAGCTTATGAGCTAAAGCAGTTTCACTAGGCGCCTCTTCAAAGTCCAAACGAATCAGTTGCTGCTGCCGTGCAATCACACGCAACTTTACTATCGTTGGAACTTTGCTATCAATTTCTAACTGGCTATCAACGCCGCTAGATTTAAGCAGCTCAGTAACGCGACGACCAGCCTCATCATCACCAATCACACCCAGAATCGTGGTCTTAGCACCCAATGCAGCTACGTTACGAGCTACGTTGGCGGCGCCACCTAAACGCTCATCAATTTTGCCAACCTGAACCACAGGAACTGGCGCTTCTGGAGAAATGCGATGGGTATCACCAAACCAGTAGCGATCCAACATGACATCGCCAACCACAAGTAAGCGGGTTTTGGAGAACTGTTCTCGGTTAGCTTTTTCCACAGGCAGACTTTTTCTTTGATTAAATTACTTTTAATTATGACGACCAATGCCTTGGTACTCAATGCCTAATTCTTGCATAGCTGAAGGCTCATAGAGATTGCGGCCATCAAAAATAATAGGTCGCTTGAGCTTTTGCATGAGCGCATCAAAATCTGGACTGCGGAACGCCTTCCACTCAGTCACAATCACGAGAGCATCGCAACCATCAACTGCTGCCATTGGGTCTTCCACCATTGAAATCTTCTTTAAGCCCTCGGGATTGCCTTTAAAGTCCTGCTCAAGGCAATGCTTTGCCTCTGGCATCGCAACGGGATCATAGGCCACTACTGAGGCGCCACGCTTCACTAATTCACCAATGATGATGCGGCTTGGCGCTTCGCGCATGTCGTCCGTATTTGGCTTGAAGGCTAAGCCCCATAAGGCAAATTTCATATTGGAAAGGTCTTTACCAAAACGCTTTTCAATCTTCCCCACTAAAGTGTACTTTTGAATTTCATTAACAGCCTCAACTGCATCCAGAATTTTTAGATCTCTTCCGTGTTCTTTTGCAGTTCTGGATAGGGCTGAGACATCCTTTGGAAAACAGGAGCCACCATAACCAGTACCTGGATATAAAAATCCAAAGCCAATACGCGAGTCCGAACCAATGCCTTGACGTACAGATTCAATATCAGCACCAACGAGATCAGCTAAGTTCGCCAATTCATTCATAAAGGAGATGCGGGTGGCTAACATAGCATTGGCTGCATACTTTGTTAACTCAGCACTCTTCACATCCATGTAGTAGGTACGCTCATGGTGACGATTAAATGGTGCATAGAGTTTGCGCATTTGCTCTTTGGCATGCAAACCAGATGGTGTGCTCTCAGTACCGATCACAATGCGATCTGGACGCATAAAATCTTCGACTGCAGCGCCTTCTTTTAAGAACTCTGGGTTAGAGACTACTGAGCAAAGCTCTGGATCGAGATTGCGCTGAGCCAACTCTTCTTTGATAGCGGCGGTAACCTTATCTGCAGTACCTACGGGAACAGTGGATTTGTCTACGATCACTTTAGGAGTGGTCATATGGCGGCCAATATTGCGAGCTGCAGCCACTACATATTGCAAATCTGCAGAACCATCTTCATCGGGAGGTGTACCAACAGCAATAAACTGAACATCACCATGAGCTACTGAAGCCGCTATATCAGTAGAAAACTGTAAGCGTCCTGCTGCGCGATTGCGCTCAATCATTTCCTTAAGGCCGGGCTCGTAAATCGGCACACCACCAGAATTGAGAATCTCAATCTTTTTAGGATCCACGTCTACACAAAAGACATTGTTGCCCTGCTCAGCAAGACAAGCGCCGGTCACTAAACCAACATACCCACTACCAATAATGGTGACTTTCAAGTGAACTCCAATATATTTCTAATTGATCTACTGCTATTAAACACAAAATTCATTACGGTCTTGTTAATGTATTACATTGAAGGTCCGCTGGGTACAGCACCCTCACTGCGTCTTGGGGAATAGGCCTCCCAATGATTGCAGCCAGGGCATTGCCAATAAAAACGTCTCGCACGGAAACCACAATTCCCACAGGTATAGCGCGCCAAACTATTGGTTCGTTGTTTTAACAAGCCTAGGATAGATTGGATTTCTGAAATCTTCTCAGGAGTCCCATTACTTTCAGCGAGAGTTAAACGTGTCTCAGCCAATTTTGATAAAGCGCTTAAGCTCGGAGAATGTTGCATCACGTCTACCAGCATTAGCTCAGCTGCTTGAGGTCCACGCATCTGAGTCACGTGTTTTTGAACAATTTCCAGCAACTCACCAGAAGCTTGTGTCTTTAACAACGCGCAAAGTCTCTCTAGACCAGGCTCTGCTTTATCTAGCGCAGTATGTGCAGCCATCCAACGATCAGCAAGTAAATGCATATAAGCCGGGTGAGTGTCTGCAACAACACTCCAAACTGCTATAGCTTGACCAGGGCGATCCGACGCCACTAAATAGTCGCCTTGCAATATCAATGCACGCGCGTGATTTGGGACGGCCTGAAGTGCACGTTCAATAGACTGCTCAGCTTCTACTAAATCCTTACGACGCAGAGCCTCTTGTGCCAACTCACAATGAAACTGGGCGATCTCAGTTTGATGGGATTTACCTTGTAAACCCTCAAGCTCAGCGGCGGCAATGATGGCCTTTTTCCAATCTCGCTCTACTTGATACATCTCCAAGAGACTCTCTTTAGCGGGAGCTGCATATTTTCCATCACCCACCCGATTGAGAGAAGCTTCTGCACGATCCAATAAACCTGCGCGCAAGAAATCACGTCCCAGCTCATAAGCGGCATGATCACGATCACGTGGTTTTAAATCATCACGGTTAGCCAAGTGTTGATGCACCCGAATTGCACGCTCTGTTTCACCACGGCGACGGAATAAATTACCCAAAGAAAAATGTAATTCAATGGTTTCTGGGTCTAGCTGTGCAATCTTGACCAAAGTCTCGATGGCTTGATCGGGCTGCTCATTCAAGAGAAGACTTAAACCTTTAAAGGTCGAGCGTTGCTGACGCATACGCTCGCGTTCATCCATGCGATTCTCAAGACGCAAATCCCAGCGTGATGCCAACCAACCCAATCCAAACAAGATGGGTAATAACAATAGCCAGGATGTTGCAATTTGAATCATCGTGGAGATAACTTAAATGAAGGGCTTAAATAAAAAATGGTCCAAACGGACCACTGACGTGCTTGCTGATTAAGCACCAGAACCCTCTTTAGGGCCCGCCTGCTTTAGTGGCTTGTAATCAACGCGCTCACGCAACTCCTTGCCAGGCTTAAAGTGTGGAACTCGTTTTTCTGGGATCAATACTTTTTCGCCAGACTTTGGGTTACGGCCAGTACGCGCAGGACGATGATGCAATACAAAACTGCCAACGCCACGCAACTCAATCCGCTTGCCTTCGGCCAAAGCGTGAGTCATCGTATCTAGTAAAGTTTTTACCGCCAACTCCACATCCCTAGGTAGAAGCTGCGGAAACTGTTCCGCTAAGCTCTCCACTAGTTCGGAGCGGGTGATTGCTTGTTGCTCTTGATCTGTCATGATCTATCAATAAAAACCGCCGCTCTCCTAGTGGAAAGCGGCGATATTGATTTAGCCTTGATTGTCCATTTTTGCTTTTAACAAAGCGCCCAAATTGGTAGTGCCAGACTGCGCATCACCTTGGAGCTTGCTCATAGCATCTTGTTGATCAGAGCTGTCTTTTGCTTTGATTGAAAGATTGATAACGCGTGACTTGCGATCAATGTTAATGATCATGGCAGTTACGCTATCGCCTTCTTTCAATGCATTGCGTGCATCTTCAACGCGATCGGTTGAGATCTCAGAAGCGCGCAAATAAGCTTCAACTTCGTCAGCCAAGTGAATCGTCGCACCCTTAGCATCAACAGCTTTCACAGTGCCAGTTACAAGACTACCCTTGTCGCTAACGGATGTGTAGTTATTGAATGGGTCACCAGACAATTGCTTGATACCGAGAGAGATACGCTCTTTCTCAACATCAATTGCCAATACGGTGGCTTCAATTTCATCGCCTTTTTTGAATTTCTTAACAGCTTCTTCACCAGGCTCATTCCATGAAAGGTCTGAAAGGTGAACTAAACCATCGATGCCGCCAGGCAAACCAATGAACACACCAAAGTCAGTAATTGACTTGATTGCGCCAGTAAGCTTGTCGCCTTTTTGCTGAGCACGTGAGAACTCTTCCCAAGGATTGGCTTTGCACTGTTTGATGCCCAAGCTAATACGACGCTTGTCTTCATCAATATCCAGAACCATTACTTCAACTTCGGTTCCTAATGCAGTGGCTTTGCTTGGAGCAACGTTCTTGTTAGTCCAGTCCATTTCGGATACGTGTACCAAACCTTCAATGCCAGACTCGATTTCAACGAACGCACCGTAGTCGGTCAAGTTGGTTACTTTGCCGAATAAACGGGTGTTTGGTGGGTAACGACGTGCGATACCAACCCATGGATCATCGCCAAGCTGTTTCACACCGAGTGAAACACGATTCTTCTCTTGGTCGAACTTCAAAATCTTAGCAGTAACTTCTTGACCAACAGTCAACATCTCGCTTGGGTGACGCACACGACGCCATGCCAAATCGGTAATGTGCAAGAGGCCATCGATACCACCGAGGTCCACGAATGCGCCGTAGTCAGTGATGTTCTTAACGATACCTTGAACAACGCTACCTTCTTTAAGGTTAGACATCAACTTAGCACGCTCTTCACCTTGGCTAGCTTCAACAACCGCACGACGTGACAACACTACGTTGTTACGCTTACGATCAAGCTTGATAACCTTGAACTCCATGGTCTTGCCCTCGTAAGGGCTAGTGTCTTTGATTGGACGTGTGTCAACGAGTGAGCCAGGCAAGAATGCGCGGATACCGTTCACCATCACTGTCAAGCCACCTTTAACCTTACCAGTCACAGTACCGGTAACGATCTCAGCTTGCTCGAGCGCTTTTTCCAAGTTCATCCATGATGCCAAGCGTTTTGCTTTATCACGGGAGAGGATGGTGTCGCCATAGCCATTTTCAAGGGCATCGATAGCAACAGAAACGAAATCGCCAGGAGCTACTTCAATCTCGCCAGCATCGTTATGGAATTCTTCCACAGGAATAAACGCTTCAGACTTTAAGCCAGCGTTAACAACGACGAAGTTATGGTCGATGCGAAGGACTTCAGCCGAAATAACTTGGCCGGTCTTCATATTCGATCGGGTTAATGATTCTTCAAATAATTCTGCAAATGATTCAGACATTTATATATTCACTTTTTGCCGCCAGAAGACCTGACGGGTTAGGTTAAAAAAGTCTCAAGAAACACGCTAATTTGATCATCGCGTTGTAGAGTTCCTCAAAACACCAAAAACTACTGCTACTTCTACTGCACTCAAGGTTTAAGCAATTTTTGATTGATACCAATCCAAAACCGTCTTAACTGCTTGATCTATCGATAAATCTGATGTTTCAAGCACTTGTGCGCCTTCTGCAACTAGCAAGGGTGCGGTGCCTCGACTACTATCGCGGGCATCGCGCTCCTGCAAATCTCGCAGTAAGTCGTCAAGTTTAGCAGGAATTCCCTTAGCTATCAATTGCTTATAACGACGTTCTGCCCTGGCAGCGGCTGTTGCAGTCAAAAAAACCTTCAAAACTGCGTCTGGGAATATGACGCTCGCCATATCTCTGCCATCAGCTACGAGGCCCGGAGCCTTGCGAAATCCACGCTGGAGGCCCACTAAAGCACGTCTTACCTCTGGATGAGCTGCTAAAGCTGAAGCCCTTAAACCAATCGCTTCAGTCCGAATACTTTCGGTCGCATCCTCCCCATTTAAGAGGATTTGTCCTTTTTCGAATGAAATCAATAACTTGGGTACTAAAAAACCTAACTCTGGGCCATTTTTTACGTCGACCCCCTCTTTCTCACTTGCCAGGGCTACCAGACGATAAAGTGCCCCGCTATCCAGATAATGAAAGCCTAACTTCTCCGCCACTAAAGACGCAACCGTCCCTTTTCCAGAGGCGGTAGGTCCGTCAATCGCGATAACCGGGGCTAATGTCATTAAATTAACAAGTAAGTATTAACTGACTATCTTTGCAAATTCTGCAAAGTAAGTTGGGAAAGTTTTGGCCACACAGTTTGGATCATTAATTTTCAAAGTATTTGGGCCAAGGGCAGCTAAAGAAAAACACATTGCCATGCGATGGTCATCGTAGGTATCAATACCTTCAGAAGGCGAGCGCCAATCATCCAACTTCTTGGGGGCACTAACAACAATATAGTCCGCACCTTCCTCAACAATGGCTCCTACCTTCTTTAATTCTTTTGCCATCGCTGCAATACGATCGGTTTCTTTAACGCGCCAACTGGCAATGCCATTTAAGCGAGTCTCACCGTCAGCAAACAGAGCGGCGACTGCCAATGTCATTGCCGCATCCGGAATCTCTGTGCAATCAATCGTGATGCCCTTCAGTTTGCCATCTGCATTCTTGACGCCTGACACTTCAATCCAATCTTCACCAGCGGTAATATCTGCACCCATCAGAGCGAGGGCATCTGCAAAAGCCACATCTCCTTGAATACTATCTTTACCAACGCCTAGAACGCGAACCGGCCCACCACCAATAGCGCCAAGCGCCAAGAAGTAGGATGCCGAAGACGCATCACCTTCAACAGATAATTGACCAGGACTCTTATAGACTGCATCAGAAGTCTTCTTAGGAATCACGAAAGACTGCGCATCAGGACATGCAACATTCACGCCAAAGCGTGCCATTAATTTCAGAGTGATTTCAATATAAGGACGAGAAATGAGTTCGCCAATCACTTCAATACGCACTGGCTCTGTTGCGACTAAAGGCAAAGCCATTAACAATGCCGTGAGAAATTGACTAGATACATCTCCGCGGACCTTCACGACATCTTTAATCTGAATATTCGCTGAAGAAATTTGGATTGGTGGGTAGCCTTCTTGCAATTCGTAAGCAATATCGGCGCCAACCTGTCGCAAACCATCTACTAGGTCGCGAATGGGGCGTTCATGCATCCGCGCTACGCCTGATAAACGGTAGTTACCGCCCTGCATAGCTAATGCAGCCGTAAGGGGGCGAATAGCGGTACCAGCATTGCCCATAAAGAGATCAGCCTCGCGCACCGGGAACTGACCACCACAACCATTGACGATGCAAACATTATTTGGCTGGTCAATCACAGACAAGCCCAGAGTACGTAAAGCATTACGCATAACCTGCGTGTCATCAGCGTCCAATAAATTGGTGAGGGTAGTTTGACCTGATGAGAGTGCCGCTAAAAGTAAGGCGCGATTAGAGATACTTTTAGATCCAGGCAAAACAATCGAGCCTTGAGCTCGAGTAAATGGTCCTATTTCAATACTGGGTAACGCACTGATTAAGACACTCATTAAAGTGCATCCAAATCTTGGCGCGCTTTACTCGCCTTATTGAATAATTTTTCTAAACCAGCACCATCGTTTTCAGAGATCAATTTGCGCATATGGTTCACGATCAAAAGATACTGATCCAACTCTTTCAGAATAGCGGTGCGATTACCTAAGCAAATATCGCGCCACATCTCAGGGCTCGATGCAGCAATGCGTGTGAAATCTTTAAAGCCTGCACCCACATGACTGAGTTTTTGATCAACGTCTTCTGAGTTAACTACGCTGGCCATTAAGGCATAAGAAAGAATATGGGGCAAATGAGAAACTGCCGCATAGATTGCATCATGTTGTACGTTTGAGATCTTTTTTACAACTGAGCCAACAGACTCCCAAAAACCAACAATCAGTGCAGTATCTTCTGGAGAGTTTTCTTGTATGGGGCAAACAATTGTTTGTTTACCCTGAAATAAATCTGCCTTAGCGGCACCAGCACCATGCTGAGCGCCACCAGCGATGGGATGGGCCGGCACAAACTGACACGCCTTCTTGCCCAACACTTCTTTAGCAGCCAAGATCACATCACCTTTGGTGCTGCCAGCGTCGGTAATCATGGTCTTCGATTCAAGATGAGGTTCAATAGCTTCAAATGCAGCTCGCATCTGAGCAACCGGCACACACAAAACAATCACATCGGATTGTTTAGCGGCATCCACTAAATCCACTACGCCATCAATCGCACCCATCTTTTGCGCTTGATCTAGATTTTCTTTACTACGGCCAACACCCAAGACCTTAGTCACTACACCAGCTTGTTTCAGAGCTAACCCCAAAGAGGCGCCAATCAGTCCAACACCCACAATGGTGACGGTACCAAACTGAGCTTTAGTTGTAGTCATGATTTAGCCAAAATTTCACGGAAAGCATTGATGAAGGCAGCATTTTCTTCTGGCAGGCCAATGGAAATACGTAACCATTTTGGCAGGCCGTAATTACCAACCGGCCGAACAATGATGCCGCGCTTGAGTAAGGCTAAATTGACTCTCACACCTGCCTCATCATCTTCGCCCACTTTAACCAAGACAAAGTTACCAGCCGATGGAAGATAAGTCAGCCCAATCTCAGTAAATGCCTGAGTTAACTGCAGATAACCAGCGTGATTGACCTCATAACCTTGTTGTAAAAACGCGCTGTCTTGAAATGCAGCAATTGCTGCAGCTTGAGCAAGGCTGTTGACATTAAAGGGTTGGCGAATGCGATTCAGTAAATCCGTTAACGCAGGTTGCGCAACGCCATAGCCTATCCGTAAGCCGGCTAAACCGTAGGCCTTAGAAAAGCTACGCGACAAAATCATATTGGGGAAACGCTTCACCCAGGCAATGGCGTCATAGCGTTGCTCGGGCGCAAGATACTCGTTATAAGCCTCATCCAACACGACCACAACATTGGCTGGCACAGCTTGCAAGAATGATTCAATCTCGGCTGGCTGCAAATAACTGCCAGTAGGATTATTCGGGTTTGCCACAAAAACCAACTTCGCTTTATCGCCAGAGGACTGAACCGCTTTGAGCATTGCTGGCAAATCGTGGCCGTAGCTTGCAGTAGGTGCAACCTCAATAGCACGCGCGCCAACTGCTTGCGAAGCTAGTGGGTATACGGCAAACGCATGGCGTGAAAAAATAATATCGTCACCCAGTTGCGCAACCGCACGAGCAGCTAACTCCAAAATGTCATTGCTGCCATTGCCTAAAGTAATCCAATCAGCAGGGACATCTAGACGCTCAGACAATACCTTTTTTAGTTCAAAGCCATTGGAGTCTGGGTAGCGCCCTAAATCACCTGCGGCAGCCAGCATGGCGTCTTGCGCTGACTTTGGCATGCCTAGCGGATTTTCATTGGAAGCGAGCTTCACAATTTTGCTTTCATCCAAACCATACTCACGCGCCACCTCGCTAATAGGGCGACCGCCGACATACGGCGCAATTGCTTGAATATGTTTTAAACCCAGTTTTGAAGTCATTACCAATAACGTACGTTATAAATTCGTTAAACCGCTGAGCGAGGATAAGAGCCTAACTTCTTATAGAAAGCAGCTGTATTTTTTAATTCTTCTAAAGCCTTGACCACCTTTGCATCATCAGCATGACCAGCAATATCAATATAAAAGTGATACTCCCAAGTGCCTTTACGAGCTGGGCGTGATTCAAAGCGATTCATGGATACACCATGCTTCGCTAAAGGCGCTAATAAACTATGTACCGCACCTGGTTGGTTATCCACCGATAACACCAAAGAGGTTTGGTCGTCACCTGTAGGCTGACATAAATAATCGCCAATCACCACAAAGCGTGTGCGATTGTGTGGGTCATCCTGAATCTGCAAGGCAACCGCTTGCAAACCGTAAGCTATTTGAGCGGGATCGCCGGCAATCGCGGCCAAACTAGGATCTGCTGCAGCCATGCGAGCAGCTTCAGCATTACTACTGACCGCTTGACGCTTTAACTGAGGCGCGTGCTGACTCAACCATTGCTGACATTGCGCCAAAGCTTGAGCGTGCGCACAAACAGTCGTAACACCATCTAAGTTGCCGCTCTTACTGAGTAAATGATGATGAATCGGCAATACAACCTCACCACTAATTTGCATTGGAGAATCCAAGAGTAAATCTAATGTACGCGAGATGGCACCTTCACTGGAGTTCTCTACAGGAACTACGCCAAATTGTGCGGCACCTTTTTCTACTGCCTTGAATACCTCATCAAGACTGACGCAAGGCAAGCCAGCAATGGAAGTTCCAAAATAGGTTTGGGCAGCTTGCTCGGAAAAGGTCCCAACTGGGCCTAAATAGGCAATCGTTTGGCGAGCTTCAAGCGCTCTACATGCCGACATAATCTCGCGCCAGATAGCAGCGATGCCATCAGGCAATAAAGGGCCCACATTAATGTCCTGCAATCTTGTCACAACCTGACGCTCACGCTCAGGCCGAAATACTGGTGATGAGAACCCACCTTTGACATGCCCAACGTCTTGAGCAGCTTTTGCTCGCTGACTTAAAAGCTCCAGAATCTGGGCATCTAAGGCATCAATTTTTTCTCGTAAGGGTGCGAGACGCTGTTCTTCCGTACTCATTAAGCCCGCCTTTCAAAGTCGCGCATAAATTCAATCAAGGCTTGTACGCCTTCTAAGGGCATTGCATTGTAAATACTGGCTCGCATTCCGCCAGCAGCCTTATGACCGCGCAAAGCCGCCAAACCAGCAGCATTCGATTGAGCCAAGAACTCTGCGTTTAAATTCTCATCCTTCAAGAAGAAGGTGACATTCATTCTAGAGCGATATTCCTTTGTCACGCGATTCTCATACAAGCTACTTTGATCAAGGAAGTTATAGAGCAAATCTGCTTTTGCTTGATTGCGCTTCTCAATCGCCTTGACACCGCCCTGCTTCAATAGCCACTTGAATCCCAGCCCAGCCATATAGATCGAGAAAGTTGGCGGGGTATTAATCATGGACTGGGTATTTGCCTGTACGGACCAATCCCAAATTGTCGGAGTGATACCCATACTGTGGCCCAGCAAATCTTTGCGAACGATTACTATCGTCACGCCTGAGGGGCCAATATTTTTTTGGGCGCCCCCAAACCAAACGCCGCACTTCGTAATGTCCATCTCTTTAGAGAGAATGTTGCTAGAGATATCGGCAACCAATGTTGTATTGCCAACATTGGGCACATCAGGAAACTCCACGCCACCAATCGTTTCATTGGCGCAGTAATGTACATACGCTGCATCATCAGAGAGTTGCCAGGTTGATCGGGCGGGAATGGTGTTGAATTTTTCAGCGGCAGATGAAGCAGCAAGATTTGCTGTACCGTATTTCTGCGCCTCTTTAAAAGATTTCTCAGACCAAACGCCCGTCACAATGAAATCCGCTTTAGGGCCCTTCTTAGCCGAGGGCATTAAATTCATTGGAATAGCTGCATTCTGACCAATACCACCACCTTGTAGCAACAAGATCTCGTAAGTATCAGGAATGTTCATTAAAGTGCGCAGGTCTTGCAACACTTCTTCATAGACCGCCATGAACTCTTTGCTACGGTGACTAATCTCCATCACACTAGTGCCGAGCCCTTGCCAGTTGAGCATTTCATCGGCAGCCTGCTTCAACACCTCTTCAGGCAAGGTAGCAGGCCCCGCTGCGAAATTAAAGATGCGGCGGTCAAACGTCATGATGGCTTACTAGTCTTTAATCGATGCCAGCTTAGGCATCACCAGCAGCATCGGAATCAGAATCAAGCGCTGGATCAGCAGATACATCACCCTCTTCCGCATCATCACCTTCTTCATCCGAATCGCTTTCAGCAATACGCTGCAAACCGGATAAACGAGTGCCCTCATCAACGTTAATTAAAGTCACACCTTGTGTGGCGCGACCCATCTCACGAATCTCAGAAACGCGTGTGCGCACTAATATTCCGCCAGTGGTGATCAACATAATTTGATCTTCAGGAGATACCAAAGCAGCAGCAACCACTTTACCGTTACGCTCAGATGTCTGAATCGCAATCATGCCTTTGGTACCACGTCCATGACGTGTGTATTCACCAATTGGAGTGCGTTTACCGAAGCCATTTTCAGTAGCCGTTAATACGCTCGTTGGAATTGGATTGCCTTCTGAATCCACAGTACTAGCCTCTGCGCCTTCAGTTGCTTCAGCAGGGGCGACCAACATAGCGATAACTTGTTGACCAGCAACCAAGTTCATACCGCGAACACCGCGGGCAGTACGGCCCATAGGACGCACATCATTCTCATCAAAGCGAACTGCTTTACCAGCATCAGAGAACAGCATCACATCATGTTGACCGTCTGTTATCGCTGCGCCAACTAAGAAGTCGTTCTCATTCAAGTCAACCGCAATGATGCCGGCTTTACGTGGATTAGAGAAATCAGACAAGCGCGTCTTCTTCACGGTACCTAAACTGGTTGCCATGAATACGTAATGATCATCTTGGTAGCCTTTAATTGGCAAAATCACAGTGATCTTTTCACCTTCAATTAGTGGGAACATATTGACGATCGGTTTGCCACGTGAGTTGCGACTACCTTGCGGCACTTCCCATACTTTCAACCAATACATGCGACCACGATCGGAGAAGCAAAGAATGATGTCGTGCGTATTGGCAACGAATAAAGTTTCGATCCAATCTTCATTCTTCGTTGCAGCAGCTTGCTTACCGCGGCCACCGCGTTTTTGCGCACGGTATTCACTCAATGGCTGGCTCTTCATATAGCCAGTATTGGAAAGTGTCACCACCATATCTTGCGGCGTAATCAAATCTTCAGTGAATAACTCAGTCGCATTCATTTCAATGAATGAACGGCGACCGCTATCACCACCTGCAATACCGAACTCAGCTTGCACTTCTTTAAGCTCAGTCTCAATCACAGAAGTAACGCGCTCTGGTTTGGCAAGTAGATCAAGCAGATCAAAAATCTCTGACATGACTTCTTTGTACTCATTCACAATCTTGTCTTGCTCAAGGCCAGTCAAGCGTTGCAAACGCATCTGCAGAATTTCTTGTGCTTGGCTATCGGATAAACGATACAAGCCAGTCGTCTGCATGCCGTACTCAGGCAACAAACCTTCAGGGCGATAGGCATTACGTCCACCAAGAGTATCCGTCTCGGCGCGCGCTAACATCTCACGCACCATTGAAGAATCCCATGGCTTGCCCATTAACTCTTGTTTAGCAACGACCGGATTAGCAGCAGCTTTAATAATGGCGATGAACTCATCGATATTGGCCAATGCAACTGCCAAACCTTCTAATACGTGACCACGCTCACGCGCTTTGCGTAATTCAAAAATCGTACGACGCGTTACTACTTCGCGGCGATGCTGCAAGAAGTACTCAAGCATCTGCTTCAAGTTCAGTAGGCGTGGTTGGTTATCAACCAGGGCCACCATATTCATACCGAAGTTATCTTGCAGTTGTGTGCTCTTATAGAGGTTGTTTAGAACCACCTCTGGAACTTCACCACGCTTGAGCTCAATCACAACGCGCATACCTGACTTGTCAGACTCATCACGCAAATCAGAAATACCTTCTACTTTTTTCTCATTCACTAACTCGGCAATACGCTCAAGCAAGTTCTTTTTATTCACTTGATATGGCAGCTCATCAACGATGATGGCCTGGCGTGCACCTTTATCAAGATCTTCGAAGTGAGTCTTGGCACGCATCACCACACGGCCACGGCCAGTGCGATAGCCTTCGCGCACACCTTGAACGCCATAAATGATTCCAGCCGTTGGAAAATCTGGGGCAGGAATGATTTCAATCAACTCATCGATCGTGCACTCTGGGTTATGCAGCACGTGTAAGCAGGCTGTAACCACCTCATCCAAGTTATGGGGAGGAATATTGGTCGCCATACCCACCGCAATACCTGAACTGCCGTTAATCAGCAAATTAGGCACTTTTGCAGGAAGAATCAGGGGTTCTTTCTCGCTACCATCGTAATTTGGCCCAAAATCGACTGTTTCCTTGTCCAAATCAGCCAAAAGCTCATGGGCTATCTTGCGTAGGCGGATCTCGGTATAGCGCATCGCAGCAGCGTTATCGCCGTCCACGGAGCCAAAGTTACCCTGTCCATCAACCAACATATAGCGCAAAGAGAAATCCTGTGCCATACGAACAATGGTGTCGTAGACCGCAGAATCGCCATGCGGATGGTATTTACCGATGACATCGCCAACTATACGGGCAGATTTTTTGTAAGCTCGGTTCCAATCGTTGTTTAATTCATACATCGCAAATAAGACCCGGCGATGAACCGGCTTCAGACCGTCACGCACGTCTGGCAGGGCTCTGCCGACGATGACGCTCATTGCGTAGTCCAAATAGGACCGCCGCATTTCGTCTTCGAGGGATATTGGTAGTGTTTCTTTAGCGGCTTGTTCCATTTGGAAATAATATCATTTTGATGACAGGTAGCCCCTATGCTAAGATTCTGTCAGTTTGTACGAAATTGAGATGTGTCGCTTTGCGGTCTTTTGCTTCAAAGTAGGGCGAATTACATTTAAGTTTGACTTTAATTAAAAAGAGATTTTTGAGGACTAAAAATGAACAAAACCCTAAAACTGTTGCTCGCTTCTGTTATTACCGTTTCTGCAACCGCAGCAATGGCATCTGATAACTGGCAAAACGGCGACGGCGCCCTAAACTGGAAAAATGGCGACGGCACATTGTGCTGGCGTGATAACAGCTGGACTCCAGCAACTGCTGCTAAAGGTTGTGACGGTGCATTGCAATCCGCTGCTCCTGCCGCTTCTGGTGTTAGCCAAAGCAAAATCACTTTGCAAGCTGACACACTCTATGACTTCAACAAGTCTGATTTGAAACCAGAAGGTAAAGCTACTCTGGACAAGATCGCTGCTGACTTGAGCAAGATCAAATTAGAAGTGATCATCGCTGTTGGTAACACTGATAGCGTTGGTACAGATGCATACAACATGGCTCTTGGCCAACGTCGTGCTCAGTCAGTTAAGTCTTACCTGACAAGCAAAGGTGTTGACGGTAGCCGTATTTACACAGAATCAAAAGGCAAGAGCAATCCAGTTGCAAGCAATGCAACTGCTGAAGGCCGCGCTAAAAACCGCCGTACCGACATCGAAGTTGTTGGTACAGCAGCTAAGTAATTCTTTTTACTTGTAAAAAAGCCCGCTTCTTGCGGGCTTTTTTATTTCCGCTATATTCGTAACAAGCCCAAAACACCAGTACTACCTGAGTAAACACATGAACGTCGACCAATCTGAAATTGATAAATTTAGCGCCCTAGCCCATCGCTGGTGGGATCCAGAGAGTGAATTTAAGCCACTGCATGCCATTAATCCGCTGCGCCTATCTTGGATTAAATCGTTTGTAGATCTGAATGGCAAAAAAGTATTGGATGTGGGTTGTGGTGGTGGCATTCTCGCGGAATCTATTGCGCAATCAGGGGCAGATACCTGCGGTATTGATCTGTCTCAAAAAGCATTAAAAGTTGCTGAGCTACATGCTCTCGAGGTCGGAGCTACTCTGACCTACCGATCGATCGCAGTAGAAGCTTTAGCCGAAGAACAGCCAGAACAATATGACGTGGTCACTTGCATGGAAATGCTCGAACATGTTCCAGACCCAGCTTCTGTAGTACGCGCCTGCGCCAAACTCTGCAAGCCAGGTGGCACGCTTTTCTTTAGCACTTTAAATCGCAGCCCGAAGTCCTACTTATTTGCCATTATTGGCGCTGAGTACCTACTGCGACTGCTCCCTAAAGGCACTCACGAATACGCAAAATTTATCAAGCCTTCTGAACTAGTGGGATTTACCCGTCAGACTGCTCTAGAGATGATTGGCATGAAGGGTTTGAGCTACAACCCCTTAAGTCAGGTCTATAGCCTCAGTAATGATGTGGATGTGAACTACATGATTGCCGTAAGTAAATGAGTCAGAGTCAGCACCAAAGCCCTTATCACGGGGTCTTTTTTGATTTAGACGGCACATTAGCTGATACCGCACCTGATTTAGTGGCTGCCACCAATCAACTCCTGAGCGCTCGCAATCTTCCTTTGAAGCCTTATGAGCAATTGCGTCCTTGCGCCTCTGCAGGAGCCCGTGGATTGATTGGCGGTGCCTTTGGTATCGATACCAAGCATCCCGACTTCATTCCCTTGCGTGATGAATTTTTCGCCAACTATGAAAAAGCCTTATTTGTTCATAGCAAGTTATTTGAAGGTATGGAACACCTGCTAAATCAGCTCGAGAGCGCACAACTTCCTTGGGGAATCGTCACCAATAAAAGTGAGCGCTTTACGAACCCCTTGATTGAGCTCATGGGGCTGAGCCAAAGATCCATCTCAACTGTTTCTGGCGATACAACACTGCACTCAAAACCCCATCCAGAACCCATTCTGCATGCTGCCAGAATCGCCAATCTCGATCCAAACAAGTCCCTTTATGTTGGGGACGATATTAGAGACATCATTGCTGGCAAGGCAGCGGGAATGAAGACAGTGGCAGCTGCATATGGCTACTGTGGATGTGAAGAGCCCCCAGAAGCCTGGGGAGCGGATTTCATCATCCAAACCCCGCAAGAATTACTCCAAATCATCTTCCCCAGTAGGGCTTAGTTAGCAATCCTCAAGATATTGAGCAATTTAAGGCCAGCGGCCTTAAAATAGACATTCCAGTGCATGAACTCCGGGGTCGACATGGTTTCGACGTGGATTACAAAGCATCAAGGGCATACCGAGGACCCGTTATCTCGTAAATCAATGGGAATGTAATAACTGCAAACGACGAACGTTTCGCACTAGCCGCTTAATTGCGGTTGCCCCTGAACTGATTCTCTCTTGGGTCAGCTAGCGAAAGCTAGATCAGGGTCATTTACAAGAGATAAGACCATTTCATGTCACGGGGAATGGTTCGAAAATTTAGTGAATCGCGAGCGTGGAACATGTCAGTCTGTGACTAGCTAGCTAAATTAAATGACACGACTAAGTATGTAGAACTTGCTGTAGAGGATTTGCGGACGCGGGTTCGATTCCCGCCGACTCCACCATTTTGTAGTACGTAACAGTCCAACGCCACCCACCAGGGTGGCGTTTTTCTTTCTAGATAAAGGGCTGTACGCCCATTGTGGTCTTTCTAGATTCTGCTGTATCCAAATACTCTGGGGGTATTATTGGGGGTATCGGAGCAAAATCGAACAGGGTCAAAAACATGGTTGGGGGTATTTCTGGAAAGCTTACGGATAAAGGAATTAAGAGCTTCATCAACCGCTCAGCCCCTGGTAGCAAGCTTGCAGATGGCCGAGGCCTTTATTTACTTATCACCCAGACCCAAACTGCTATTTGGCGCATCAAATATCGCATCGAAGGCAAAGAAAAAAGTTATTCCATAGGCGGGTATCCACAAAACAGCTTGGCTCAAGCAAGACTAGAGCTAAACGAGGTCAAAGCCTGCCTTACCAAAGGTCAGGATCCAGTCATCTCAAGGCGCCTTAATAGAGCCAATGCCGCATCTCAAAGTGACAGCACCTTTAAGGCTGTAGCTGAAGAATGGTTCTCCATGAAAGAGAAAGAATGGAGTGCAACCCACTTCACGAAATCCAAAAGGGCTTTTGAGCGAGATGTTTATAAATCTCTGGGGGCGCTTCCTATTGAAAGCATTACCCCATCGGTTATTGCCAAGGCAATTGAGACCATCAACAAACGAGATGTTCTAGAGACCGCCACAAGAATTTTGCAGCATCTCAATGGTGTGTTTCGTTATGCTCAGGCTAAAGGCTTATGTGAAGGGAATTCTGCCGCGCCCGTTAAGGAAATTCTTCCTCGGAAGAAAACCAATGGACGTATGCCAGCATTACTGGATTGGAATTCTTTAGGCGCCCTCTTACGTGCTGCAGATGCTGCACGTCTCTCACCATCAGTTAGAGCTGCTCATCGTCTTCTCGCATTTAGTGCAACGCGTATTAGTAACGTTGTGCAAGCTGAGTGGAAAGAATTTGATCTTGATGCAGAGATTCCGATCTGGGTAATTCCTCGCGCCAAGATGAAAGATCACACGCGTATTGGTGATCACCGCATTCCATTAAGCCCACAGATAACTTCAGAGTTAAAGGCATGGGGGAAACTTTTTGGTAGACGGGGTTATGTATTTCCATCGCCTACTGGAAATCAATACATCAGTCGAGAAAGTCTAGAGAAAGCTTATCGGGTAACACTCAATATGGCGGGCAAGCATGCGCCACATGGCTGGCGTAGCGCCTTCTCTACACTTGCCAGGGATAACAGCTTTGAACAGGATGTTGTTGAGTTGGCACTAGATCACGCACATGGCAATGAAGTTGTGCGTGCCTATGATCGTGGCGAACGATTTACACAGAGGGTTGCGCTATACAGGTGGTGGGGCGAGAAACTGACCCATGCGCAAAATGGCGCGGAAATTATTGAGTTGCCGAAGAAGATCGCTTGAAAATAGCGTTAATGGTTAATTTGTATTACCTTGCCACCACATCCTTTAACTGCCGCAGCCAAATCTTTATCGGTAGTAATAAGAGTGTGATGATTTGAGAGTGATACCTCACCAATAAGGGCATCAGCGGTATTACTTTTCTTTTTCTTATTAGATGAATCTAGTTCAGATTTAATTTTGTCAAAGTATTCACCAACAGCACTCCAACCGCCCTCACCCCAACCTGAAAAATCCCAAACAGTTGTTTTAATTTGATCCAAGGTTGGGCCAAGCTCTGAGAATTTATTATTTAGAGTAGCTCGAAGAGCATCATCATTAGTCTGGTTTATCTCATGTATTTGAATGCTTGTGGCAAAGAATTCATCGTCACTTGGCAAATCTCTAATTGCTAAGCGCCCCTCAACAAGCCTATTGAATATATTTGTATCTAACATGTATCCCATGGGCGGATATTAGCCTTAATTTTTACTGTATTTATTAATACCCGGTTATGTCAGGCCGCTAACGACCCAAAACAGACCTTGGCGGACAGCACCTCTATTAATGCACCTTTAAGCCTTTGGTCTTTGCTATAAACCTACATAGATACTGGACTTGCTATTAGGCATTTAATCACACACTTTGAGATTTAAATCCGAGAAATAGTTCTGTTCTGCGAGGGCCGACCAGTTATACAAAAGCCCCTTGAAAAAGCCAGGGGCTTTTTCTTTAAATCACCAAATAGAATCACTTCGGCCTATCAGAGTCCTCCAAAGCATAAGCATCTGCCACATATGCAGGGCCCTTCATCAAAACAATAATATATGCGCCGATGATAATGGTGAATAGAACAATCCAATAACAAATCAAAGTAGCAACAACTAAGATATCAATAAATCCAGGGCTACCTGATATTCCCACTGCCGGAGGTTTGCTCGGGAAAAGTCGAACAAGTATTGAAGGCATCAAAATTGCCAAAGAACCCATTAGCGTCCAGAAAGGCGCCTGACGCAATATCCAACGCTCTTTACCAGGCGGGGCGGTTTTGTAGCCTGGCAATTTATTGAAATACTTACTCATTTATCTGGGCACTTTTCTTCATAAAAAGTCTAATGAAGAATATAGCCATTCCAATCATAAAAAGAATGACGGCTAAACTCAGCTGACCCGCAAATGTTCCGAATAATTCCAATAACATAGCAACCTCCTAATGAATGGTTCATCTTCAATGTAGGCGATGTCTGGATTCAAGTATTTGATTCAAATCAATCCATCCGAATAAGATTAGCGGAGATAATAAGTTCATGATTTAGATCAATTTATAAAACGCAAAGGATGGCAATGTTAATCAGATGTCCCAGCTGCTCTAAATTTAATCGGCTACCTCTTGATAGAGTAAACCAACAGCCTATTTGCGGTTCATGCAAAGCCAACCTGCTAACAGACCCAATCGATGCAGATCAAGCAAGCTTTCAAGAAATTCTCCACCAAAGTAAATTACCAGTAATTGTTGACTTTTGGGCTCCATGGTGCGGCCCTTGCAAAATGTTTGCTCCAACGTTCCAGGCGAGCGCTAAGAAATATGGAGAAAAGATACTCCATATTAAAGTCGACACGGAAGCCAATCCAGCTATCGGCCAACAATACAATATTCGCTCAATTCCGACTTTGGCGATATTTAAACAAGGGGTAGAAATTAAAAGGATTTCTGGCGCACTCCCTCCTCAGCAATTAGAGAGCCTGGTAATAAATGAAATATGAGGGCTATCAGATATTACTTTTTAGCGACTAGACCCAGTTTTCTGACGATTACGCTTTTAGGTTGCTTGATCGGCTTGTTGGGCAGCAGTAATTCAAATCAACAGCATTGGGGCATAAATCTAATGGCCGTCAGCGCAGCAGTATTTGCCCACGCTGCTGCCAATGTATTGAATGACTATTTTGATCATTTGAATGGAACCGACTCCAATAACCTAGATCGCATCCCTCCATTTACGGGCGGAAGCAGGTTTATTCAAGAGAAAACTTTTAAGCCAAAGGAAATATTTAAATTTGGATTATTGCTTCTGTTATTGTCCATTTGTACTGGACTATATATCTGCTACCTAAGCACATGGACACTACTTCCAATTGGAATATTTTGTATTGCGCTGGTATGGATGTACTCAGCGCCACCCTTTGAACTCATGTCACGCGGATTGCTTGGTGAGCTTGCCATAGCTTTATCCTGGGCTTTAATTGTGATTGGATTTGCAAGCCTGCAATCCAATAGCTTTGATGTAGCAGCAATTCCAATTGCGCTTGCTTACGGATTCATGGTAGCAAACATCTTATTTTTAAATCAGATTCCCGATATTAAAGCGGACAAAAGCTCTGGAAAAATGACTCTTGCAGCTCAATCTGCACCAAAAAATTTATGGGTTTGGTATTTAGCTTTTCCAGCCAGTGCTTACATCCTTCAAATAGTGTCGTTTTACTTTGGACTTACCGCTTCATATACCTTTGCAACCCTCTTAATAGCCCCAATATTCATTCAATGTGCTATCAAATTAAAAAATAGGGAAATAGACAAACCTCTCATGAGCACAATAATTCCGCTCAATATATTGGGCGCACATCTATATGCCCTACTACTATGTGCCGGCTTATTAATAAAGGCCTAAAGGCCTTTTTTAGAAAATTCTTCTAAGGCTTTTATGCTTGGAATTTGAACGCTTAACCTGGTGATGTTGGAAATTAGACCCAACTCAGACATAGATGCAAGCGCTCGACTAATGGTCTCGAACTTCACATCCATCATCAAACCCATGTCATCACGTTTAAATAGCGGCGCGATTGCTGATGATCCAGATTCTTTGGCCAACTTAAGAAAAAACCGCGCTAAACGAACTTCAATCCTACCCGTATTGATTTCCGAGAACCAAGATTCTGATTGAAGTAAAGCCTCTCCCCACTTTCGAACAATTTGTCTATGCAAGCGCGGAGACTCTTCACCCAATTCAGCAATAATTTTCTTCGGAATTTTGCACATATGCGCATTTGTTAACGCAACAGCAGAGTGCTCATATCTCTCGCCAATCAGTGCCTCCATCCCAAATAAGTTACCTGGCAACACAATCCTTACAATCCTCTCCGAACCGTCAGAATTAATATGCAATATCTTTATATAGCCACTTCGCAATGTATATAGCGATAAAGCGGGATCACCTTGAGCATAAATCTCAGAATTTGCATCAAAACTTAAATCATCAATTGGACTGTGTATTTTTGAGAAGTCCTCCTCATTTAATTCGGCAAATAAGGCCGAACTTCTGATTGAGCAATTCTCACAATCGCTAACACCTTGCCATGCATTTTTAACTTCTATAGTTTTCATATGGCTAATTGAATTAGGAGTAGATAGGAGCTAATTAGAAACTAATTCAAATTCTAAAATTTAGAGCAATCTATTCTATCTACCCCTAAGGGGTTTTATTTATTACAACGGCCGCCTTCACATGAAGAGCCGGCTCCACAGGTGTTGATTTTCAAGATTGGGTAGGCCGGGCAAAACCTAAATAAACCAGTAGCAAGCGGAACAACCCCTATCCAACCCCATGCTCCAACTACACCACTAGCTGCCAAACCTATCAATACAAAGCCAACCAGCATACGCAAAATTCGATCGGTACCACCAACATTGCATTTCATATTCAAACCCCTTTAGTTATTTGCTGCAGTAATTTCGATATAAGACATCCATCACTTCCAATGCCACATGATTAGACAGGGAATAATAGATTTGCTTGCCCTCCCTCCTCGTTTCAACAAGCTCCTCGTTTCTCAAAACAGTCAATTGCTGAGATAAGGTGGGCTGATGAATATCCAAACACTCTTCAAGCTCACTAACGCACATCTCGCCTTGGCTGATTTGACACAAGAGCATCATGCGATCCCTGTTTGACAAAACTTTCATTAAACGACATGCATCATCTGCAGATGACTGCATCTTTTTGAGATTGATATTGTTTTTAACGGCTGGCATTAGATAACCTTAGTTCAATGGAACCCCTACCAATGGACGACCTTCAAGCGTCCAAAGATACAAAGAACCATCATACAACTTCGTCGATTTATTCCCTACTAGCTCAGACATTACAAACCAACCTCCGGCTGCCAAATGCCCGGTATTGCAGTACGCAATAGTTTGGCCTTTGGTATTGAGACCATTAGCTGACATCAAGGCATCATAGGTATTTTTTGACCAGAAATACAAAGCGCCATTATTGGGCTTTGCTAGCAACTCAGGAGCCAACTCTTTTGAGCCCGCAATGTGACCAAAGGTCAAAACATCAGGGCGCTTAGAAAGGCCTAAATACTGAGCAGGTTGCCTTGCATCTAATAACTGTGGTTTACCACTCTTTGAGGCGGCCGCCACTTCATCGGAGCTGGCAATCAATTCCTTACGGTAAGCTTTTGCCAACCAATTACCAGTAGGCTTTTGACTATTGGCGGTTGTAAATTCGCGGCCTTCACTCAACCACCCAGCAATACCACCATCCAATACTGCCACCTGGTCATCACCATATACCTTGAATGACCAATATGTTCTTAATGCCTCATCAATGTCCGACATATCTTGGCCAATAGGCACTAGCACGATCGGTTTGTCAGAATTGATGCCCAAAGATTGAACTAACTTCTCAAAATCTGCTTTTTCGGGAATCAAGAACTTAATCTTCTTGCCATCTACCGCACGCTCTGCACGCACTTTCTTGAAATCCAAAAGGCTTGAGTTTGTGATGTGACCACCCACCTCAACAAGAAACTTCTTGCCTGTTTTTTTGTCAGTATCGAACTCTGGATTTCTAAGATAACTCGCCAAGTCGGTTCGTACCTCAATCACCTGAACTTCAGATAGATTATTTGCTAACCAATCCGCACTGACAACTGGACCTGGCAAAGTAATTGCCTGAACCAAATTTACCAAACCCATTAATACGAAAGCTAATAGCCACTGAATCTTTTTCATCTCTACTCCCCTATGAATTTACGGCCAACAAACTTTCTGAAAGCCGACCGATTAAATCTATCTTGCATTCACTCAATACATGATGATTCCTAGACTTCAAGACAATCTCTAGATCACCAAACTTAATTGCCAAGCGGGCAATTTCTAGATCTCTCTCCTGAACCAACTTCTTAATTTCCGATTGGAATAATTGCATCAGAGCGCCAATCCATTTACTTACTGGAGCCATACGACCTTTGATATCCATCTGGAATCCGCCTACAGACCGCATAACTAAACTTGAATCAGCCATTTCCTCGCCGGTTACCCACTGATTAGTAGTGAATAAGCGAACTGGCAAGCCTTTTTGATCTAAGGCAATTCCAATTAAATGATGAAAGCTTTTCGCATGACGCTTAATTACGTGAAAATGACCATGCTCATCCTTTGGCATTTCATTTGCGGAATGAGCGTGGTAATAGAACTCATATCCACTTTGCTTATCTGCCAAATCATCATTTGGATAATGCTGCCACTCAATAAAATCTCTAGCCCCACATAACGCAGCCTCGTTAAGCGTGCGACCAGACTTGGCGTATTTCATCTGAATACTTGCCAACTCTTGAGCCGCCAACCAACGATTAGATTGCGTAAGCATAGATTAATTACTCTGCAGCTTTGCGCTTTTTAGGGCCGCAAGGATTCGCAGGACCGCATGGGTTGGCTGCTTTTTTCTTTGCAGGTCCGCATGGGTTTGCAGTCTCTTTCTTAGGACCACAGGGATTTTTCTGTTCAGAACCTGGAGGATTGGCGGGTGCATCTACTGCCTGGGCTAACGGCGCCACTGCCAAACTAGCCAAAGCCATTGCTAAAGCTGCTACGGTGGATTTCTTAGACATCATTTCTCCTTAAATAATTAAACTGAAGAATCACTAATTGAGTTCTTGCACTTCTTTTCCATCCAAGAACCCAACACAAATACTCCGATTGCAGCCACAATCATCACTACATCAATTGACATGGCTGATATATTGAAAGCATCTGGCAATGAATCTGCTTTTGAATACTCACCAAGTGTGGTCAATGATTCAATTGCTGGATAGGTGCTCGCAAAGAGAATTGTCCCTAGCAGAAGTCCAATCAAAAAAATTGCCGCATCAATTCGGCCTGACATGAAGCCCACAACTGAAGTGCCTGGACAATAACCGCCTATAGCAAATCCAGCACCAACTAATGCACCGCCAATTGCCGCAGCCCCCAGATATGCAGGAGGCACAAATAGATTGCCCGCATCAACAAGGCCAACTTTCTCAAAAATGAAGAGTCCAACTGCTGCAAAAACAATCGCAGTAAACATCACCTTAAATACAGACCAGTCGGTTAGGCGAAATTGTCCCGTGAGCTTATTGGGATTACCAAAACCTGCTCTCTCCAGCACAAAGCCAAACCCCATTCCCAAAAGCAGACCCGACAGAATCTCGCTCATCTTATTTCTCCTCTTTCATTAAGCGGCTTACCAGTAACCCCACAGCAAAGAACGTCGCTAAGAAGGTAAATCCAGCCAAACTCAACACTGCTGCACCAGACAGCCCAAGACCACTAGTACAGCCTGCAGCAACACGGGCACCAAATCCAGCAAGCAATCCACCCAGCAAAGCAGTAACTGGACGTTTAGTGCCGCCTAAATATTTCTTTCCATCCAATTGAATATGAATTCGCTTTGCTAAAAATGCGGATAAGAGTGCGCCGATAGCTACACCAACCACCTGCCAAGTGATCCAAGCGCTTAGAGGCTTGCCATCCTCAACCATGCCGCCCAAATAATCATTTGCACTTGTTGCAGCTGGAACTGCATGCATCCCAATCCAAGCTGTTAATCTAGTAGTAAAGCCAGTTGCCCCAAGGCCATGGCCAGTAATGATAAAAGTTGCCAATAAAACCAATCCGAGCAGAAGACCGGCCAGCAATGGGTTCAAATATTGCTGTTGAGAGAGTATCTTTTTTGCATTAGACATAGAGATTTTCCACTATTAATATATCTATTAACAATATATCATATTATATATTGTTAATAGATATATTATTTGTGCACCCCTAAAATTGGGCCTTAAGAAAGTATTTCGCAATTAAAAAGGGCAACCAAAAACCAGAGAAGCTATCTGCTATCTTTTAAATTTATAGAACTGTCTATTTAAATAGGCGACCACATCTTCCTCATCTTCAGGGAAAAGATCCAATCGTAATTCTGTATTACACACGGAAACCATAGAGTGGAGTCTAGCTAGATTCTTAACTTTGCCATCTGTTCGCGTGTAAATCATATCGCCATTACCCAATCCAGATTTATTTGAATGGCATGAATAGCACTTAGAGTCATCAATACTCTTTCCATTTTCAATATTAGGCGAGGCAAAAGCAACTCCTATACACCCAAGAGAAATTAGAGCGGCTAAGATCCAGCTATGGCAGTTCATCTTCTATTCACTTTGGATGGAGAGATATACATTGTATGCATTCATTCTATTTGCAGATCTAAATAACGGCATACCTTCATACTCACCCCAATCCGTCTTGGCGTAGACATCGTCAAAAGAATCCATATTCCTAGCTGCATCACCCATTGAGTCTCGCAAGTAGATTAAGTAGCCCCTAGTAAATTCAATGTCACGTACGGGATCGGGTGAATAAGCCCCATGACCAGGAATGATTATTTTTGGCTTCAGGGCGCTAATCTTATCTAAAGAAGCCAGCCAACCCTTACTATCAGCATTGCCAACAAATGGAATGCGCCCTTTAAAGACTAGATCCCCCACAAACAACACATCCTCACTGGGCACATAAACCATCAAGTCCTCTGCTGTATGAGCAGGACCAACCTTAGAGATGAAAAAATTTACCCCGCCAATGTTTACTTTACCCTCACTCTGAATCCAATAATCAGCAGGGGTAAGCACAGTTTCTTGATTGATCCATGGGGCAAAATCAATTTTTGATGCCTCAAGACGCTGACGCGCTGTATCTGAATTTAAATAATCTTTACTAAGCTCTTGTGCATATATTTTTGCACCTAATTTCTTAAAAACCTGCAGCCCATAGATATGGTCAGCATGGTAATGCGTAACAATTACAGCAATAATTTTTTGAGTTGTAAGTCTATTAATCTCGTGAACCAGCTTTTGAGCAAGAGCTGGCGAACCAAGAGCATCAATCACCACCACCCCCTTAGGGGTGATTACGAATCCAGCATTAGAGATGAAATTTTGATTCTTGCTTGAACCGATCTCTGGGAATCCCTGAACAAAATATGTATTGGGCGCAACCTTTATAGATTTGAGCTCAACAGGGCCTAAGGAATCAGCAAACGCGTACTCAGACAACAGAAGGCTGACAAGTGCAATAAAAAGATATTTCATTGCTAAAAATTAATCACAAAATAAAGTTTTGGCTACGGCTTAATATATGCAAAGTGATCTTTGGCCTGTAAATCAGCAATTCGAACAACTCCCGAAGGGGTAAAGTCGGCATCCAAGATGAATGAATCTTTTTTAAGCCCTCTAGTTTTAATGGTGATTTCACACACCTCAAAACGAACGCCACGCGATTTAAGCGCGCCGATCAGCGGGGCATATTCAACATTATTTTTCTTGTCTTTCGCACCCTCAAGCAGCATGTCTATGCCATTTGCATGAGTAACAACAATAATCTGCGTGGTAGGCGATACGTCCAAATGATTTCGGATATTTCTCAGCCCTTTTAAGCCCTGTGATTCAGAGTCATCTATGTGATAAACCACTTTAGTTGGCGGAGAAGTATTTTGCCCTTGAGCTATTTGAGACAAACCCACAAAAGCAAATAAGACCACAGCCGACTGTACGGCTAGTTTCTTCAAAAATTTCATTTCTACTTTCATGGGGGTATGAGTAATTTAAATTGGAGCGATTCCTGGATTTCCAGAAACACCCTTAATTACAGGCTCGTTTAGTTTAATTGCCTTAACGGTTTTAATATCCTTAAGGTGGCGTGCAACAACATCCCAAATAGGCTCGCCACCAAGGTTTTTCGCTGCTTCACTAACAGGTGCCCAACCAGCAACCTTATAATTTTTACTTGCGTCTATTAGCTCTCCATTTAAACGCATTTCAGAAATTCTTTTACCCATTGATGCGGCCGGATCAATGGCATACTGCAATCCGCCAACACGAACCATATCTCCACCCTGCTGATAGTAGGGGTCTGGGTTAAATAGATTATCTGCAACATCCTCAAGAATTGTCTTGATCGTTTCGCCCGACATCATATTTACAGTTGTATATGGATAGGTAATTGCCGTTTGGTCTAATAAATTTTCCATCGTTATGGCCTGACCAGGCAACAAGGTGGTACCCCACCTAAAGCCAGGAGAAAATGCAATTTCAGCATTTTTTTGCGCCATTAATCCATCTAATATGACCTGATCAAAACTACCATTGAAATTCCCGCGACGATATAGCAGGCTATCAGTTACAGCCAGTTGTTCTTGGAGCTTTGATTCAAATGGCTTTCTGATCTTTTGAATTAAGGCCGTCATCGACTTATCTTCTGGAATTAGATTGGAGAAAATTGGCATCAACTTATATCTAAAGTCGACAGGCTTACCCCCTTTGACATCAAAATCAAGCACGCCTAGATACTTACCATTGGAGCCGGCATTCGTTACTAAAGTCATTCCACCAGGATTTTTGACCTGAACAGGTATCGGAACACCATCATGAGTATGACCGCCAAGAATGGCATGCAGGCCGCTAACCCGAGAAGCCAGCTTCAAATCTACATCCATGCCGTTATGAGACAAAAGAACAACAACCTTGGCGCCCTTGCCTTTGGCTTCATTAATTGTTTTTTGTAGATTTTCTTCTTGAATACCAAACGTCCAATTGGGAACCATATACCCAGGGTTTGCAATAGGAGTATATGGAAATGCCTGACCAATAATTGCGACAGGAATACCGTTCATTTTGCGAATTGTGTAGGCCGGGAATACGGCATCACCAAAATCAGCAGTTTTAATATTTTGCGCAAGAAATTCAATTTTTCCTTTGAAGTCTTTATTGACGATTTCCATAACACGCTCTTCGCCAAGCGTCATTTCCCAATGCGCCGTCATAATGTCAACACCCAGTGCTAATGCAGCATCTGCCATATCTTGACCATTTGTCCAAAGAGCAGTTCCGGAGCCTTGCCAAGTATCACCACCATCCAATAATAGAGCGCCTGGCCGTGAGGCCTTCATCTGCTTAACGATAGTAGATAGGTGTGCGAAACCACCTACGCGACCATAAGTTTTTGCCGCTTCAGTAAAGTTCAAATAGGTAAAAGCATGAGCCTCTCTTGTACCAGCTGGAATCCCATTAGCTTTTAAAAAATATTCACCAACTAGGTGTGGCGTCTTACCCTCTTGAGCCCCAATGCCAAGATTAACGCTAGGCTCACGAAAATATATTGGCAATAATTGCGCATGGCAATCAGTAAAGTGCAATAAATGTACATTACCAAATTTAGGCAGGTCATAGAACTTTCTTGCAGATTCTTGAGCTAGAGCAAAACTTGAATTCAGACCAAATCCACCAGCCGAAGCCACTGCTAGAGTTTGTAAAAACTCTCTACGATTAATTGACATAATTTGAATCCCTATTGGTTAACTGGTGAAGTAGGGTCAAGCAATAAAGCCATTAAGTCCTGAATTTGCTGCTCGTTTAAAAGCTTAAAATGAGCAAACCTAGGCATGTTGCTACATGCGTTGTAAGCTTTAGAATTATTGATTCGGTTCCAGGTATACACAATCAACTCTTGGGAGTTTCCTCGCATCTTCCCGTAATTCCATAGAGAGGGGCCAATAGTTCCATAAGAAATTTCTTTCTTATCAATTTGATGACAGTTATAGCAACCGCCTCCAATGGGAGTATCGGCCTTATCGGTCCAAGTTGCACCGCGACCACTCTGCGCAATTGCTTCACCCTTTTTCCAGTCGCCAATATACTTTCCATCAGAAGGCTGCCTAATGCTATCCATATTAATTTTCTGAATCTTTTCACGCATTGCTTGGCCTTTTTCGCTGCCTGCGAATACGGGATCTGAACAAAACTTTTGTGTTTCATCTTGCTGAATGCGATCCAAACCAGCAATACCTTCAGCTCTAAACCCCTCCTTCATCATTTTGTTGAACTTAGGATCATTTTGTTGCTGAGCCATAACGCCGCTAACGGGGAGAGCTACTGCTGTTAAAAGACTTGCGCAGGCTAAGAGGGATTTAATGTTTTTATTTTTCATTTTGTCTGTCTCTTATCTATTAACGCTTTAATCCTGGTGTCTCGACAGTGCCACCGTTAGCATTCTTTGCCATGTACATAGACAAGGCAACAGTTAAATCAGATCCATATATGGGAAATGGGAAACGCTGCTGACGATAACAATCATTAAGGCGTTGCTGCATAGTCCAAAATTGACCGCTGGAAACGCGGTATGCTGGCCAGTAACCCCAACCCAAGGTAGCTCCCTTTTGGGTTGTTAAGTTAGGGAGGTCCTGTAAACGTATTCGCTTGCCATCTTCACCGTGGCAAGAGGCACATGAGAAATCCATTGGACCACCTTGGAAATAAAATGCACGCTTACCAAGCTCGTACATCTCCCTCTCCCTTGGGTGATTGGTGCTAACTTTAATTTTCTCACCCTTAGACGCGGTCACAATATAAGCAACGATCGCCTCTATATCTTTCTTGGGCCCAACTTGAAATGGAGCATCCACCATCTCCTTTGGATTTCTGCCTTGCAAGGTCTGCATACAAGTCATTAAGCGAGACTCAAGATCTTGAACCTTATTGGTATCTTTAAAGTAGCGTGGCAACTGCGCAGCAGCGCCTTTTACAACGCCCGGCCCAAGACCTAGATCACACTTTTCAAGCGTCGCGTTCTTTGGACCGGCAGGTTTTTTCCAAAGATCCTCGCCAGCTGCCTCATATAGCTCTGAAGGGTTTCCATCAGCGATCATCTCGCGGTATTTTGCGATCTCGTCTGAGGGAGTTTGTGAGAATACCGAAGATGAAAATGACAAGCTCACCGTTAATATTCCTATGGCAGAGCCAAAGGCGAATTTACGTTGCATTTGTTTCCCTTTCAAAGCTATAAGGCAATATTGATAGGCATTAATTAGGAGGCAGTTGCCTCATCAGTGCGCTTATCACCTTTGTTGTCGACCCAACTAACAACAATTTTGTCGCCTTTGGCACCTTTGTATTTGAAATTCAAAAATGGATCCTTCGAAACTGCCGGACCAAATTGACCATTTAATACATCTCTACCATTAGCCTTTACATTGACTGTAGTAATGTGCCATGCAGGAACTAATTTTCCAGCAGCATCTTTTCGCTGACCTGACTCCATATCATGCTTCATCAAAATTTTTACATCTACAATTCCACCATTTTCGGCTGCTCTTACACGCATTGGATCTGACATATGTTCCTCTTGTAATCTAGTAATTAATTAAATATTTTGCTCAGAGAAGTTAGGCTTAACCGCCACAACCGCCCAAGGTCACCTTTACTTCTTTAACAGCCATGCTCCACTTACCATCAGCCTTAACTAAGGCATAGATATTAGAGGTTTGACCCATCTTGATGCGTGTAGTTATAAAAGGTTCGGTTCCAGCAGGAATAAAAAATTGGGCAGCCAATGAACTTGGATTCTTTTCGACCAAGATAACCATCTGCTCAGCCTTGAGAGTAGTGGTCATACCAACAGGAACTACAGCCCCATTTTCTGCAATGTCTGGCGCATTCAAAGTAATGGCGCCTGATTTATCTGGACTACCGGCACCCAATATTTTAAAAACATCATCCAAACTTTTACCTTCAAAGGCGGCTTTATTCCATTCCTGTGCTTGAGCCAAACTTATAAGCCCAGTGGAAGCCATCAAACCAAAAACGGCTGAGTACTTTAATATGCTGCGTCGCTGCTGATTCATACAAACTCCTTTATTAAGCTTTTTACGTAACTACATTAACTTTTCAACAAACTAAATATTGCGTTTATGAATTTATTTTTATTTGCCTCCAGACAGCACCCAAGTGACTAACGCCTTGCGATCTTCATCAGATAGCTGAGATTGTGCTGGCATTGGAATTTGCCCCCACACCCCCGAGCCACCATTCTTTACTTTTGCCATTAGCTTATCTAACGCACCACTTTGCCCTTGATACTTCGCAGCAATATCTACAACCGATGGACCAACTAATTTAGCGTTCATTGCATGACAAGCAGAACAGTTCTCACTTTTAAACATTGCCGATGGACCTTTGCTGACTGCATGTGTCTCGGAGGCATGGACCAATCCCTCGCCTGAAGCGCCAGGTAACTTGGTCAAAGGAGGCTTAGTTGAGTCAGAACCACGGAATGGACCATATTGACGATTCTGTTCAGCAATATTGCCGTGCGCATTTCTTGCATAGTCAGGAAGTTCAGAGCCAATTTGAACAAATTGGACGCAATTATTCATACAAGCGGTTGCATGAACATCTGGGGCGCCCTTTGCACTCCACATCCCGTGCTTCAAAGTCATGCCGTTTCGATTTGGCATGCGCTTTTGTACTTCCGCAATATTGGCATTACTCAGAACAAAATCATCAGGCACAACTTCAGCCATGCTGAGTAAATAAGCTACCAGCGCAAAAGTATCATCCGGTGTGAGTGAACGAGGAGCATTCCATGGCATTGCTCGGTAAATGTAATCCCATAATGAAGATACCGTAGCCACCTTCATAATAGTAGTTCTTTGAGGTTGCTTTCTATCCGATAAGGAGGCAACTCTTCCAGTCTTGATATCGTCAGCAGTTGTGCCGCCGATGATCGGAGTAAAGATCTCATTTGACTCGCCAAATGTTCCATGACAAACAGAACATTTTGCTTCCCACAGTTGCTGACCTTTTTCGACCGAACCAGAGCCTTTAGGCAAACCTTTAAAGTCTGGCCGAACATCAATATCCCAAGCCGCAACCTCTGCAGGGGTTGCATCTCTTCCAATGCCAGGAAATCGTGCGCTTGAATTTTGCGCACACACTGAGCCAACTACTAGAAATGTTGCGCCCACTAACAAGGCAGAGTTTGCAAATTTAGCCAACTTGAACATTGCTAACCTCCCCGTTTGTGCCCACTTTCCATGATTGGATTGCATTATTGTGATAAATGGATCGAGTACCGCGAGCATCTCTAAGCATCTTAATAGGCGGCTGAACATATCCCGTGTCATCGATAGCGCGCGACTGCAAAATTGCTGGGGAGCCGTCCCACACCCAATCAATATTGAATCGAGTAAGTGCTTTACTTAAAACAGGAGTTTCAAGACGAGCAGTTTTCCAGTTATTACCGCCATCAAATGAGACATCAACACGCTTAATCTTCCCTCTTCCTGACCAAGCTAATCCACTAACGTTATAAAAACCTTTGTCGAGTAATTGCTGACCGCCAGATGGAGTTGTAATAACTGATTTGCATTCCTGAATCGATGTGTACTGACGCGCCATACCATCTGGCATCAAATCGTTATAGTGCACAGCCTCATCCTTCGTTGCATATGGCATGTCACCGACCTCTAGGCGACGGAGCCATTTAACCCAACTAACACCCTGAACACCTGGAACAACCAAACGTAATGGGAAGCCATTCTCGGGACGCAACATTTCACCGTTCATGCCCCAAGCAACAATTGCTTCATTAAGAACATCGCTTAAATTGATAGTTCTGGTCATTCCAGATCCATCCCCACCCTCAGCCAACAGATATTTACCCTTTTTAAGGTCTGCTCCGCACTCTTCTAAAAGCACTGCCAGAGGCACACCAGTAAATTCACAGCAAGAAAGCATGCCATGTGTGTATTGCACCGTTGGAACTGCAACATTGCCCCATTCCAATCCAGTATTTGCACCGCATTCAATAAAGTGAATACGCGACACCGATGGCAAGCGCATTAAATCATTCATCGTGAAAACGCGGTTATGTTTAACTAAACCATTCACCATTAAGCGATGCTTTTCAGGATCAATGTTGTACCAGCCCTGATGTTGTCTTTCAAAATGCAGGCCATTCGGTGTAATGATTCCGAACAAGCCCTGCAATGGCGTGAAGGCAACAGATGCCGCCGATACCCTTGTTAGGCCAGGAGATTCGCGACGAATT